>Ga0182014_10000722_pt1 | contig 44853 bp, 26 predicted proteins | sample 612S2DmetaG_FD_120489 | JGI IMG/M metagenome (GOLD analysis project Ga0182014, IMG submission 120489) | Permafrost microbial communities from Stordalen Mire, Sweden - 612S2D metaG | ecosystem: Environmental > Terrestrial > Soil > Wetlands > Permafrost | place: Sweden: Stordalen | collected... | reverse complement strand
GTCGTGGTTCCGGGGCATCTTTGTCCAAGCCCAAATGGGTCCGACTGCGGTGGTAATATTCGAAGTAGGATTTGAGTAAGCGGCGCAAGTGAGCCTCGTTGAGCCCGATAACGTGGTCCAAACACTCGCGGCGGATCGAGCCCATCAACCGTTCGACGTAAGGCGACTGCCAGGGTGAGAGCGGGGCGATCCCGACTTCCACCAGGCCCAAAGCCTCGGCGCGGCGTTGGAAGAGCAGGCCATAAATACTGTCGCGGTCGCGCAGTAGGTACTTCGGGGGCGACGTGAAAGGGAAGGCTTCCCGGAGTTGTTGGGCCGTCCAAGCCGCCGAAGGGGCCGCTACGACATTGAAGTGCAGAACGCGGCGGCGATGATGCGACAGGACAATAAAGACGTAGAGGAGGTGAAAGTTGATGGTAGGGACGATGAGGAAGTCGACCGACACCATGCTGCCGAGGTGATTGCGGAGGAAAGTCGTCCAGTTCTGGGATGGGGGCCGGCGGACACGCGGGATCATGTACTTGGCGACGGTGCGTTGGGCAATGGCCACGCCAAGCTTAAGGAGTTCACCGTGGATGCGGGGAGCCCCCCAGAGCGGATTGGCGCGACTCATTTGGCCGATCAGGCGGATGGTGTCTGGGGCAATCGTCTTCCGGCCGGATTTGTGAGGACCGCTTTTCCATCGCCAGAAGAGCCGAAATCCCGCGCGATGCCACTGAAGGACCCTGCTGAGTTGAACCAAGCACAGCCGACGCTTCCACCCGCCCCAGGCTTGCGAAAGCCAGGCCCAAAGGACCCGGTCCAGCGGCGTCAGGCGGGGTCGCTTGGAGTTCCGGCTCAGCACGAGGAGTTGGTGTTGCAAGGCCAGCATCTCCAGGAGCAAGCTCCGGCGGGATTTCAGTCCGGCAACGGCCAGGTGAAGCCCGAGTGTCAGCCAACGAATCATGCGGCCGAGGATTCCGGGAAATACCGCAGAAGCCCAGTGTTTTCGCCCCAGATGAGATTCTTGCCTACGACAATCTGCAAAAAGTCTGGACTTCAGCGAGGCGAACACCTAAGACTGAACCCGCAATTCTAAACGCGCTATGAAATTAACTTCTGCAATTACCACCACTTGCACTATCCTGACTCTCACCACCAGCACGTATGCTGCGAACGTCGGATCTCCTTTCTACGGGGATGCCCCCGATGACCACCACCCTTGGGCCATACACGACCGCAATCGTCCCCAGCCCACGCTGGTCACGCCTGGCACTTTCAGCACCCTGGAGCAACCGGGCAAACCACCCTCCGACGCCATCGTCCTTTTCGATGGGACTGACCTCTCGAAATGGGAGGCCGACGAGGGAAACGGCGTCCCCACCAAATGGATCGTCAAGGACGGAGCCATGGAATGCGTTCCCAAGTCGGGCTATATCCGCACGAAAGATAAGCTGGGCGACATCCAATTGCACGTCGAATGGGCCGCGCCTACCAAAGCCGAGGGCGAAAGCCAGGGTCGCGGCAACAGCGGTGTTTTCCTGATGGGCTTGGTGGAAGTGCAGGTGCTCGACAACTACAATAATCCAACCTACCCCGACGGCTTCGCGGGCTCGGTCTATGGCGTAAACCCGCCTCTGGCCAATGCGTTGCAGCAGCCCGGCAAGTTCCAGGTTTATGACATCGTTTTCCGCCGGCCCATCTACAAGGACGGCAAGCAATTAGACCCCGGCTACGTCACGGTTTTTGAAAACGGGGTTTTGGTGCAAGACCACACGATGCTGGAAGGCGGCACCGGTCACATGTCCCGCAGCAAGCCGGGTCCGTTTCCTGAGGCGGGACCCCTTAAGCTTCAGGATCACGGCAATCCGGTTAGGTACCGTAACATCTGGTATCGTCCCTTGCCTCGACGTGCCATCGAAGGCGGCACTGACGGCTATCTCACGACAGAAGCCACGATGGCCAAGCGGCAGGAAATCGCAGCCTCGATCCGGCAGGACGCCGAGAAACTAAAGAACCCCTCCAATCCAGTGCCGGAAATGCTCCGCCTGGCGGAATCGCTCGTTTACGACAACGATGCCGACACGGTTCAAAGGGCCCAACAACTAGCGGGCCAATATTGGGCGGAACTGGAGCAACTGCCACCCGACAAGCTGGCCGCCAAGAAGGATGAGGTAAAATACCTTCGCGACGTCTGCAAGTATCTCGCCCGCTTTAACGTCATCCCAGATGATGCCGAGCCGAAAGTCAAACTCGAAGACCTCATCAAAGAGCACAATTGGGACAAGAAGTGATTGAGTCGAAGGACGCTCTGACTTACTTCCCGTAGCCCGGCAGCGGCTTTCCGTCCTCGCCGAGCTTGCCGCACGCCCAGAGGACACCGCGCGTTACCAGATCTAGGTACCGCAGGTCTTCGACCGTCTCGTTGTTGTGGCCGATTGTGGTGCTAAATACCCGTGTCTTGCCCTGGTAGAGGTTCGTCCAAACGACGACGAAGTCACTCTTGCCTTGCCTGCCGCGAGCCAGCGCATGAGCGCCGTCGAATACCTTGATGTTGTTGTAGAGTTCCTCGCCGATGGTCGCCCAATCCGTCAGTCCTTTCGTGATGGGGCTGTCCGGGTCAACGAAGCTGATGGCGATGGGGAGCTGCGCGCCGTGCCCGCTGGACTGTAGGCCAAGGTATTCAAACCAAAACCCGTGCGGCGCGCCCGGCGTCACGGGATCATTGGGATTGCCGATGCGATAACAGTGCATGCCGCAATGGAGATTGACGCCCGGGATGCCGTCGCGATGGGGCTTGAGGACAGCCTCCACAACAGCCGGATCATTCACGTCAGCGGCGCATTCGTCATGGATGACGACGTCGTAGCCCTTGGCGTAGTCGGGGTGGCCGTAAATCGGCAGTTGCGGGTGCGTGCTATCATCCGCAACGAAGATGATGTCCACCTGCGCGTTGGCCCTCGCCTCGATCCCTTTCTTCAGGATGTCCTTCTGCTTCGCATAATCGTGGCAACAGCCGCCGGCGACCAGCAATATCTTGAGTGGTTTGGGGGAGCCAGCAGCCGAAGCGGGACAGGTGACGAGGATGAGCGCCAAAGTGGCGGCGAGGAGCAAGGTCATTTTTGCAATCATAGTGTGAATATCTTATCGGAATTACAGCATAATATCTTAGGGCAGACCGCGCTCAAGTGCCAGTCAAATGTGTTTGAGCATTTACAGCAATTGATGCTTTCCTCTGCCGCTTACCCCGCAATTGACAGAATCCTCCAGAAACAATTGTCCCTGCAAACCACAGACTACTCACCAAACCGAAGGCAGTTAATCGGCGACATCCCCAGGCTGTCCTCCGGTTCGATTATGGGTACTCCGTGCCAGGCGGCTGACTTCACTGGCCGCAAAGCGCCGGAGAAGCCGACGCCAAGCTCCGCTCGGCCCCGCAGGCCTTGCAGTTGTTGCTCGATGGGGTGGACTTGAAAGACGGTGGGCGCCGCGCGTGGTATGAGGCGGCGAGGTAACGCCTCGGCTGCAGTAAGTTCAGGGGGAGATTGAATACTTGACGCTTGCCAGCGTCTGAGTATGCGATCTCATGATCCGCACCTGCAAGGGCGGTGCGGCCAAGGCTATCTGTGGACGGCGTTGGTGCCCGGCCAGTGCATGATCTATGAATGGCACACCAGCCCGCGCCGCGCGCTGCCTGGACTCGTTGTTGGGACCAGGCTTTGCCGGGAAGCGGCAGTGCGATGGCTACAGTGCCTATCCGGCCTTCGCGAAAGAGAAAGCGATGTGGGCTCTCTTTGGCTGCTGGGCGCACGCGCGACGCAACTTCTTTGAGGCGCAGGAACAAGCACCACGGGTGACGGGCTGGATCTTGAATCAGATCGGTCTGCTTCATCGGTGGGAAGAGGATCTGCGCCGCAACCGAGCTGGGCCGGTGCTGCGACAGGTCCAACGCAGCTCACACCATCGGATGGTGATCGAGCGGCTCAGCCGTGCCCTGAAGAAGCTCCGACCGGAATGGCGCTTAGATAAGGCGTAAAATGCTCAGCGGCAGTCACTTCCAGACTGGCATCGAGTTCCAGCCCTGGGGCAGCCTTCCCCGGCCCAGCGCCTCATGCCCAGTCTGGAACCGCTCCGCCCCTTTCGGCGCCCCAGACTCGCAACATTCTATCCCCACGACGCTGGCACACCCCACCCGCCCCGGCACGGCCCCGGACCCTCACCGTAGCGTCACCGTAGATAACAATGTTATCTACGGTGACGCTACGGTGTGCCTACGGCGAGGCTAGGGTGTGGCCACGGGGACAGCCTGGACGGTCCTGCTCGCAGCAGCCGACACCAGTAGCGAGGGGCCAAAATGCCACTCTTCTCGTGTTCTTCATGGTTTGGGCGCGTGGGCAAAGCCGGGGGCCCAGCGCCAGACACAAGCAGGGATCGCCAGATGGCCCGGCTTTGATCCCGACTTTGCGGAAGAACTTGGTCTTATTGAGCCTTATCTAAGCGCCATTCAGCTCCGACCGCGGTATCTGCCTCAAAGCCTGATGGGCCAGGCCATCGGCTACGCCCTGAACCAATGGCCCTTGCTGAAACTTCTTCAGCTCTCGGCCAACCTGCCATCCTAACAGCCTTCGCACGCCGGAACAGGGGGTCTCAATCTAACCGCTTAAATCTCATTTGACGACCAACCCTATTGAAGATTCTTGTCTTGTGCACCACCCCCCAAGAAAAGGGGGGCCGGAAAAATCCGGCCCCCCCCATGAATCACACAGTTAACCGGACCAAGCTATGGTCCTGCTCGATAGAACATATTCTTCGCGGCCCCGGTCGCCTTCGGGTTAACCGGGAACGGAGTCGCCGCGCCAGACACAACGGTGTAAGGGCCGGCTGCGTTTGTCGAGGAATACAATGTACCCGTGTAGGTCAGGGTGAATGTCCCATCCGCATTCTTGGTGACGGCCAGCGTCGGCTGCGTGACTGCCACGTAATCGCCGTAATCGCGGAACTGAGCCAAAAACGTTCCTCGGTCGGCCGCGAGGGTAACATTCCCATTCTCACACGAGTATTCCGGCCCGACATACATGGTGGCTGGCATGGGCGTCAGGGTCTGATCGTCCTGGCCCCACACCGTCTGGCCGAGCAGTTCCCAATTCACGCCGTCGGCGCTCCGGAAGATCGAGAACGTCTGTCCCCGACGCTGGATGCGGCACCACGCATTCGGATATAGCGGGGTGGCATTGACATTCGTCAAACAGCTCGTGGAAGCGCCGCCCGTGTCCAATCGCCGGTTACCTTCCCAGCTTGCGTTGGCAGCGGTACCAGGCCCGGTGAGACAGGGTCCCACGGGGTTGACATGGCACTTCTGGTAGCGCCCGGCCACGCCGTCGTATGGAGGAGCCGTGTTCCCGCTGCCCGTTTGCGTGGCTGAGTCCACCCCAAGGTTCAGGACGTCGCGGGCGATCAGACCCGCCCGAGCCCACTCGCTGGAGCCGTCCTGGTATTGGACACGGAGTTTCTTGTCGAAGTCACCCGTGACCTGTTCGTAAATAAACGTGGTTTCGTCATAGGTGCCCCACTCGGTGAAACCGTCGCTGTAAACGTCGAAGGCGCCGGTCCCCACTGGCACCGCCGCGTTCCAGCCGCCTAGTTCATTGGCACCCACCACGCCCCAGGTCAAGGTCGAGGAGACCGTGACGGGCACGTTCGTGGTAGTGATCTTGTTGCCATAAGAATCCGTGACGTTTTTGACCGTCACGGTGCCGCTGCCCGAGAACCCGGCTACCCTCAACAACGCACTCTGCTTCCGAACCATGACCAACGGATTCTGCGAATCGGCCGTGAACCGGTTGGTGCACCAGGTGAAACTCGTGATCGTGCCGGACGAAACCGTGTAATTGGAGGGCAAGCTGCCCGAGACGTCGTCCATCGCTTTGTTGAACCCGATGCCAATGTCCACCGTCCCGGTGGTCGGGTCCTTTATCCCGCCTGCGCTAGCCACCGGCGGAGTCGTGTCAACCACAACAGTGACGGTTGCGACGGCACTGGTTGCCGTAATGGGCGCCATCGTGGCTATTACCCGATACTGCGTGCCGCTGTCCGCCATACCCAACGCTGAGGTCCACAAGGACGCGGTGGTCCCGCCAGCGACGTTGGCCCAGGTCGTGCTCCCCGGCGGCTCGACCTGCCATTGATAAAACACAGTATTGCCGTAGGCCGAACTGCCGGTCGCCGCCACCGAGAGGTTCGCGAACGTCCCTTCCACCGCGGTGACACTCTGGGGCTGTTGGGTGAAAGTGATGCTCGACCCGGTCGGATTGAAGTTGAAGCCGATCACGCTGCCGGTCAGCTTCGACGCGTCGCCGGTGGCCGGCGCAGCGACATTGGGCCCGCTGAAGTTTGCGCCGAACCAGTCCCCACCGGACCAACTGTGGTCGTGATGGATCGCGAGCATATAATACTGCTTGCCCTGGGTCAGGGTGATGGTGTTGCCATTCGGCCATGCCGTGTTAGCATAAGTGGCGGAATTCCAATTCTCCAAGGTGCCGCCATGGTATCCGTTGGTGCTGGACGGTGTGCTCCAGGCGCGCTGGTCACTCCAGCCACCCGGCTCGGAACAGATCTCTTCCATATTCGCCGGATTGTCGTCCGTGCTCAAGAACAGATAGAACTCATCGTCCCCGCAAACGTAAAACACATAGTCGCCCGTTGTCGGCGGGATGAAATAGCCCTCCAACGTGTCAATATAATTCCGCACCGGATCGGCAGGCACACGGTAAACGTTGTTGGCCGGATACTCCCATGTCGCCTCCAGATCCACGCGATCCGGGTTGTTCGGAAACCGCGGATCGGCCAAAAAATTGGCGAGACTATAACCGTCGCCACAGTTGTTATATTTCTTGTGCTGGATCGTGCCGGCCAGGTACACGAAGCTCTGGAACGTAACCTGAGTGTTCGGGGCAATCGTGTTTGGCGTGGCCGCCATGTCTTGCACCCCGTTAATCGTCAGGGTATAGGTGTTGGCTGCGGCCAATGGGCTCGTATTCAGCGCCACCGTGGAATCATTCAGGCGGGCAACCCCCAAAACGGTGACGTTCTGGTTGATCTTGTAGTTCGAGGTGACCAGCGCCGTGTCGCTCACCGGCTTCGAGAAGTACACCGTCACATTCGTGAACGTAAAGTCCGAAACGACATTCGTCACCGTGGGCGGCGTCGTGTCCCGGATCACCGTCAAAGTGGCCGACTGAGAGGTCGGCGAACCTGAGGGGTTGCTGACGATGCAGGCGATCTTGGCATTATTAAGGGCATAAGAAACCTCCGTCAAGGTCAGCGTGCTGCTCGTAGCATCCTGGATGGGCGTCGTGTTTGTGGTCCACTGGAAGGTGATGGGGGCGTCCCCATCGAAGCCCACTGAGAACGAGGCCGAGGAGCCCTCGTGAACGGTGATGCTTTGGGGTTGGCTCGTAATGATGGGCGCCACCGGGGTCGCGGGCTCCACGGTGGTTGTGATGACCAGGTTATTGATCAGCACTTGTTCGGAAAGCCCCCCGTTGCGCCCGCCAATGGCGAACTGCCCGTTAACCGGACTCCAGTTCGGCAGGAAGAGGTTCGTGTACAGCACCTGCCCATTCCACACCATGCTGAACATGCCGTTGCGTTTGACTTGAATCGTCACATTATGCATCTGGCTGTCCACCATGGTCGTGCTCGCCATCGGGACGTATCCCCCGGGAACGATGCCCCCCAGCGCGGATCCGTCTCCCGCAACCCTCACGTTTACACCGATGCCCGGACCGTCACCCGCATAGGTGACGAAGCAGACGCCGACGCCACCTGAGGGCATATAGGGTCCTTCCTCGTTGAAAGTGGTACCCGAGGTGATATCCGGCCCGAAGACAAAGGCAATGCCGTCTGCCGGCGTACTCGTGCCCGGCCCGAGTTGCAACTGAAAGCTGGCGGTGAGAGTATCTATCGCCGCCCCGTTATCCAAATCATTCAGCACGAATGAGAGCCCATTCAAGGAGACTTCGTTGGGGAGAAACAGGAGCTCTGAATTTGTAACCACCGGATAGGAATTACCGCTGGTATCCGTGACTTGATTGAGCGTATAGCCCGGCTGATTCGGGTTGCTGAAGTTTGACGTGAACGAGCCCGCGAACGTCGTTGCTCCGGAGAGCAAAAACACCGCGAGCAATTTAAACATGAGTTTATGCATGGTGTTGTTGTTGAATACTGTGCTTGGTTGACTTACTCTGGGGATTCCTCGCGCCCCTCCGCCTAGATTGCTGAACGCCGAATTGGTTCGACACCAACTCGACTCATAAGCACCCTTTCGCCATGGCCAGACAGAAGACCTGCAAGGATCATGGCTACCATTTACCCAATTCCACCGAACCAGTGCAAGAAGAAAAGTAAGAAAATGAACGTCCGCTACGGCACCACGACCCGGTAGAACTGACGTGTGCCCGCAGGAACGTTCGTGAGGGGAGACGCAACGCCGATCAGCGTCGAGAACGGACCGGCAGCGTTGGATGAAGACTGGAGCTCCCCATACGGCCAGGATAGGATCAAGTTTGCGCCCGCCGCCTGAACGGCCAGGACGGCCCGGGCCGAGGCCGAGAACGTCAGATTGTCAATCGCCAAGCCTTGGCCTCTGCCGGTCGCGTCCGCCATTGACCAGACCAGCCAAAGCGCCGTGCCCGGCGGCCAGTTGGTAATCACTTGGCCCGTGACGCTCACGGCCACCTGGTTTGGAGCCGCGGTGCCGTCCACCGGTACCGGTGTCGTGGCGGCGGGCGACGTGGGAAAACTCACGTCCAGGCTGGGCAGGAGAGCGGTGAGGTTTGTCGAGAAGCCGTTCGTTGCCGCCGGGTCAATCAAATAGCCGAAAGAAAGCCGTTTGGCCACCGCCGACTGACGCCATAATTCGCCGGTGAAACTCAGGGTCATCTGGTTGAGGACGAAGCCGGTGCCGTTGACCAGGCGGAGGCCAAAGGCCGTCGGTCCCGTGCTGCTGGTCGCCAGCAGGCCCAACGCACGGTTGGCGCTCGCGGCGGGGCTGTTGGTCAAACCTAAGCTGATCAGCCCGCCGGTGCTCTGGTCGCCTTCACTGGCTCCGAGCTTGGCTGTGAGGGATGCGAGACCGTACCATCCGGGCATTGTGTTGGAGAGCCCCAGGCCGCCAAGCCCACCCGGCGTCTGGGCCGGAAAGGCCAAGCCGAACGGATTGGCCAATGAGTAGGTCACACCGTTAATTGTCACCGGGTTGGCGGTGTCAACAGTGTTAGCCCCGGGATTGGGGAGCGAATCGAAATTCTGGGCATAGACTGAGCCAGCCATGGCGTAAACCATCTGGGCCGGAGAGGTCACCAAGCCAAAGGTGGCCGTGGTGTAACCCGACCAAGGACTGGAAAGCGGCGGCCCGTTGGCCCCGGTGAGGTTGTGATGGTTGGGATCGCGGGCCCGGACCATGATCACGGCACTGCCATTGAGGGCGGTCGGGGAGCGGTAAACCAGCGCTTTGGGCGAGACCGCTCCGCCGGAGAGGCGCGGGTCAGAGCCATCCGTGCAATAATAAATCGTCGCGCCGGGCGGGCCGCTCATCGTGAGCGTCATCCCGGGGGAAATTGACCCGCCATTGGAACTGAAGACCGGCTTGGCCAGGAAGTTTGTGTCCATGAAATGGAGCCGGTCGCGGTACCACTGCCTAAGGAAGTCCAATTCTCCCTGGTAAGTGCCCGGGAAATTATAGGAATAGCCCGCAATCGAAACGGTCCCCGAGCGAGGCGTGGTGTAGCCGGGCCATCGCGCGGCTTCACGCGGCTGCTCTTGACTCACCTGGGCCACCAGCGCGTCGATGTCCGCATAGATGTGATTGGTGGAAAGCAAGCCCGTCCGCAAATCTTCATATCGGTCAATCCATTTCTGCCAGAAATCAATGTCCGTGAATAGCCGGTTCCACCATGTATAGTAGAATTCACTCCCATAGGTGACATTCGGGGCGAACCAATTCAACGGGTTGAAGTCGCGTCCATCGGTGGAGCCTTGCGACCGGTCAAAATCCCAGATAGGGCCGAAAATGATCTTTCCCTGGCGCGGTTTATAAAAATACGTGCTCAAGACCAGGGCATCGGCATTGAAGGTCATGATGTTGAGGATGTGGTAGTCGATCCACGAGTCCACATCGATATAGGCGGTATAACCCAGGACCGGATCCGTATAGTTGGCCGCGTTGAGCGCGGCCCCAAAGGCGTTTATATAGTCCTGAATGTACTGCGCCTGCGGCGCCCGCTCGGGCGTCGTGATGTCCGCTTCCTTCGGATCGCCATAGAGTATCGTCTGCCCGGCGGCGTTAAACCCGCTCTCCCCGGGGCCCAACCGGTCAATGCTCAGCATGTATCCGCCAGTAACCGCCGGCGCAGTGTTATCGTCGGGTTGGAGTTTGTTGATGTTGACCCGGTCTGCGCCGCGTTTGATCTTCTCCGTCAGCACGTAAATGCCGTTGTAATTCGCGGGCGTGACCGGCCCGCCGGTCGTGTTGATATAGACCTCCATCAGGCGCGTGCGCGGGGCGTAGCGGCCAATTTCGTTGCTCAACTCATAGATGAGCGGATTGTGGATGAGCACCGGCTCGAATAAATCCGGGGCGTAAAAGGCCCAGTCCGCGCCGGGCGGCATTTCCAGCGGCGAGCAGTCCGTGCCGTTATTCAGTTCGTCCCAGAACTTGACCGACCACGCTTGCTTGGGCAGGTAGCGCGTGCTGGAACCCCGGACATGGAATCCCCCCCGGCTGCTCAAGCTGGGCGCGTTGGTCAGCAAGGTCTTGCCATTGACCGGCTCGTAAAACGAGAAATTGGCAAACTGCTCCGGGTCGCCCGGATCGATCGGCACCGCACCCGCGCCGAAGTTGTAAATGATCGCGGCGGGCAGGTCGGACGTGATATTGGCAACGTCTTTGGTGATTTGAATGTAGCTTTCGCTGTGCATAGGCCCGGGCAACAATCCGGGGACGAACGCCCGAGCCCGCACCTGCACGCTATTGGTGATGGCCAGCGAACCCGCCAGGACCGGCGAAACATCCGTCGGGACGGTGCCATTAAGAGTGTAGCGAATGACAGCGTCCGAGACCGGAACGCTCACGCTCAACGAGAATGGAGTGACGAAAGTCCCGCCCGCCCGGGAAAACTCGGGCTCCGGCGTGAAGCCGGCCCCAGCCGGAGTGTTGGGGGCCCCCGGCGTCGGCAGGGTGTAATAGCCGATGGCGTCGAGCAGGACCGGGTCCCGGCCATAGGCAATATCCGTCTGCTGGGGTGGATAGGCCGGGGCGAAGGCCGACACCAGGTTAGCTTGCGGATCCACCAGCGCCAGAAAGCCACCCGCAGCCGGCAGTTTGAAGTTGGTGTGCAACTCGCCGGTCACCGCCGTCCGGTTCTTGCCGGAAGCGAACACCACGAGGTAATCGCCGGCCGCCAATACATAGCCTGGAAACCCCCATTGGGTCAGGTTCGCGGCATCTGTGGTGAGGAACCAGCCGGAGAGGTTCACGGCGCCGCCTGTCCCGTTGTAGATTTCAATCCAATCCGAACTGTCGCCGTCTTCGTCGAGCAGCGTGGTTTTGTCAGCGGCCATGAATTCCGAGATCTGCAGGCTGGTCGGCGGCGCCAACCGGTTCAACGTGTAGCTCCAACCGGCCCCCGGATAAACGTTGGTCTGACCCGCCACGCTTAGGATGTCCGCGTCGGCTGCCCAGCTCACCTGGACGATTCCCATCGTCGGCTCCGGAAAATCGAAGACATACTGCCAGGGCGCGTAGGCCGTCACATTGGTGGCCGACACGTTATTGATCAACAGGTTCGCGGCCGCTACGCCAGTCACCGCCTGGTTAAAATGCACCTCGACACTCAGCAAAGCGGGCACGATGGACTGCCCGGCGGGAAAGGAGGGGGCCGCCGCCTCGCTCCGCACACGCGTGTCCGGCGTAACCTGGATCACGGGTAATCCCCCCGCCTTGATTAAGATGTAATCCACGTCAAATGCCGTCACCGCGCCGGAGATGGCCGTAATCCCGGCAAAACCCGCGCACGGCAACGGGTTGATTCCCGGAGTGTAATCCCAGCTAAGCTGCCAGCCGGGCGGCTCGGCCGTATTGCCGTCGGCGAGCCAGGCCTTGGCAAAAACGTCGTTGACCCCGCCCTGAGACGCGGTGTTGGGCTCCTGGCGCAATCGCAGCCAGTACCACTGGTCCGTCTGCCAGACGAATCCCTGCCCCGGCCCCCAGCCCGCGAGGTCGTCCAGCAACGTGAGGTAGTTGCCCGATTGGCCCTCGCTGTTGCCATTCCCAAACACGTAATTGATTCCCTCGTTCGTAACCGGGTCAACGCCCACGGCCAAGCCGCCGAGGTACCCGTCGCCGGGCTGGAAACTGAGGACGCGGATGCGCGCCAGCACTTCCTGAATCGTGCGGTTATAGCCCGGCAACTCGTAGAGCAGGTGGCTGGGATTGCCCCCCTCCGCGACGGCGTGCAAGGCCCCGCCGCTCACATAATAGTCGTTCGCCCCGCGCACAACCCAGTTCGCGCCGAGAGCGCTGCCAGAGAAGCTATCTTGGAAACCATTGACCATCGTGCCCGCGTCCACGGGAAGAACATATTGGGCGCAGAGCTTGTAACCGGCTAGCAAACCAACACCGATGGCGAGCAGCGCACGTGAGAAACTTCGCAACGCAGGCTCAAAGTGGTTCATCAATGCATGCCAAGACTAGACAGTTTTGACAGAGTGTCAATTGGTTCCCTGATCCCCGCCTGGTCTCGGGACCTCATACGGTCTCTCGGAGTGGCCTCGCCAGTCTCCTTGCGTTGCGCTGCCACGGGCGTTTAGCTTTTCGATCCTCGTGATGAATTCCCTGGCCTTTCCATTCCCCGGCTCCAAACGCAACGCCGTTTGAAATCGCTTGAGCGCCTCGCTCAACGCTCCCTGCCGGGCTAACGCGATACCCAGGTTCAAATGGCCTTCGACATAATTCGGCTGCAAGCGGACTACCTGCTCAAATTCCGCCGCCGCCTCGGAAAACTCCCCCAGCAGTCCCAACTCCATCCCGAGGTGATCGTGCGCCTCCCAATAGGAGGGGCGGAGCCGAATCGCGTCGCGCAAGCTGCCGATTGCCTCGCGTCTCTTCTTCTGCTTTTCCAGGACCTCAGCCTCCAGCAGGCAAACACGCGCATCGTCCTGATGCCACGCTCGAGCCTTCTCATATTGCCGGAGCGCCTCATCCAGGTTCCCCTGGCTCGAGCACACCTGGCCCAGCTCCACGTAAAGATACGCCACGTCGGGACGCAACCCTAAAGCCCGCTCGAGCGACTGCCGAGCTTCATCAAATTTCTGTTGCTTCGCCAGCAAGCGTCCTAATTGCAAGTAGGCCGCATGGTTTTCCGGCGCCAGTTCACGCACGATCCGCATCTGTTCCGTCGCCCCCGCCAAGTCCCCGATGCCTGCCAGAAACTCCGCATAATTATGGCGGAGCCAGTGTTCATGGGGAGCCTTCTGGAGCGCCTTTTCATAGACTCGGCGCGCGCTCTCCACCACGCCTGACTGTTGGCGAAGCCTGCATTCCGCCAGTTCTCCCGCCAGTTTCTCGACCTGGTGGTCATGGTTAAGCTGTTGGCTGAAAGGCGCATCCGCCAGGCGTCGGCCGATCTCTTCCAGCACCGTGCATCGATTCCAATCCGTCAACCCCAGGTCCCGTGCGCAAAGTTCGCGTTCCGCCCACCCATTCTTCTGATGGCTGAGCACGCTCGCCGGCAGGCAGGTCAAAACTTTTTCTGCCAGCGCGCGAGCCAGACGGTAATTCCCCTCGAAGTTCAGGTGCACATGCTCGTAGAAGCATTCCTCTCCCGGAATTTGGCCCGACCCCGAGGACCCCAGGGCCCCCTCCGCGTCCAGGTAGATAACCCCCTTTCCAGAGTAACTGCGCGCAGCCTCCGCAATAATGCTGTTGATCTTCGAATCAGCCCGAAAGGGCAAGCTGTCCAGGTCCCGAGCCTGCCCGAAACTCCGCCGCGCCGCCTCGAGATTTGTCACCGTCAGAAAGCTCTGCCCCAGTCGGAACTGCGCGTCCGCATAGTTGGGGCTGAGTCTCGTCGCCTCCTCGAATCTCGGAATAGACTCAGCCAAGTTGCCGTGCTCGGCGTTGGTGACGCCCGCCTGGTAAACCCTTTCCCACTCAGCGAGCTTCGAGCCATCCAGCTTTGGCACGTGAACCGAGGAAAAAGGCGCGCAGTCTTTGAGATTGGACGCGACGCTGCTGAGGATAATCGGCACCCCCGCTCCTCTCCCCGCCTGGATAATGTCCTCCAGATTCTGGCGAAAGTTCGCATAGATTCGCTCTTTGCTCGGGTCGCCCGGTGAGATTTGCTGGTCCACGAACATCTTCATTCCGCCCCAATTTGCTGGCGTGGTTCGGCTCCCGTTCAATCTCCGCGTCAAAGCCACAAGCCATTGGCCAATGCGTGTTCGCTGCAAGGCCAGATAACTCCTCACCCAGGCGTTGCGGGGCGCCTGGGCTCCAAAAACCCTGCTCCCGCCGAAGGGGCCGACGAATTCATTGTTTCCCATGTAAACAATCCAAAGGTCCCCTTGGTAGCTGGCGCACTCCCGGGCGATTGGCAGAATCGCATGTGAGTTGATCGCAGTCATGGCCGCGCAGACCACCTCAAACTTCTCGCCGGGGAATCGCTCGCGTAACAACGATTCCAGATAACGGCCCACGCCAAAAGCGGGCCGTGGATCCCCCATGGCGGCGGACTCGCCAAACAGAAAGATGCGGTAGAGTCCCGCAGGCTTGTTCGCCTGCATCACCACCGGAGATGGGCCGCGGGCAAGCGCCGGAGGAAAGAAACGAAGCCCGAACCACCCATTTTCCGCCAAAACCCCTCTTCCACCCAACTGCCTCCGGACGAAGAATGAAGTAGGATGACCGAACCCAACGACACGCAGAACTGCCTCGAGCAAAACCAGGACTAAGAGCGGCCCAACCATGGCCGTCAGGGAGCGGAACAGCCACCTGCGCCGGACCTGAAGCGGTGCGCCATCTTTTGAATCCCCTGCCGCCGGGCATCCTCGCGGGACTCCTGAGGATAGCGAGGCCTTGGCCTCCTGTCGTTTACGCTTCAATAAGCCAAATGATAATCGCACCCGGTGGCGCAGCAAGCCTGATCAAGACCACCCGGGCAGACTCGCGAGTACTGACCTTAAGTCCACACGCATTGATCCGCCCACAAACGGACGCCAATGCTCCCTCCCGCCCCAGAGGGCAGTGGTAAAGGGGAACGGAACATTATCCAAGAAAGGTAAAATGCGCCCGGCCCGCGGGCACTGAGCCGACTGGACGTCCAATCGCCTGGGCGCTAACCTCTCCCAGTTGCGCAGAACCAACCCAAAGCGTAAACCCGCCATGGCGACGCAAGCTCCTGCGGTAACCACCCGCAGCCGCGCCGCCCCGACCCCGCATCGGCAATTGTGCTTTCGCTTGATCTCTGCGGTGGGAATCCCACTAATCCTTCTCCTATCCGCCGAAGCCCTCCTTCGCTTGGCCGGTTACGGATATTACACCCATTTCTTCCAAAAGCTGGCGATTCACGACCGGCCCATTCTTACCGACAATCAGGAGTATGGCCGACGTTTCTTTCCTCCCGGGCTGGTTCGTTATCCGCGCCCCTTCACGATGCCGGCAGTGAAACCACCTGACACGTTGCGCATTTTTGTGCTCGGTGAGTCGGCGGCGATGGGCGACCCTGACCCCAAGTTCGGACTGCCGCGCATGCTGCTAGTCCTCTTGCGCGAACGATTCCCCAACCGCCGGTTCGAGGTGGTCAACGCCGCCATGACCGCCATCAACTCTCATGTGATCCTCCCCATTGCCCAGGACTGCGCCGCCCAACAAGCAGACCTGTGGATCATATACATGGGGAACAACGAGATGATTGGCCCCTTTGGTTCCGCGTCCGTCTTCGGTGCTCAGGCGCCCCCTCTGCCTATGGTGCGCGCTTCGTTGCTGCTCAAGACCACCCGTCTCGGCCAGTTGCTCGACGCCGGGCTGCGCTTCATCCGTCGCGGCAATCAACCGCTGCCCGAGTGGGGTGGGATGGAAATGATGGCCGACCTGAAGGTCAGTCACGACGCGCCCGCAGTGGCCAAAGTCTACCGGCATTTCGAAGCAAACCTCACTGATCTGCTGGCTGCCGGCGTCCGCGCGCGTGTGCCGATTCTTCTCTGCACCGTCGCCACCAATATTAAGGACTGCGCCCCGTTCGGTTCCCTTCACCGTGCCTACCTGCCCGCTGCCGACCTCGCCGCATGGCAGGCCGCCTACGATGACGGAGTAGCCCTGCAAAACATCGGCAGCCTGACCCAAGCCAGTGCGGCTTTCGAGCAGGCCGCCCGGATTGACGGCGACTTCGCCGACCTGGATTTCCGGCGCGGAGAATGTGCTCGCCTCCTGGGGCAGGATCCCGAAGCCGCCAGTCTGTTCCGCCAGGCCCGCGACCAGGATGCCTTGCAGTTCCGGGCTGACGGCCGGATCAACCAGATGATTCGGCAGGCCGCCGCCGCGTTCGCCGCCAAGCGCGTCAGCCTGCTTGACGCCGAGGAACTCTTGGCTACCAACAGCCCGCACGGACTCGCGGGCGCCGAATACTTCTATGAACACGTCCATCTGAATCCCGAGGGAAATTATCTCTTGGCTCGCTCCCTGGCCGAGCAGGCCGCCAAAGCGCTCTTGCTGGAAACACCTGGTCAATGGGTTCCCGAGCCCGAATGTTTCCGGTTGCTCGGATTGACGGATTGGAGTCGCTACGACGCGCTCCACATCATTCTCGACCGTGTCCAAGCGGCGCCCTTCACCCACCAGCTTGATCACGCGCGTCAGTTGGAAACCATCAACGAGCAACTCGCCCGCTACCAGCTTGCCAGGAAGCCGGCGCAGGTCCGGCTCGAGGCGCGGCAGGTCTCAGAGCTCATTGCCCGTCAATCTCAAGACCCCGATCTCCACTCGATTCTAGCCGTGTTGCTGGCAGCCGCGGGGGACGACTCGGGCGCCGAGGCCCAGTGGCGGGCGGTGATCACTTTGCTACCCCAGGCCGTGGACCCCCGTTTCAAGCTCGCCCGAATCCTTGACGGGCTTGGCCGCCTCGCCGAGGCATTCTCGCTCTACACCGGATGTCTCCGCCTTGATCCTGAACATTACGAGGCCCGATATGCGCTGGGGTCGCTCTGCTTGCGCATGGACCGTCTGCCCGAAGCTATCCATCACCTCAACCTGGCCGTGCGACAAAAACCCCAGTCCATCAAAGCCCGACTGGCTTTCGGGCAGGCTTTGGCCCGAGCGCGGCGTCCGGCTGAGGCCGAGATGCAATGGCGCGAAATCCTGCGCCTGGACCCGGACAACGCCTCCGCCCAGACTCAACTTAACACCCTCCACTAGTCAGGGTTTTGAGTCCGCGCCTCTCGTTTGCTGCCTTTGGATCTTGGCCATCAACGATTTGGCCGGTTCAAAGTCCGGCCGCAGACGCAGGACGGTGTTAAACTCAGCCCGCGCCTCCTCTAGCTGCCCTTGCTGAAGCCAGCCTGTCCCAACGTTGAAATGAGCCTCCCAGTAATCCGGGTTGTACTTCACCGCTTGTTGAAACTGCGCGAAGGCGTCCGCCGTCCGCCCCACTTTCTGGAGCGCGGTGCCGAGGTTGTTGTGCGCCGCCGCGTAGTCCGGCAGGATCTTGACCGCCTGTTTGAAATGCGGGATAGCTTCCGCCGTCCGCCCGCTGCGCATCAGCGCGTTGCCCAGATTGTTGTGGGCCTCCACATAGTTCGGAAAAACTCGCAACGCTTCCTCGTATTCTTTCATCGCCTCTTCGATCTTCCCCTGCCGCGCCAGCGCCATCCCCAGATTGTAGTGAACATCCTCGTTCTCGGGGTTCGATCGCGCCGCCTGGCTCAGAATCTCCACCGCCTCCGCCACCTTGCCTTCCGTCAGCAGTTCACTCCCGTGGTTCACTTCATCGATCAACGCCTTATGCTTGTCCCTGCCGCCGCTGACAGCCTCGGCCGCCGGCGCCCGCATGGACGGATCGCGTCGGCTCCCCGACGATCCCGGCGGCGATTGCGTCGCCCCTGTGTCCGATTGCCTCCAGAAGTTGGCCGCAAACCACGCCCCCAACGCGATCGCCCCCAACCCCGCGAATACCTTCAGCCCCCCCCCCAGCCGGCGGAACCCCCTCGTTCTCGCTGGCTGGATGAAGTCTCCGCTCTGTCCATCTTGTGGTCGCCGCCGCTGCTTGTGCCTCGAACTCATGCGCGTCCGTTGGATTGTAGCCGCCTCACAGCCCGTGGCAACAGCAACCCGCCCCAATACAGCCCACTCGGGCCAACTTCCGTGCCACAACCGCATCGCCTGTCCGACGGCCTGCGTCTCTATGTTCCACCGATTCTGAGCCTAGCGCACTCCAACCTCTTGGCACAAGGGCGTTTCGGAATTCACTCGCTTGCAGGAGCGGCTTGTGCACCTAACGGTCATGGAGCACCTCATCAAGGATAGGCTTCCGCCCGCGAGTATCGGGAAAAGGCAACGCCCTCGATTTCAACCAACAGCTCCGGTCGGCAGATTCCTGCGACCGCATAAATCGCTGGCACCGCGCCAAACCGCCGTTCGCAGACCGCCCGGCATTTGGCCAGGTCCTCGGGTTGCTTTAGATAGACGCGTATCTTGGCCAAGTCGCCCAGGCTGGCACCCGCCCCTTTCAGACCGTGTAGTGTAAAGTTCTCCGTCCCAATGAGCCGCTCGATGTTGTCGATGGTCTGCTCGGTTTGCTTCTCAGGGTCGCCAGGGTGGCGGCTATCCGCATTGACGATGCTGGCGGTGCCGGAAACCCAGGTCGTTACATAGTCCCCAAGCGCAAGCGCCACCGCGCGCGAAAACTTCGGGCTCTGGGAGGAATACCTCGAATCGTAGGCGTAAGCTGGGGTTTGCTGCGGATTCTCCAGCGGCAGCAGGAAGACGTCGTCTCGCCGGGTTTCCAGCGCCATGCAACTCGCGACCAGCCCGCGGCCAGCCATGCCGATACCGGTGCTGGCCGGGTAAATGCCCGGTGATGGGCCTGAAGTCAGCGACGAACAGTGGAAGCGAATGTCGCGATAGAAGTCCGTCCGGGCGCGGTTCAGTTCCTGGTAGCGTTGGACCCCAGCCTCCGGCTCGGTTATGCCTCCCAAATAGAACCAGGTGCGCACGACACGCTCGAAACTGCTGCCCGCCCGCTCCAGCGCGGCACGCAGGCGACCCAGCACATCCAGGGTCTGCGGATAAATGCCCAGCAACGAGGCGGTCGGACTCACGCCAGCGCAATAAACCCAGCGGACGCCATTATAGTCCACGGCCAAGGCCTGGTGGCCGAAGTGCTCGACCCGCACAGACTTGCCCCCAATAGCCCAGGCTTCCAGGGCCAAAGCGGCGCCGCAGCAAGGCGGTTGCAACACATAGTTGGTCACCGGTGGCTTGGAACCGAAGAACTCAGCGAAACGCTGCTCGCATTCAGCCTGCTGCCGCGCGTCTTTCAGAAACACCGTCTGTAGCGTGACGGCCATCGGCTCCGGGTACTTGTCCAGGACGGCCCGCATGGCCGACAACACTTCGTGGACCTGATCGCGAAAGGCGCCATGTCCTCGAGGAGTAATTACTAGGGCAACCCGCGCGGAATCGCCCAAATCCACGTGCGAGCGCCCTACGCCTTCCGCCAGCTTCGAGTTGGCATCGGCCATTACCATGCGTGGCCGCGAGGGCAGGGCAGGGCCGCGCGGGGGTTTCACAACCTGCCTGCGCCTGCGCGCGGTCGATCGAAGTGCACACATCACAATTAGTTGTAGCAGGATGGCTGCCCATCGCAAACAACTTGCTGCCTGAGTAGATGGATTTTGCCCGCGTCAAGTTTCTCATTTATTGGCTTTCCCCGGCCCATTCTTGCCTTTCCGCCACTCCGGGCAGATGGGTGATGACGGCCGCAGCCTCGATTGCCTGGCCGAACCGGGCTCGGGCTGAAGCGAAGGAATCGAGCAAACGGACGCCGGCGCAGATGCAATAATTGGCCAGTAACGAAGCCCGGGCTCGCAGAAACGCTCACCTTCAACCGGTCTGAAGCACCTCCCTCCCCAGTGTTTACAAAAGCGTGACAATTGTTGTGCTTGCGGCTGGGTAGGCTGGGTCCAGAATTCATGCTGCGTTTAATGACCAGTCTGCGCTTAACGCGAAAGCCGGCCTTTCTTTGGCAAGCGGGTTTGATCCTGCTGCCGGTGCTGATTATCGCTGCGGTTGCTCTCACCGCCATCATTCAGAACCGGACCGAGGTCGAGCGGGAGGCGCGCCTCCGGGCCGAAGAGGTTGCGCGGCAATATGGCAAGGAATTGGAACGGTCGTGGGGGTTCTTCCTGATGCAACAGGACCAGTATTCACACGAATGGAGTGATTTCCTGGCCAACGTAGTGGGCGGCTGGCCCGGGGGCAGGCGGCGCAAGCGGTTCCGCCAAGGGGAGGCCGAGGAGGCGGCGCGGTTGCCAGCGCAATTGGCGGAGTGGCAAGCGCAGTACCCCGGCTTGCGCGTTGAAGAGGTGTTCCCCGATGGGTTTTGGCTGACGGCCGAGGGGCGGTTTCGGGACGGACTGGAATTCAATCCCGCGCCCCAGCCGCCTGGGTGGTTCACGGCGCTTAGCTCGGCTCAACGCGCGGCCTGGGAGACTTTGAAGGCGGCGGCAGCATCTGGGGCGAGCCTGAAAGAAGTCGAGCAGCGCGTCGCGCAGTTCCAGGAAAACGGCCCTGAACGAGAAGCGGGGACGAATGCCGCATTCATCGGTCTGCGAGCGAAGCTGACCACGATCCCACCGGAGGCGGCGGTAGCCGAGGCCTTGCGCTTCTCCCAGGAATGCCGCGAGACGATTTCCGAGACAGGCCTGCCACTGGCGAACCTGGCTTTCGGCGAGGCGCTGCGCTACGCCCGCAGCACCGGGCCGTCCGAGGAGCTATGGGAGGAAATGCGCCGCCAAGTTCTCGGTGCGCCCAGCCCTCTGACCCCGGCGTTGCTGGATCAATTGGAAGAACTAGCCGGCACCAACACCACCTTGCGCGCAGGCGTGGACGCCTGGCGAACCCTTTGGGACGCCCGCCTCAAGCTGCACGACATCGCTGATGACCTCCGCCAAACCGGCAAACTGCGGGGCATCACGACCACCAACGTTTGGATCGAGCAGGGTGAAACCCGCTGGCTGTGCGTCTTGAACCCGGAAGAAAGCTCCATGGTGACAATGGTCAACGGAAGCCCGGTCGAGACCACGAAGGAGGTATGGACGGGGGTACGGTTCCTGCCCAAACTGGTCGCCCAACGCGCGCTGGTTCGGGTGCTGGAGAATTCGGAGGTGCAGCTTCCGGGTTACCTTGGCGTTGCGGCGTGGCTGGAAGGGGAGCCGCTGATTCTGCCCGCACGCTGGTCTCCACCCCGAGGCACCAATGCCGCGCCTGCGCTGCTCGCCGAGGCCGACGGGGGCCTCTCCAGCCAGGGCAAGCTGCGGAAGGAACCCAGCGGTCCGGAAGTTGATTGGGAAGGGTTGCCGAGCCGCCCGCGGTTCGTCTTGCAGCTTTACGTAGCCGACCAGGCGCTCCTGCTCTCCTCGTACTGGCGTCACACCTTGTTGCTTGCCGGGCTGGTCGCTGCCTCGGCGTTCGCGGCCCTGATCGGGGTGATCGCCTCCTGGCTCGCCTTCCAGCGCCAACTGCGTCTGAACGAGCTGAAGAGCAACTTCGTCTCCAGCGTCTCCCACGAGCTGCGCTCCCCCATTGCCTCGGTGCGCCTGATGGCCGAGAGCCTCGAGCGGGGCAAAGTCTCGGAAGCCCCCAAACAGCACGAATACTTCCGCTTCATTGTGCAGGAATGCCGCCGCCTCTCGTCCCTAATCGAGAACGTCCTGGACTTCTCGCGCATCGAACAGGGCCGCAAGCAGTATGATTTCGAGCAGACCGACCTGGTCGCCCTGACGCAGCAAACCGTCAAGCTGATGGACACCTACGCCGCCGAACGCGGCGTCACGCTCAAGCTCCAACTCCCCGACTCTCAACCCTCAACCCTCAACCCTCAACCGTTCGCCGACGGCAAAGCCCTCCAGCAAGCCCTGGTCAATCTAATCGACAACGCCCTCAAACACTCGCCCAAGGGCGAGATGGTGACAGTCGGATTGGAATTGGACCCAAACATCGAACATCCAACATCGAACATCCAACATCCAACGTTCGGCACCGAGCAGCCAGCCCGGCGCATCACGGATCACGTTTTACGTTTCACGCATCACGCCCCCCATCTTCAACTATGGGTCGAGGACCATGGCGGCGGCATCCCGGCCTCGGAGCACGAGAAGATATTCGAGCGTTTCTATCGCCCCGGCTCGGAGCTGCGGCGGCAGACTCAGGGCGTGGGCATTGGCTTGAGCATTGTGAAACACATCGTCGAAGCCCACGGCGGGCGGGTGCTCGTCCGCAGCGCCGTCGGCCAAGGGAGCCGATTCACTATCGAGTTGCCCATGTCACCAACGCCTCCCAAATCCGAAGACCGAAACCCGAAACCCGAATGAAGGCCGAAGCCCGAAATCCCAAGTCCGAAATCAGCGACCGCCTCCGGCCTATGCGAGACGGACATTCGACTCTAGCCTTCGGCTTTCGGTCTTCGGATTTCGGCCTTCTTTCGGCCTTCGACCTTCGGCCTTCGGGCTTCCCATTATGGAACGTATCCTGATCATCGAAGACGAACTCCCCATGCGCACGGTCCTGCACGACGTGCTGGCGGCAGAGGGCTATCGCGTGCTGACGGCGTCAGAGGGCGAAACCGGCCTCCGCCGGGCCATTGACGAAAAACCCGACCTCATCCTGCTCGATATCATGATGCCCAAGCTGGACGGCTATACTGTCTGCGCCGAGTTGCGCCGGCTCTCGAATCCGGTGCCGATCCTCATGCTGACGGCCAAAGGGCAAGTGGAGGATCGCGTCCAGGGCCTGGATGTCGGGGCGGATGATTACCTGGTGAAGCCGTTCAGCACTGAGGAATTGCTGGCGCGCGTGCGCGCGATGCTGCGCCGGGTCCAGCGGCACACCAGGGCGCCCACCACCCTCGCGCTGGGCGACGCCAACATTGACCTGGTCAAGCAGACCGCCATGCGTGGCCGCAAAACGCTTCATCTCACGGCCAAGGAATTCGCCATGCTCCGTCTGATGGCCGAAACGCCGGGCGAGCCCGTCTCCAGGGAGCGATTCCTCGACGCGGTCTGGGGCTATACCGCTTTCCCGACTACCCGCACGGTGGATAACCACGTCGCCAGCCTGCGCAGCAAGATCGAACGCGACCCTGATGCTCCGCGCTGGATCAAGACCGTTCATGGCGTGGGATATGAGCTTGACCTATGAATTGCCCGCTGCCCACTGACCCGTCGCTGCCGGGCGCCCCGATTTTGCAAAAGGGTGACAATTCCGCCGCGGCCAATTCGTCAGACTGGCAGTGAAGAAAGATAGAACAGGATTATTATGACAACAAAGACCGTCTCATTAACACCTCGCCTCAGCGCGGAGCCTGGAGTTTTGAAACCTTCCGCGGAACCCATTGGCGTAGGCAACCCGCAGGGTTGGCAGAGGGTAGCCGGTGGTCGTTCAGGGCAGAGGGGAAACGCCCACCGGAAAAGCGCGTCGGGGGGGTCGAGCACCCCGGCGGGGTGCCAGAATCAACTGCGCCACTATGCCACGGCACTGCACTCAGAATCGCCCGGCAGGCAGTCCTCACCGCAGTTACTTGGCTCCGGGGCAATGCCAACCTCCAGCACGTGCGGCAGCGGTGAATCTGGCACCCCGCCGGGGTGCAGGACCTCTCCTGCGCCAGTGCCCGGAGGTCGCCGCCCCAAGAAACCCTCGGCGACCTCCGGCTACCCTCTGCCAACCCTCCGGGTTGGCTGCCCCAGAAAGTGCAAACTCCAGACACCTCGCCTCAACGACGTGTGGCAGGCCAGCACTGTCTCATTAACACCTCGCTTCAGCGAGGTGCCCCAGGCCATCCCACCCCTTCAACCGCTTCAGCGGTTTCCCATCCGCTCACTTCAGACGAACCCAGACCGCCGGCGACTCGCCGGCATGCTACTGAGCCTCCTCTGCGCCACCCTCTGCCTCCTGGCCGTGCCCGCCCGCGCCGCCACCAACGACATCACGACGGCGCTGCAGCGCGGCCTCTTTGAAGAGGAGGCCAACCAGAACCTGGGTGCCGCCATCCAGGCCTACCAAACCGTCGCCAACCAATTCGACAAGGACCGCAAGCTCGCCGCCACCGCCATCTTCCGCCTCGGCGAATGCTACCGCAAACAGGGGAACACGAACGACGCCGCCACCCAGTATGAGCGCATCCTGCGCGACTTCTCCGACCAGCCCACGCTGGTCACGCTCAGCCGGCAGAACCTGGCGGCGCTGGGCAGCGCACCGCTGGCGCCCTCCGCTCCTGTTATCTCGGACGCCGCCCGCCAGGAGCAGAAGCGCCTGCTGGACGAGGAGATCAAGCTGGTTCAGAAGCAACTGGATATGCAGCAGAAGCAGGTGGAGAATGGCATCATTGCCCCAGGGGAACTCGTGACTACCCAGCGCGATCTGCTCAAACTGAAACGGCAAGTGGCTGCCATCGACGGCGGACTGCCCGTTTCGATCACTGCGACCGAAGCCGCGGCGCCCGCGGCCTCCAGCGAGGCCGATGAGGTCAGACGCATTCAGGCCCTGATCAAGGACAGCCCAGACCTGATTAACGCGCCGGACCAGAAGGGCGAAACGTTGCTGCAAGCGGCTGCCGCAAAGGGGAAACTCGCCGTAGTGAAGGTGTTGCTGGAGAACGGCGCGGCGGTGGACGGCCTCCAGCAACCCGGCCTCACTCCCCTTCACTACGCTGCCGCCAATGGCCACAAAGCGGCGGTCGATCTGCTGCTAAGCAAAGGCGCGAAGGCGGACGCCCAAACCGAGACCGGCGTTACCCCTCTGCACCTTGCCGCTCGGAAAGGTTACGAGACGGTCGCCAAGGCCCTCCTGGCCGCTGGAGTGCCCGTAAATGCTGCGACCAGGGACAAGTCGAGCTTTGATACCCCGGACCTGCAATACTCGATTGGCTCAGGCCAAACGCCGTTACATCTCGCCGCCAACGCCGGTTACTCCGGTATCGTCGAGTTGCTGCTCGCAAAGGGCGCGGAAGCGAATACCGGGGATGGCGACGGTCGAACCCCGCTGAGCTACGCGGCGCAGAAGCATTATCTGGCCATCTTGCAAGCTTTGCTCGCGGCTCATGCCAACCCGAACGGCGGCCGGTTCAATTTGCCCCTGGCCACAGCCGCCTACGCCGGTGATATGCCCGCACTGAAACTACTGTTGGACAATGGCGCCGATCCGAATACCAACTCAACAGTCAACTGGCAGTTCGGCACGAGGAGCGGCTATTTTAACCCGGGCACCAAAGGCACCCCGCTGTTCCTGGCAATCAGTCAGCGGAAAGCCGATGCCGCCAAGGAATTGCTGCGTTGCAAGGCCAACCCCAATCTTCCTGGTCCAAATGAGAATCCGCTGCTTTACGAAGCCTTGTCCGATGCGCCCACCCTCAAAGTGCTGCTTGAAGGCGGTGCCGATCCAAATGCAAAGATGCCTAATGGCGCGCCGATGCTCATGCAGGCGGTCTGGGACAAGAATCAACCTGCGGTCGAGTTACTGCTAGCCTATCACGCCGAGGTCAATTTCACGGTCCAGAGCGGCTGGACACCATTGCAAGCAGCAGCAGCAAATGGGCTCAAGCCCATTGCCGAATTGCTCTTGAAAGCCGGCGCGGCCGTGAATGCCAAAGGCTGGAATGGCGAGACCCCGCTCTATGAGGCCGTCAGGAGCGGCCATCCAGAGTTGGCCGAGTTGCTGCTGGCCAACAAGGCCGATCCCAATGCCAAGAACAATAACGGCTGGACGCCGCTTCACCAGGCGGTAAGCGATAACCAGCTTGTAAACCAGGTTGAAATAGTCAAATTGCTGCTGGCCCACAAAGCCGATCCCAACGAGCGAAACAACACCGGCCAAACTCCGCTCGACCTGGCCAAGAGTCAGGGGCCTTCCGCTCCGGGGCGACCACCCGGGGGTCTGCCTGGATACCCAGTCCCAGGCCCGGGAGGGATCTCTGGGATGTCGGTCAATCCAGCGCCGTCCCTCGCGTACCAGTGGCAGACTCCCGGAACGCCACCAGCCGCCACCCCTGCGAAAGATGCCAATCCCGAAACGATGGCCGACCTGCTGCGCCAGCACGGCGCCGCCGACGATCTGCCTCGGTTGGACTGGATCGAGGTTCGCCGCAATGCGATTAGGGTCAACACTCCATTCACGAAAGGCACCCATGATTGGAGCCAATTCACCCTGTTGGAGCTGATTGCCGTGGAATGTGACTTCCTTACACGCTCGCCAGACGATGGCGGCGGTGATAGCTATGCAGCGTCCGCTTTCTTCAGCAAGTTCCGTGCTTTGCCTTTTTCTGACTTTGCCCGCCTGCATGTTCGCCGTCCCGCTGGCGACCTAAAGAATTGGAAGGACCAGGTCGTTGATCTTCGCCCGGTTCTCGAGGCTGGCGATTGCTCGAAGGACGTACACTTGGAATGGGGTGATGTGGTGGACATTCCCGAGGCCGACCACCCGCTCAATGAGAAATGGCCGGGCTTTTCCACAGTCGAACTGGCAAACCTGAAGAAATGCCTGACAAGACAGGTCGAAATCGTCATTAGTGGCCAAGCCACGAACATTACCCTGGCCCCGCGGATTTCCAACGTCGGAGAGGAAAAGGAGGCTGCAACCGCCGCCGCCGCAGCAAATCCGGGGTCATTCGCGGCGCTTAACCGCGCCCACCAGGAGCCCGTCATCGATGCCCGAACCCCCTTTTGGCTCAAGCCGGTTCTCCTCCAGTCCAAGCTGGTGCTAACCTCGTCGGACCTTCGCCATGTCAAGGTCACTCGCCGTGACACGACCAGCGGGCAGGAGCATGTGTGGGTGGTGGATTGCTCGCAAGCCAACTCTTCCCCTGATCTCTGGCTCCGCGACGGCGACAAGATCGAAGTGCCGGAGAAGACCGACTCCGCGTCCGCCAATTAGGCGACGCCTGCGCCGCCGTCGGCTCCGCGAGTGGCTCTGCCGCCACTCGCGCAAGCGCAGCGACGACCACGTTCCATTTAGCAAGCGCGACCCATTGGGATCGTGAGACGTCAGGCACCCGAAGCTATTGACGGACAGCCTCTGGACATTGGTGGAGATTCCTAAGCCGGGTAGTTCATCCATTGCGCGATTGTCCAACACCACTCAGCCGCCGCCTGACGTCGGCGACCGGAGCGGCGCCAGGAACGCCATGCCCTAAGGTTGCAGCCGGAGCAGAACCTTCTGGGGACTACTTGTTCTCCGACTCGCCCGCGGCGCGCTTGCGGCGGGCGAGCTGGCTGTTGAGGAAGGAATCGGGCGGGGCTTGCTGCCAGGCGGTGAACCAGAGGTCACCGAGCAGTTGGCCGGACTTGAGCAGTTGGCCTTCGAGGAAGGCTTTGCCCTCCAGCCCCTTTTCGCCTTCGCCGGAAAGCTTGCCGTCCTTGTCCAACTGGTAGAGCGGCACGACCTGCTTGTTCTGCTCGATGAGGAAGAGAACGCCAGCCTGGAAGGTCTCCTCCGCTTTGGCGGGGCGGCCATTGATTGAGACGAGTTGGGCCGGACGCAGCTTGCTCTTTAATGCGGCCAGGTCCGCGCCGCCGGTCTTGTTGAGATAACCGCCGTCAATCCAACTATGGAAGCCGCGGCTGGTGGTGTAATCATGGGGGTTGTCACCCACCCAGCCGTGATGATGGATGGTGGTGTGCAGGGGTTGAGAGGCGTCGCCGATGAGGTGGCCCATCACCCCCATGACATAAATGATGTTTGCCTGGGCGTTGGCGATTTCCTCCGGCGTGCCGCCCTCTTCATAGGCTTTGAGGCAAGAGAAGTTGGACTTGAGTTTGCCAACCGATTCCGCGATGGCCCACGGCAGGAGGCCGACGAGTCCCCGCGTGTGGTCTTGGTTGCTGGCGGCATCGGGCTCTGGGAACTTACCTGGGTGTGACTTGCGGAAGAGAGCGAGCTCGGCGACAAAGTCATACCGGAAGATCGGGAGCATCTCCGCCTTCAGCCCATATTCGGCCAGCTCTTCCATGTCGATATAATGATCGGGGAAGCTACAGTTCTTGAGCGATAGATCGGTGGTATTGCGCCAGCGGTCCATTTCACCGGCCAGGAAGGCGATGCGCTCGGCGGCGGCCGGTTCGCGCACGAAGGCGGGGAAGTTCGTCGGCAGCGAGGCCAAGCCGAGTTGGTTGACGACGCGATGGCCTTCGTAATCCCACGCCCGGGCGAGGTGAGTGCCAAGCGGAAGCAATGCGAGAAGTGCGAGTGCGGGAGCCGAAATTCTTTTCATGAATGAGATTCGATTGTCGCGCCAGTGTAGTGGCCAGGCACGAGGAGGCAAACGGCAAATCCTCCGCTCGCTCACTTCTGTCGTAACCTTGACGCAGCCGCTGCCGTCTCTATATTAGCAGTAACGACTATGGGCTGGCGTGAGGCCGGGCGGTTGGATGGGATCGGCGCCCGGGCTGAAGGTGGGAGAGAGGGCTACAGAGCTCAGGTTTTTGGGAGTCGGGGGTGCCACGACTGGGGGCATTAGGGCACAAAGAGAGGGAACAAAAGGCTAGGAACAAGCAAGGAGCATCCTAGGAACATGCTTGCAACATGCTTGCTACTATTGCGCTGATCTAGGGGCACTCTAGTGGCGCTCTAGTGGCGCTACGGTGTTGGTGGGGCGAGGCGTGGGGGTTGGGGCCGGCTGGTTAACCGGGCTGCCGGATGAATCCGGCGTTCCGGTGGTGGTGCCAGGAGGCGTCCGCTAACGTCTAATGCGTCGACTGGGTGCCGCCTTTGGCGCGGCGGCACAACCACACTGGCAGGACCATCGCGAGCAGGAGGGCGCCAAGCAGGTAGAAGCAATCGCCATAGGCCATCACGTAGGCTTCGTGGCGGACGACGCCCGCCACCGCTCCGATCGCCTGTTGCCCCGCCGCAACCGCCTCCGTGCCGCGCGCCACAAACTGCTGCGTCAGCGCGCCCAGGCGCTCGCTCGTTGCCGGATTGAAGATGTTGACTGCCTCGCCCAGCCGCACCGAGTGAAGCTTCTCGCGCAGGTCCAACTGCGTCGCGAGGACCGCGATGCCGATGCTGCCGCCGAGGTTACGGAACATGTTGTAGAGGGCGGAGGCGGAGCCAGATTGCTGCGGGCCGATGTGCCCGGTGGCCAGCGAGGTGAGCGGCACGATGACCAGCGGCATGCCCAGGGCGCGGACCATTTGGGAGAGGATGAGCTGGTCGTAGCCGGTGAGGTTAGTCAGCGTGCTGTTCATGAAGCTGCTGCCGCTGAAGAATGCCAGGCCGAGGGTGAGCAGCACGCGGGCATCGATCCATTGCAATAAGACCGCGGCCACCGGCATCATGAGCAGTTGCGGCACGCCGCTCCACATGATGGTCTGGCCGATCTGTTGGGCGTTGTAGCCTTGCACCTGCGCCAGATACATGGGCAGCAAATACATCACGCCATACATCCCGACGCCAAATGCGGTGCCTACAAGGGTGCCGAGGCCGAAGTTGCGGTCGGCCAGCAGGCGCAGGTTGATGAACGGCTCGCGCCGCACCAGCTCAATCACGACGCACGCGCTGAGGAACACCGCTGCCGTCAGACCGAGCGTGGCGATGAACTGCGAGTTGAGCCAGTCATTGCGGTTGCCCTCTTCGAGGAAGATGATGAGCGACCCCAGGCCGACGGCCATGGTGCCGATGCCCCACCAGTCGCCGCGGCGCAACAACGCCAGCCGCGTCTTCTCCGGCCCAAGTCCCCAGGCCACCGCGCCGATCAGCAGCGCCCCGGGCACGAGGTTCAAGTAGAAGATCGCGGGCCAGCCGTAATTGTCCGTGAGCCAGCCGCCGAGGGTTGGCCCGATGGCGGGCGCAAAGGTCGCCGTCATGCCGAATAGCGCAAAGCCCAGGCCGCGCTTTGCCGGGGGCAACAGCTTCAGCACCAGGTTGAAGGCCATGGGGATGAGCACCCCGCCGGTGAAGCCTTGCAGCGCCCGAAAAACGATCATGCTGTTCAGGTCCCACGACCAAGCGCAGGTCACGGAAAAGGCCAGGAACAGCGCGGCATTGACCAGCAGGTAGCGCCGGGCTGAGAACACGTCCGAGAGCCAGCCGGTGAGCGGGATGACGATGATCTCCGCGACCAGATAGCTGGTCGAAACCCAGGAACCCTCATCGAGCGTCGCCCCGAGCGAGCCGAGGATGTCGTTGAGCGAGGCGTTGGTGATCTGAATGTCGAGCACGGCCATGAACGCGCCGAGCATTGCGCCGAGCAACGCCACCCAATGCCGCGCCGAAACCGCGTTGGCGTCCGGAGCGCGGTTGGGGACCGCCGCGCTCCAATTTGCGGTTGTAGAGTTCAAGCCGACCTTACTCCCTGACCTTGATTTGTGCGACGGCCGACATGCCGGGCACGAGGCGGCCTTCGCAATCGCCCACGCTTTGGCTGTCGAAAGTGATCCTGACCGGCACACGCTGGACGATTCGGGTGAAGTTGCCCGTGGCGTTGTCCGGCGGCAGCAGCGCGAACTGGGCGCCGCTGGCAGGAGCGAGGCTCTCGACCCGGCCAGCAAATACGCGGCCGGGAAAGGCGTCCACGTGCAGCCGCACGGGTTGGCCTGGCTTAACCCGGGCAAGCTGCGTCTCTTTGAAGTTGGCTACCACCCAGGCATCCGGCTGGACCAATGCCAACAGTGCCTGCCCCGGTTGGACGCGGTTGCCGGTTTCGAGGTTCTTCTTCCCGATCCGCCCCGCCGCCGGGGCAAGCACCTCGGTGTAGGAAAGCTGGAGGTCGGCGTCTTTGAGGGTTGCCTCGGCAACCTTTTCCTGCGCTTGTGCGGCGACGGCGGCGGCCTCCGCCGATTGCAGGGCTGACTTGGCCGCGGCGAGTGCGGCTTGCGCGGCATCGGCCCCTGCCTGCGCCGCGTCCAACTCCTGCCGGGATATGGCCTCGTTGCCGTGCTGAGATAGCGCTTTGGCTCGCTCCAGGTCCTGCTGGGCCTTGGTCGTGTGGGCCTGCTCGCGAGTGACTTCCGAGCGCGCCTGCGCGATCCGCGCTTGGGCCTGCTGAACTTGTGCCTGGGCTTGGGCCAACTGCGCCAGCGCCTGCTGACGCCGGACCTCGAAATCCCGCACATCCAGCCGGGCCAGCACCTGGCCGGCGGCAACGATCTGGTTCTCCTCGACCAGCACTTCGCTGACCGTGCCGGTCACACGCGAACTGATTTGGTGGATGTGGGTGGCAACATAGGCGTTGTCTGTCTTGACCCACGTCCGGGCATAGTCCCACCAACGGTAGGCGGACCAGGCGGCGGTGGTAGTGACTGCGGCGGCGAGGAGCGCGAGCGCGAAGCGGTGAGAGGAAGGCGAGGCGGTGCGCACGGTCAGTTGAGAGCTTGCCGTATCCCGGCCCGTTTCAACCGGTTGGTGTGTCAGGGTTTCGGAGCTCGGTCCTGCGGCTTGCTGTCGAATCTCGGGCATTGGGCTGTGGATTTCCTCCGCGCCAGCCGTGCCAGTCATTGTTGCCTTCGTCTCATTCATCACCTGCCACTTAACGCCTGGCCCGGTTTTAGCCCAATACTTTGTTGCTTGGTCCAGCCATGCGCGCCGGGTATGGTGGGTGCATGGAACTGAGACACCTCCGCTATTTCGTTGCAGTCGCTGAGGAACTGAACTTTACCCATGCGGCGGCGCGCCTGCGGGTGGCCCAACCCGCCTTGAGCCGCCAGATGAAGGACCTGGAATGCGAGCTGCAGACGCCGCTATTCCAACGGGGTCGCACCGGCGTGCAACTCACCCGGGCGGGTCGCGTCTTCTACCAGCGGGCGCGCTCGATTCTCGCCCAGGCCGCCGAGGCGGCCAACGAAGCGCGCTCGGCATCGGGCGCTATGACCGGCAGTCTCGTGCTCGGGTTTGCCAGCGGCCTCCACCTCAATTTCCTCGCGCCGATCATCAAGACCTTCAAGCGAATCCACCCTCAGGTACAAGTGGACTACTTCCATGGCCTGCCCGGGGAACAGCTCAAGGCCTTGCGCGCGGGCCGGATTGACCTGGCCTTCGTGAACTTGCCGGTCCCGCTCGACGGGCTGGAACACCGCGTCGTCTGGCGGGTGCCGTTCAGCGTCGTGCTGCCCCAGCGGCATCCGCTCGCCCGGCGGAGCGCGATGGAACTGGGAGACCTGCGCAGCGAGGACTTTGTGTTCTGCACGCGCGAGTCCCGGCCGGAGTTCTACGACGAGTTCTTCCGCCTGTGCGCGAATGCGGGTTTCCGACCCAATGTCGTCAAGGAGGTGGGGGGTTATCCGACCAACATGCTGGGCCTGATCTCCGTGGGCCTGGGCGTAAGCGTCCTGCCTCAGTTTGAGAAGATCGAACGTATCAGCGGCATTGCCTGGCGCGCTTTGAGCAAGCCCAGGCTGTGGTGGGATTGGGCCCTGATCTGGCGGCGCCAGGGGGCATCACGCGTCGTTGAGCAATTCGTGGCTGCGGCCGAAAAGCAATGCCCGGTCCCGCCGGGGACTAACCGCGCGGAGTTCTGAGCATTACGTGGTGGGCGCGAACCGTGTGGGGAGCGAACCTTACTACAGCTTACGCCGGGCGCTCGATGATTGTTGACCCGCAAGGCGAGATTCTGGCGGATGCCGGAGACCGCAAAGGCCGCATCCGCGCCCAGTTGGATTTAGCCGGCTTGCGGAAATATCGCGCGGGCTTGCCGTTCCTGGCCGACCTGAAGTGCGCCTGAAGCAGGCGATTATTTCTCTTTTCCCGGTGGGGGATGGTGGGGTAGAGTCCGCTCATGCCTGAGATTGTGGCTTTTGTTAATCGCGGAGCGGCCTCCATTACGCCGGGGATTGCGGAGAAGGTGCTCCGGCATCTGCCCCAGTGGAAGCTGGAGTTCACACAGATTTATGAGCCGCTGTTTCCACACCTGGTCGATCAGCTAGGATTCCTGGCTGACGCTGTCGAGGACACGATGGAAGGCGCCTACAAGGATTTGCCGTATATCGCTTTTTCCCAGGCGATCTTCGCTCTCATTTACGCCCACAAGAAAGTGGGCATCATTCCCGATTCGATTCTGAACCTTGGCCGAGCCGACGATTCGAGCGTCGTGCGCGCCGTGCTGATCCAAAACGAAAAGCCTTTGGCCGTTTACGCCGCGACCCAAAACGCGGAGTGGTCCCGCATCACCAGCCAGCCGTAGGCGCGGGGGACAGGGGAGGGGAGGGTGGGAGTGGTGGAGTAACGGAGTGATGGAGGGCAGGCAAACCGCTGCGATGCCTGCTTATCCATGCATCCAGCCACCGACCCAGTACTCCATTTCACCAGCTTGTTACCACCTCAATACGCCACTACTCCAGTTTGCTGAGGCAGCTCGTCTTGAGATAGTCGCAAAACTCCTGGCGCTTGCCGACCACATCGTTATGCGGCAGGTCAGTGTAGATGAAGACTAGCTTGTTCGACTGGAGATCGGTGGGTTTTGCCTCGCCCTCTTTGCCGGCGAAATAGGGCGTGCCGCGTTGTTTCAGCGTGGCCATCAACTGCTCCGTCTCCGCCTTGGTGCCGCCGTGCTCGGTGTAAATGTCGAGGAATCGGCCCTGGTGGCGGTCGATCCAGGCCAGGAACTTGTCCGTCTGCGCGTAGAGGGCGTCAAACAGCCAGACCTCGCGCACGCGCTCAGTCAACCCGCCGCAATCCACAATCGCAGAAATCACTTCATAACCGCCGCTATGGCCGGCAAGCACGATTTGGCCCATAGCGAAGTCCTTCTTCTTCAAAGCTGATTTCTGGCGCAGCGTTTCGACCACATCTGCCATGAATCGTTTGAAGCCGCCCGCATCCTCCAGCTTCCCGCCAAACGAATCGGGTGCGTCCAACGGCCCCTGCGGCATGACCAGGACCGCGTTGCGCCCGCTCTCGCTCAATTGCTCGATGAGCCGGTATTGCCTTAGCACTCCTTCTACATTGTTCTTCCAGCCGTGGAAATGGACGACGAAATCAACTTGGCCCGTCTCCCGGAAGCCTTTGGGGATGAAGATCGCCACCGTGTTGTCCCGGTAATGCTCCTTGGCGGCATAGAGCTGCCCTTGGTAGGTATGTCCTTCGGCGCGCTTGGGATGAGGAAACGGAGCGGAGGCGAGCTGAGTGACAATCAGCTCGCCGTAGTCGGCGTAGCGCTCGGGGAGATTCTCGCCGCGTGTAGCCAGTGCCGCGCAACCGATCAGGAGCAGCAGAGGCATTTTCATGAGTTCGCGGCCAGTGTGCCGCATTGGATGATCCTGCGAAAGTGGATTGTTTGTGACCGGCCCCCCCGGAGAAAGAGAGCGGACCTGAGACAAACCCGACCTGAGGGGCCGGGCGAGCCTTCGGTGCTGGAAGCACCCCCCCGATTCGGCTGCCTCCGCGAGTTCGGAGAGGCATGCACCGCCGGCCCGTGTCAAAATGAGACAGAAGTGTCCGGTGATAAGCACCATCCGGCCGGCCCGCGAAGGCCTGCAAAGGAAATTTGCCAAACACACGGCGTCCTCCTAAACTGGCCGCAAGTTTGCTGCAAGAAAGCCGACCGGCTGCCGAAATACCTAGGCAATAGAAATGCCCGGAGCGGTACAATAGAATTCGCATGGCCAGCACTTTAAGTCCGAGTGAAGAAGCCCAGTTGGCGCAGACGATTGAGATGTTTGAAGTCATTACTCAATCGCAGCCGCATGACTATCAGTCACTGGAGATTCTCAAGGAAGCTTACTCGAAGCTGAACCGCGAGAAGGACGTCATCAACACGTCCAAGCGCATTGCCCAGGCCTACGTCCAAATGGGCCAGCTTTCGTCGGCCATTCTCGAATATGAAACAATTCTGCAGCGCTATCCGGACGACCCTGATGTGCAGGCCGCGTTGCAGCAAATCGAAAGCAAGGCGAACAACTTCCCCCTCGAGACTGCCCGTTCGGCGGACACTATCCCGCTGGCCCGAGCGCCCGCAGGAGGCGAAGAACCGCGGAAAGCCTTCGGCAAGGCGGCGCCAGTGGAGATCGAGGACGGGCGACGGTCGATGTACACGCTCTTTGTCGAAAGCAAGATCATCACCGCTGGGGACTTTGATCTGTGCTGGTCCACGCCCGATCCCACTCTGCCGCCGGGTGGCGTTGTGGAACCGTTCATCCAGGTGCTGTCGGACAAGGGCATTCTGCCGGTGGACACGGCACTGAAAGCCTTGTGCGACAAGTCGCGGTTCGCTTTCATCCCGCTTAAGAGCTACGACATTGATATGGAGCTGGCGCGGAGTTTCCCTAGGGAGACCTGCCAGCGGTGGTGCGTGCTTCCATTTGATCGCATGAGCAAATCGATCCTGATGGCCACGGCAAATCCCTTCAATCAGCAGGCGGCCAAGGAGTTGGCCCAGACCACCCCGAACCGTCTGTTGTGGTACCTGGTGCCGCCGGCGGACCTGATCGCCAACCTCCGCAAAGCCTTCCGATAAACCCATGCCTCCCGTCAAAACATTTGGCGAGCGCATCGCCGACGCCCTGGTAGAAGACGGTTTGCTGAGCGTCCAGCAGGTCGAACTACTGCTCGAGCAGCAGAAGAAGGAAGGTACCCGCCTGCTCAAGTTGATCCTTGAAAAGGCTTACGTCAGCGAGCAGGACATGGCGGTTTCGATGGGGCGCGTGCTGAACACGCCGCCGATCAATCTCGCCCGCATTAGCATCCCCCTCGAAGTGGCGGATCTGGTTCCTCGCGAAATGGCGCACAACCACAAGGTCGTCCCGGTCTCGCGCCTGGAGAACAAGTTGTTCCTGGCGATGGCCGATCCGCTCAATGTCTTGGCTATTGACGACGTGCGGCGCATCACGCGGCTGGAGGTGGCGACGCTGATCGCCTCGGAAAAGAGCATCCTCGAGAAGCTGAACCAAATCGACTCCTCCAAGAGCGGCAGCATGGAGGACATCATCCAGGACGCTCAGAAAAAGGATGAAGCCGATGCGGAGGCTGACAGCCTGGAGGTTTCCAAGGAAGCGGTTGAGGAAGTCAACCTGGATCAACTTGCGGCTTCCAGCGAGGAAGCCCCCGTCGTCAAATTGGCTAACCTGATCCTCGTCCAGGCGGTCAAAGACCGCGCCAGTGACATCCATATCGAGCCCTTTGAGAAGACGTTGCGGCTGCGCTATCGCGTTGATGGCGTTCTGATGGATGCGACCCCCCCGCCCAAGCAGATGCAACTCGCCTTGGTCTCGAGGTTCAAGATCATGAGCAGCATGGATATCGCGGAACGGCGCCTGCCGCAAGACGGGCGCATGCGCATCCGGGTAGGCGGCAAAGACTACGATCTGCGCGTTTCGATCATGCCCACCGTTCATGGCGAAAAGGTCGTGCTGCGCCTTCTGGACAAATCGAACCTCTCGGCCAGCATCGATAAGCTCGGCCTTGATCCGGACACGTTCCAGCAATTCAAAGCCGCGGTGGATGCCCCGCACGGGTTGATCCTCGTCACCGGCCCGACCGGTTCCGGCAAGACGACAACACTGTATTCGGCGCTCAACGAACTTAACAACCCGATTTACAATATTGTAACCGTCGAGGACCCGGTCGAGTTTCAGGTGCCTGGCATCAACCAGGTGCCAGTGAAGAAGGAAATCGGGCTCACGTTTGCCAATGCGCTGCGCTCGATCCTGCGCCAGGACCCGGACATCATCATGATCGGGGAGATTCGCGACACCGAGACTGCCGAAATCGCCATCGAAGCCGCGCTGACTGGACACCAAGTGCTGAGCACCATGCACTGCAATGACGCCCCCGGAGCCATTGCGCGTCTCGACGACATGGGCATCGCGCCTTTCCTCATTTCTTCGTCCGTCATCCTCGCTTGCGCGCAGCGGCTCATGCGGCGCATATGCTCCCACTGCAAGGAGCCGGTCACCTACCCGGCGACGATGTTTCAGGACTTGGGTATCGATCCGAGCATCTTCGACGGCGTCACGCTTTATCGCGGGAGGGGCTGCGACCGCTGCAAGAACTCCGGCTTTGCCGGGCGCATGGCCATTATCGAGGCAATGACCATTACGGATGAAATCCGCAAGCTCGTCATCGCGCGCGCCAGTACTCGCGAGATGGGTAAAATCGCCATTGGCCAGGGCATGCGGACGCTGCGCATGGTGGCGCTAGACCGAGCCCGCGAAGGCATTTCCACCTTGGAACAAGTGCTCGTCCTGACTTCGTCCCATTAGCCGGACGGGAGCCGCCCCGTTTTTCCCTATGCTCGAATTTGAAGAAGCCCTGGCGCGAGTCCTCGGGGCAGTGCCATCCCCAACGAGCCAAGTCGTCTCGTTGAGCGAGGCTGCGGAACGCGTGTTGGCCGAGCAAGTGCGGTCGCCAATTGACCTGCCGGTCTTCGATAATTCCGCGATGGATGGGTATGGTCTGCGCGCCGCCGACGTAGCCTCAGCCAAGCCGGATTCGCCAGTGCGCCTACGCCTGGCGGGCAAGATCGCCGCCGGCGAAGTCTTCGCCGGCGAAGTTCCGGCCGGCAATTGCGTGAGGCTGTTCACCGGTTCCCCATTGCCGCCAGGCATCGACGCCGTTGTGATGCAGGAAGCGACCCGTGTTGAATCCAGCGCGCCGGGCGAAGTTCTGATCCAGGCCCCCGTCGCGCCGGGAGAAAATGTCCGGTCGCGCGGGGAGGATGTGAAACGCGGCTCGACGGTTGGTAGCGCGGGAGAGCTTCTGAACGCCGGCCGACTTGGTCTGCTGGCCGCGGTCGGCCTGACCGACGTCCGCGTCGGGCGGCAGCCGGTGGTGGGTTTGCTGGCGACTGGCTCGGAATTGCAGGAGCCCGGCCTGCCGCTGGCGTCCGGCCGGATCTACGAAAGCAATCGACTCGTGCTGGCCACGCTGATCAAGCGGGCCGGGGCGCTTCCCCGCACCTTTCCCCTCGTCGCAGATGAACTTGCTGCCACCAGCCTGGCCCTGGCGGACGCTTGCGAGCAATGCGATGCCATAGTGACTACTGGCGGCGTTTCGGTTGGTGAACTGGATTTCATCAAGCGCGCGTTCAAGCAAATTGGGGGGAGGCTGGCATTTTGGAAAGTGGCCATTAGACCCGGTCGGCCATTTGCGTTTGGCCGCCGTCGGGAAAAGCTGTTGTTTGGCTTGCCCGGCAACCCGGTCTCTGCGCTCGTCACATTTCTGTTGTTGGTTCGCCCCGCGCTGCGGCGCTGGCAGGGCGCGGCCAACGTCTCGCTGCCGGTCCAGCCGGGGGTGCTGGCGGAGCCCCTAGTCAATGACGGTGGGCGCCGGCACTTCATGAGGGTCAAAGTAGATCCCGTTGGCAACATTTGCTCCGCCGGGATTCAAGCCTCGCATGTTCTGAGTTCAGTGGCTTCGGCCAACGGCTTGGTGGATGTGCCGGCCAATATGACGCTCATTGCGGGAACGGCTGTCCGAGTGCTGCGCTGGGATTGAACTCCAATTCTGACTCGGACGAGGGCGGCGGCCCCTAAAATGACCGCCTCGGCGCCGCGAACGTAGGCGTCACCACTTTTGGGGCCTCAGCACTTGGCAGCGGCAACGCCGGCCTTGTTTGCCCGAGCGCCCGCGCATTCACATCCGGCAGCCCCACTGGACCAAGCATGGGATTGAGGACATCCATCTGCATGTCCAAGCCGGTGTGCGGAGCCGGAGAGGGAGAGATGGCGAGACCGGCTGCCGGGCTCTTCATGGGCTGGCCCACTTCGGGAAGACCGAACGGCTGATTAAACGGATTGGCGGCGGCAGGCCGGTGCCAACTCGGGTCCATTGCGGAGTGGTATTCGTCCATGAGCTTGTTGTGCTCCAGGACCTGTTCTTTGGTCAGCGTGTTGACTCCAAGGCCGAAAGGATCGGAGGACCCGCTGCGCGTCCCGCCTCGAGCGGAAAGGTCGCCGCCCGCATCGAGTCCAAACAAGCTCTTGAGCGCCTGGGCACTTTCCTTGAGTCCACTGGGCAGATCCGACTCTCCGCGAGCGGCCGTTTCATCGCTTGGGCTTGACTTCCTGAGCGGGCCGAACAGGTCGTCGTCCTTCAATTGATCGGGGCGGTTAGCCGCGGGGCGCTTGGTGGCAATACGTTCGTAGTACCGCTCCAGGGTCGGCACCGGCTTCAACTCCCGGCCGTCTTTCCCGTATTCGGGAGTCTTGAGGGTTTCTTCCAAAGTCGGCTCGGCTATCAGGTCTTCCGGACGCATGAAAATCCAGTTCTTGCGGCGCTCCAGCAATTCCTTCGCTCGCTTGCTCTGAATGGCCGGCGGGGCGGTGCTAGGCGGCAGCGGAGCGGCCACCCCGTCAAGGGAACTCTGGGGCGTGAAACTCCGCAGTGGCTGGTAAAGGTCCTCCTCCAACTCCTTCACACCATCCTTCTTGATCGTCAATTGATGCAGATTGGTGGTGACCTCGTCGCTCCTGGGGTCTGAATACTCAATGGGGCGACCGCGCGGCCTGCCGCCCGTCTGAGCACTGCACGGCATCAAGCCACTCACGGCCACGGCCACCAGGCCGCAGCAGACTCGGAGACTCGAACGCCTAAAGCTCATCTTGCGTTAGAATTCTAGCTCCGGCAGTCGGGTTCGTCAAAGCTCAAATATCGCTCGTTTCTCCCAGGTCGGAACAGATGCCGCGTGCGGAGGCGGTGACGAAGTCCAGCATGGCTCGGGCGGGCACGCTGGAGAAGGTCGTCTGCGCGTCGGCTACCGCCGCTCGCAGGTTGCGCCCCTTGCGGAACAGCGCGTGGTAAAGCTGCTTCAGTTCCAGCCGCGTGGCAGGCGTCAGCCCGGCGCGCCGCATGCCGACAGTGTTTAGCCCGCAGAGGCTGTTAACGCCGCGCGCCACGGTGTAAGGCGGCAGGTCCTTGCTGATCGCCGAACCGCCTTGCATTAACGCCAGGGTGCCAACGCGCACGAACTGGTGGACGAGGCAGTTGCCGGATAGAAACACCCGATCCTCCAGCGTCACGTATCCTCCGAGGAGCACCCCATTTGCGAGAATGACCCCGTCCCCCAAACGGCAATTGTGCGCCACATGCGCGTTAGCCATGAAGAAGTTCCGCGAGCCGATGACGGTCTCTTGCTCCGGCCGGCTCGAGCGGTGCGCCGTCACGTGCTCGCGAAATACATTGTGGTCGCCGATCCGCAGCCGCGTGGGCTCGCCGGCGTATTTCAGGTCCTGGGGCGCCTCCCCGATCACGCAGCCGGCATAAAACCGGTTCTGCGCGCCAATGGTCGTCTGACCCGTCAAATAGACGTGCGGGCCGATGACGCAGTCCAGGCCGACTTCCACGCCTTCATCAACTACCGCGTACGGCCCAACCCGGACCGAAGCGTCCAGTTTCGCCCGGGGATGTATGATGGCTGTTGGATGGATCACCAAGCAAATAGTGGGACAATCCTACTGATTTCCAAGTCAAAAGTCACCTGCCCGAACAACCCTCTGCCGCATCAGACCCGGTGGGCCTCAACCGGCCTCCGGCCAAGCCGCGCTCGGATTCCGGGCTTAGTACTTTAGCCGCGGCCTACTTTCCAAAGACATCAAAGAGCTGCTGGAAGCCGCGCCAGCGCCCGGGTTGTGTGGACTCGGGCAGAGCGGCGCGGGCCTTCACGAGGTCTAGCTGGATCAAAATGCCAACACTTTGGGCTCCGCGCCCATGCGACCGAATTGCATCCACGCCATACCCGTATCCGAGCAGGACTTTCCATGAAGGGGAAGTATAGAGCATCCCGCCGCCCAGGCCCGTATTCCAATGGCCTGGCTGCTCAAGGCTGCTGAGGTAATCAACCCACGCGCTGCTGACGATGCCGTTGAGGCTCCAGTGCCCCGCCTTATCAAGCGGCATCGCATAATCTCCGCCCATCATCACGAAACTGCTGGCGCTGATTTCCTGGTAATAATACCCGGGCAAAGAGAGAGGATATTCCGCGACGAGCGGCAGCAGCGACCCGAGGCGATACGCGCTGAAACGGTCGGCATTGATGCTCGTGCCCGCCGTCACGCTGACAGAGAAACTGTGCTTCAATTCCGGCAGCGTGTAAGCGAGCATCGCTTCAGTCCAGAAGAGATGGCTCTGGGGCGCGACGGACCGGTCGCCATATCCGTAGGAGCCCGTGCCCGTGCGGAACTCGCCCTCGTACCAGGCGGAAAGCTCCATGGCGAGCGCCGGAAAGAGGACCGGCTCCCGTCCGCCCCAGCGCAGGCCGGTGCGGACGCTGAACGTGTCGCGGTCCTCCGGCAGTTGGAAGTTGCTGGCCGTTTCGTCGGTCCGATCATAGGTCGAGAAATGCGCGGTGCCGCGCACCAGGCCGTTCAGCGGAATCATCGCGCCGGGATTGAAAAGATGATAAAGGCTGAGCGAGGTCTGCGCGCCGTAACCGTCGAACGACTGGCTGGGAAGGTAGGTTCCCCGGTCTATCTCCATATAACTGTCCGCGAACGCGCCGCCCGCCACGCCGATCCCCAGGTCGGTATTCTCGCCGAGGACATGAGCAATGCCCAATTCCGAGTCCAGGTAGGTTGGCGCCACCGCCAGCCGCAACGTCAGGTTTGTGCGGAGAAAGCCCGGCTGGTTCCAATAATAAAACGCGTACGCCGAGAGCGGCGCGTGTCCTTCCACCGCCGAGTTGTAGCCTATCTGAACCAGTTCGCGCTTATAGGGATCGATTTGGCCCCCGGCAACGAAAGGCCAAAGACAGCCTGGAAGAATCAGCAGCAGAATCCAGCGCCAGCAAAGGTTCACGGCCTTTTCCTAGCCCAAACCCCGCCCAGCGGCAAGCAGGTTTGCCGCGCACCGCCCCATTCGGGCGCATCTCGGCACCACCTCCAAGGCGGGTAGCCACGACAACCGGAACGCCGGATTCATCCGGCAGGCGGGCGAGTGGCACTGGGGCTGCCGGATAAATCCGGCGTTTCGGTGGCGGTGGTTTCAGGATTCGCCCGTCCCATTCCCGCGGCTTTACTCGCGCCTTCCACTAGGTTTCAGGCTGCTGGCATTCTCTATTCTCCATTCTGGACTCGCCCCGAGCGAGGCTTTGGGTGGCTTGCTTGGCTGAGCTTGCGCTGTTCGTTGGATGACTTTAATCTGGAAGCCCATGAGCGCTGAATCTCCGTGTCGTGAGGAAACCTCTGACCGCCTTGCCCGCCGAGCCTTCTTCGGCTTCGTGCTCGCGTTCATTCTCTCGCGGGTGGTCGTGTTCCTGATCATGTCGCAATGCATCCCGAATCTCTTCTTTTTTCTGCACGGCACGCATGTCCACCACCTGAACTATGGCATTTTCCTGCTCGCCGCCGTTGGCGCTTACACCTTGTTCGGGCGACCCGAGGGACGGCCCGCCGAACTCGCGGCCCTGGCCTACGGAATCGCGCTGGCGCTGACATTCGATGAGTTTGGGATGTGGCTCCACCTGGGTGGCAGCTACTGGCAGCGGGCGAGCGTCGATGCCGTCATCGTCGTGGCGGCCCTGATTGGGCTCGTGGCCTTCGCGCCTCCGCTCAAGCGGCTGGAATCACGGCATTTCTGGGGCTCTGCGGCGTTGGTGTTGGCCGTCGTAGGGTTCGGCGTCGTGTTAGTCCTGGCGGGGCAGCATATCGGCCGGGTCATGGGGCCGACCCTTCACGAGCTGGAGCTTAACTCCTCGCCCTAACCGGGGTTCTGGACCAGGCAGGGATGTTGAGTTATGCTTGCCGCGTGAGACGAATGATCTGGCAGTAGTGCCGCCAGCAACCGGAGACTAGAGAGGTCATCCATGAACTGTAGTGCTGTGAAAAGACATCCGCGACTTAGGGCGCTGGCCATGCTCCTTGGGGTGACAACCGTCGGGGCCGCGGAGATGCGAACCTGGAACCTTAAATCCGGCGCGACCCTGGACGCGGAAATCGTCGCTTTCCCCGGCCCGGATACGGTGCAGGTGAAGCGATCTGACGGCAAAATGGCCATTCTGCCCGCGGCCTACCTGACCGACGCGGACCGGGCTTACCTTGACGCCGAACGCGCGAAACAATGGAAGGAAGTCTCGATCGACAAGGTGCTCGGCGAGGTATCGGCGGGGCGTTACAAAAAGTGCGCGGTGAGCGGGAAAGATGGTGGGAACGAAATCCTGGTGGCGAAGCTGCCATCCCAGGTGGAAACCATCGCGAACAATCGCCAACAGCAGGAAGCTCAAATTACCAACCTGAGCAGCCGGATCACCGAGGACAGCACCGCTGCCCGGAACGCAGATGCCGCTGCCGTGACGGGTGGCACTCGCGCCTACCGCAACGCGAGCAGGGCCCAAGCCAATCTGGCGGTTAAAGATGAAGCAGCGGCCAAGGCCGCGTTGGCCAAGCTCAAAGCGGACTATGCGAAATATGTGAAGAAGACCAAGGCGGCCACCACTGTCCGCATGAAGAACACCGGCTTGGTTTACGAAGCTCTCCCGGTCTGGGAATGCCAGGTTTCGCCGAAGTGGCCATAACAACCCGGCTGCGAATAATCCGGAGTCAAAACAGAAAAAGCCGACCATTCCTGGTCGGCTCACGCTTCGGGCAGAGAACCCCCTGATGACGCGCTTTACACCCAAGCACCCCAAGCTGGACCCTTCACCCCGGCCCTCTACTCCCCGGAAGGGGAGAGAATCCCCTAACTGGCCTCGCGCGCTTTGAATCCCTGAACCGAGGCTTGGCCGGACCGCGACCGGTCCCCGGTCGCAGCAGCTCGAACGGCGGTAGAACGGCAAGAACTCTCTCCATGCGCCGCCCACTTTCCATCTGCTGGGCGCCGGGACGTCGCGCGGTCCGGTTCACTGGGAGGGGGAATTGTCGCTGCTCTCTGGCGAACCAACATTCATTGGCAGGTAATCCTCCCGTTCTAGTCCATCAGCGGTCTGTATGTGTGACCTTTCGCGCACAAGAGCTTCAGGGTTGTCCGCGCCAGCGCCAAGTCCTGGGCGTTGGTGCCTTGCAAACGCACGACGGCCAGATTCAGCCGCGGGATCGGGTTGGTGGGGTCCAAGCCGCGCCGCCTCGGGGAAATGCATCTCGGCCTGCGCCAGCCAGTGCATCGCGGCCGCCACGCTCCCCGCGAGGTTGTGATACACCGGGGTGCTTTTGTCCGCATACCTGAGATGATGAAAGACGCAATCAGGGAATGTGGGCTCTCAGACGATCTGTTGGTCGGAATCATAGCTGGATTGGACGAGTAATCAGAAGATCCTGCGGCGATGAGCGCCGCGCAGATCGAGAAAGTGTTTTGGCCTGCGAAATTGACGGACACGGTCCTGCGCACATTCCTCGTTCCGATCCAGGCTCAGTGGGCTCACCAAGCCCCGCGAAGCCGGATCTCACCCCCTCAGGGCAGCTTGAGGAAGAAGGGGGCGAATTGAAATGGTAGCCCCATCCAGAATTGAACTGGAATCTCACGTTTAGGAAACGCGAGCTCTATCCATTTGAGCTATGGGGCCGCGGCAAAACAACAGCAAGGGTAGCGACCGCGGGATTCTGTCTCAAGGCATTTTACGCCCGCTGGAATTGAACTTCGGGTCTTCACGGAGTCGAGTGGGTGAATTTGGGGGGCGGAGGGCAGTTCCAGGCCCTTTGACGGGCCGAAATGAGGGTTTGACCGCCCCACGACACGGCCAGGGTTGATCTCCGCTGGAT
>Ga0182014_10000721_pt1 | contig 44854 bp, 33 predicted proteins | sample 612S2DmetaG_FD_120489 | JGI IMG/M metagenome (GOLD analysis project Ga0182014, IMG submission 120489) | Permafrost microbial communities from Stordalen Mire, Sweden - 612S2D metaG | ecosystem: Environmental > Terrestrial > Soil > Wetlands > Permafrost | place: Sweden: Stordalen | collected... | reverse complement strand
CACAAACCTTGGAAATCAATGAAGCCGATTCCCACATTCCCACCGCCGCGACTACGACAGGGATGAATGGAAATCCCCCAAAACCGGCAGGTTAAGGGATACGCATTCTGAGGGCAAGGTCAACTGCCTGCTCCTGCTTCTGTTCTGGCTTCATCTCCGGCATATGGGCGCTGCTGTGCTACACATCATGCCCCAGCGCCGCTCCCAGCTTCTCGTGGTCGTTGGTGAAGATTTGCGCGTCGTAGGGGTATCTGCAGGTCGGCCTCCAGGAACTGGGACTTCCATGGGAACATCCCCATTAAACAATAGGGAGGCTGGAGCGTACCGTGGATGTACAGGCTCGTCATTCAATCTGGCTTTCAGTCATAATTTCTGTTTACGTGACGTCGCATGGCTCCATCCTGCTTATTTATGGGCCAAGCGCGGCGATGTTGGTACCACCAGCCCCACAGTACTAGCCCGCCAAAAATCACTACCAAAGCAATCCAAACATAGGTTCGCATCACTTCAACACACCATTGCCTTTTCAAATTCTGGAGTGGGGTTTATTATAGGAGCAGTCTCCGCTTTGAGCGGAGCCGGTTTCGTCACACCAAGATTTTTGGCCTTGGCTCGGCTCTGAATTCCACAGAGCGATGTAGAAAATCCTCACCCGTATTCGCTCACCCGTGATTGGGCCGTTTTACATGTATTTAGCCGCATTTAGGCGGCCCACGAAGTCTTCTAAGTAGTTGGAAACACAAATTATTAAGGCCCTGAAAAGGCCGGCGTCGGCGGTTCAATCCCGTCTCTGGCCACCACTTTAGAAACAAATACTTAGAACGTAAATTGATGTGCCGGGATGGTGGAACTGGCAGACGCAGCGGACTCAAAATCCGCCGACCGCAAGGTCATGGGGGTTCGACCCCCCCTCCCGGCACCATTTAACTTGTTTATTCTCAACATAAGGTAATATATTTTCTCAACTTCCCCTGTTGTGGCCAATTTGATCCATTGGTTTTCAATGGACTTGTGTGCCAGTTCAGATGATCTCCTTACTTTCGTCAACTGAGTCAACCTCCGAATAGCCCGTTATCCGCTCCAGACACTGCCGCGGCCCCGAGGAAACCGTTCGAGAAGCCGACTCAAGGAGATCTACCCCAAGATGCACACCTAAAATATTCTTGATCAGCGAGTGGAAGCTTATCTGCGTGAGTACCGCACGTTAGCGCGGTGCATCTTTCGGACCCGCGCAGGCTAGAGCAGTTCTCCAATAGATGTAGCCCTTTTGAGACCGTGCAGGTGGCTTTTTCTTGAGGAAAAAGCCACTCGGCCGCAGTGGCTTCGGTGTACAGAAATTGGAGAGCTGCTATAGCCGGCAAAGCACCCGAACACATCTGAGCGCAAGGGCCTTAACAACCGAGATTGAAGCACCGGTCTGATTGCGATCCGCCTCGAACAATACCAAGCCCCTGGAAAAGTCCCGCTACGAACCGGCTACAGTACGAATCCTCCAAAACTGTTAATTAGCCGTTGATTTTACATACTTTGCAGGTCCACTCCCTTCGGAAATGAGCAAAACGGAGCATACAATCGTTCCGGAATTCAGCGATTCTGCGAACAGCGCATTATCAACTGTGCGCGGGCGCGGAGTCGTGTATGTCTGGAGTCGCCGATAAATCGGATGTCCACCACATTGGCGCTGGTCACCAATTGTCTCCGCCTCCACCTTGGTATAGGCAGCGCTGGGTTCTGTGGACGAGCTTGCTTCTCCTGCTGCTTCTGGCCGTGATCGTCTTTGCAGTCATTCACAATAACGATGCCAAGGCAGCGGCTGCGAAGCGTGCGCTTGCTGCCGTGAAGCCATCCGTTTCTGCCACGGTTGCTACGGCAAAGAAGGGCAGCATTGGCATCTACCTCGACGCCATCGGAACGGTTACGCCAGTCTATACAGCCTCCATCACGGCGCAGGCAAGCGGAGTTCTGACCTCGGTGCATTACAGCGAGGGACAGTTCGTTCAAAAGGGGGCCGCGCTGATCGACATCGATCGGCGTCCCTACCAAGCGCAACTGATGCAAGCCGAGGGAGCGCTGGAGCGGGATACGAATATTCTGGCTCAAGCCCAGATGGATCTGGGCCGCTATCGCACGGCGTGGGCGGGCAACGGAATCAACAAGCAATTGCTGGATGACCAGGAAAAAATTGTGCTGCAAGATCAGGGCACGGTGAAAAACGATCAAGGCACCGTGAATTACGACCGGGTTCAGCTCAGCTACTGCCATATCAGCGCGCCGATTGCCGGTCGTGTAGGTCTTCGCCTTGTGGACCCAGGGAATGTGGTGCAGGAATCCGCAGGCACCGTGTTAGTGGTGATCACGCAGGTGCAGCCGATTACCGTGATTTTCACCCTGCCGGAGGATAGTCTCGCCCAGGTGCAGGCGCGGATGCGCAAGATGCATACGCTGCCCGTCGAAGCGTGGGATCACGCGCAAACGACCAAGATAGCATCGGGTAAGTTGCAAACCATTGACAACCAGATCGACACTACAACGGGGACGGTGAAGTTGCGCGCCCTCTTCGATAACAAGAACGGTGCTCTTTTCCCCAACCAGTTTGTCAACACCAGGTTGCTGGTAAATACGCTCGACGGCGTAACGCTTGTTCCCACCAATGCCATTCAGCACAATGGACAAGTAGCCTTCCTCTATGTGGTAACGAACGGAACGGCTAGTGTGCGCAATATCACGACGGGGGTCGCGGACGCCGGAATGACCGCGGTGCAGGGAGTCAATCCCGGCGAGGTGGTGGCCACTAGCAGCTTTGATAAGTTGCAACCAGAAAGTAAAGTCGTCGTATCCAAGCAGGCTTCTTTAGCCAATCCCGCTGAGAGCAATACTCCGTGAATCCATCCGGGCCGTTCATCAAGCGCCCTGTCGCAACCTCCCTGCTGATGGCTGCCATCCTGCTGGTGGGCGTGGTTGCGTACACCCTGTTACCGGTCTCCGCGTTGCCGGAGGTGGATTACCCTACCATCCAGGTACTGACCTTCTATCCAGGCGCCAGCCCGGACGTAATGGCCACCACTGTGACTGCCCCCCTCGAGCGCCAGTTCGGACAACTGCAGGGACTGAGCCAGATGACCTCGACCAGCTCAGACGGATCGTCTGTAATCGTGCTGCAGTTTGCGCTCAGCCTTAACATCGACATTGCCGAAGAAGAGGTCCAGTCCTCGATTAACGCGGCGCAAAGCTTTCTTCCGTCCAGCCTTCCCTCGCCGCCGGTATACAGCAAGACCAATCCCGCGGATGCTCCGGTGCTGACGCTGGCCGTCACCTCCAACTCGATCCCGCTGTCGCAGGTTGAGGATCTTGTGGATACGCGGCTTGCGCCCAAGCTCTCGCAGTTAAGCGGGGTTGGCCTGGTGAGCATCAGCGGAGGGCAAAAGCCAGCGGTGCGCATACAAGCCAACCCAACAGCGCTTTCGTCTTACGGCCTGAACCTTGAAGATTTGCGCACCACGCTTCTCGCCACCAGCGTCAATGCGGCCAAGGGCAACTTCGACGGACCGCACCAGGACTACCAGATCAATGCAAACGATCAACTGGTAACCAGCGACGATTATCGCCAGGTTGTGGTTGCCTACCGCAATGGCGCGCCCATCATGCTGCGGGATGTTGCGCAGGTGGTGGACGGCATCGAAAACAACAAGCAGGCTGCATGGATGAACGAGACCCCGGCGGTCATCGTCAACATCCAGAGGCAGCCCGGCGCCAACACCATCAGCGTGGTGAAGGCCATCAAGGCGATCCTTCCCCAGCTTGAGGTGAACCTGCCGGCCTCGATCAAGGTAACGCCGCTTACCGATCTCACCACGGCGATCAACGCCTCGGTCTCCGACGTCGAATTCGAACTATTGCTCACCGTTGCGCTGGTGGTGATGGTCATCTTTCTGTTTCTGCGCAACCTTTACGCAACCATCATCCCCAGCATTGCCGTGCCGGTTTCATTAGTGGGCACCTTCGGCGTTATGTATGCACTGGGCTATAGCCTGGACAATCTTTCGCTGATGGCGCTTACCATCTCAACTGGTTTTGTAGTGGATGACGCGATCGTGATGATCGAGAACATTACGCGCTATCTGGAAGCCGGGGATTCGCCGATGCAGGCGGCCATGAAGGGCGCGGAGCAGATCGGCTTTACCATTATCTCTCTCACCGTTTCGCTGATTGCGGTACTGATTCCGCTGCTCTTCATGGGCGATGTTGTCGGCCGCCTGTTTCGCGAATTCGCGGTCACCCTGGCCGTCACTATCATCCTGTCGGCCGTTGTGTCTCTGACGCTGACGCCCATGATGTGCTCGCGCATTCTCCGCCACTCCCCTCCCAAAGAACAGCAAAGCCGCATCTTCAAAGCTTCAGAACGTGTCTTCGAAAACATGATCGCGTTCTACGCCCGCACGCTGAAATTTGTCCTCGGGTATCAGACCATCACGTTGCTGGTGGCTGCCGCAACGCTGGTACTCACGATCGTGCTCTACATCGTCATTCCCAAGGGATTCTTCCCCACGCAGGATACAGGTGTCATTCAGGGCATCTCGCAAGCGCCGGCAACTATCTCGTTTGCCGCCATGGAGCAGAAGCAGCAGCAACTGGCGCACATTATCCTTCAGGATCCAGCGGTCGAGAGCATCTCTTCGTTTATCGGCGCAGATGGAACCAATACCACGCTGAACAGCGGACGAATGTCCATCAACCTGAAGCCGCTGAACGTGCGCAACCTGAGCGCATCCGACGTAATTCGCAGGCTGCAAACCAGCCTCAAGCAGGTAGAGGGCATCGAACTCTATATGGAACCGGTGCAGAATATTACGGTGGACGACCGCGTGAGCCGCACCCAGTATCAGTACACGCTGGAGGACCCCGACCCGAACGAGTTGAACCTGTGGACCGGCCGGCTTGTGGACAAGATGAAGAAATTGCCTCAACTGGCCGACGTGGCTACCGACCAGCAAACAGGAGGCCTGGCGGTCTCGCTGGTCATCGATCGCGTGACTGCATCGCGGCTCGGCATCGCGCCGTCGACCATCGACAGCACGCTCTATGACGCCTATGGACAGCGCCAGATCAGCACCATGTACACGCAGTTGAACCAGTACCATGTAATTCTGGAAACCGCGCCGAGTTCCCAGCAAGGTCCCGGCAAGCTGCAGGATCTGTATATCCAGACCAACACGTCCGCGGGAGGCTCAGGGCCGGGAGCGTCCTCGTCTTTCTCGTCCTCGGGGTCCTCTTCCGCCGGTTCCAATGCAACCACGACCTCCGTAAAATATACGCCTTCATCGATGGCGCTCAGTGCACCTCAGAATGCGATTCAGGCCGGCGTTGGCGCCCGCGGCACTTCTTCAACGGCGAATGCAGCCACCAGCACCAGCGCATCCAATGCCGTGCCCCTCAGTGCGTTCACTCATCTTGAGAAAGCCTCCGAGTCGCTCTCCATCAATCACCAGGGCCAGTTCCCGGCCGTAACCGTGTCGTTCAATCTGGCACCCAATGCCGCGCTGGGAAGCGCAATCACGGCTATCGTGAAAGCACAGAAGGACCTGAATATGCCGGCCAGCGTCCAGTATGGGTTCCAAGGAACCGCGGCTTCCTTTCAGGGTTCACTCTCCAATGAAGGCCTGCTGATTCTTGCCGCGCTGGCCGCGGTCTACATTGTGCTCGGCATCCTGTACGAGAGCTTCGTCCACCCCATCACCATTCTCTCCACGCTGCCGTCCGCTGGCGTTGGCGCGTTGCTGGCGCTGATCCTTTTCAAGCAGGACCTCAGCGTGGTCGCAATCATCGGCATCATCCTGCTGATCGGCATTGTGAAGAAGAACGGCATCATGATGGTCGACTTTGCGATGGAGGGAGAACGCGAGCACGGAAAGAGCGCGCCCGAGGCCATTTATGACGCCTGCCTGCTGCGTTTCCGCCCGATCATGATGACTACAATGGCGGCGCTGCTAGCAGGCCTTCCGCTGGCCCTGGGACAGGGAATGGGTTCGGAGTTGCGGCGTCCCTTAGGTATTGCCATGGTCGGCGGACTGCTGCTGAGCCAGGTGCTCACGCTCTATACGACGCCGGTGATCTACATCTTCTTCGATCGCCTCGGCCATCGTTTTTCCCGTGCGCCGAAGACCGTGGAACCCGATAGCGATCCGCAACCGGCGGAGGGAATATGAACATCTCCGCCCCCTTTATCCGCCGGCCGGTAGCCACCACCTTGCTTACTGCCGGCACCGTCCTTGTGGGAGCCATTGCGTTCACGGTCCTGCCGGTCTCTCCTTTGCCGCAAGTCGATTTCCCGACGATCTCGGTTTCCGCCAGCTTGCCCGGCGCAGGCCCCGAGATCACTGCCTCCTCGATCGCAACTCCGTTGGAGCGCCAGTTCAGCCACATCGCAGGCGTCACCGAAATGACCTCATCAAGCTCGCTCGGCAGCACCTCGATCACGCTGCAGTTCGATCTAAGCCGCGACATCGACGGCGCGGCGCGAGATGTAGAGGCGGCCATCAACGCGGCGCGCACTTACCTGCCGGTAAACCTGCCCGCCAACCCGACTTATCGCAAAGTTAACCCTGCGGATGCACCGATCATCATTCTGGGGCTAACCTCGGATAAGTACGACAAGCCGACGCTCTATGATGAAGCGTCGTCGGTCATTGCGCAAAAGCTCTCACAGATTCAGGGTGTGGGGCAAGTGTCGGTGGGCGGAGGCGCCGGCCCTTCTGTGCGCGTTGAAGTGAATCCTACACTACTCAACAGCCATGGCCTCACTCTTCAGAATATCCAGTCCGTATTGAGCCAGCAGAATGCCCATGGGCCGACAGGCCAGATCTCAGACGGAACCACCACTGCGGACATCGTCACCAACGACCAGATCTCCCGTGCAGATCAATTCAAGTCGCTCATTGTCGGAAGCAACAAGGGAGCTGCGATCCGGCTTGTCGATGTAGCCGACGTATCCAATGGCGCGCAGAACATTCGCACCGCAGGGTACCTGAACGGCAGACCCTCAATCACCATCATGATCTTTCGCCAGCCTGGCGCTAACATCATCGATACTGTCGATCGTATCCGCGCCGAATTGCCATCGATTCAGGCGTCCATTCCGCAAGGCATCAAGACCACCATCGTGATCGATCGCACCACGACCATTCGCGCTTCAGTCAGCGATGTAGAGCGCACTCTCATCCTCTCTGTCATCCTGGTGATTCTGGTTGTCTTTATCTTCCTGCGCAACTGGCGAGCCGTACTCATTCCTACTGTCGCCGTTCCCGCTTCGCTCATCGGCACCTTCGCAGTCATGTATCTGTTCGGCTTCAGCATCGACAATCTCTCGCTGATGGCATTGACGATCTCGACCGGCTTCGTCGTCGACGACGCCATTGTGGTGATGGAAAATATCTCCCGCCTCCGTGAGACAGGCATGTCGCCCATGAAGGCCGCTTTTCAGGGCTCCAGAGAAATCGGGTTTACCATCTTGTCGATCAGCATGTCGCTGATTGCGGTGTTCATTCCCATTCTTCTCATGAGTGGCATCGTCGGCCGCCTGTTCCGCGAGTTCGCCATCACGCTATCGACCGCGATTGTTGTATCAATGCTGATTTCACTCACGACCACCCCCATGATGTGCGCCTATCTGCTTAAAGACGAGCGGACAGTCAAGCACGGCCGGGCATATCGGGTAAGTGAGAGGGGCTTCGCATGGATGGTCTCCACATACAGCCGGTCTCTGACTTGGGTGTTAGAGCATCCGGCTCCTGTATTGGTTCTCCTGCTGCTCACCATTGCGTTGAACTTTTATCTCATCGACATTATCCCAAAGGGCTTCTTCCCGCAGCAGGATACAGGAGTCATCATGGGCAGCGCGCGAGGGCCGCAGGACGCATCATTTCCGGTTATGGACAACTCGATTTTGCAATTGGTGGACGTCATCAAGGCCGATCCGGCGGTCGCCAATGTCATTGCTCATACGGGCGGCGGCGGCGCATCCAACAATGGCTCCATCTATATCGCGCTCAAACCTCTCGATGAACGAAAGGTTACGGCGCCGGCGATTATCGATCGATTGCGGCCCAAGCTGAACCGGCTTCCAGTCGCTACGGCCTTTCTTCAGGCGGCACAGGACCTGCGCATTGGAGGACGATCGAGCAATGCCATGTATCAATACACAATTCAGTCGGACAGCGTGGAAGATCTGGCGCACTGGGGTCCCATACTGTTGGCGGGGATGAAGAAGATTCCCGGTTTTCAGGATGTGAGCAGCGATGCGCAGAACAGCGGTCTCGAAGAGCTGATTAGATATGATCGCCCTACCGCCGCGCGGCTTGGCATTACGCCGCAGTCCTTGAATCAATCTCTTTACAGCGCCTTTGGACAGTCTCAAGTCTCCATCATCTACACACAGTTGAACCAGTATTATGTGGTGTTGGAGGTAGCACCACCTTACTGGCAAAGTCCCGACGGCTTGAAGAATATCTACCTCAACACCTCGGGCAACGGCATCGTTCCGCTTTCTACCGTCAGTTCGGCGCAGGCGAGCACCACGCCGCTGATCATCAATCACACCAGTTCCTTTCCGTCCGTCACCGTATCGTTCAACCTTGCGCCAAATATGTCTTTGAGCGACGCCACCCGTTTGGTTGCCCAGATGCAAGAGAAGCTCAATATGCCACAAACCGTCCGTGGCTTCTTTGCCGGAACAGCGGCGGCTTATCAAACCTCGCTTAACAGCGAGCCGCTTCTTATAGGAACTGCATTACTCGCGGTTTATATTGTTCTCGGCATTCTTTACGAAAGCCTAGTGCATCCTCTCACCATCATCTCCACGCTACCTTCAGCCAGCGTTGGAGCCATGCTCGCGCTCATGCTGTTCAAGATAGACCTCAGCGTAATCTCGATCATCGGCATCATCCTGCTGATCGGCATTGTGAAGAAAAACGCGATCATGATGATCGACTTTGCTCTAGTTGCCGAGCGCGAGCACGGCAAGAGCACGACAGAAGCCATCTTTGAAGCGTGCCAGCTTCGCTTTCGCCCGATCATGATGACCACAATGGCCGCCTTGTTCGGCGCGCTGCCTCTGGCCTTCGGCACCGGAACCGGCTCTGAACTCAGGCGCCCGCTGGGCATCACGATCGTGGGCGGGCTGATCGTAAGCCAGATGCTGACTCTCTACACCACGCCGGTCGTCTATCTGGCCTTCGATCGCTTGCGTCTCCGTTTCAAGGGCAAACAACCAGCGGTCGTTCCCCAGGGAATTGCGGAGACCTCCTAGCAGATGTGAATTTTGGATTATGGAGTGTTGGTTATGAATTATTCAATCAGGCCAACCCGGCAAGCATCCGCGGCATTGCACGCAGCTTCTATCGCGTTGCTCTGTGCCATGCTCGCGGGATGCAACGTTGGGCCAAAGTATCTTCCGCCCACGATGACGGCGCCATCGGCCTTCAAGGAATCGCCCGCGCAGTTCAAGGAAGTCGATGGATGGACCGTCGCGCAACCTCAGGATGAGGCGCTGCGCGGCAAATGGTGGGAGATCTACAATGAGCCGGAGTTGAATGCGCTCGAAGAGCAACTCAATATCGACAACCAGAATATTCGGCAGGCCTTCGAGAACTTCATGGAATCGCGAGCCCTGGTGCGCGAAGCAAGGTCTCAGTATTTCCCAACAGTAAGTGTGGGCGGCTCTTACACGCGCTCGCAGGCCTCTTCAAATGTTGGGTCTGCGTCCAGCACCGGTACATCAAGCGGCCAGCAGACGCAGGTATTCTCTCTTCCGGCCAACGTATCCTGGGAGCCCGACCTTTGGGGAAAGGTGCGCAACACAGTGCGCGCCGGCCAGTATACCGCGCAATTGACTGCAGCCGACCTTGAGAACGAGCGGTTGACCGAACAAGCCAGCCTGGCCGAATTCTTCTTTCAGATTCGTGGCCAGGATACTCTGCAAAAACTTCTCGACGACATAGTGGAAGCTGACCGGAAAGCCTTGAAGATTGCCAATGCACGCTATGACACCGGTGTTGACGACCAGATCTCCGTCGTTGAAGCGCAGACCGCGCTAGACAGCGCGCAATCGGAAGATATCAATCTCGGGATTGCGCGCGCGCAGTATGAGCACGCGATTGCCACGCTCATCGGCAAGTCGGCTTCGACGTTTTCTATCCCAGTGGAGGCCAGGACGAGCGCGCCACCGCCCATTCCTTTGGGGTTGCCTTCTCAACTGCTCGAACGCCGCCCGGACATTGCTGCCGCAGAAAGAAATATGGCCGCCGCCAATGCACGGATCAGAGTTGCTTATGCAGCTTATTATCCCGCTCTGACGCTCACAGCCAATGGAGGCCTGGAAAGTTCGGCCCTCAAGAACCTTCTGTCAGCGTCCAGTCGCTTTTGGTCTGTTGGTCCATCCATTTCTGAGACGGTCTATGATGGCGGCCTGCGTCGCGCCACTGTAAATCAATACATCGCAACTTACAATGCGAATGTTGCCGCATACCGCCAATCCGTGCTCACGGCATTCCAACAGGTGGAAGACGCGCTCGCGGCGGTTCGCATCCTGTCGCAGCAGATCCTGCGGCAACAGGATGCAGTCGACTCATCCCAGACGTTTTTGCGACTTGAATTGGGGCGCTACGAAACGGGAATCGATCCTTACATCGACGTTGTCACAGCGCAAAATACCCTGCTCCTCAACCAGGAGTCCCTTGCGATTCTGCAAGTGCAGCAAATGACGGCGTCGGTACAACTGATTGAGGCCTTGGGCGGAGGTTGGGACAGATCGCAGTTGCCTACAACAGTCCAGGTCACGCAGAAGCCATCAAAGTCTGAGACCAAAATGCAGCATTAGAGCTGTTCTCCAATAGATATAGTCTTTTTGAGACCGTGCAAGGTGGATTTTTCTTGAGGAAAAATCCACTCGGCCGCAGTGGCTTCGGTCTACAGCAATTGGAGAACAGCTACAGTTTACGAAAGCAGTTACTCTGCGGATAATACCTTGATTTCGATCCTGGCAAATGTCCTTGGATCCCCAAACTGCTAAGTTCTGGACGGCGGCGACCGGAATCTTGTTTATTTTTCAAGAAAACACGGCGATTTTCGGCCCGGATAGAGAAGATAGCCATTTTGATCGGCACAGCAAAGATGGCTGTTTTTACCGGCTATTTGTCTTTGAACTGGGTATGGCACCTTGCCGTGGAGTACCTTTGCTTGAACTATGAGCCGCCTCTGGCCGGCCAGCCGAACCAAGCCGCATCACTATGATGGAAAGAGCGCCTGCTCTAGATGGCAACCAGCGACAACCCAACCCGCGCCCTGCCCACGCTGCACGAGTTCTTCGCGCCCGGCGGCATTCTGGCGCGCTCTACGCTGCCCTATGAATACCGTCCCGGCCAACTTCAGATGGCCAAGGCCGTGGAGCGCGCCCTCGAAGAGCATCGCCACCTGATCGTCGAGGCTGGCACTGGAACCGGGAAAACCCTCGCCTACCTGCTGCCCGCCCTGCGCACAGGGCAGCGCGTCATCGTCTCCACCGGCACCAAGGCCCTCCAGGACCAGCTCTACTTCCGCGACGTTCCCTTCCTCGAAACCCTGGTCGGCGAGCTGCGCGTCTGCTATATGAAGGGCCGCGCCAACTACCTCTGCCGCCACAAACTGGTCGCCTTGCGCAACGAGCCCATCCTGTCTGGCCTGGAAGAGATCGATCAATACCGCCAGATCACAGAGTGGGAGCAGACCACGGAAACCGGCGATCGCTCCGAGATTGCCGGCCTGCCGGAGTCAAGCGCTCTGTGGCAAAAACTGGATGCGCGTACCGAGGCCTGCCTGGGGTCGACCTGCCCCGACTATCATCGCTGCTTCATCACCGAGATGCGGCGTAAGGCCCTCGAATCCGACATCATCATCGTCAACCACCACCTTTTTTTCGCAGATCTCTCGGTCAAGCGCGAGGCCGAAGGCGCGCCCGATGCCGGAATTCTTCCCGAAGCAGCCGCCGTAGTCTTCGACGAGGCGCACGAGCTGGAAGACGTCGCTTCAAGTTATTTCGGACTATCGGTCAGCAATATTCGTTTTGAAGAGCTGGCCCGCGACATCGACGTTCTGCTGCGCGGCAAGCAAGGCGCGGATCATATCCCTGCTCAAACCCAGCAACTCCGCGACCGTGCCCGGATGTTCTTTGCCGGGCTGCCCATGAACGGCGACGGCCGCCAGCCCTTCACCAACCGCGAAGAGTTTCTGGAAACCTCCGGCGATCTTTATATGGCCGTTCGCACTACGCTCCAGCACCTCGAATCGGAGATGGAGGGCATGAAAGCCGTTGAGGAGGCGACGGGACTGAAGAAGCGCGTCACCCGCCTTCGCTCGGAGTTTGAATTTCTGCTCGAATCGAACGCCAGCAACATGGTCTATTGGATGGAACGTCGCATCTCATTGGCCTCAACATCCCTCCATCGGTCCGCCGGACGCAGTGCGTCGCGCACCACCTTCCTGCAAGCCACGCCCATCGATGTATCCGAGCTTCTATCCGAGTTAGTCTTCGATCAGATTCCAACCGTTGTACTGACCTCGGCCACGCTGACCGTGCAGGGCGGCTTTGAGCACATCCGCAAGCGCCTGGGCCTCAGTGAGGCACGAGAGTTGGTGGTGCCATCTCATTTCAAATACGGCGAACAGGCGCTGCTCTATCTGCCGCCGGAGATGCCGGACCCGCGCGATCCGGAATTTCCCGAGGCCGCCGCACGCTGCATCCAGCGCGTACTGGAAATCACTCGCGGCCGCGCCTTTTGCCTCTTCACCAGTTACGCTCAGATGCGCGACCTCTACGAGCGCCTGCTGCCGGTGCTGGACTTTCCCATCCTGCTGCACGGCACGGCTCCCCGCAAAACCCTTTTGGAGCAGTTCCGCAAGACACCCAACGCGGTTCTCTTCGGCACTTCGAGCTTCTGGCAGGGCGTGGACGTGCAAGGCGAAGCCTTGAGCTGCGTGATCATCGACCGCTTGCCCTTCGCTGTGCCCAGCGACCCGGTGGTCTCAGCGCGGATGAAAGCTATCGAAGAGGCCGGCGGCAAACCCTTTTTCGACTATCAGGTTCCTACGGCGGTGCTCACTCTCAAGCAGGGCTTCGGCCGCCTTATCCGCTCGCTGGAGGACCGCGGCGTGCTGGTTCTGCTGGACCCCCGCATCCTGAGACAACGCTACGGACAGACCTTCCTGGCCAGCTTGCCGCCTTACCGCATGACGCAGACGATTACCGATGTGGACGAGTTCTTTTCCGGAAAATGAGGGCCATTTTTGTTGCGGCGGAAGACGCCTCAGCCACCGGAGAAACCGTGTGGGATGGCCACCGTTTCACGGAAAACAATGTTTTTGTGTTCCGGTGAAGTCGGTTGGAGAAAATTACTGATTCTGCTTGAGTTAGGCATGGCTCCACGGAATCACTGAAATTGTGGTTTTGTGTTCCCGTGAAGTATACCCCTGCAAGTTTATGATTCTGCGACGGTTAAGATGGGCTCCACAGTTTCACCAGCAAATGCGCGAAAAATCAATAGGGGGGTAGGGGGGACTGGCGCGGTTCGCGGAGTTAGAGCGCTGGGAGCGGGGCTGGTTTCAGTGATGTTGCACATGGCTTCTCCATTGGGCAAGAATTTCGTACCTTTTCTCTTCTCTTCCAGTGTGCGCCGAAAGAGGGTAATCTTCCGCAAGACGCCAGCAATGGGACAGACGGCTTCGGCAGGCTTAGGGAAGGTTCTCCGCGTGGAGAGCAAACAGCGTCGGTGCCCCACTCTTCGCCAGGAAAAAGGCGAAAGATAGGGCACCCAAAGTTAGTGGTTAGTTTAAGGGTAGGCCACACACCCACAACGCTATTACCACTATCTACTGCATTTCAAAGCCTCTCCTGCATATTTCATCCTTGTTCGGGTATCGTTTGATGTTCCCTCTGCGCTATGTTCAGATATTCTGACCGACTCCTCTAGTGCTGCACATGCATCCCTATCATTTGACTGTACCGCAAAATCAATAGAGAAATTTTTTGGCGCTGCGCTACCGAGACCGTATACTTCGATGAGGACTATGTTGGTTGTCTTGGACTGGTTTAGCAATGCAGTATAAAGCTCGCCATAAACCTCTTTCTGTTCCGCTACGACAGCTTGTTTTACCTTTTTATTCAAAACTGGGTCAGAGTATGGCTGAACCGTATCTTCACAATTGAGAGACCCCTGATCGATTTGTTCAAGATATCGTAATAGCTCCATTACGCATACACGATCACAGGGGAGGTGCATGAGTGCCTTCGCTGCAGCCTTGCGGGTATCGATTAGCGTCTGCGTCTTCAAGAGCCCCGCTATGAATTCAGATATGTGCGGGTCGCGCCTAGCCTGCAGTTCGTTTATCGCCTCGACCTGAACATTTAGACCAGGAATCTCAGAATCTTTGCTTGCGAGCATAAATAATATATTTTCGGCTTCATCGCCCTGATACGAAGCAATTTCATGTATGGCCCTTGCGGAGGCGTCGGAGTTGTGAAAATATGGATAGATTCCAGATGCTTCACAATATAGCTGTCTCAATCGTAGATGGGTTTCGATTCGTTGTAAGATCAGAAAAACAGCAGCAATAGTCAATAGCCCTAAGAATCCAACAAATACGATCCTTATCGTTCTCGAATTTGCCATAAATACCCCCTATCAAAACTCACTACAAGTGGAACTTCTGCTACCGTTATTGCTGTTGTTGCTGGCGTATTGGGTGGACGTGGATGTGGTGGCCGTATTCAGCGAGGTTACCAGCAGGTTCAGCGTATCGCAGCCAAAACCCCACGTGCCCATCACCGAATCAGTATAGTTCTGAATCTCCAGTGGAGGTTTATGGCATCCCACCCTTTGCCAGAGAAAAGGCGAACGATGGGGCACCCAAAGTTAGTGGTTAGTTAAAGTGTGGGTTACCCGCGGAAAATGAGAAACGGATGGTTGAGATTTGTGGTCTCCCACATCTGGCGCGATGAGACTGCGCCAGATATGGGGCACCCTTTCATTTGTGGATGGTCAGACATGAGCCACCCGTCCAATTTCTACATCCTGGCTGCTATGCTGGTCTTCTTGGGAAAGGCTTCGGAAACCCAATGCAGATTACCGCGCAAGACGTCCTGATCGTCGTCGACGTACAGAACGATTTTTGTCCCGGCGGCGCGCTGGCTGTGGCCGATGGGGACGCCGTGATCGGAGTCATCGATCGGGTCGCGCCGAAGTTCGAGCACATTATTCTCACACAGGATTGGCATCCCGCCGGACACTCTTCTTTCGCCTCGGCTCATGCCGGGAAACAGCCGTTGGAGCAAATCGAGTTGAGTTATGGAACGCAGACGCTCTGGCCCGATCATTGCGTCCAAGGCACCAGGGGCGCGGAGTTCCATCCGACGCTCAATCTGCACAAGGCAGAGCTGATTCTGCGCAAAGGATTCCGGCCGCGGATCGATTCCTACTCGGCATTCTTTGAGAACGACCACGTCACGCCCACCGGGCTCGCCGGTTATCTGCGTGAACGCGACCTGAGCCGCGTCTTTCTGGCTGGACTTGCCTATGACTTTTGCGTTGGCTACTCGGCGCTGGATGCGCGGCGCCTGGGAGTACAGGCCGTGGTGATTCGCGACGCCTGCCGCGCCATCGACCTGAACGGCTCGGCGGCAAAAATGGAAGCCGAATTTACCCTAGCTGGCGTGACGCTGACAAACTCGGCTGAAGTGCTGGCCTGAAACCGCGCTCCGCGTAGAATTGCAGCAGGCCGGCTAATAGCCCCGGCTGCTTTGCTTATGTCCCGCAACTTCTACATTCTGGCTGCCACGCTGGTCTTCTTCGCGCTGCTCTCGGCGGGGATGGCGCTGCTGCCTTCGAGCTTTCAGCCCGGTCTGCCAGCCAACGGGTCGCTGTGGCGGACGGCGGCGCTGTTTCTGCTGCTGGCGGGGCTGGCCGCGGCGCTGGTTGGAGTGCTGAGCCATCTTTTCGAGCAGGTGGACCGGCGGAGTGAAGAAGCTCGGCGTAAACGGCACGGCGGTCCGGGCCGCTAGTACTCTGACCGTATAATCTCGTACCTTCAGGTTCGTGGTTTCCCACCCTTTCGCCAGAAAAAAGCGAAAGGATGGGGCACGGAAGATGGTGCATAAGCAGGCGATCAGAAACCTGGAATCCGACGGCAGACCCTAAAATAGAAGCAGGGGCGTTTCCCCGCAAAGAATCGAGCAGACACCAATGTATGAAGTCACCGTGGAGGCCGGTTTCTCCTCCGGCCACTACCTGCGCAACTACAAGGGCAAGTGCGAGAACCCGCACGGCCACAACTACAAGGTTCGCCTGACCCTGGCCGGAGCGGAGCTGGACCCCGCCGGCTTGCTGCTGGACTTCAAGCTGCTGAAGCAGGTGCTGCATCCGGTGATCGACCGCATCGACCACCGGATGCTGAACGACCTGGAGCCCTTCACCGTGCTGAACCCCTCGGCCGAGAATATTGCCAAGTACTTCTACGACCAGACCAACCAGCAGCTCGCCGCCATGACCCAAGGCCGTGTGCGCGTGAAGGAAGCGACGCTCTGGGAGACGGACACCTGCACGGCTACTTACTACGAGTAGGCCGCGCGGCGGCGACGCTCAGTTCATCTGGCTGGACTTCGACTTGAGGTACTTGTCGAAGGGAATCTCAAAATAAAATAGCTCTTTGCCGTCAGCGTCGCGCAAACGACGCAGGTGCAGCTTGGCGCCCTGAAGCGGGTGGTCGAGCCCGGAGACGTCGTAGAAGAGGAAGCCGGCGCGGGTGGTGTGCGGCTCGACCACAACGGCCCGGTACTCGAAGGTGTCGAAGTCCTGCTCGATCTCCTTGTTGCTGGCCCTGGGCTTGAGCTTGATGCCGGGCAGCGGGCCGGGCAGCGGAATCTTGCCGCCCTCGCGCTCCTTGCGGGTCATTAGCCGCTCGACATCGGCCGGCTCGGCGGCCTGAATGGTATCGCCAGCGGCGGTGAGAAAGAGAATTCGCGCTTCGAGCAGGCTGATGGGCCGGTTGCCGTTGTTGGTGACGATGAGCCGAATGGGCAGGACGCCGTGGCTGAGATAATCGACGCGGAAGATGGCCTGCTTCAGGCGCGTGTCGTAAGGTTCGGCGGCGATGGCCACCTTCTCGTCCTGATGCGCCTCGACCGCGGCAAACGACGCGGCAGGCTGCACGGGAGGCGGTGTACGATTGCTGGCCAGGACGGGCAGCGCCAGCAAAAACAGGGTTGGCGGAATGGCCCGCAGTGTCCTCATCGCGCTCGACTGTATCATTATCATTTGATTATTGAACCGGGAAGTGGAAACTGGGAAATTCCATACCGCGCATGATTTTGTTTTTCTACAATCTAGCTTTGCTGGCGGTGCTGGTGGCGGGCGCGCCGTGGTGGCTTTTCCGCATGGCCACGACGCAAAAATACCGCGAGGGGCTGCTGGAACGGCTGGGATTCGTTCCACTCCGCCTGCGCAAACCGCAGGTTGAAGAGGGCCGCGAGCGCCCGGTCATCTGGGTTCATGCTGTTTCCGTGGGCGAAGTTCTGGCCGTCAGCCGCCTGGTCAAGACGATGGACGCCGCGATGCCTGATTACTTTATTGTCGTCTCCACCACTACACGCACCGGCCAGGCGCTGGCCCGCGAACGCTTCGGCGCGAACCGGGTTTTCTATTGCCCGCTGGACCTGCCCTGGGCAGTGCGGGCGTATCTGAACGCGCTCAAGCCGCGGCTGCTGGTGCTGGTGGAAACCGAGTTCTGGCCCAACCTGCTGAGCGGCTGCTATCGCCGCAAAATCCCCGTCGCCGTGGTGAATGCCCGCATCAGCGACCGCTCCTGGCCGCGCTACCGGCGGCTGCGCGGGTTATGGCGGCCTTTTCTGGAGCCGCTGAACCGCGTCCTGGCGCAGAGCCAGACGGACGCCGACCGGCTGAAGGCCATCGGCTGCTGCCCGCAGGCTGTTACTGTCGCAGGCAACCTAAAATTTGACGTGCGCGCCGCCGAGGAAGCCGATGCGACGATCCGGTTGAAGGCTTTGGCACACGGTCTGCGGCTGGTTGTGGCGGGCAGCACGCTGGAAGGCGAAGAGGCCGCGCTGCTGGACGCATGGCCGCAACTGCTGGAAGCCGACCCGCAATTGGCGATGGTCCTCGCGCCCCGGCATCCGGAGCGCTTTGGCGCAGTGGCCGCGCTGCTGGAAAACTCCGGCCGCGACTGGGTGAGGCGATCCGATTGGCGCTCAAGGCCTGCCGGATCGCTGCAACCGCTGAAGCCCGACCAGATTTTTCTGCTTGACACGATCGGCGAACTGGCCTCAGTCTACTCGCTGGCTGCGGTAGCCTTTGTGGGCGGCAGCCTGGTTCCGGCCGGCGGCCACAACCCGCTGGAACCGGCGCAATTTGGCGTTCCCATCGTAATGGGCCCGCACTATGCCAACTTTCGCGCCATTACTGAGGATTTGCTGGCCCACCAGGCCCTCAGCATCTCCACCAAAGAAAAGCTGGCCGCGACCTTGATTGGCTTGCTCGAAGACTCACAGGCAGCGATGGCGATGGGCAACCGCGCCAAGCAGGTCTTTGACCAACAGGCCGGAGCAACAGGCCGCTGCGTCGAGGCGCTGAAGGAGATCCTTTCAACGCAAGAAGGAACGGAGCACCCAGCATGAGTCGGTCTTTCTCCGCACGCCAACTATTATTCCCGCTGATTCCGCTTTACCGGCTGGCGCTCGCCTTCCGCGCAATGCGGCTGCGCACTGGGCTGGAGCCGATCCGCCATCTGCGCCGGCCTGTGGTGAGCATCGGGAACCTCTCCACCGGCGGCGCGGGCAAGACGCCGCTGACCATTACTCTGGCCAAGGCGCTGCAACAACGCGGCCTGCGGGTGGATGTGCTGTCACGCGGCTACGGCCGCCAGAGTCAGCTGGCCACCCGCGTCAACCCGGAGGGAACCGCCGAGAAGTTCGGCGACGAACCGCTGCTGATTGCCCGCGAGACGGGGGTCCCGGTCTACGTGGCACCGCAGCGCTACGACGCCGGAGTGCTGGCCGAAGCGGATGGGTCGCCAGCCGGCCAGGATAGTCAGCCGCCAGACGTTCATCTGCTGGACGATGGTTTTCAGCATCGCCAACTGGCTCGCACGGTGGAGATTCTGCTGGTCAATCAGCACGATTGGCACGACTGGCTGCTGCCGGCAGGCAATCTGCGCGAGCCGTTCAGTGCTGCCCGCCGCGCATCGGTGATCGTCATTCCAGCGGACGAGCCGGAACTGGAGGCCGAACTGCGGACGTGGGGTTGGCAGGAGCCGGTCTGGCGGCTGCGCCGGGCCACTGGTATCCCCACCGTCAGCGGCCCCGTGGCCGCCTTCTGCGGCATTGCCCGCCCGGAGCAGTTCTTTCAGAGTCTCGAAGTCGCCGGCCGTCCCACGGTCGCCCGATTCTCCTTCCCGGATCACTTCACCTACACCCGCGCCGTGCTGGAAGAATTGTTGAGCAAAGCCCGCGCCGCCGGGGCCACGGCGCTTGTCACCACCGAAAAAGACCGGGTCCGCATGGGAGAGCTCGTTTCCGTTTTCCCGGAGTATATGCCACTGGTGACCGCCCGGCTGCGCGTCGAGATCGAGGACCAGGCCGCAGCTATCGACTGGCTGATCGAACGGCTTGTATCCAGTTCGACCTGTCCTCCCATGTGAGAAAATCAGAGCTTGCAGACACAGCCCAACTTTCGCTTGCTTGTGGTTCGACTTGGCGCCATGGGCGACATTCTGCACGCCCTGCCGGCGGTGACAGCGCTGCGGCTGGCTCATCCGGAGTGGGTGATCGACTGGGTGGTTGAACCGCGCTGGCGGGCGCTGCTGGCCGCGGAAGATAACACTGATCGCGACCATGGCCGAAGCGCCGCGCAGCCTTTGGTTGACCACGTTCATCTTGCCTCCACCAAGACCTGGCGCAAAGCTCCATTCAGCCGCCAAACTTTTCATGAATTTATGGCGCTGCGCTCAGCGCTCCGGGCCGGCGAATACGATGCCGTGATCGACCTGCAAGGGGCGATCCGCTCGGCAGTGGTGGCGCGGCTGGCCGGCTGCCGACGTCTGATCGGCGAGGCGGAACCGCGGGAACATGCGGCGCGCTGGCTGTTCAAGGAGCGCGTGGCCACGCACGGCGCGCACGTCATTGAGCAGGATGTGGAGCTGGCCTCGGCCATCGCCGGCGAACCACTTATGCCTGTTGAGCCCTGGCTGCCCGTGGATCCGGCCGCTGAGATATGGGCCGATGAAATCCTGCCTCCAATTACCAACAAGACTGCCGTACTCATTAACCCCGGCGCGGGCTGGGGCGCCAAACGCTGGCCCGTGGAACGCTACGCCACGGTGGCACAAGGGCTCATCGAACACGGCTGCCGCGTGCTGGTCAACGCTGGCCCCGGCGAGGAGCCACTGGCCGAGGTGATCTCCCGGCAGACCGGCGGCGCGGCCACTCCACTGGCCTGCACACTGGCCCAACTGATCGCGATCACCCGCCGCATTGCCCTGGTTGTTGCCGGGGACACTGGCCCGCTGCACCTGGCCTGCGCGCTCTGCCGGCCGGTGGTGGGCGTTTATGGCCCCACCGACCCGAGCCGCAACGGGCCGTTTGGGACAAGATTCAAGGTGCTGCGCAGCCCCGAGAGCCGCCGCGACCACTCCCGCTACGAAGCGCCCGAGGCGGGCCTGCTGACGATCCAGCCCGACGATGTGCTACGCGCCGCCTACGAACTGCTTTATCCTGAAACCACCCTATGATTCAGTCCGCCAACCCGCAAGACTCGGCTTCTCCGCAAGAAGACTGGATCGCACGCTGGCAGCGCATTGCCCGGCGCATCCGTGTGCCGTTGGGCTTTCTTACCGCTGCGCTGTATCTTTTCGAGCTGGTCCGGCACCCGGTCCACCCAGCCGCCGTGGCCTGGAGCCTGGCGCTGGTTGTGCCCGGCCTTTGGCTGCGCGCCTACGCCTCCGGCTACGTGAAAAAGAACCGTGAGCTGACGATGACCGGCCCTTATGCCCATACGCGCAACCCGCTCTATCTGGGCTCCATGCTGATGGCCGCAGGCTTTGCCGTGGCGCTGCTGAGTTGGCCGGTGGCGCTGGCGCTGGCCCTGGGCTTCACGGCGATTTACGTGCCGGTGATTGCTTCAGAGGAGCGGTTTCTGCGCGCTACCTTCACCGGCTTTGACAATTATTGCCAGCGCGTGCCGCGTCTGATTCCCCGGCTTCGCCCGGCGAGCCACCCCGACGGCAAAGACCTGTCTTCGCAGCCAGGGCAGGGAAACGGCGGCTTCTCCTTTTCGCTCTACATTCAACATCGCGAGTACAATGCAGGGATAGGAGTAGCACTGCTCTACCTCAGCCTGCTCTTGCTGCGGCCTCTGCTTGCCGCATTTGTAAATCTGCCGCGATAAGCGGTTCAGACGATCCAACTGTCCACACGGCAGTACGATTTCTCAAGGAGCCATGCCCGTTGGTGAAAACGCACACAACACTGACCGTTCTTCTTTGCGTTCTCGCCTTGGCCGCCGTGGCTCATGGCCAGCAGGCGCCTTCGCTCTCGCCGCCGCGCGCAGGCTTCAGCTTTCCGCAAAAACAGACCCTCACCTACTCAGTGGACTGGCGGGTCTTCCCGGCCGGAACGGCAGTGCTGCGCTTTGAGGCGGCGGGCGACCGCGAGAACCTGACGGCCAGCGCCGACACCAGCGGCGCCATCAACATGCTCTTCCACGTCAGCGACCGTTTCCAGTCCAGCTTTGACCGGGCCAGGGGCTGCACCAACGACTTCAACAAGCAGACCGTGGAGGGGCGCCGTCAGGTCTCTTCGACGCTCCACTTGGACTATAGCCAGAACCGCTCCATCCTGACTGAAAAGAACCTGGTCACGAAACAGACGAAGCACTCCGAATCGACCGCACCCGGCTGCGTCACTGACCTGCTGACGGGCGTTTTCTACGCCTCGTCGCAGTCCATCGAGTTGGGGCACAGCTTCGTGATACCGGTGGTGGACACCATGCACATTGTGCCGGTAACCATGAAGGTGGAAGGACGCGAGGAGATCAAGACGCCGCTGGGCACCTTCAAGACCCTGCGCGTGCAGCCCTCCGCCGCCGCGGGCGTGGTGAAGAATCGCGGGAACATCTGGATCTGGTACACCGACGACGAGCGCCATTTGCCCGTTCAGATGCGCGCCCGGCTCTTCTGGGGCACGATCACCTTTCGCCTGATCGGCAACGAGAACAAGTAGGAACGGCGACAAGCCCGGGCCTGAAGGCCTCGCAAAGTCGCACTCTTTCAGGGGGGCTGAAGCCCCCCTGCTCCCTCAGGAATATCCCTTGGAGCTTTTTCGGAAATAGTGTAGACCGGAATTTTTCGGTATCCCATCCATTCCGCAGAAAAACGCGGAATGGATGGGGCACGAAAGTTTATAGCAAAAGCTAAACGCTCTAGTTTGTTATCCCAGCAATTCGCCGACGATCTTTAGCGAGGCCTGCAATGCCGCATCAATTTGCGCCTGATCCTTGCCGCCGGCTTCGGCGATCTCTGGCTTTCCGCCGCCTGATCCACCGACAAACTTCGCCACGGCGCCGACCAGCTTGCCTGCCTGGATGCGTTTGGTCAGCCCCGGCGTCACTCCGGCGATGAGGGCGACCTTGCCCTCAGGCTGCGCAGAGGCTAGCACCACGACCCCCTCGCCCAGCTTCTGCTTCAGGTTGTCAACCAGCGTGCGCAACTGGCCGCGTTCCAGGCCGTCGGCGCGGAGCGTCACCAACCGCACGCCTTTGACTTCGACGGTCCGGCCAAGAGCCTCGTCCAACGCACCGGCCGCCGACTTCATCCGCGCCTCGTCCAGTTCCCGGCGCAACCGCTTCAGTTCGTCTTCCTGCGCGGCGAGCTTGGCGCGAAACGCCTCAGAGGGAGTGCTTCCCGCAGGAGCGGGGGCAAGTTGAGCCGCGATTTGAGAAACGGCAAAATCCTGGCGGAAGGCGTCGAGCGCACCCAGGCCGGTGATCGCCTCAAGACGGCGCACGCCCGAAGAGACCGACCCCTCGCTCACAATCTTCACGAGTCCAATTTCACCCGTGGCCCGCGTGTGCGTACCGCCGCAAAGCTCGGTCGAGAAGCCGTCAGAAAGCTTCACAACGCGCACCTTGTCGCCATACTTCTCGCCGAAGAGTGCCATGGCGTGGTATTCGTTCACCGCTACGTCGATGGGCACGTCCTCGATGGTCTCGACGCGCGCGTCAGCCAGTACTTCGCGGTTGACGATGCTCTCAACCTGCTCCAACTCTTCATCAGCCACCTGGGCAAAGTGAGAAAAATCAAAGCGCAGACGCGCGGGATCGACCGAAGATCCGGCCTGCTTCACGTGCGTGCCAAGAACCTGCCGCAAGGCCGCGTGCAGCAGATGAGTTCCGGTGTGGTTGCGGCGGATTGCGTCGCGGCGCTCTCCATCCACAACGGTGCGGACGGCGTCGCCGACGGCGAGATCCTGCTTGAGGAGAGCCTTGTGAGCGCGAACGCCCTGAACCGGCAGCACGCAGCCCTGGATCTCGGCGACAGTTGTATTTCCGTCCGCCGAGGTAAACCAGCCCGTATCGCCCGTCTGCCCGCCGGAGTCGCCGTAAAAGCTGGTCTGGTCGAGCACAACCTCAACCAAATCGCCTGCGGCCGCGGCAGGAACGCCCTTGCCCTTCTTGACGATGGCCAGCACTTCAGCGCCAGAGGCGGTGAGCTGCCGGTAGCCCAGAAAATCCGTCCTGGGCAACTCGCGATAGGCGGGGTTGGCCGTTTTCTGGCTGCCGCCCTTCCATGATGCGCGGGCGCGGGCCTGTTCCTCGGCGCGGGCGGCTTCAAAGCCGGCCAAATCAAATTTGATTTCCGCGTCATGGCAGGCGTCTTGAATGAAATCGAGAGGCAGACCGTAGGTTTCGTAGAGGTGAAAGCCTTCATCCCCCGGCAATCTCGGTTCCGATCCATCTCGATAACGAAGATCTACAGGGAAAGATTCAAAACGTAATTTCGCGTTCGCAATAGCCGAGTCGAGATTGCCTGAACCGACCTCGATCACACGGTCAAACTGCTTCTCTTCGGCTTCGACGACTTTGGCGATGCGGCTGGCGGAGTTGGCCAGCTCGGGATATGCGCCCTGCATCAGATCGCGAACGGCGTAGACCATCTCAAAGAGGAAGGGCTGCTGCTGACCCAGCAAACGCCCGTGGCGGATTCCACGGCGGAGGATCTTACGCAGGACGTAGCCGCGGCCCTCATTCGACGGCAGAACGCCGTCGTTGATGAGGAAAGTGGCTGCGCGGGCGTGGTCGGCGATGATGCGCAGACTGGCGTTGCCAATGTCGTTCTTGACCCCTGTATATTGGGCGGCGCGCTGAATCAGCGGCGTGAAGAGGTCGGTCTCGAAGTTGGAGATTTTGCCTTGCAGAACAGCGGCCAACCGCTCGAGTCCCATGCCGGTGTCAATGGACGGCTTGGGGAGCGGGGAGAGCTTGTAGCTGGTCTTGCCGGCGGCGTCCACGATGGCCGAACGGTCAAACTGCATGAAGACCAGGTTCCAGATTTCGACGTAGCGGGCGTCATCCTCGCCGAAGGGCTTATCCACACCCGGCGTTTCGGCCGCCTTCAGGCCCAGATCGTAAAAAATTTCAGAGCAAGGCCCGCACGGCCCCGTCTCGCCCATCTGCCAGAAGTTGTCCTTGAGGCCGTACTCCTTGATGCGCTCCTTGGGCACGCCGGCTTCAATCCAGTAGCCCTCGGCCTCGTCGTCGCGAGGCACGCCATTTGCGCCCTCGAAAACCGTGACGTAAAGGCGCTCCTTGGGAATGCCAAACCACTCCGGGCTGGTGACCAGCTCCCAGGCAAAGGCGATGGCCTCGCGCTTGAAGTAGTCGCCAAAGCTGAAGTTGCCCAGCATCTCGAAGAAGGTGTGGTGGCGGCGCGTAAAGCCCACGTTTTCCAGGTCGTTGTGCTTGCCGCCCGCGCGGACGCACTTCTGCGAGGTGGTGGCCCGCGAGTACTCCCGCCGCTCGGCCCCCAGGAACAGATCCTTGAACTGGTTCATCCCCGCGTTGGTAAAGAGCAGCGTCGGGTCATTGGCAGGCACCAGCGAGGAAGAGTGCACGCGGCGGTGCCCCTTCGACTCAAAAAAGCGCAGAAAAACTTCGCGAATCTCGTTCCCAGAGCGGATTTCCATAACGTAACCAGTGTATCCAATGCGGACCGCGCCCCAAAGTGAATGCACCGGTATTGAAGGGTCCGCGACCGGAGTGTGCAGTTTTCAGGCGGCAACCGAGACGCCTTTAAGGCTTCCGTGCTCCTTTTTTCTGCACAAGGGTAAGAAACCTTAAGCCTAAGACCATGATCTACTCCACCCTCCCCGCTCAATCATGGGAGAATAAAGGTGTATACCGTCATGACAAACGAAAACTTAGAAGAATCCCTGCCCACCCCCGAAAATACGCCTCAATCAGCCCCGGAAGACCTTGCGGAGCCTACCACCGAGATTGCCGTGGCAACGACCAGCACTCCCGAGCCAGTGGCGCAGGCCGCAGAGCCCGTAGCGGCCGAGCCCCCTGTTGAAGAGCCTCAGGAGTCCTTTGGCGACTTGCTCAGCGCCTTTGAGCACAGCCACTCGCACAAATCCGAGCCCGGCCAGAGACAGCTCCAGGGCGTTGTCGTTTCGCTCTCCGTCGATCAGGTCTTTCTCGACATCGGCTACAAGACGGAGGGAGTTCTGCCCCGCTCAGCCTTCGAGAACAACGCTGAAGCGGTCAAGCCCGGCGACAGCTTCCCCGTCTCCGTTACTGGCCGCAACACGGAGCACTATTACGAACTCTCGCGCTTCAAAGTGGCCCAACCCCGCGATTGGTCAGCCCTGGAAACCGCCTTCGCCGAGAAGCTGGCCATCGTGGGCACCGTCACCGAAGTCATCAAGGGCGGCCTCTCAGTGGATGTGGGCGTTCGCGCCTTCATGCCCGCCAGCCGCAGCGGCACGAAGGACGCCGTTGAACTGGAAAAGCTGGTGGGCACGGAGATTACCTGCCGCATCACCAAACTCGACGTCACCGATGAAGACGTGGTTGTCGATCGGCGCGTGGTTCTGGAAGAGCAGGCTCGCGGCGTACTGGAAGCCCGCCGCGAAGCCATGGAAGAAGGCTCGACCGTGACCGGCACGGTTCGCACGCTGATGCCCTACGGCGCTTTTATCGATCTGGGCGGCGTCGACGGCTTGCTCCACATCTCCGACATGGCCCACACCCGCGTTGCCAAGCCCGAAGACGTGCTCACCGTGGGCCAGGAACTTCAAGTCAAGATCCTGAAGATCGATCCTGAGACCAAGAAGATTTCCCTCGGCCTCAAGCAGCTTCTGCCGGAACCATGGGAAACACTCCACATTACCGTCGGCCAGCGCATCACGGGCACGGTCACACGGCTGGCAGACTTTGGCGCGTTTGTCGAGATTGAGCCCGGCATCGAAGGCCTGATTCATATTTCTGAAATGTCCTATGGCAAGAAGCTGCATCACCCCAGCGAGATGCTCAAGCAGGGCGACCGCGTCGATGCTGTCGTGCTGGCCATCAAACCCGAGGAGCACCGCATCTCGCTCGGACTGAAGCAGACTCTGGCCGACCCGTGGGTCGATGTCGAGCGCAATTTCCCCGTCGGCTCGCAGATTCAGGGACCCATTACCAAGCTGATGAACTTTGGCGCCTTCGTCGAGCTGGCCGACGGCATTGAAGGGCTGGTGCACGTGAGCGAAATCTCGGCCGAGAAGCGCATCAACAATCCCTCGGACGTTTTGCGCGCCGGTCAGATTGTCAAAGCGCAAATCCTGGCCATCGACACGGAAAAGCGCCAGATCAAGCTCAGCATGAAACAGCTCATCCCCACCGACATTGACGAGTACATCGCCGAGCATAAGGTTGGGGACACCGTCTCAGGCCGCGTCGTCGAAGCGTCTGAATCCTTTGTTCAGGTAGAACTGGGCGACGGCATCCACGCCACTTGCCGTACAGGCGGAACGCCTTCGGCGCACACCATTGCACCAGCCGCATCTCCTGAAACCAAGACCGCCGGCAAGCTCGATCTATCGGCGCTTTCCTCGCAGTTGAAGAACCGCTGGAAGGGGAACACTGCCGCCGCTCAAGCGAAACCCGAACCGCTGAGCGCAGGCCAGATCCGCAGCTTCAAGATCACGAAGCTGGATGCGGAAGCCAAGAAGATTGAGGTGAAGTTAGCGTAACGCGCTAACTCCACCCTCCAACGCCGGTTTTATTACGCGTTCCAGCCTTTGGCGCGCTCGACGGCCCGCGACCAGCGCCCACGTCGCTCGGCCCGTTCGTTGGCATCCATCTTCGGCTCAAAGTACACATCGCCGTACCGCTTGGCGCGCAAATCTTCAGGGTTGGCCCAGAAGCCCGTGGCCAGCCCGGCCAGGTAGGCTGCACCCAGCGCGGTCGTCTCAGTCACCCGCGGACGCACCACCGGCACGCCCAGGATGTCAGCCTGGAACTGCAACAAGAGGTTGTTCACTGCCGCGCCGCCATCGACCCTGAGCGCCGCCAGAGGCGTGGTCTCGCTCTCAACAGCCTCCAGCACGTCAGCCACCTGAAAGGCGATGCTCTCAAGCGCCGCGCGCGCAATGTGGCCCGCCGTGGTGCCGCGGCCAAGGCCGATCAGCAATCCGGAAGCGTGCGGGTCCCAGTGCGGCGCGCCCAGCCCCACAAACGCGGGGACCAGCACTACACCGCCCGTATCTGGCACGCTGGCGGCGAGCGCTTCCACTTCGGCGGAGGAGCCGATGAGCTTCAGATTGTCGCGCAGCCACTGCACAACCGCCCCGCCGATGAAGATGCTCCCTTCCAACGCATACTCCAGGCGATGCTGCGCGCTGGCCGCCAGCGTGGTAATCAGCCGGTGCCTGGAGCGGACGAAGCCCGTGCCGTTGCCGTCGCGCCCGGTTCCGATGTTCTGCAAGAGGAAGCAGCCTGTCCCATAGGTGTTTTTAGCCTCGCCCGCACGCCAGCACAACTGGCCGAAGAGGGCTGCCTGCTGATCGCCGGCGATGCCAGCAATCGGCACGCCGCCGAGGCCGAGAGTCGTGGTCACCTCGCCCACCCTTTCGCTTGACCACACCACCTGGGGCAGCATACTCGCGGGAATCCTGAAGATGCGCAGCAGCTCCTCATCCCACTCGCCTTTCACAATATTGAAGAGCAGCGTGCGCGATGCATTGGTCACGTCCGTCACGTGGCGCTGTCCGCTGGTAAGGTGCCAGATCAGCCAACTGTCCACGGTCCCGAAGGCTAGTTCGCCGCGCTCAGCCCGCGCCCGCGCACCCGACACGTTGTCCAGAATCCAGCCCACCTTGGTGGCGGAAAAGTATGGGTCCAGGACCAGTCCGGTTTTGTTGGAGACCGCATCCTCAACCCCGCTCTCCTTCAATTCCGAGCACCGAGCGGCTGTGCGCCGATCCTGCCAAACGATGGCTGGATGAATCGGCTTGCCGGTCGCGCGGTCCCACACAATGACCGTCTCGCGCTGGTTGGTGATGCCAATGGCCGCCACATCCCTGGGCCGCGCGCTCACCTTGCCCAACACTTCGACAGCGCAACTCAACTGGCTGGTCAAAATCTCCATCGGGTCGTGTTCCACCCAGCCAGCCTGGGGGAAGAACTGCTCGAACTCATGCTGCGCCACGGCGGCAATGGTTCCCGCCTCGTCAAAAAGAATTGCGCGGGAACTGGTGGTCCCCTGGTCCAGTGCAAGTATGTAAGCCATTGTTTGTCTTTTACCTTCGGGACATAGTCAAACACGCGGGACCGTGTGCGGGCAAGGGAGCAGATAGACTTCACACCGTACCATTCGGGTCCGCATTCGGACAGGGATCATCCATAACCTTTTGTTCGCTATCCGCCGCCATTACGGCCTGCAGAATATGCTCCGCTACTACTCCTGGGCTCAGCTTGTGGAACAAAAAGGGCACGCTGAAACGAATTCATTCGCATTCAAAGGGGTGTTTTTTGTATTCTGAAGAGGATGCCTCGTAAGTTTGCGGCGAATCCACTGGAGGGAATTCGAATGGCAGATACAAAGAAAATGAAGAAGACAACCGCTAAATCAAGCAATGCCACAACCAAAACTGCAACCAAGAACGAGAAGGCCGTTCAAGTAGCAAAGCCGACTCGCGAAGAAATCGAGCGGCTTGCGAAAAGCTATTGGGCGGCGCGCGGCGGCCAGGATGGATACGCGGAACAGGACTGGTTGCGAGCGGAAAAGGAACTGCTCAAAGCAGCATCGGCCAAAAGAGATTCCTAAAAACTTGTTGAAAATCCAACTCTGACCAGAACACCCGTCCTCAGGGGCTAAAGCCCTCGTTGTTTTGCGGCATTTGCGGCACGACTGAAGTCGTGCCCTGACACAATTCAAGAGTTTTTCAACAAGTTCCTTAGATAGGCGTGCAGCCCTGGATGATTCTGGCGCGGACTCTGCGGTTGTAGCGGAGTCGGTCCGTGCTGCGCAAAAGCAAGGCAACTGATCCAACCGCCTTTATCAGAGCCGAATGGAATTGGCTACGGGCAAGCTCCCGTTCTTTTCGCCGGCCTTTCGAGGAAGACCGGCGAAAAGAGGAGAAGCTAAATTCCCGCTTTACTCCTTCGCGCGCTCCGCCACCAGCATCGACTGCAAAATCTCCTCCGAGACATCTTTCACAGCGCCGGGCGTATGCGCCAGGAAGAGCGTGTTGGTCTTGTCGCTCTCGCCAATCGACTTGAGCGTGTCAAAGTACTGCGTGACCAAGACCAACTGCATCACATCTTTCGACGACGTGCCGTCCACCACCTTCTGGAACTGCTCGATGGAGACCTGCAAGCCCTCGATGATCGCCTTGCGCTGATTGGCGATGCCCTGGCCTTGCAGAGCCTTGCTCTCCGCCTCGGCTTCGGCCTTTTTGACCACCAGAATCTTCTCCGCCTCGCCCCGCGCATTGGCGGCCACCTGCTCGCGCTGCGCGGCGTTGATGTCGTTCATGGCCGACTTTACCTTGGCATCGGGAACGATGTCAGTCACCAGCACATTCACAATCTCGTAGCCAAAGGTGGCCATGTCAGCATCCAATTCCTGCTTGACCGCAGCGGCAATCGACGATTGCGAGGCAAAAACCTCATCCAGCGTCATGCCGGGAACATGGCCCAAAATCACCTGCTCCACATAACTCTTGATCTGCGCCACCGGATCGGACAACTTGTAATAAGCGTCATAGACCTTCTCCGGACGAACGCGATTCTGCACCGAAATCGGAATGGTGACAAAGACATTGTCCTTGGTTTTGGTCTCCATGGTCAGCGTGATTTGATTCACGCGCAGACTCACCATGCCCGCGACGGAATCGAGGTAGGGAGCCTTCCAGTTCAAGCCCGGATCGGCGACCCGAAGAAACTTGCCGAAGCGCGTGATGACGGCCACTTGAGCCGTATTCACCGTGAAAAAGCTGCCCAGAATCAGGGTGAGAACAATGAGAGCCAGCACTCCCAGCGGAATCAGATAGATGATGTCCATTCGGTTCCTCCGTTGCTTGATCTTGAAGCAACGGAGAATTATACAAGAGCGAGATAGCTACAGAGTAAGACAGGGAAGAGTGTGACCTCTGACAATACCGGCGGTTTTCTTTCCAACAGAAACCGCCGGTATTGTTTCAAGCAAGTAACATCCGGACGGCTACTGTACTTCTCCGACATATACCCCGAACGGGCCCAACTGGATTTGTTCGAGTGAGACAGGATCGGCCGCGCCGGGAGTCTTCAGCAGGGTTCTGACCTTACCGTCGAAGCCGGGAACGCTGAGGATCACCGTTTGCGGATCGGCGGTGAAGTTCACCGAGACCACCACCGGCGGCGCACCCGGAGCCTGCCGCAGCCAGCTCAGGACTTTGTTGTTATCGGTATCCAGCATGGTGTGATCGCCGCGCACCATGGCCGGATTTGTCTTCTTGAGGCGGATGACGCTCTGGTGCCACGCAAGCAGCGAGTTGGGATCGCGGCTCTCGGCCTCGACATTGATGGTGGCGGCGCTGGGCGGCACGGGAAGCCAGGGCGTGGCCGTGGCTGCGGTGAATCCGGCATCCGCGCTCGCGTTCCATTGCATTGGCGTACGCTCGCCGTCGCGGCCCTTATCCTTTGGCCAGCCGGTGACGCCCACCGGGTCTTTTACGTCTTCCTTGCGGGTCGGCGGGGTGGTCTTCATGCCAATTTCGTCGCCATAGTAGAAGAGCGCCGCGCCGCGACTCAAAAACAGCACCGCCGAAATCACCCGCTGGATATCCGTGTCGTGAACGCCGTCGCCATAGCGGGTTACCACGCGCGGATTGTCGTGGTTGTCGAAGACCGCCAACGATGTATTGCCGCCGATCCCGGTCTCCATATCCGTCAGCCTGGCGCGGAACTGGGCCACATCGAGTTTGTTGATGAAGCCCAGTTGCGTGTCCATAGGCAGATGAAACTCCGGCTTCTCCGCCGTTCCATACTCTGTGGCCAGCGCGGCGATGTTGGGCACGTAGGTTTCGCCGATCAGCACCCGCGTGCCGGGAAACGACGCCGAGTTGAAAGTATCAGAATAAGCGCGCATCTCCTGCATCACCGGATGTACGCCGGACAGGAATTCGGTCTTCAGTCCGTCCACCTCATACTCACCGAAAGCGTTGATCAATGGGTTGCCGGCCTTGTCCTTAACGATATTTTCGTCGGCCAGGCCAGGGTCCTCGAAGAGGGTGGTGATGGCATCGAAACGGAAGCCGGCCACGCCGCGCTTCAGCCAGAAGCCGATGATGTCCTTGAATGCCTCATGCACCTTGGGGTTGTCCCAGTTGAGGTCCGGCTGCTGAATGTAGAACTTGTGGTAGTAGTACTGCCGCGTCTTCTCGTCCCATTGCCATGCCGTGTGGCCAAACTCCGACTGCCAGTTGTTGGGCGGCGCACCCTTGTCGATTGCCGTCTGGCCTTTGCCGTCACGCCACATATACCAGTCGCGATAGGGGTTGGCGCGCGATGAGCGCGACTCAAGAAACCACTTGTGCTGGTCAGAGGTGTGGTTCATCACCATATCCAGGAGGATGCGAATATGGCGTTTGCCGGCCTCGGCCACCAGGCGATCAAAGTCAGCCATCGTGCCGTATTGTGGGTCGATGCTCTTGTAATCCGAGACGTCATAGCCGAAATCCGCCTGCGGCGAAGGGAAGAAGGGAGTCAGCCAGATGGCGTCCACGCCCAGCTTCTGAAGGTAGTCCAGCCGCTGGGTGATGCCGTTCAGGTCACCGATGCCGTCGCCGTTGGAGTCCTGGAAACTGCGCGGGTAAATCTCGTAGATAACGGCGTTCTTCCACCAGTCGCGTTCGCTGGCGGGATGGGAAGCGGGTTGGACGGACGGGGCTTGAGCCGCGGCCGTGAGAGTCAAAGCCCCCAGAAACAGGGCCAGACCAAAGCGGATGATTCCATTTCTCCCGTGCATTGTTTCCTCCCTTGTGATGCTTGCGCTGCTCACGGATTGGGCAACGGTTTCGCATCTCCGCGACCCGCCCACGCATCCTGGCGTTTATAAATTGCGCCTTGTCCAGCGGAAAGCAGCCTCCCGCTCAGCTTCCATTGTCGCAGGAATGCGCAATTCCTATTCTCTGATGGGAGGTCGATGCCGTAGACTTCAATGAACGGATGCAAGCACAGATTGAAAACCTCGTAAAGCTGCAAGCGGTGGAACTGGAACGTACTCGCCTCACCTTGGCCGCACGTGCCCTGCCTGCTGAAATCGCGCAGGCTCAGGCCACGCTAGCCGCAGCCCAAGACGAGGCGGCCGAAGCGTCAGCCGCGCTCAGCCGCGAGGACACACTCCGTACCCGTCTCGATCGCGAGATCGCAGCCCTCCGCCAGAAGGTCGCACGCTACCGTGCCCAGCAGGACTCCCTTACCACTCCCGCCCAGGCCCATGCCGTCGAGCACGAGCTTCACTTTGCCGAGGCCGAGGCTGAGCGCCTGGAAAACGAGGAGTTCGCCAGCCTGGAACGCACGGAGAGCCAAGAGTCCGCCCTCGCCGCAGCCCGCGCGCGCGTGGAGTCGCTGGCCGCAGCCCTCGACAAGATCCGCGAACGCGTCAGTCTGCGCCAAGCCGAGTTCGACCGCGAACTGGCCGCGCTCTCTGTACAGCGCGAAGCACTCCGTCCGCTCATCGAACCTCAGTCGCTCACGCGCTTCGACAGGCTCTGCAGCTCACGCGGCACGGGCCTAGCCCGCGTTGTAAACCAGCAATGCACCGGCTGCCGCATGGGCATCCGCCCCCAAACCTGGAACCAGCTTCGAGAAGGCGAACTGCTCACCTGCGACAGTTGCAACCGCCTGCTCTACTGGGATCCAACGATGGAGCCCGCGCCGGAAGCTCCGCCGAATAGCGCAAAGCGCAAACGCAAAACGCCTAAACCCGAGCCAGAGGACTAGAGTCTCCACTCCATCCCTGCTAACCTTTTCTTGAGTGTTGCCTGAGCAATTTCAGGGCTGACATGGCGTAGCAGGATTCCAGAGGATGGCTTTTTCTTAAGGAAAAAGCCACTTGAGTTCATCGACTCCTATTAGTCCAACCCTGAAATTGCTATCACTGAGGAGCAACCTGTGCTGCGCATTTGTGTGGACATGGACGAGGTGATGGCGGACACCCTCGCTGAGCACATCCGCCGCTACAACCAGACCTTCGACGAAGACGTCACCCCCGGTGACTTGGCGGGCAAGAGGCTGTGGGAGATCACTCCCCTGGATCGCCAGAAGCAGCTCCGCGCCTTTCTTGACGCGGAAGACTTCTTCGAAGATCTGGCCCTCATGCCCGGGGCTCAAGACGTGCTGCAACAGCTCTCCGCCCGCTTTGAAATCTTCATCGCCACCCAGGCCATGGCTGTTCCCAACTCCCTCGGTTCCAAGTACCGCTGGCTCCAGCGCCACTTTCCCTTCATCCCGCCCACGAACTACATTTTCTGCGGCGACAAATCCATCCTCCGGGCCGACTATCTGATCGACGACCTGCCAAAAAACATTCTCCGCTTCCAGGGCCAGGGGCTTCTCTACTCCGCCCCGCATAATCTGGAGGCCACCGGCTTTCTCCGCGTTGATAACTGGGAAGAAGTGGCCGCGTATTTCGCTACGCAACCCGGCTAAGAACTACGGTTGTATTCCCTTCAAATGCTGGAAAACGGCAAAAGCCAGGGGCTAAAACCCTCGTTGGTTCTCTTGGCTTTATGCGGGGGTTGAAACCCCCACCTCCCTCCGGAATGGGTTTTGCCGCAGCCTGTAAACCCCCTGCTTCCTCCCCGAAATCTTCGATTTACAAAGGCAGAATCGCACCCTCCGCCGAAATCACCTAGAACGAAAACCGACAGGAATAACTGGTCTGCCATGGAAGGGTTGTGAAGGGTTGTTTGGATCCGCCCCTATTCATCAGGGCTTTGCTTCGCTCGCGACATTGTGACGTTCTTTTCCTGCTCCCGGATTCACCGCCTTCCGCACGATGCCTTCTACATCCTCCAACTTGTCCAGCAGCAGGCTGAGCCGATTCGACAGCGACTGAATTTCTGTTTCAGCACGGCGGTTCACATCGAAATCCAACTCGCTGCGCAGGCGGTCTTTCACGTCCTGGCGGTTCTGGCTCATCATGATCACCGGAGCCTGAATCGCGGCCAGCATCGACAAGAACAGGTTGAGCAGAATGAAGGGATACGGATCCCACGCCCGGTTGTGCAGTGCGGTGTTCACCGACGAATACACAACCAGCACAATCGCAAAAAGGATGATGAACGACCACGAGCCTCCAAAGCGCGCTACCGAATCCGCAAGTCGCTCGCCAAAAGTCAACCGCTCTTCAATCACATCGTTGGGGTTGCGGCTCACTCGGGTCTGCACCAGCTTCTGTGAGGCATGGAACTGCCGCGCCTGCACGGTCAGCATATCCATAGCTGCATGGGGCTTGCGCATCACCAGTTCGGCAATGTCATCGCGGCCTACCTCGAGGCAAACCGTCTCTTCCATCGCCATCGCGGTCGTCTGGTGTTTTGACTGCTGCAGCATGGACGCAAAGCCGAAAAAGACCCCGTGCGTCGGCTCGTCCACCACTACTTCCTGCTGCTCGTCGTCCATCGTGGACACGCGCGCCTTGCCGGACATCACCACGTAGCCATGCTCCGCGGGGTCACCGGCCTTGAAGATGCGCTGGCGCGGCAAAAAATGTTTGATTTCCACCTGGGCCGCCAGAACACGCGCTTCATCATCGTCCAGTAGCTCGAAAAGTGGAACGTGCCGTAACTCGTCGGGATCGCATGGCATAGATTGACTCCTTCATGACCCGTATGGGCGCCACCAGCTCTGCGTGGTGGCTCTTTCTCAAGGAAAAGCCCCTTGAGGACATTACCTCCAGATACAACAACTCTGGTTTTGCTATACCCTTTGACGCGGCCCGGTTATGCTGAATTCGGCTTGTCTGGCACCGTCTTTGCCGCGCTCACCGCCCGCAACGGAACCGACCTTCCCGCCGGCACTCGATATATGGTCACGATGATTGCTGATGCCGGCTTCTTGCCCGCGCACTGGTAGGCATGAGGCGTGCTGGAGTCAAAGTACACCGCATCGCCCGCCCCGAGCAGGCACCCCTGCTCACCGTGGCGAAGTTCCAGATCTCCCTCCAGCACGTACAGAAACTCGAAGCCCGAGTGCATGTGCGCTTTGGGCTCCACCGCTTTGGCCAGCGGCACAAACTCGGCAAAGTAGGGGTCCATCTCCCGGTCCGGCACCATGTAACCCAGGCTCTCAAAAAAGTAGGCTGGCGTCTCAACCCCGCTCTGCGGCAGCCGCAGCCGCTCCTTGCGCCGGTGAATCTGGAATACCGGGTGCGGATCGCTCTCAAAGAAATAGGACAAATCCTTGGAAAACACGAGCGCAATCCGCGCCAGATTCCGCAGCGTCGGAACCACCCGCCCGGTCTCCAACTGCGACAGAAAGCTCGCTGAAAGCCCCGTCTGCTTTCCCAACTCCACCAGACCCATCGACTTCTTCAGCCGCAGCCGTCTGATCCGGTCGCCGATATGCTTCTCCGTAATGACCCGTGATGCGGTCTCGGTATCCACCTGCGACTTTTGTGTTTCTTCGCTCTTGACCACCGTCAACTCGTTCATAGACCCTCCAGCCAGCCCAAGCATCGGGCATACACCGGGGAAATGTTGTGCGCGTCAAAAACAATTCTCACCCTATTAAAGCATCCTTTCCACGGCAAACCCACTTCTGCTCGCCAGCAGGAAAGTCCGGCAACCCATCTTCGGCACGTCTCTTATGGCAAAGGTGGGAACGTCAAAGCCTACCCACGCCGGCACGCGGTATCCTAAAGAGTCCGGCCGCCCAAGCACCTTTCTGGCCCACCAAGGAACCCAATGCCTGAAGAAACCACCACCGCTGTCACTCCTGAAGCAGCACCCGTTGCCACTATCGCCACACTCGGCCAGCACGAAGGCCAGTCCGTCACCCTGCGCGGGTGGCTCTACAACCTCCGCGAGAGCGGAAAGCTTCTCTTTCCCATCTTTCGCGACGGCACTGGCACCATCCAGGGCGTGGCCCACGTCAAGAGCGTCTCGCCCGCTGTTTTTGAGGCTCTGAAGGGCCTGACCCAGGAGTCCAGCGTTATCGTGACCGGCAAGGTCCGCGCCGACAAGCGGGCACCCGGCGGCTTCGAACTGGATGTCGAAGACTTGCAGGTCGTCCAGCGCGTCCCCGAGTCCGATCCCTACCCCATTACCCTCAAGGAACACGGCGTCGACTTCCTGATGGAGCACCGGCATCTCTGGCTCCGTTCGCCGCGCCAGTCCGCCATTCTGCGCATCCGCGCCGAAATCATGCGTTCTGCCGCGGAATATTTTGATACCAACGGTTTTATCCGCACCGATCCGCCGATTCTGACGCCAGCGGCGTGCGAAGGCACCTCGACGCTCTTCCCCGTGGATTACTTCGGCGACCCGGCCTACCTCACCCAATCCGGCCAGCTCTACATTGAGGCCACCGCCCTGGCGCTTGGCAAGGTCTACAGCTTTGGCCCCACCTTCCGCGCAGAAAAATCAAAGACTCGCCGTCACCTTACCGAGTTTTGGATGATCGAGCCGGAAGTCGCCTTCATGGACCTGGACGGCCTACTTGGATTAGCCGAAAACTTCCTCTCCCACATCGTCCAATCCGTCCTCAAGAACCGCGCGCCTGAGTTAGCGGTGATCGGCCGCGACCCTGCCAAGCTCCAGAACATTTGCCCGCCCTTCCCGCGCCTGCGCTACGATGCAGCCGCCGAGATGCTCAACCAGGCTTACAAGGACGGCCAGCTTGAAGCGCCCTTCGAGTACGGCAACGACTTCGGCTCACCCGACGAAACATGGCTCAGCAACCAGTTCGACAAGCCGGTCATGGTTCATCGCTATCCCGCCGACGTGAAAGCCTTCTACATGGAACCCGACCCCGACGATCCGCGCTTTGCTCTGTGCTCCGATGTTCTGGCACCCGAAGGCTACGGCGAAATTATCGGCGGTTCGCAGCGCGTCTCCAGCTATGAACTGCTCAACGCCCGCATCGAGCAGCACAACCTGCCCAAGGAAGCCTTCCAGTGGTATCTGGATCTGCGCCGCTACGGCAGCGTTCCGCACTCGGGTTTCGGCATGGGAATCGAGCGCGCAGTGGCTTGGATCTGCGGTTTGGATCACGTAAGGGAAACCATCCCCTTCGCCCGGACGCTTCACCGCATCTACCCGTAGGAACAGGGCAGGCTAAAACCTCACAGGGTCACACGGTGTGTGTTTCTGTGAGGTATGTCCTTGGAAGTTGATGATTTTAAATTAGTTAGGTGAGGATCCACGGTTTCACACGTTTTGTGTGTGCGTGTTCCCGTGCGCTGTGTTCTTGTAAGTGTTTGAAATAAATATGGTTAGTGGTAGCTCCACAGTTTCACCGGCAAATACGTAATTTTTTATTCAGGCGGCTCCAGATTGGCGGAGGGATGGGCGGCGGTCCTCTGCGCTTACTTCTTGTTGTTATTGTGCGGCAATGGGTGGTTATTTTCCGCAATGTATGAAGGCCCCTGCCCCTCCGCTGAAGGCCCGACTTCCTCCGGAATTATTAATTTACAGATGTATTCGTGACTATCGTCCGGCAGCGCCAAGGGGACTTCCGATTGGATCAGGCGGATCGGGGTTCAGAATGGTTTTCCTTGGAAACAGGAATCCCGCCCGTTGGGACTGGAATCAAAAGGGGTGTAGTTGATTCTGCTCTGACGGAGTGTTCCCCATGACATTATCCGCTCTTGAAGTCAATCGCTTGAAGCAAGCTCCACCGGTCGAGGGCATGTTGCCCGTAGTGCTAAGCCGCTGGAGCCCACGCTCGTTTTCAGCCCGCGACGTGAGCACGGCAGACCTGCGGAAAGTGTTTGAAGCCGCTCGCTGGTCCGCCTCAGCCTACAACGAACAGCCCTGGCGTTTTATCGTTGGAATCCGCAACTCGCTGACTCACAAGAAGATCTTCTCAACCCTTATCGGTTTCAACCAGGGCTGGGCAGGCGCGGCGTCGGTGTTGATTCTGGGTGTGACGAGCATCAAATTCGCCCACAACGGATCCATCAACTATCACGCGCTCTATGATTTAGGCGCGGCGACCGCGACTCTCAGCCTGCAAGCCGTATCGCTTGGGCTGAAGACCCATTCGATGGCCGGCTACGACCAGATAGCCGCGCGCAAGGTTTTTGATATTCCAGAGACCTACGCCCTCGGCGCTGTGATTGCCCTCGGCTACCAAGGAGAACCCGCATCCCTGGGACACGAGCAACTGATTACCCTAGAATCCGCGCCCAGAGAGCGCAAGCCTTTGAGTGAGCTGGTGTTATCGGCATGGGGAGAATCGGCTGACCTAAGCTGAGGCCGGTGTTTCTGATGTACCTGGTCCGATTGGGGGTCGAGGTATCCTACCTTTTCGTCTGAAAAAAGGCGAAAGGATGGGGCACGGGGGCTTTCTCGCAAAAGAACGATACGCAGGTCCCTTTCGGATTCAGTCAAGGAGTCTTTCGACTCCGCTACGCCTGCTTTTCATGAACGGTGAGGTCGCGGTGGGGAGATTTTATGACAAATGCAGCGAGTTAGCGTATCCGCGACGCACCTGTGCCTCTTCCTGTTGTTCATTACTATCTAAAACTCGCGGCAGCACGTCATGATTCTCAAGATGACAACAGTATGACGAACCCAGCCCCGGCTTCGCGTTAAAGTGGAAGCGGGGGATTTTTTGACCAAGACGCGCCCAACTCGCAAAACGCCTGTCCGCAGGAACATCCATCGGCGAGCCCCATTGCGGCGGATGAGCCGACAGAGGTGGCTGATTTTATACGCTATCTTATTGATTGCTTGTTTGTTAGGCTGCGGGGCGGGAGCACGGATGCTGGCCCCGACCTCCAACACCTCGCTTACCCGCTACGACGCCATCATCGTGCTGGGCGCTCCGGCCGACCGCGATGGCAACCCCGAGCCGGAGCTGCTGGCCCGCGTGACCGAGGGAGTGCGCGAGTATGAGCGCGGGGTGGCGCCACGGCTGATTCTGACCGGAGGAGCAGCGCACAATCGATTCACGGAAGCGCAGGTGATGGCGAGAACAGCGCACGCGCAGGGGATTCCGGAGCTGGCAATTTATATGGAGCCGGAGGCCAAGGACACGATTGAGAACGCCTGCTATGCGGAACGGATCATGAAGGCGCACGGCTGGCGGTCGGCGGAGGTGATTTCAAGGGCCAGCCACCTGCCCCGCGCCGGGATCATCTTCAACAGGCTGCCGCTGGAGTGGCGCACCCACGCGGCTCCTCAACTGGAACCGGAGCCGACAGGTTACGCTGAGGCGGCAACATTCGTCGAAGACTTGAAGACCGTGCGCTACCTGATCTGGACACGCTGGACTGAGCGCTGCGAACTTTGACGAGAGAAGCTGCCATCGGGATTACATTGTCCAGGGCCGGTCTAGTCCTGTAAGCTGAAGTACGATGCGTCCTTCAGTTAGATTTTCCGCCTCTCTTGCCGCCGTAGCCGTTCTGGCTCTGTCTTGTGGACTTCGCGCCCAGGCGCAAAGCACGGCCTCACCAACGGCCGGCAATGGCACCTACATTGCCAGCGATCCGCTGGCCAGTGTGCGCTACGACAACCGTTATGACGTTTCTCTGGGAATGGCCTACGACCATATAAAGGCCGGACCGAACGTGCTGCAGGGGGCCAATCTGGGCGGACTGGATCTTTCCGCTTCCTATTGGTTCGCCAAGCACTGGGCCGTCGAGGGCTCGGGGCGCTACTACCTGGGCAGCAGCGGTGTGGGTATGCCCAACACCGCGAACGTGGTGGGACCGTTCGTCAGTGAGCAGGTTTTTGTTGCCGGTCCAGAGTGGCTGGGTCCGCACAACAAGCATGGTGCACTGATTGCCCACGCAATGTTCGGCGGGGCGCACTTTGATTCGCATGAATATCCACTCACTCCGCAAGGGGTTAATTTCTACAACAACCAGGTGGCCCCGGCGGCGATCATCGGCGGACACATGGATCTGAACCGCTCAGCGCGCTGGGTCTTCCGCATTACGCCAGATGCGGTGATGACTCACTACGGGACGAACTACGGGAGCAATATCTCACAGTACGATGTGAACTTCGCGATCTCAGTAGGCATACAGTACAAGTTCCAGAAGAGGCGGTAGAAGGCGGACAACCGCCGAACCCAAACGGAATACTTCCCAAAACCGGAGCCCCAGCGACGAAGGATTGTCGCAGGCGGCTCCGGTTTCGTATTTGGGGCGGCCATCTTCAGTAAAGTAGGATGGACTGGCGGATTTGTCTGCTGTGGTATTCACCTCCGTTCAGCAATGCCAGTGGAAAAAATGTCCTGGGAGGATATGCTGTAGTTGATGGCGCAGTTCTTGCTCCAGGCGAGAAATCTCCGGGCAAGGATCCGCGCGAAGGCGGTGCTCAACGGCTATGAAAGACACACTTGGAGTATTGCTGGCTGGGGGAGCGGGAGAACGGCTCTTCCCTCTCACACGGGATCGCGCAAAACCTGCCGTGCCCTTTGGCGGGCACTACCGCATCATCGACATCACCCTCTCCAACTGCATCAACTCCGGACTGCGCAAGGTCTTTATTCTGACGCAGTACAAGGCACTGTCACTGAACCGGCACATCCGTGAAGGGTGGACGGGGATTGTGGCCCAGGAGCTGGGCGAATTCTTCGAGATGATGCCGCCGATGCAGCGCACCGGCTCGAACTGGTACATGGGAACGGCGGATGCGGTATACCAGAACATCTACTCGATCGGCAGCGAGCAGCCGAAGTACATGATCATCCTCTCCGGCGACCATATCTACAAGATGAACTACAGCCGTATGCTGGAATACCACATTGAAACCCATGCCGACGTGACGCTGGCGGCACTGCCGATTCCGCCCGAAGATGTGAAGCAGTTTGGCGTGGTGGAGGTGGGTAAGACGGGCGAAGTGTTGGGCTTCCAGGAGAAGCCGGCCTCGACGAGCTTCCGGTCGCCCTTCAACCCCAACGCCGTGGATGCCTCAATGGGCATTTACATCTTCAATACAGAGGTTCTGCTGAAGGCGCTGATAGCCGATGCCGAGGATCCGAACTCGAAGCACGACTTCGGTCATGACATTCTGCCCAATATGCTGGGCAAGAAGAAGATGATGGCCTACAGTTTTGTGGACGAGAACAAGCAGCAGGCGCTTTACTGGCGCGACGTGGGAACGCTGGACGCATACTATGACGCCAACATGGACCTATGCGCGATTTCGCCGGTATTCAACTTGTACGACAAGAGCTGGCCGATCCGCACCCGGGTACGGCAATATCCGCCCGCCAAGTTCGTCTTCGGCGAGACGGGCCGCACGGGCGTGGCGATCAACTCTGTGATCGCCTCCGGCACCATCATCTCAGGCGCCACGGTGTCGAACTCCGTGGTCTCGTCGGATGTGCGTATGAACTCCTACTCGAACGTGGAGGCCAGCATCGTCTTTTCGCACGTGAACATCGGCCGGCACTGCCGTATCCGCCGCGCCATCATCGACCGCCATGTCCATATACCTGAGGGCACAGTGATCGGTTACGACCCGGCGGAGGACAAGCGCCGCTACTTTGTCACGCCGTCAGGGCTGACCATCGTCACACGCGAGGTATCGCTGTTTGAGAACCCCGTCGATTTGGACTTCGAGCAGAGGTATTGAGAAGAAACCGCGGACTACGCACCAAACCAAGTCTCTGACAGCATAATTTTGTTCGATTGGGAAGAGAAGCGCGGGTTGGGAAACCCGCGCTACAGCCGGCCAGGAGGCCGGCGCTACCTGTTGCCGGCGCTACCTGTTCGTGCAGCGACCGGCAACCTTGAGCCGAGCAGGAGATCCACTCTATACCAACAGGCAAAACGCTCCAGTCAGTATGGAGTGAGCCGCTTCAGGATTGCGCTTCGTCTTGCAGTTCTAGCGCCTGCTCCTCGTGGCGCAGCACACGCAGCGCACCCTCCGCCAGCGCCTGCAACTCGTCTTCTCCCGGATAGACGGTCACGGGTGCGATCCATTGAATCGCCGCGCACAACTGCTGGACAAGCTTTTGGGAGTAAGCCATTCCTCCGGTGAGCAACACAGCATCCACGCGGCCATTGAGCACCGTCGCCATTGCCCCGATGTCTTTGGCCGTCTGGTAAACCATGGCATCGAAGATCAACGCGGCCTGGGTGTCTCCGGCCGCGATTCTCCGCTCGACTTCGCGCAAATCCTTGGTACCAAGATAGGAGAAGACTCCCCCCTCGCGGTTGAGTATGTTCCACAACTGCGGCTCAGAGTATTGGCCGCTGAAACACAACCGGATCACCTTCTGGATTTGTAAGCCGCCCGATCGATCCATGGCAAAGGCGCCTTCCTGGCCGGCAACATTGACATCGATCATCTGGCCGTTCTCGTGCGCGGAGACGGAGATGCCGCTGCCCAGGTGCGCCACAATCAGCCGCAACTCCGCGTAGGGGCGCTGCTGCTCGCGCGCATATCGTCTGGCCATGGCTTTGGTGTTCAGGGCATGCGAGAGGCACTGGCGACCCACCAGCGCCGAGCCGGAGATTCGCGCCGACTCACTGAACTCATCCACACTGACGGGATCGACGATGAAGGCTTCAGCTCCCGCCTTCCGGGCGATGGCCTGGGCCAAGTAAGCGCCCAGATTGGAAGCGTGTTCCCCATAACGCGTGGAGCGTAGATCCTGGAGCATGGGCTCGTTGACCCGGTAGGTGCCGCTGGCTAGAGGACGCATCAAGCCGCCGCGTCCAACCACGGCCTGCAACCGCTCCAGCGGAAAACCCGCATCGCTCAATTCCAGCTCGATGCGCGACTGACGAAACTCCAGTTGATCGAGGATGGGACGGCCGCGGAAGGAATCCATCTCAGCGTCGGAGTGGTTCAGGTTGCGCACCAGTTCGGGCGACTCATTCGCAAAGACGGCAATCTTGGTCGAGGTGGAGCCTGGATTGATGGCCAAGACCCTGAATTCACCTGCCGGCATAGAGGACCCCCACGGCTATTCCGTTGACCTTGTTTTGGGCGCTTTCAACCCGTGACGGGATCAGGATGGGAACCTTTGCGCCGACCACCACATGACCGAATTCAAAGCCGGCCAGAAAGATGATCGACTTGGCGAGCAGATTGCCCGCCTCAATGTTGGGAACGATGAGGCAGTCGGCGTGCCCCGCGACTGGGTTTTTGATGCCTTTGGCCTTCGCAGCCCATTCCATGAGTGCATTGTCGAGGGCCAGGGGGCCGTAGACGTCGGCCTCGCCAAATTCTCCCGCCGCGCCCATTTGGGTAAGCGCGGTTGCGTCCATTGTGGAGGGCATGGCTTCAGTGGGCACCTCAATTGCGCTCATGATGGCGATCTTTGGACGCCGCATTCCCAGGCAGTGCAACATTTCGATGGCGTTCATCACGATCTGCTTCTTCTGCGAAAGGGTCGGAGCGGGATTCAGTCCGGCATCGGAAAGCCCCACAAGCCGGGGGCCGTCAGCGCCCTTCCGTTCAAAAAAAGCAACGTCGCAGAGCAGGCGCCCGGTACGAAGTCCTTTTTCCTTGTCCAGCACCGGATGGAGCAACTGGTCGGTGCGCAGGTGGCCTTTCATCAAAATGTCGATGCTGCCCTCGCGCGCCATTTTCACCGCAATCTCCGCGGCGTTTTCAGCGGCGGGGACAAACTCGGCCTTCGCCACCAGTTCCGATAAGCCGAGCGCTTCAGCGTGGGCGCGAATCCGCTTTGCATCGCCAATCAGCACGGGGAAAGCGATCTTGAAGCGTAAAGCATCCGCCGCTGCGGTCAATGCCACTTCATCATCGGCCAGAACAACGCCCACGCGCCTGGGGCCGGCAGCACACGCCCGAGTCCGCAATTCCGCGAAGGAGCGAATGCCCTCCGCCGCCTGCAATTCAACTGATTCCATGCCAATCCCTCTTGCTAAATTCGGAAACTCTTCCCGGAGAATCTTACTGCGCTACACTAGACCCTGGCAGGAGGACCGGGCGGTCGCTGCCGGAGGCTCTCGCTCACGCGAGGGACCGCCGGGGGAGGAAAGTCCGAACTCCGCAGGGCAGTGTGCCGGATAACGTCCGGGACGCGGGCTTCAAAGCCCGTGGACGGCCAGTGCCACAGAAAAGATACCGCCTCGGCTACCCCTCTTT
>Ga0182014_10000720_pt1 | contig 44894 bp, 46 predicted proteins | sample 612S2DmetaG_FD_120489 | JGI IMG/M metagenome (GOLD analysis project Ga0182014, IMG submission 120489) | Permafrost microbial communities from Stordalen Mire, Sweden - 612S2D metaG | ecosystem: Environmental > Terrestrial > Soil > Wetlands > Permafrost | place: Sweden: Stordalen | collected... | reverse complement strand
CCTGACCGCCCTGGCCGTGCTGGCCGCCCTGGCCACCCTGGCCGTGCTGACCGTGCTGACCGTGCTGACCGTGCTGACCGCCCTGGCCACTCTGGCCACTCTGGCCACTCTGGCCACTCTGGCCGTGCTGGCCGTGCTGGCCGTGCTGACCGCCCTGGCCACCTTGACCGTGCTGGCCGTGCTGGTCGCCCTGGCCGTGCTGGCCGCCCTGGCCGTGCTGGCCGCCCTGGCCACCTTGGCCGTGCTGGCCGCCCTGGCCGTGCTGGCCGCCCTGGCCGTGCTGGCCGCCCTGACCGCCCTGACCGCCCTGACCGCCGACGCTAGCGGTCACGTAGTGACCGACCGGCGCCCCGGTGGCTGCTGACCCTGCGGCGGCCACGCCGCCAACGATGGTCGCGGCTGCGATGGGGACAGCCGCATAGGCAAAGATCTTCCTCATACCATTCCTTCTTCCTGGCTCCTTTTGAGCCGCGGGCATGAGCTTAACTATCCAGACATATAAAGGTAAGGGAGAATGTTATTGATGGGAGAATGTCCGGCTGGTAACAAATATCGCGAATAACGGCGTGCCTACATGAAAGGCGGCCTGCTTCCCGAAAGGATTGGATTACCACGCTCAGTCCGGAAAGAAATAGGCTGCACATATATTTCGGGTTCCGCAGCTTGTAGTTACATGTTGTCCGGAATCTGCAGTCTGAGCTGCGGGTATGGGCTGGGGCCAGGCGTGGTCGTGTGCCTACGCTCGAGGGGCAGCCAGACCGGGCTGCTGCGTTCGTTCGCACGCTGCGCAGCCCTGGCCTGACTGGATCGATGGGCCGGGCCACGAATCATGGTCGTTCCAGCACTCGGATCGCTCCTGAGGCGGTTTCTTTGATCCCAAACGACTCGACGGTGGCCATGATGGGCTCATAGCCGTAGAGAAGCCCAAAATCGGCGCCTGGGTCCTGCCCAGCCCTTCGGCGAGCGTGCAATGGGGGCACCCAGTTAGTCGCAGGTACTGCCGCCAGTGCTCAATCGGCTGGTGTTACCTACCCCCGTACCGGCCGCGCCGGGAGCGCCGCTCCGCGCGCCGCTCGGCATGCCGCTCCGTCCGCCGGTCGACCAGCTCCGCCCGGCGCTCTGACCGCCAGTCCGCTCCCCGTCTGGGTCCCCGTCCGAGTCCCTGGTCGAGCCGCTCGGCCGCCGACCGCCGGCCTGGCGCGTCGCGCCGGACCCGGATCCCGCCGATCAGCGAGAACGCGCGGATATGGATGGTGGGGGCGCCCGGGCCGGGATCGGGAGCGCCCTCGACCTGGGTACCGCCGACCAGGCTCAGGCCGGAGGCCTCCACCCGGATCCCGCTCGGCACCCGGACGCGGACCCCGCCCACCAGGGACACCTGGGTCAGGGTGACCTCCGGGGCGGCCAGCTCGGCCTGGCTCAGGTCAAGCCGGGCGCCGCCGATCAGGGTGGCCACGATGACGTGCCGGCCCATCCGCCACGGGCCGAAGACGTTCAGCCCGCCGACCGGCGAGATGTGCCAGGAGGGGCCGGCCTGCGTGCCGACGCTCAAGGGGCCGCCCGCCGGGCCGCTGACGGGAAGATCGGTCACGAGCCGGTCCAGTTCGGCCCGGGTACGCGCCTCGGTGGCGCGCTCCATCCGCTCGCTGAACTCCTCCAGCGTCAGCCGGCCCTCGCCGGTGGCCTGGCTCAGCCGCTCGACCGTCGCGTCCCGCTCGGCGTCCGACGCCCGCACACCCTCGGCCGGTTCGCCACCCGTGGAGCCGCCTGTGGAGTCACTCACTGCCGTTCCCGTCTCCGGAGCCCTGCCCGTCCGCGACCACAATAGCGGGCGCCCCGTGCGCCGTTCCGTGTGCCGCCCCTGGCCGCCAAGTCCGTCGTTCGCCGTCGTAGGCTTCGCTCCTTCCCACGCCGAACCGGCGGCACACTGGTCGTCGGCTTGCCCGTGGAGGCAACTTGCCCGTGGCGGCAATCGGCAAACGAATTCCGATCGCGGTAATGCCGTTTACGATCCCTCCGCATGTTTTCCCATCTCGCGGGATAAGCGATTACCCCCGCTTTGCTACCCCCGAGTTTCGGCAATGTCATGTGTTTGTAAATATCCCTCCCCGCGGGGCCCGGATGCGACCGGATCTCTTTCTGCGTGCCCGGATCCTGCCTGCTGGGACATCAGCACGGATTCTGTATAGCCGCTGCTATACACCACCCGGAAAGAGATTTAGGCTCGACTCAGAATAGGACAAATCACTCCGTATGGTCTGAGGAACTGATGAGCGAGCCACCCAGCATTCCGGCCACCAGCCACCGGCGCCTCGACGGGATCTCCGAGATTCGCGGTTTCTTCCGCACGAACACCGCACCGGTCTACTTTTTTGGCCCGACCGCGTTCAACCTGCTCGGTATCGACCGCTGGGTCCGCAACTTCAGGTATGTCGCCTACCTCGACTCGTGGGATGGCGGCCACCCGCGAGTGTTCAGCCCCAAGCGCAAGCCGTACATAAAGTTCGGGAGCAGCGAGGAGATCAACAACTACCTGCTCCGGGATCCGGAGGTGCAGGCCTTCATCGCCTCCCGCGGTGGCCGCCCGAAGGTGGCGATGCTGTTCTTCGACGAGGAGACAGAGCGGATTTGCGCCGAGCTGGGGTACGAGATCATCCTCCCGTCCGACGCTCTGCGCCGGCGCCTGGACTCCAAGATCGTGACGACGGTGCTCGGCAACGAAGCTGGCGCCCTGAGCGTGCCGAACGTGCTCGCAGCGGTTAACTCGTGGGACACGCTGGTCCGTGCCGCAGCCGATGCGGGACTCGGCACCGACCTCGTCGTGCAGACTCCTTACGGCGACTCCGGGAAGACCACCTTCTTTGTCGCCTCGGAGTCAGACTGGGCCGCCCACGCCGACGGCATCGTCGGCCAGCAGGCGAAGGTGATGAAGCGGATCAACAACGAAGCCGTGGCGGTAGAGGCCGTGCTGACCCGGCACGGGACGGTCGTCGGGCCGTTCATGATCGACCTCACCGGCTACCCCGAGCTCACCCCGTACCGGGGAGGGTGGTGCGGCGACGACCTGTTCCCCGAGGCGCTGACGGACGAGCACCGGGCCAAGGCGATCGAGCTCGTCCGGCGGCTGGGCGGCCGGCTCGGGCAGGAGGGCTACAAGGGGTTCTTCGAGGTCGACGTGCTCATCGACCTCGACACCGACGAGGTCTACCTCGGTGAGCTGAACCCCCGCATTTCCGGTGTGTCGTCGATGACCAACGTCACGGCGGGCGCCTACGCGGACGTCCCGCTCTTCCTCTTCCACCTGCTCGAGTACATGGACGTGGACTACGCCGTCGACGTGGAGGAGATCAACGAACGGTGGCGCGGCCTGGCCGCGGGTGACGCCTGGGCGCAGCTGATCCTGAAGGAGCCGAACGACATCGTCGAGCGCATCGTCGGCGCCCCGCGTACCGGGACCTACCGGCTCAGCGCGGATGGGGAGCTGACCTTTCTCCGCGCGTCACATGACTGGCACCAGCTGGCCAGCGAGGACGAGTGCTTCTTCCTGCGCGTGTACGGCGCGGGTGATTACCGCTTCAAGGGCGCGGACCTCGGCATCATTGTCACCACCGGCCGCATGCAGACCGCTTCCGGTCTCACCGAGCGGTGCCGGCGTTACATCGAAGGCATCAGCTCAAAGTACATAAGCGAGCCAATCGGGGAGCGTCCGGTCATCGTGCCGGTCGCGTACGTGAAGTAGGGCTTTCCGGTCAGCGCTTCGCCGCGCCAGGACTGGGCCGATACCGGGGCGGAGCAGCCCACTAAGATCGGCCTATGCTCATGCAAGGATTCCCGCCGCCACCGGACGCCCGGGTCACGCTCGCGAACTGGCAGGAGCCCCCATTCAACCGGTGGTCGTTTTCGCATATGCGTGAGCTTGTACCCACCCAGCGCATACCCCGGGGTTCGGGCCCGGTAACGCCGCTGCCGGCCAGCCCGCTGCCGCTGGGCGAGATCGCACTGCACCGCGTCGATGGCACGAGGGCGAGCGTGGACGAGGTGCTCGAAGACACCTACACCGACGCCACCGTCGTCGTGCACGGCGGCCGGGTGGTGCTCGAGCGTTATGCCGGGGAGACGGCCCCCGGCACCCCGCACCTGCTCATGTCGATCTCCAAGTCCGTTGTCGGCTGCGTCGTCGGCAACCTCGTCGAGCGTGGCCTGCTCTCTCCCGCCCATCTGGTCACCGACCACGTGCCGGAACTCGGGCCAAGCGGCTACCGGGGGGCCAGCCTGCGCGACATCCTGGACATGCGGTCCGGAGTCGAGTTCAGCGAGGATTACACCGATCTGGACGCCGAGGTACGCGTCATCGAGCAGGCCATGGGCTGGCGCCCGGCGTCGGACCGGCGGGTGCCCAGTTCGATGTACGCCTACCTGACGACCCTCGGCGGAACCGGCGAGCACGGCGGGGTCTTCGACTACCGTTCCTGCGAGACCGACGTCCTCGGGTGGGTCTGCGAGCGGGCGACGAACACCAGGATGGCCGACCTCATCAGCGAACTCGTATGGTCGCCGATAGGCGCGGAGCGTGACGCCGAGATCACCTGCGACGGAGCGGGCACCGCGATTCACGACGGAGGGATGTGCGCTACCGCGCGCGACCTCGCCCGTTTCGGCGTGATGCTGCTGGCGGGCGGTGAGGTTGCGGGGCGCCGTGTAGTCCCCGCTACCTGGCTGCGCGAGTCGTGGACCGCCGATCCGGACATCCTCGAGGCCTTCGCCCGGTCCGTGTCCGGGCCCTACCTTCCCGGCGGCTGGTACCGCAACAAGTTCTGGTTCGTGCCGCGAGAGCAGCACGTTGTCCTGCTCTGCCTGGGCATCTATGGGCAGATGCTCTACGTCAACCCCGGCACCGGTACGGTGGCCGGCAAGCTGTCCTCGTGGCCGGACGCGCAGTCACCGGCGATGCTGCAGGACACGCTGCGCGCCTTCGACGCCATCGGCGCGGCCCTCGCCGGTGCTGCGGCCGGCCCGCGGACGGTTCCCGGCGCCGGTGTGCCGACCCGGCACTAGCTCACGGGCTCGGTGCCGGTGCTGCCGGGCACGCCCGCACGCCGGTGTGCCCCGGCCGGTGCCCGTTCGGCATCATCATCGGCCTCAGCCGTCGTCGGCGGCGCGCCCGTGCGCAGGTCGCTGGCCCGCACCAGCACGATTCCGGCCAGGATGAACGCGCCGCCCAGGAACTGCACCGGGGTCGGCAACTGGCCGAGCAGCAGCCACGCGAACAGGATCGCGAACAGCACCTCGGCCATGCCGATGAACGAGGCGAGCTTGGCGCCCAGGCGGCGGGCCGCGCCGATGCCCGCGACGTAGGCGACGACCGCGGCGACCAGCGACAGCCCGAGCACGGGCACGATCCAGCTGACCCGGTGCCCGAGGAAGCCGACGTCGGCCGCGTTGAGGTGCACCCGGAGCGCGCCCGCCGCGCCGAGCACGCCGAGGGCGGCCGCGCCCACGCACATCCCGCCCCACGCCATGACGATCGGCGGCAGCGGCTCGTCCGCGGACGCGGACAGCACGAAGTAGACCGCCAGGCCCACGGCGGCCAGCAGGCCCCACATGACCCCGATCAGGTTGATCCGTGCGGAGCCCGCCAGCCCGAGCACCATGATCAGCCCGGCCACGGCCGACACGGTGCCGATGACGGTGAGGCGGCGGGGCCGCTCGCCGTGCCGCAGCCACAGCCAGCCCACCACCAGGACCGTGCCCAGGTATTCCAGCAGCAGCGCCACGCCGACCGGGACCCGGGCGAGGGCGTTGAAGTAGAACAACTGGCAGCCCGCCACCGCGATCAGGCCGTAGGCGGCCACCCGCGGCGCCGCCCGGCGGAGCCGCCGCCACCGGCCGCGCAACTGCGCCACGGCGGGCGCGGTCAGCATCAGCGCCGCCAGGGCGATCCGGATGATCACCGCCGCGGCGGGGCTCCACCCGGCCCGGATCAGCGACGACGCGAATGTGCCCGACGTGCTGAACGTCGCGGCCGAGAGCACGGCCAGGACCAGCCCGGCACCCGCCGGCCGGGAGGCCCCTGCCGGGCCGGGCCCGCCCGCCGGGCCTGATCCGCCCGCCGGGCCTGATCCGCCCGCCGGGCCTGATCCGCCCGCCGGGCCTGATCCGCCCGCCGGGCCTGATCCGCCCGCCGGGCCGGGCCGGGCGGAACGTACCCCGGCGGCTGTCACCGCAGTCCTCCCGCCCTTGTTTAAGCCCCTCGTCGGGGCCGTCGTCCGTGACCTGCGCCTGCGACGTTAGCCAGCGGCGCGGTCATGAGTCAAGGAAGTTTTTGCTCATGACATGCCGATGGTCCGGGATCGGCTGACACCGCGGTCCGCGATCGGTGTCCCCGCCACAGGAAGATCAGGCTCAGCAGGCACGCCCCGGCGAGCAGCGAGTACGGCACGACATCCGACGTCGCCTCGGCCAGCGCCCCGCTGCCGGCCGCGGCCACGGCCTGCCCCGCCGCCCAGGCCAGATTCGACATCCCGAAGGCCAGCCCCTGGTTGAGCCCGAGCCGGTCCGCGCCGGCACTGAGCAGGGCCATACCCGGGGTAAACAGTGAGCCGAAGGCCGGCAGGCCCAGGATGAGCAGGGCCACCAGCCACGCGGCGGGACGGAGCACGGGTGCCAGCAGGCTGACGGCCACGCCCGCGGCCAGCGAGAGCCGGACCGGGACCAGCGGGTCGCGCCGGTCCGACAGCCGGCCGACCAGCGGGGACAGGGCCGCGTCGATGGCCGCCTCGGCCAGGAAGGTCGCGCCGATGACGAGCGTCCCGGCCCCCAGCCGGCTCAGCCGCAACGGCGCGAGCACGTCGAGCACCCCGAACGCCAGCCCTGCGATCGTGCTCAGCCACATTCCGGTGCCGACCTGGCGGTCGCGGATCGCGGGCCACGCCTCCCGCATGCGTTGCGGCTCGGCGCGATCCGGGCGGGGAACGATGAACGCCACGGCCATCAGGCCCGCGCCCAGCACCGCCGCGCCGGTAAAGGCCGGCCCAGTTCCCGTGCGAGCCGCGATGGTGCCCACCAGCGGGCCGAACAGTGCCCCGACGACGGCGGCGCCGAACGCGACGCCGAGCATCTCGCCGCGCCGTTCCGCTGGGGCGGCCCGTGCCAGCCAGGCCAGGGCGGCCGCCCAGGTGCACGCGCCGGCCAGTCCCTGCACGAAGCGCGCGGCGTCCAGCACGACCGGAGCCGACGACCAGCCGAAGATCAGCGTGGACGCGCTCATCAGCACCAGGCCGAGCAGGACCACGGGCCGGTTGCCCAGCCGGGCCGCGAGCGCCCCGCCGGGGAGTGCGCCGACCAGCGTGCCGACGGGATAGGCGGCGACCAGGAACCCGGCGCCCGCCTTCGACAGCCCGGCCGTCCTGGTGTAGTGCGGCAGCAGCGGCGTCAGGGCCGTGAAGAAGACCGTGTCCACCAGGACGAGCGCGCAGACGAACGCGAGCATGACCCGGAGCCGCGGGGTGAGCCGCACCTACGCGTAGCAGGACAAGGGCTGGCCCCCGTTGTACGCGATCATGTCGGTCAGCGCCGCTATCACGTCGACGCTGCTCCCGTCGGCGCTGCTCCCGTCGGCACCGCCGGCCGCGCCGAGGTCTGCGTAGGCGCGGTGCAGGTTGCCGACGATGCGCTCGCGATCCAGCCAGCCGTCGTACTCGCCCAGGTCGGTCTGGCGCGCGGTCTCCAGCGGCGACAGGCCCGCGTCGATCCCCCTCTGCGCGATGGCCAGGACGAACTCCAGGTAGCCGACGACCGTGCCGATCAGCTGGTGGTCGCACGGGGCGCCGTGGCCCGGCACGATGACCCGGGCCGGGATCGGCGCCACCACGTTGGTCAGCACGTCGATCGCGCCCCGTAGCGAGCCCATCAGCAGGAACGGGGTGCCGCCGTTGAACAGCAGGTCGCCGCAGAACAGCACCTCCTGCTCCGGTAGCCATACCAGGCTGTCGTTGCTGGTGTGCGCCGCCTGCCCGACGTAGCTGACCTCCAGCGGGCGGTCGCCGGACCACAGCCGTACCCGGTCGGCGAACGTCAGCGTGGGCGGGGCCAGCGTCACGTTGCCCCAGTCCACCGGCTCCCAGATGCCGGTATTGCCGGGTGGCCCGAACGCAATCATCTCGTCCCGGCACTTCTCCTGGGCGATGATCGTGGCCGTGCCGAACAGCGAGTTGCCGTAGGTGTGGTCGCCGTGGTGGTGCGTGTTGATCAGCATGCTGACCGGGGCCGGGCTGACGGTGGCGATCCGGTCGAGATAGGCACGGGTACGGCGCTCGGTCGAGCAGCCGTCGATGCTGATGACCGACGAGGGGCCGACGACGAAGCCGGTGTTGTTGATGTACCACGATCCGTCGGGCTGGACGTAGGCGTAGACCCCGTCCGCCACCTCGATCAGCTCGGGTGGCCCCAGTTCCGGATGGTCATGACTGCTCGCGCTCATATAGCGAAGCTTTTCAGACCGGGGCCGGGACCCACAGCCCGGACTCCGGTGGCGTACGGTGCCAGAGCGCGAACAGGTCCTCGCCGGGCCCGGCCGTGCCCCACCGGTCGGCGTACTCCGGCGTGGCCGGCCAGATCCGCGGGACCCAGGCGTCCTCGTCGCTGATCCGCTCCAGTGCGGTCGTGTACTCCACCACGAAGTTGTCCGGCCCGGCGAAGTAGGAGTACACGTTGTCGCCGGAACTGTGCCGCCCCGGGCCCCACAGCGGGGCGTGACCGTGCCGGACCATCCGGCCGGTGCCCCGCATGTACTCGTCGATGTCGCGCAGCTCGAACGAGACGTGGTTCAGCCCGGCGTGCGGCGCGGCGGCGATCGCCAGGCTGTGGTGATCGGCCGAGCAGCGCATGAACGCCATCCGGTCCTCCAGCCAGTCCGACAGCCGCAGCCCGAAGTACCGCTCGTAGAACGCCACCAGCGCCGGCGCGTCGGGCGAGTTCACGACGATGTGGCTCAGCTTGCGCGGCACCGACTCGCCCGCCTCGATCTCGCGGAACGGCTTGTCCGCGACGTCCGCGGACACCTCGACCAGCCGCCCGTCGGGGTCGAAGAAGCGGAAGCCGTACCCGCCGCCGGGCACGGCCAGGGTGCCGGGCTCGGCGGCGATCCGCACGCCGTCCGTCGCCAGCACGGCCGCGAGCCCGTCCACGGCCGCCCGGTCCTTCGCGCCGAAGGCGATCAGGTCGGTCCGCCGCTCGGCGGCCGCGCGCACCCGGACCACGAACGGCTCCGGGCTGCCGACCGCGCCGAGGAACACGACGTCGCCGTCGCCCCCGACCGGGTACAGGCCCCAGATGCCCTGGTAGAACGCGACCGTCCCGGCGAGATCCTCGGTGGCCAGCGCGACGTAGCGGACGTGCGTGATCGGCGAGCGCCGGGCCTGCTCAGACGGCCGGACCGCGGCGGGCGCGATGGCCGGGGGGAGCGGCGGCCCGGGCTGCGGCGGGGGCGGCACGGCACCGTCGAGCGTCGGGGGGCCGAACGAGGTGGTGGTCACGGGAACTCCAGATCTGCATCGTCGGGCGAGTCGGGTGGGGCGGGCCGCGGACGAGGCCAGGCCGCGAGGAGGTCAGGCCGCCGACGGTCAGGCGGGCGCGTTGAGGATCGCCTCCACGGCGTGTGCCTGTTCCACCTGGTGGTCGCGCATGCCCTGGACCGATGCGTCGTAGTTGTCGGCGTTGATGCTCATCTCGGCCTGCAGGATGCCGTGCGACACGTCCTGGACCAGCCGGGCCCGCGGGAACCGCCGTTCCCCGAAGGCCCGCAGCCGTTCCTCCAGCGAACCGCCCCCGGCCAGCGTCTCGGCCAGCACGATGCCGTCCTCGAGCGCCATCCCGGCCCCCTGGGTCAGGTGCGGCGCGCACGCGTGCGCCGCGTCGCCCAGGATGCCGATCCGCCCGGAGAACCACGGCAGCGGCAGCAGTACGTCCGAGATCGGGCTGAAGACAATGTCGTCCATCGGCTGCAGCGCGTCCCGTACCTCGCCCGGCAGCGCGCCGAACGGTGCCATCCGCGACCGCAGGATGCGGACGAAGTCCTCCCGGCGGTGCGTGACCCCCGGGGGGTCCGGGGTGACGACGAACATGTACATCGTCGTCGCGCTCAGCGGGATGTACCCCGCCTTGACCCCGAGCGCCTGGTAGACCCGCACGCCATCGACGTACGGCGGCCGCGGCAGTGTCACCCGGAACACTCCGAACCCGGAGTACACCGGGTCATGCTCGGGCCCGAAGACGGCGCGGCGGGTGGCCGACTTGATCCCGTCGAACGCGGCCACCAGGTCATAGGACTCGCGCCGCCCGTCGGTGAACGACACGTCCACGGCGCGCCCGTTATCGCTGAACTGCTCCATCGTGCCGCCGTACCGGATCTTGACGTCGTGGCGTTCCGCCGCGCTGATCAGGATGCGGTGCAGGTTGAGCCGGGACAGCGCGGTGTTGGCCGGCACGCCATCGCCGCCGAGGGTGCAGGGCACGTGCACGATGAGCTCACCGTCGGCGTCGTAAAAGTCAGTGTGGTCGTACTCGAAGCCGACCGCGCGGATCTCATCCAGCACCCCGAGGGCGCGCAGGGCGCGCAGGCTGTTGCCCGGCTGGTTGATGCCGACCCCGTACACCGCCAACTCGGGCTTGATCTCGACCAGGTCGACGTCGAAGCCTTGCTGGCGGAGGGCGATCGACGCGCCGAGGCCGCCGATTCCCGCGCCCAGGACCAGAATTTTCACCGGAGCCTCCCCATCCGACAGCGCATGCACGCCTACTGGCGAACGTAGGACGCGGACGGCGCCGGGGATAGCGGCAATCACAGATGTTTATCATCGACATCATCGATAATCGCGCTCGACCTGAGGATGCGGGTCCATGGACATCTCGGACGCATTGCGGCGGATGGACCTCAACCTGGTGGTGCCGCTGAACGCGCTGCTGGAGCAGCGGCACGTGACCCGGGCCGCCGAGTCGGTCGGCATCGGGCAGTCCGCGATGAGCGCCGCCCTGGGCCGGCTGCGGCGCCTGTTCGGCGACCCCCTCCTGGTGCGGAACGGGCGCGTGCACGAGCTCACCCCGATGGGACAGTCGCTGATCGAGCCGGTACGCACCGTCCTCGTCGGCCTGGAGCAGATGCTGGCCACCAGCCCGCACTTCGACCCGGCCACCGACGAGCGCACCTTTACCATCGTGGCCAGCGACTACGTGACGCTGATCCTGCTGCGGCCGCTGCTGGAGCGGCTCTACCGCGAGGCGCCGCACGTCGCGGTCAACGTGATCCCGGTGTCCGGGACGACCGAGGTGGAACTCGAGCGCTCCCAGGTCGACCTGGTCATCATGCCCCACGAGATCATCTCACCCGCCATGGCACACTTCCCGCAGCGGGCGCTGTACACCGACCGCTACGTGGCCGCGGTGTGGAACGAGCACCGCGAGGTGTCCGACATCCTGGAGGTCGGCCAGCTCACCACGCTCCGCTATGTCCGGTACCACTCGACCAGCGGCGGCCCGGCGTTCGTGGACGTCCAGCTGGCCCGGCTCGGCATCCACCCGAACGTCGCGCTGTCCACGCTGAGCTTCACGCTCGTGCCCTGGATGCTGCCCGGAACCTCGCTGTTCGCGTTCGTGCACGAGCGGCTGGTCAACAGCACCCCGGCGCGCCGTGAGCTGAAGGTGCTGGAGCCGCCCGTGCCGCTGGAGCCACTGGTCGAGACCATGTTCTGGCACCCGCTGTTCCACAACGACCCCGCGCACTACTGGCTGCGCGAGTGCGTCACGAAGCTGGCCGCCAGCCTGTGACCTCGTTATCGACCGCGTCGATGAGCTTCATCCATGAGACGCCGTTCCCGTCGCGGCAGGCCCTCCCTAGGATCAGTAGCGGCAGCGAAACGATCACTGATGACGGGGATGCGAATGCCGGCTGGCACGCCATACGCGCTGGGACGATTCCGGGGGAGTGCCGGGGACGACTTCTGCGGGGTCGTGATCGGCCCCGACGTGGTTCCGCTGGCCGCGCTGCATCCCGCTGCGACCGGCATCGAATCGCTTCTGATGGCCTGGCCGTCGAACGAGAAACTTCTCGGCGCCGCCGTTGACGACTTCATGGCCAGCCAGCCCGATGTGGCCAGCCAGCCCGATGTGGCCGGCCGGGCGGGCCAGTCCGGGGCTGCGGGCCAGCACCGGGCGGACGCGGTCCGCAGCGCCGGAGAGCTCACCCCGCTCGCGCCGTTCCGGCCGGGGCAGATCTTCCAGAGCGGCGCGAACTACAAGACCCACGTCGTCCAGCTCATGGTGGCCGCCGCCGCGGAGAAGGGCGATGATGATCCGGAACGGACATTGCGCGAGTCCACCGCGCTGATGACGGAACGCGCGGAACACGGCACCCCGTACGTGTTCGTCGGCCTGCCGTCGGCGGTGTGCGGTCCCCGTGACGACGTGATCCTGCCCGCCATCGGGGCCCGGCACGACTGGGAGCTGGAGCTCGGCGTGGTCATCGGCACCGAGGCGTACCAGGTCAGCCGGGACGAGGCGCTCGGGCACGTCGCCGGGTACACGATCGTCAACGACATCACGACCCGCGACCGGGTGTTCCGCCCGGACATGCCCGGTCTGGGCACCGACTGGCTGGCGGGCAAGAACTCGCCGACGTTCCTGCCCCTCGGCCCGTGGCTGGTCCCCGCGCCGTTCGTGCCCGAACCGATGGACCTGCGGATCACGCTGAAGCTGAACGGCGAGACCATGCAGGACGAGACCACCGCCGACATGATCTTCGGGATCGCCGAGCTCATCGCGCACGTCTCGTCCATCACCCCGCTGCGCCCGGGCGACCTGCTGCTGACCGGCTCGCCCGCGGGCAACGGCGCGCACTACGGCCGTTACCTGCGCGAGGGCGACGTGATGGAGTCCACGATCACCGGCCTGGGTGTACAGCGCAACCGGTGTGTCCGCCCATGAGTACCAGCTCGGGGCCCCGCGGCGAAGCCGCACCGGGGGGTTCCGGGGGGTCGTCCCCCCGGGCCAGCACAGTCATCGACGTCCACGCGCACGTCGACGTGCCCGCCGTCTACGGCCTGGTTCAGGATCAGCCCGGCCTGGCCGCCGAGCAGGCCGCGCAGTTCGCGACGTTCGGCGCCGGATCGATCCACCGCAACATCGAGCTGATGACGACGAGCTACCGGCCGCTGCTCGACGATCTGAGCACCCGGCTGGCCCAGATGGACGCCTCCGGCGTGGACATCCACGCGATCAGCGTCGTGCCGACGCTGTACCACTACTGGGCCGACGCGCCCCTGGCCAACGACATCGTCGCCGCCGCCAACGAGCACATTGCGGCGGCCGTCGCGGAAAAGCCGGACCGCCTGGTCGGCCTGGCCACGGTGGCGCTCCAGCACCCCGAGCTCGCCGCCGACCAGCTGCGGATGGCCCATACCGAGCTGGGCATGCGCGGCGCGGAGATCTCCACCAGCGTGCCCGGCGGTGACCTTTCCGACCCGGCGCTGGACCCGTTCTGGGCGGCCGCCGAGGAACTCGGCTCGTTCCTGTTCATCCACCCCTGGGGCTGCACCCTGGGCTCCCGGCTGGCCCTCGGCTACCTCGGCAACGTCGTCGGCCAGCCCGCCGAGACCACGGTCGCGCTGCACCACCTGGTGTTCGGCGGCGTACTCGACCGCTTCCCGTCCCTGCGGATCTGCGCCGCGCACGGCGGCGGCTACTTCCCGCACTACCTCGGCCGCGCCGACCACGCCTATCAGGTCCGTCCCGAGAGCCGCCTGATGGCCCGCCCGCCCAGCGAATACCTGGGCGCCCTGTACTTCGACTCGCTCGTCTACACCGGCGACGCCCTGTCCCGCCTGGTCTCCATCGCCGGCGCGGACCACGTCCTGCTCGGCACCGACTACCCCTTCGACATGGGCGTCACCGACCCCGTGGCGCGCGTCGACGCGATCGGCCTCCCCGCCGCCGACCGCGACGCCATCGTGGGCGGCACCGCCGCCCGCCTGCTGTCGCTCTGACCCCCGCCCGCCTCCGGGGGGCGCTGACCGGGCCCGGTGCCCGCCGCACGCGGTGACGCGGCGTACATTCGGTTCGTGCGCGAGATCCCGCTGGATGAGGCCCCTCGCGAAATCGCCGCCGTGGCCCGTGCCGCGGCCCGGGGCCAGATCATCTACCTGACCGAGGACGGGCAGCGCCTGGCCGCGATCGTCCCGCCCGAGTTCGCCGCCGAACTGGAGGACCTCTCCCCGGAGGAGGTCCTCGATCTGCTGGCCGACCTCACCGACGACCGGGCCGACCCTCCCGTGGACTCGTAGTCCAGGGGATTCTTTGGACCGGGCTCGGCCCAAACAGACCGCGGCACCAGGCCTTATCAGTAACCCGCGGCTACGTTGCCCCCGAGGGCCGCGACGAATCTGTCGGGGTCGACCAGGCTGACCGTCAGCCAGCGCACCTTCGAGTCGATCAGCGCACGCGCGCCGTACTACATGGCGCTCAACCTGCTGCGGATCGCGCGAAACGACTACATCGGCCCGGACTATGGCGAGAAGCTGGTCCGAGGGGCGAAGAGGCTGCTTCGCGCCGGTTGAGCGCCGGGAGCGACTACGCAGCCTGGCCTGGGGCGTGCTAACACCAGAGCATGGACATTCAGGCGGTCGTCTTCGACGTGAACGGCACCCTGGTCAGGATCGAGACCGAAGACGGCATGGATCAGATTTTCCGGTCCGCAGCGCACTTCCTCACGTATCAGGGGATCGACCTGTGCCGGGAGCAGGTCCGGGAGCTGTACTTCCGGATCATGAAGGAGCAGCAGCGAGCGAGTCCGGAGAAGTATCCCGAATTCGATGCCGTCGCCATCTGGCAGAGGATCATTCACGGTCACCTGACCGATTTCACCCGCACGCTGCCCGCCGCGAAACTTGACCAGATGCCGCTGTTTCTGGCCGAGATGTCCCGTGGTATCTCGCGTCATCGGCTGAGGCTCTACCCGAACGTGCGAGAAGTGCTCGACGTTCTGCGCGGGCGTTACCCGCTCGCGCTCGTCACCGATGCGCAGAGCGCGTATGTGCGCGGCGAACTGCACCGGGTCGGCCTGCTCGGCTACTTCGACCCGATCGTCATTTCGGGCGACCATGGCTACCGCAAGCCGGACCGGCGGCTTTTTCAGCTGGCGCTCGACAGCGTGGGAGTGCCGGCCGGGAACGCGGTGTATGTCGGCAACCACATGCACCGTGACATCTTCGGAGCGCGGGAGGCCGGCCTGAAGACCGTGATGTTCGATTCCGATCAGGGCACGAAGGTGTACCGGGACTGCGTGCCCGACTACACGATCACGGATTTCGGTGACCTGCTGAATATCCTTGGCATTCCGCCACGCTGATGAGGAAGCCGGGCGAAGGGGTGACCGTCTGCGTCCAGACGGTACCGTTCCAGTGCAGGATCGGCATCCCGCTCGGGTTGAGGCGGACCGCCCAGACGCCGCTGGCGGAGGTGGCCGCCGCACCGTGCAGGCGGCCGCTGAACGATGCTGCCGTCGCCGATGGCGCGGCCAGCGCCGCGCCCGCGGGGCCGGCGGTGCTGAGCGCGAAGGCCGCTGCCGCGGCACAGAACGCGCGGGTGAAATGCCTGTGCATGAGTCATGCCTTTCCTTATTGCCCGAGCCAGCCCCAGGACCATCTGGCCCGGCGGCGGAAATGCTTCGCTGCGAAAGCGGCCCGCGGGACGTCTCGTTCAATATAGGCCCCCCAGTGAATGTCCAGTGAGCGTGACAGGAAATTTACCAGCACGGGATCAGCGCACCGATTTCCTTTGCGGATATATTTCTGGATAAGGCCACTCATCCGCGCCTGGATAAGTAATTTCCCATGTTCCATGGATATGTCCGGGATTGGCGTAAGAATGCGGGCACCGAGGGTGCCGTACGCGACCTCGCCGTTGACTATACGAACGGAAGTGACCCGGCCAACCTCGGCTCCGGCATGTTCCGGCAGTCGGTCAGGGATTCGGACCTGTTGGCGTACCCGGGGAGATACCAGGCCCGGTCCCGCGTTGTGGCCGGGGACCCCGGATCAATGACCGGCGATCTGGCCGCCGTCGATGTGCAGGATCTCCCCGGTGATGTACGGCGATGCCTCCAGGAACAGGATGCCGTCGACGATGTCGCTGATCTGGCCGACTCGCCCGAGCGGGGGAAGCTGGTCACCGAGTCCGTCGTAGCTGTCCGCCGGGTGCATCGGCGTCTGGATGATGCCGGGCGAGACGGCGTTGACCCGGATGCCGCGGGAGGCGAACTCGACGGCCAGTGACCTGGTGGCCGCGGCGAGGCCGCCCTTGGTCAGTGAGGTCAGGGCGGACGGCGCGCCGGAGCTCGCATAGTCGACGAGGGTCGTCGTGATGTTGACGACGTGGCCGCCGCCGCCCTTGAGCATCTCGGCGATGGCGCGCTGGGTCAGCTGGAAGAATCCGGTGAGGTTGACGCCGACCACGAAGGCGTAGTCCTCGGCGGTGTAGTCGGTGAACGGCTTGGAGATGAAGACGCCGGCGTTGTTGACGAGGGTGTCGATGCGCCCGAACCGCTCCAGCGCACCGCTGATGATCCGGTCGGTGGTGGCGGGCTCGGCGATGTCGCCGTCGACGGTGAGCACGTCAGAGTCCCTTGCGGGCTTGATCGTGCGGGCGTTGGCCACCACTCCCCAGCCTTGCTGCCGGTAGGCCGCGACCAGGCTGGCGCCGATGCCCTGGGAGCCTCCGGTGATGATGGCGACCTTGTGGCCGGTTCGGTTCATGGCGCCGCGGCCGGCGCTGTTGCCGGAGGATGGCTGATCCGTCCGTGCTCGGCCTGGTAGGGGTGATGCATCGAGTGGTCGCCGGCCTCCCAGTACACCTCACTGCCCCGGACGCTACGCCCCATCCGGTAGGGAGACAAGTGAGCAAACAGACTCAGCTCGCGACGGGCTCCCGGGTGAGGCCGACCTTGGTGAACAGTTCCGCCAGCAGGGCGGGCAACTCGGCCGAGGTCGGTACCGCACCGAAGAAGTAGAAGTCCGGGCGGACCACGATCACCTCGTAGCCAGCCTCTCGCAGCCACGGCAGGTAGAAGCCGTCCACGTCCACCGCGACCTTCGCTGTGCCAGCCCCGGACGGGCCGACCCCGGACGGGTCGGCCCCGGACGGGCCGGCCCCGGCCGCCGCGCCCTCCTCCGCCGGCTCACCAGGCGCCACGAAACGGACCACATGCGAGCCGATCCGCTCCAGCGAGGCCCGCAGCTCCGAACTCAGCACGGCGGACAGGTCCACGGTGCTGGCCACCACGAACCCGGTCCCGATCATCTGGTCGAACCGCCCCACCGCCCCGGACGCCGAGGCGACCCGCCCCTGCGGGCTTAGCTGGCCGGCCACGCCCACCGGCGAACCGTCGGCCGACGTGGACAGCACGCCGGGCCCCAGTACCGGCGGCGGAATCGGCGGCAGCGCGAGCTCGGGTCGCCCCTCGGCCCTGAGCATGACCTCGTCCCGCGCGGCGACCGCGGCCGGGTCGGTCAGGCAGATCACGTTCCCCAGCTCGACGGACATCCCGATCGCGTTCTGGATATGCGCCGAACGTTCCGAGGCGTAGGTGTCCAGCAGCCGATCGGACGACCGGCCGGAGAGCACCAGGTCCAGCTTCCAGGCCAGGTTGGCGGCGTCCCGGATGCCGGAGCACATGCCCTGCCCGGCGAACGGCGGCATCAGGTGCGCCGCGTCGCCGGCGATGAGGACCCGCCCGTCCCGCCAGCGGTCGGCCCAGCGCGCCTGGAACGTGTAGACGGTGTGCCGCTCCAGGTCCGCGTTGCCCGGCGTCAGGTTCCACGGTTCCAGCAGCCGCCACGCCGTCTGCTCGTTGTTGAGCTCCTCGATGGTCTCGTTCGGCAGCCGCATGAACTCCCAGCGCCGCCGGCCCGGGCCGCCGGAAACGACCGTGGTGGGCCGGCGCGGGTCGCACATCTGCAGGTTGAACGGCCGCCACTCGCGTTCCTCGTGCGGGATGACGTCGAGGATCAGCCAGTCGTAGAAGAAGCCGAGGTCGGTCAGGCCGGTGCCCATGTGCTCGCGGACGAAGCTGTTCGCGCCGTCGCAGCCGACCACGTAGCGGGCCCGGATCAGGTGCTCCGCACCGAAGGCGTCACGGGCCAGCGTCACCACGTGATCGCCGCAATCCTCGATCATCATCGCCTGCCAGCCGCGCTGCACGCCAATCGTGGGGAACGACTCGGCCTTCGCGGCCAGCACGGCTTCCAGCCGGGGCTGGGAGAACATGTTGGCGGCCGGCCATCCGCCCGGCCCGGCGGAGCTCCAGTCGAAGTGGAGCAGCGTGCGGCCGTCGGCGTTGCGCCAGTCGTATTCACCGGACGGCTGGCTGATCGCGGCGACCTGTTCGCCGACCCCGGCGGCGGCGAACACCCGCGCGATCTCGTCGTCGTAGTGCACCGCCCGCGGGCGCGGATAGGCCTCGGCCCACCGTTCGGCCACACTGACCCGGTACCCGTACTGGGCCAGCATGATCGTCAGCATCTGGCCGACCGGCCCGTACCCGATGACCAGGACATCGCAGTCGGTGCCAGCTGACCCGAAGGCCGGCATCAGCTCGCCCCGTGCACGCCGGTCATCAGGCCGGCCAGGTCCTCGGGGGCCAGGAACGACGGCGGCGGGGGCGGCCCCCAGTTGTACAGGCCGCGCGCGCCTTCCCAGGTGCGCGGGGTCCACAGTGCGTCGTCGACGATGCAGTCCAGGTCGGAGTAGTACTCGGAGAAGTTCCCGGCCGGGTCGCGCAGATACCAGAAGAAGTTCGATCCGACGTGGTGGCGGCCCAGCCCCCACACGTGCCGCGCCGGGTCCTTCTCCAGCATCATCGTGGCCCCGCGGCCCACCTCGTCGACGTCGTTGACCTGCCACGACGTGTGGTGCAGGAAGGCCAGCGGCGCCTGCTGGACGAGCACGTTGTGGTGGTCGGTGGAGCAGCGCATGAACGCGGCGAGCCCGGGCACGGTGTCGCTGATCTTGAAGCCGAGGCCCTCGGTGAACAGCCGCTGCGAGCCGGCCTGGTCGGTCGAGCCGAGCACCACGTGCCCGAGCTTGCGCGGCTGCACCCGGTTCTCGCGCAGCACGCCGGGCGCGCGGGCGTCGGGCCGGGCGATGTGCCCCGGCGTGTTGTAGGGCGGGGGAGGGGTGTCAGCCTGCACGATGCGGTCGGCGACCTCGACGACGACCGTCACCTCGGTACCCGGGTCGTACGCGCGCACTCCCGCCAATGTCCTCATCGCTGCGATATCCAGCCTCGCGAGGGAGGCGGCGACCCGTTCGATGTCGTCCGGGTCGTCCGCGCCGACGCGCAGCTCGACCAGCCGGCGCCGGGCGGCCGGCACCAGCCGCATCTGCTCGCCGCCGTCGCCGGTCGTGAAGCTGTACCCCTGGTCGCCCGCCGAGTCAGCCTGCCCACCGGGGGAAGTGCCGGCGGAGGTGGCCTGATCCGCGAGGGAGGCGGCCTCGCCCGCGGCCCGGCCGGGCAGCTGGCCCAGGCCGAACTCGGCGTAGTAACCAGCGGTTTCCTCGACGTTGGGGACCCCGATCGTGATCCGGGTGAGCCGGTGCAGCGCCATCGTCAGTCGCCGCCCTCGGAACCCTCGTAGCCGGGACCCGCCACGAAGTCGTTGCGCAGCTCGCCGACGCTCTCGATGTGGCTGGTCAGGACGGCGCCCGGCGGGATGAACCGCTTCGGGTCGCGGGCGTTGCCGACCCCCGAGGGGGTGCCGGTGAAGATGATGTCCCCGGGCAGCAGCGGGCAGATGGCGGACAGCTTCGAGATCAGCTCGCGCACGTTGAACATCAGGTCGCGGGTCCGGCCGAGCTGCAGCACCTCCTCACCCAGGCGGCAGCCGAGCTCCAAGTCGTCGGGGTGGGCGATCTCGTCCACCGTGACCAGCGCGGGGCCGAGCGGCGCGAAGCCGGGGTAGGACTTGCCCAGCGAGAACTGCGGCACCGGCCCGGCCAGCTGGATGACCCGTTCGGACAGATCCTGGCCGACCATGAACCCGGCCACGTGGTCGTACGCGGCGTCCTCGCTGACGCGGTACGCCTGCCGGCCGATCGCGACCACCAGCTCGACCTCCCAGTCGACGGCGCCGCTGGGCAGTTCCACGGTGGCGTTCGGCCCGGTGATGCAGGAGGGGAACTTGGTGAAGACCGTGGGGGAGTCGGGGCGGCCCATCTTCGACTCGCTGACGTGGTCGGCGTAGTTCAGCCCGATGGCGAACACCTGCCGCGGGGCCGGGGTCGGCGCGCCCAGGTCGGCCGGGTCGATCGCGAAGTCGGCGCGGCCCTCCTGGCCGGCGGCCCACTCCCGGAACTCGTCCCACTGGCCGAAGACCGCCTGCGGGTCGCCGGAAAACCGGCCGTCGCTGGCCTTCCCGACGTCCAGGCCGGCGCCCGAGGGGTCCTGCAGGACCAGCCGCTGGCCGACGTTGACGATACGCACGTGCACTCCATTCGCCGGGTTACGTTGAGGGCGTTCTCATCGTGGTCGGCCAGAAAGTCGATTGTCAATAGATAATCGATTTCTATGGCGGTGATATTATCCGGGCATGGCCAAGCGAACGGGCGGCGAGAGTCTCGCCGTCGACGTCTATGACCAGCTGCGGGCCGACATCTTCGATCGCCGCTTCACCCCCGGGGAACGCCTCAAGCCGGCCGAGCTCGGCGAGCGGTTCGGCGTGAGCATCAGCGTCATGCGCGAGGCCCTGGGCCTGCTCGCCACGCAGAACCTGGTGCGCATCGAGCGCAACCGCGGCTTCCACGTGATCACGCTCTCGCCGGACGCCCTCGCGGACCTGACCGTGGCCCGGAAGATCAACGAGGGCGCCGCGCTGCGGCTGTCGGTCGAGCGCGGCGGCGTCGGCTGGGAGTCGGAGGTTCTCGCGGCCCACCACCGGATGGCGAGCGAGCCGATCTACCGTCCCGACGCCCCGCACCGCCGGAACAACGACTGGGCGGCCGCCCACATCGCGTTCCACTACAAGCTGATCGAGGCGTGCGGTAACCCCGTTCTGCTCGACATCTGCGTGCGGCTGTCCGACGCGGCCGAGCTGTACCGCGCCTGGTCCGGCGCGTGGGCCGAGGGCCGGGAGCCGGTCCGGCGGGACATCGCCACCGAGCACCGCGAGCTGATGGAGGCCGCGCTGGCGCACGACGCCGGCCGCGCCTGCCAGCTGTTCGAGGCGCACGTCGACCGCACCGCGGCCATCCTGCTGGTCCTCGACACCGCCGCCCCCGAGGGCCGGCCCGCGGGCCAGGCGAGCTGACGTGCCGGTCCCGCTGCCGCCGCTGCAGCCGGTGCCGCTGCAGCCCTCTGCCATCGACCTGCACGCGCACTTCCTGCCCGCGCGGTACCGGGCGGCCGCGCTGGCCCACGGGCAGGCGCACCCCGACGGCATGCCCGCCCTGCCCGAATGGGACGCCGCGGACGTCGTCGCCATGATGGACGACGTGGGGATCGCCGCCGCGGCGCTGTCGATCTCCTCGCCGGGCGTCTCCTTCCTCGATTCCCCGGCCGCCCGCGCCAGCCTCACCCGTGCCGTGAACGAGGACGGCGCGGCCGCGGTCGCGGCGTACCCGGACCGGTTCGGCCTGCTGGCCAGCCTGCCACTGCCCGAGATCGGCGCCGCACTGGCCGAGATCGGGCACGCCTTCGACGTCCTGGGGGCCGACGGGATCGGCCTGCACACCCACTACGGGCCGGTCTACCTGGGTGACGCGCGGCTCGATCCGGTCATGGCCGCGCTCGACGCGCGCGGCGCGCTGGTCACGATCCACCCCGCGTCCCCGTGCGGCTGGGAGCAGGTGTCGTTCGGCCGCCCCCGGCCGATGGTCGAGTTCCTGTTCGACACGACCCGCGCGGTGGTCAACCTGGCGCTGAACGGCGTGCTGGACCGCTATCCGGCCATTCGCTGGGTGGTGCCGCACGCCGGAGCGGCCCTGCCGGTCCTCGCCGACCGTGTTGACCGCCTGTACCCGCTGATCTGCCCGCCCGCCCCGGCCGGCTCGCCGGGCTCCGCCGCCGCGGGCTCTCCGCCGGTGGACGTCATCGCGGCCCTCGGCCGGCTGTACTACGACCTGGCCGGCCTGCCGCTGCCCCGCGCCCTTCCGGCCCTGCTCAGCCTCGTCGAGCCGGGCCAGATCGTATACGGCAGCGACTACCCGTTCACCCCGGCGGCCACGGTCCGTGCCTTCGCCGAGGCGATCGCCGCCACCAGCGTGCTCGACGCCGGGGCCAGGGCGGCCGTGCTGCGCGGCAACGCGCTCGGCCTGCTGCCCCGTCTGGCCAAGGCTCAGCCCGCTATCGGGCCGGCTCCCGCGACTCGCTGATCTCGATGAATGCCTCCAGCGAGCCGGAGTCATCGACCGCGCCCAGGCTCAGCACGTCCGCCAGCTTCGCCCCCAGCAGGATCCGCTTGATCGGCACCTCGAGCTTCTTGCCCGTCCGGGTGTGCGGGATGGCGGCCACCTCGAAGATCTCGTCCGGAACGTGCCGGGGCGAGGCCTCCCGCCGGATCGACGTGGTGATCAGCGTGCGCAGCTCGCCGTCCAGCGTGCGGCCCTCCTCCAGCACGACGAACAGCGGCATCCAGTACCCGCCGCCAGGCTCGTCGATCCCCACCACCAGCGCCTCGCGGATGCCGGGCAGCCGCTCGACCACCTGGTAGATGTCCGCGCTGCCGAGCCGGACGCCGTGGCGGTTCAGGGTGGCGTCGGACCGGCCGTGGATCAGCACGCTGCCCACTGCCACAGGGCGTCGTAGTCCGGCAGGTCAATGCCGTGCTCGCGCTCGGCCCACCGGGTGAACGCGGCCAGAACGCTCTTTTCCGTCTCGGCGGGATCGGGTTCCCAGACCGGCGCCGGGCCTGATTCCTGGTGCGGACTGGTCATGGGGCCCCCTAGCCCGCCGCGTCAGCACCCGGCTGCACCGGATGATGCTCGACGTAGAACTCCAGCAAGGACGCGGTCTTGTTGATGTGCTCGGTGAGCAGGACCGCGGCGCGCGCCGCGTCGTGATCGAGCGCGGCCTCCATTAGCCCGCGGTGCTCGGCCGGTACGTCCCGCGGCGCCTGGTCGGTCGAGAACGACCCCGACCACCGCCGGTAGAGCTCGGCGGTTTCCCGCAGGCTCGCCGCCAGATCGCGCAGCCGCGGGCTCGGGCACGCGCTCAGCAGCGCGCTGTGGTACTCGGCGTGCGCGCGGGCCCAGTCCTCGGTGACGGTCTCGCCGGCCTCACCGGTCAGGTAGGTGGTCCGGGACAGCCGATGATGGCTGGCCACCACGCGCGCCTCGTACTCGACGTCGGCGTGCTCGATCGCCTCCCGCAGCCCCGCGCCCTCGATGAGGATCCGGAGCCTGGAGATGTCCCGCACGTCGGCGATGTCCAGGTCGACCACGGAGAACCCGAGCTGCGGCTCGGCGACCACCAGGTCCTGCTCGGTCAGCCGGGTCAGCGCCTCCCGCACGACGGACAGGCTGACCTTGTACTGGGTGGCGATCGCGCGCGGGCTGAGCTTGGAGCCGGGGGCGTACCGGCCGGCCAGGATCTCCGCGCGGATAGCGGCGTACACCGCCCGGCTCAGGCTCCGGGGCGCTGCGGGGTCACGCATCAGATCTCCCTCGGCGTTGTGCACAAACGGTAGCACGCTAGACGATCTCGGCATCAACCAACGAGTATCCATATTGAAATCGATTTTTGCTAAAAGAATCCTTGACATCCCTAACTGGCGATATTCACACTCATCTGAGCAGCACAACGAGATGAATCGATCGGACTCAGAGGGCCGACAGCGGGCGATCCCGCACGCCAGAAGCGAGCCTGCCGCCCGGTTGGCCACGTCTTCCTGCCGCTCCTCAGCCGACTTTCCGGAGGGCCCAGAGACAATGCCGTACAAGCCCCGTCCACGCAGGTACGCCTGGCGAGCCCTGGCTGCCGCCTTCGTCGGCGCCATCACCCTGACCGCCGCGGCGTGCAGCAGCAGTAGCAGTAGCGGCGGCGGTTCACCGTCGTCCGGCGGCAGCGCGCAGGCCGCGAACTCTGGATCGGGCGACGTGAGCGCCGCCAGCGCGGGCCTTGCGCAGTTCACCCAGGCGGTCAACAGCTACGTGGCGCAGCAGACCGTCAGCGGGGTCAGCGGCCTGAAGGGCAAGTCGGTCTGGTACATCCCGATCGGTGCGTCGGTCCCGATCCTGGCCACGTTCGGCGTCGCCATGCAGTCCGCGCTGGCCAAGGCGGGCATCACGATGCGCACCTGCGACGGGAAGTTCCTGCCCACCAACGCCGTCGCGTGCATCTCCCAGGCCGAGACCGATGGGGCCAACGGCGTGGTCACCGGGTACATCGACTACGCCTCGATGCCGACGTCGTTCAACAGCCTGGTGTCGCACCACATCCCGGTGCTGGTCGCCGGCGAGGCGCCGGACGGCGGCAAGACGTCCTCACCCCAGCTCGCCTTCTTCAACACGATCCAGACGATCGAACTGATGCAGAAGCTGGACATGGACGCGGTCATCGCCGACAGCAAGGGCAAGGCGAACATCCTCTACCTCGGGGTCACCGACTCCCCGCAGACGCTGGACGCCGCGACCTACGGCAAGCAGTACCTGACCGCCCACTGTTCCGGCTGCACGATCAACGAGATCACGTACAACACGGCCAGCATCGCCAAGGTGCCGTCACAGGTCAGCGCGGCGCTGATCTCGAACCCGTCCACCACGTACGTGGTGGACGAACTGGACGCGGCCGCGCAGCCGTCGGTGCAGGGCATCCAGAGTGCGGGCTACACGAACAAGGTCAAGCTGGCCTCCACCGACGGCGACCTCGACTCGCTGCAAAGGGTCAGCGCCAGCCAGGTCCAGTTCGTCGACATCGGCACCAGCCCGATCTACGAGGGCTGGCAGTTCGCGGACGGCATCATCCGGATGCTGCTCGGCCACACGCCGTCCTTCACCGTCGGGGTCGTCCGGGTCTTCAACGCCAGCACGGTCAAGGGCCTCTCGCTGACCCCGGCCGCGTACGCGACCAACGCCTGGTACGGCAGCGATGCGTTCCAGCAGACCTTCCTGACCGCCTGGGGAGTCAAGTAAATGCCGGACCCTGCTCGCCTCACGGTCCGCGGGCTGACCAAGACCTTCGGGTCCGCGCAGGTCCTGACCGATGTCGAGCTGTCCGTTCTGCCCGGTGAGGTGCACGGCCTCGCTGGGCAGAACGGATCGGGCAAGTCGACGCTCATCAAGATCATCACTGGGCTCTACACCCCGGACCCCGGTGCGCTCTTCGAGGTCGACGGCCGGCCCATCCGGCTGCCGGTGCGCTGGCCGGAGGTGCACGCCGCGGGTGTCTCGGTGGTGCACCAGGACCTCGGCCTGCTGGACCAGCTGACCGTGTCGGAGAACATCTGCGTCGGCGGCTTCCCCACCCGGCTGGGCCGGATCAACCGGACCCGCCGCGACGAGCTGGCCGCGCGCACGCTGGACCGGCTCGGGGTCAGCCTGTCACCGGCCCGGGTGGTAGGCACGCTGACGGCGGCGCAGCGGGCCGAGGTGGCCATCGCCCGCGCGATGCGCGATCTCACGCCGGGGTCGGGGCTGATCATCCTGGACGAGTCGACCCGCGCGCTCAGCGGCGCCGACCTGGAGCACATCCATCAGCTGCTGCGCCGGATCGCCGCCGACGGCAGTTCCGCGCTCATGGTCAGCCACAGCCTGTCCGAGCTGATGGCGGTCACCGACCGGATGACGGTGCTGCGCGACGGGCGGGTGGCCGGCGGCGGGATGCCCACCTCCGGCCTCAGCGAGCAGGAGCTAGCCCGCCGGATGCTCGGCAGCTCCGTCGAGGCCGTCACACCGCGCGCGGTGGCCGGCCCGCAGCGGCAGGGCGCCGAGGGCCAGGAGGGCCCGGCCGACCCGGGCCGCCCGGCGGTCACCGTGACGGGCCTGAACGGTCCGCACCTCGCCGACGTGAGCTTCTCGGTGGCCCGGGGCGAGATCCTGGGCCTCACCGGGCTGCCCGGCAGCGGCTACGAGGACATCGCCTACCTGGTGAGCGGCGCGCAGCGGGCCGTCGCGGGCGAGCTGCGCACCGGCTCGGCCAAGGTCAACCTGGCCCGCGGCAGCGTGGCCGCGTGCCTGCGGGCCGGCGTGGTGCTGGTGCCCGAGCGCCGGGACCGCGACGGCCTCGCCTTCGAGCTCAGCATGCGCGACAACATCAGCCTGCCCGAGCTCGGCAAGCGGGGCCGGCCGTGGTTCGTCGCGCGCCGCTGGCAGCAGGAGGACGCCGAGGCGGCCGCCGCGACCCTGGGTATCCGGCCCCGCGCCCCGCACATCCTGGTCAAGCAGCTCAGTGGCGGGAACCAGCAGAAGGTCCTGCTGGCCAAGTGGCTGAACACGGGACCCGCGCTGCTCGTCCTGCACGAGCCCACGCAGGCGGTCGACATCGGCGCGCGGACCGACATCCTGCACGCGCTGCAGCGCGCCGCCAACACCGGCACATCGATCCTGCTGGTCAGCAGCGAACCGGAGGACCTGGTCGCCACCTGCGACCGGATCCTCGTCTACGGCCGCGAAGTCGGCCTGCGCCAGGCGGACGCGGCTACGCCGGAGCAGCTCATCGAGGAGATCTACGCGACCAGCGAAGCCACCGCAGGGAGCCTGACATGACGATGTCCGACCAAACCGGGAGGCCCGGAGCGGACACGGACCGGAGCGAAGATCCAATGACGAACACCACCCCGCCGGCCGGCCCGACTCCTCCGGCGGATGCGGCCCCGCCGGCTGGCCCGCCGGAGCGCGCTACCTCCGCGGGGGTGACCACCGCAGGGGTGACCACCGCAGAGGCCCGGACCACGCGCGCCGGACTGGCCCGGGACCGGCTGCACTGGTTCGGTTCCCGGTACGCCCTGGTCGGCGTCTGGATCCTGATGGCGATCATTTACGGCATCGTCACCCCGCATAACTTCCTGCGGATCAGCACGGCGCAGGCCATCTTCGGCTCGCAGTCCCCGCTGCTGTTCCTGTCGATCTCGGCGCTGTGCACGTTCGTCGTCGGCGAGTTCGACCTCTCCTTCGCCGGCGTCATGGGCCTGGCCGCGACGATCATCCCGGTGCTGTCCGGCCTGCACCACATGAACGTGGCCCTGGCCTGCCTGATCGCGCTGGTGTCCTGCATCGCCTGTGGCGTGGTCAATGCGTTCTTCATCGTCAAGCTGGGCGTGTCGTCGCTGATCGTCACGCTCGGCACGGCCAGCCTCTACCTGGGCCTCGCCGAGCTGCTGTCCAACCAGAACACGGTGTCGGTGACCAACCCGCACTTCGCTCAGATCGCGCTGCAGGACTTTCTCGGCCTGCCGCTGTCGTTCTGGTACGGCATCGTCCTGTGCGCGGCCTTCGCCTACGTGATCAAGTGGACGCCGATCGGCCGGCACATCGTGTTCGTCGGCGCGAACCGGGAGGTTGCCCGGCTGGCCGGGATCAACGTGAACCGGATCCGCGTGGGCAGCTACATCAGCGCCAGCATCGTCGCGGCGCTGGCCGGCATCATGCTCGTCGCCACGGTGGGCGGCTTCGACCCGACCGCGTCGCCGAGCTACCTGCTGCCCGCGCTGGCCGCGGTCTTCCTCGGCACCGCGGTCGTGATGCCGGGACAGTTCAATCCGATCGGGACGCTGTTCGGTATCTACTTCCTCGAAACGGGCATCATCGGACTGCAGCTCCTCGGTTACAGCGGATGGGTCCAGGACGCCTTCTACGGGGCCGGTCTGGTCGCCGCGGTCACCGTCGCGCACCTCGTCCGCAACCGCACCCGGGTCGCCTGAGACCCGGCCACGCCGGGGGCCTAAGACTACTGATTGGGGCACTGTGCGATTCATCAAGGCACGAACTGAGCAGGGTGCACGGCTGGGCGTCGTCCGGCCCGACGGCGTGGTCGAGATGGCCCGCGAGGCCGGCCGCCTGGAGCCCTACTTCGGCGACGACGGCGAGGCGCTCCGCGCGCTGGCCGGCGCGATCCACGCCGACCCGGCGGGGGAGTCCGATATGGGCCACCTGGCCCTGCTGAAGCCCGTCGACCCGGTGTCGATGCGCGACTTCATGGTCTTCGAGGAGCACATCCTGCCGGCCTGGCGGCGGTCCGGCCTGAGCCGTGGCCCGGACGTCTGGTACGAGCAGCCGATCGGGTACTTCAGCAACGCCGCGACGATCCGCGGGCCGCACGACCCGATCGAGATCCCCGGCGGCTCGGAGCGGCTCGACTTCGAGCTGGAGGTGGGCGCGGTCGTCGGCCGCGAAGCGGCCTCGGTCACCGCCGACGACGCCGCCGACCGGATCGCGGGCTTCACCATCTTGTGCGACTGGTCCGCCCGCGACCTGCAGTTCCGCGAGATGGACGGGCGCCTCGGCCCATTCAAGGGCAAGGACTTCGGCTCGTCGCTGGGCCCGGTCTTCGTCACCCCCGACGAGCTGGCCTCGCGCCGCAGCGGCAACGGCTACGACCTGCTGATGACGTCCACCGTCAACGGCCGCCAGTACGGCAGCGACCACTGGTCCTCGGCGTACTGGTCCTTCGAGGAGCTGATTTCCTACGCCTCGTGGAACTCGCGGGTGGAAGCGGGATCGATCATCGGCAGCGGCACCTGCCAGGGCGGCTGCATCCTGGAGCTGTCGGTCCGGCACAGCCCGGAGGAGTACCCCTGGCTCGCCCCCGGCGACGAGGTCGTCCTCGGCATCGAGCAGATGGGCGAGATCAGGGCCACGGTGCAGGCCCCGGCCCGCGGCCCCTGGCCCGGCCGCAGGACCATCGCCGAGCCCGACGCCCGCAAGGCCCCCGTCTAGCCCGGCCACGCCGGTCCTGCCGGGGCCCTGTTCTAGGCTCGAGAGCAGAAGACCGGCGGCGAAGGCAGAGGGGACCCAGCTGACGATGGACCGAACCCGGATGAGGCAGGCGTGCCCCATCTTCCCGGTCAAGGACCTCCGGGCCGCCCTGGATCACTACGCGTCGCTCGGCTTCGCCGTCCGCGCGTACGCGGACGGGGACGACTACGGTTTCATCGAGCGGGACAAGGTGGCCATGCATCTCACCGCCCGGTCGGACTACTACCCGGACGGCACCGTCAGCGTGGCCTACCTCGTCGTCGGGGACGCCGATCAGCTTGCCGCGGAGTGGACCCGGGACGGCATCGCGGGCCACACCAACCCGCCCGTCGACACCCCCTGGGGCATGCGCGAGGGAACCCACTTCGACCGTTCCTAGTCACTGAGCGGTAGTGAGTACTGCTCAGTGGGCGGCCCCGGACGGTCTTGGGCTGCCTGGTTGCCTGCCGTGGTCCGGTGAGGTCGGCCGGTCTTGGTGCCGGGTGGCTGCCGGGGGCCTGGTGGGTCGGCGGGTTTCCTGGGTGCGGGCTTGGTCGCCGGTTTGGTCCGGGGCCGCGTCTGGGCTGGCCGTGCCGCCTCCGCTGGGGCGGGCTGGTTCCCTGTCACGCGGCGCCTGGCCCGGTGCCCGAGCCCGCGTCGCCCGATCACCAGCGCTGCCGCGTGGTGACCGGTCGTCTTCGGATGATGTGCGCGCAGCGGGGCGAGCCAGTGCTCGGCCGCCCAGCGGGAGGTGTAGGCGGGGTCGACGACGATGACCGGCAGTCCCGCGTTGGCTGCCATCTGCACCAGGCGGTCCCGGAACTTCCCGGTGGGGAGGCCGCAGACGGCGCGGCGGAAGTTCCGGCCGCGGCGGCCGCGGGCGGGCCTGCCGCCGGCCCGTTCGCGTCCTTCGGCGCGGGCGGCGGCGAAGTCCAGGTCCTCGATCACGATCGCGCGGGCATCGTGCTGCCGGGCGGTGGCGATCAGGTTGCTGATGACGGCCCGCAGGTGGCCGTCGCGCGTGGCCGTGGCCAGCCCGGCCAGGTCGAGCCGAACGGTGGCCGCCACACCGAGGATCTTGCCGTCGGGGGCGAGCGCGGCGACGGCGAGGTGGCCGTGGTTGACATCGATGGCCACGACCGGGTGCCGCCGCAGCGTATCCAGCGCTGCCGCTGGGGCGGGCGCGGTGGTCCAGGAGGCGGCCAGATACCAGCGGTCACGTACCGGGTCGAAGGAGATGTCGTACCGGACCGCGCCACTGGCCGCCTGGGCGGCGACCTCATCCCCGCGGTAACAGAACCCGGCCGGGCAGGACAGCCGGTAGCGGCCGTGCGGCTGGTTCGCCAGATGTGACAGCGGGGCGGGGAGCTTGATCTCCAGCCAGCCCTCGTCCGGGTTCCACCGGATCGTCTCGTTCCCCCACGGCTTGTCTGCCTCGCCGTCGGCGGTCAGGAACAGCCGCGACGATTCCCACGCCCGCCGCCACTGGTCTTCGCTGAGCCCAGCCTCGCGCAGGTTGTTCCTCTGGCGCAGCAGCGCCTTCCCGCCGCGGACCACCGATACGGCCCCGCGGCCGGCCTGCCGCTGGACCCGGCTGAGCCGGGCCGTCAGCGCCTTGAGCCGGATGGTCTTGGCATGCCGTTCCGCGGCGGTGGCATACCCACGAACGCGAGGCCCTAAGGGTCGTTCGCCCGCGACGCGGCCGCCTCGTGCACGGCACCCACCGGCGGCGGCCATGCGAGACCGGCTCGCGTCCTCGGCTCGCCCGGCAAGCGGTTGGCTCTGATTATGACTGAGGGCGCGCTGCGCCACGCAACGGCGGAGAGGGCGAATCACTGGAACGTGCGCACGCTCACAAGCACTCACTATTAGGCGAGCAGATCCTCGACCCCGACGGCAACCTCCTCCGCTTCGGTTCCCCCATCGGCCCGCATTAACGGCGCCTCGCGCGGTCTCCGGTTCAGAGAAGCGTTCTCCGGTGGGCTACGACGGCCGCATGCCGACGTTCCCGGTCCGCCCAGGACGTCACCGCGCACATTCACCGGACAGAGCTTTGCGCGCGCTGGCCCATGCCAGCTTGCTCACCGTCTAGTTCGATCTATGCCAGCGCCATCGAACAAGGGTGGCGGCTTGTTCGGATTTACTTTCTTTCCTTCACGAAAGTTCCCTTGCCGACCCTGCTGACGACGAGGCCGCGTTCCTGAAGTTCACGCATGGCCCGGCGGACGGTCTGGTAGGCGATTCCCCAGTCCTCGGCCAGTTTGCGCATGTCCGGGAAACGGTCACCTGGCTGGAGCGCACCGGATTCGATTCGTGCCTGTATGTAGTCGGCTGCTTGCTCGTAGAGCGGGACCACTGACCCGAAGTCGAATTCTGGCCGCTCAGATGCCATGCGGCAAACCTTATAGGGCTGTTTACCAGGGCAAACGCTCGTATCGCGCTGCATTGCGATACATGGCGATGTACTCTAAATAAGTGGTGCCCGGTGCTGACCCGTACCGGGCACGGTCCAACGGGTCAACTACGGGTCGGTAAGGGACGCAGCGATGGCAGCGCCGTACGAGCAGGAACTCAGGCAGCAGCAGTTCATCCAGGACCACCCCGCCTGGTCGATCCACGCCGAGGACGGGCCGAGCTTCACCGCCGAAAAAGACGACGGCACCTGGCGCCACATCGTCGCCCACCCCACCCTGAAAGGCCTGCTGGACCGCCTCGACGAGATCGTGGCCGGCCAATGACGCAGGCACCGCTTCCCGCACCGCCCCCCTGCACGGCGTCCGGTTCCGGCACGGAACCGGCGCAGACCATCACTCGGCGGCTGGCCACCGCCGGGTTCGGCGTCCACGGCACCCGCTGGCGGGACCGGCACGAACTGACCGTCCTTAACGCCACCGCCGCCCGCTCCTGTTTAACCCTCACCGGTTGTGGCTGGGCCCGGTGGCATTACGAACCCGCCCCTGGCCCCGGCGCCGATGCGGCCACGCTGGCCGCGATCATCGTGCACATCCTCGGCGCACCCCACATGGCCGACAGCACCACGGGCGTAGACGCCTACCGGGCGTTCCCGCTCAAAGGGGCGGTCGGGCGGTGCCTGCAAGACCGGGGCCTGACGGTGACGCTGCGAGTGTGTGAGGACTGGGAATCGTTTGAGGCCACCACCGACATCGAAGTCAGCAGCCCCGCCCGGCCCTGGCTCGGCGCGGTGCGCCTCGCCGACAACGGGTACCTGGACTGGGAATGTGACTACCGCGCCGCCTTCCACGGCGACCCCGGCCAGCTAGCCGACATGATCGCTCCCATCCTCCGTGCTCACCCCGGCACCCGCCCGCGGCGCATTCCCCTCACAGCAAGCTGACCGGCCAAGGTATGAATGTGCGGTGACGGATACTCATCAGGCCACGCGCCGTGAGCCGCATGCGTACCTGCGGGGCGAGCTGGTCGTCGTTATCGACTGCTCCGATCTGGACCGTTCGGCCGAATTCTGGACCGGTGTGCTGGGGTATGTGCGGGATGGCGTGGCCACCGGCCGTTATCAGACTCTGCTGCCGGCCGACGGCAAGGGCGCCGAGGTCCTCCTGCAGCGGGTGCCCGACGGAAAGCAGGCCAAGAACCGGGTTCATCTCGACCTGCGCACGCGCCAGCTCGAACCCGAAGTGGAAAGAGTGGTGCGTCTCGGCGCCCAGGTCCGCACGGAGCGGCCCATCACCGAGCACGGCTGGCGCTGGCACATCCTCGCCGACCCGGACGGCAACGAGTTCTGCGTGCTGCAGCCACCCGTCTCGCACTGGGCGGGGTAACCGGGGCCGACTGCTCTGGGAGCCGAGCCCGCGCGTGAGGCGGCGGTGCGGACTCAATGGGGCTGAGCGAGGACGGGCCGTCCCGGCTGGTCGCCATCGGCCCGGTTGCTCACCTGCCGCTCAGCGCGACGGACGGCCGAGCAGCCGCTCGATACTGCGGCGGTCGCGCTTGGTCGGACGGCCCGCGCCGCGGTCCCGGACCGGCGCCGCGACCTTTTCCTCACGAGGCGGCGGGGGCGGGCTGTGGTCGACGTAGCACTCGGCGGCCACGGAGGCGCTGGCCCGTTTGGTGATGATCCGCGCGACCTCCACGATGCGCTCGCGCCCTTCCTGGCGCAGCCGCACCTCGTCGCCGGCCCGCACCGCGTGCGCGGGTTTGACGCGTACCCCGTTGACCCGGACGTGCCCCGCCTTGCAGGCGCTGGACGCGGCCGAGCGGGTCTTGGCCAGCCGGACCGACCAGATCCAGCTGTCCACCCGTCCCGTCTGATCGTCGGCCACCCGCCAACTGTAATGCGATGGTGCGCTGGCAGCGCCGGCCGTCAAGCGGCCGACGGCGTCCCGCCAGGTGAGTACCGGGCCGGTTAAGGTGAACAGGGTGAACGGCACCGACGCTATCGTCGAGCGCATCCTGACGAGTTACCGCACTATTACCGTGGTCGGCGCGAGTACGGTGCCCGCCAAGGCCGCGCACTCCGTCCCGGCGTATATGCAGCGGCACGGCTGGCGCATCATCCCGGTCAACCCGCACGCCGGCGAACTCCTCGGTGAGCCGGTCTACCGGACGCTCGCCGACGTCCCCGAGCAGGTCGGGCTGGTCGACGTGTTCCGGCCGCCGTGGCAAGCGCCCGAGATCGCCCGCCAGGCCGTCGCGGCGGGCGCCACCGCCCTGTGGCTGCAACTGGGTATCGCCTCGGCCGAGGCGCGGGCCATCGCCGAGGGCGCGGGGCTGCTGTACGTGGAAGACCGCTGCCTGATCATCGAGCAGCGCCGCCTCGGGCTGGAAGCCCCCGCCGGTCATTCGACCACGATGACCGAATCGACGCCGCCGTAGGGGTTCGGCTCATAACCGTCGGCCTGGCCGCCGTTTTCCCAGCGTTCGCCGTCGAGCAGGTACCGGTAGCGGTAGCTGCGCCCCGGCTCGAGCGGGACGGAGACCCGCCAGGCGCCGTCATCATCGCGCTCCAGCGCGGTGGCGTCGGGTGACCAGTCATTGAAGTCCCCGCACAAAGCCACCCGCGCGGCGCCGACGTCCGCCGGAAGCAAGAAAGCGACGTCGACGGAGCCCGGCGCCGCGGCCGATGCGGCTTCCTGTTCCTGTCCCGGACCCACAGTTTCAGGGACGCCGAGTTCAGGCACCACCGGTTCCGGAGCCACGGACCCTCCCAGGTCAGGGGTCACGGGCTCGGGCCCTCCCAGGTCAGGGGTCACGGGCTCAGGGACGCCGAGGCCGGGGGTCACGGGCTCAGGGACGCCGAGGCCGGGGGTCACGGGCTCAGGGACGCCGAGGCCGGGGGAAGCAGGCTCGGCGGCAGCGGACGTGTCGCCCGTCTCCCCGGTCGGCCAGCCCGTTGCCTCCGTTGCCTCTGCTGCCTCTGCTGGTCCTGTTGGCTCCGCTGCCTCCGCCGGCTCCGCTGCCTCCGCCGGCTCCGCTGCCTCCGCCGGCTCCGCTGCCTCTGCCGGCTCCGCTGCCTCTGCCGGGCCGGTTGGCCCCGGTGGTGCGCCGGTTGTGCCAGTCGGCCTCCGGGCCCTGGTCTCGCGCCGCAGCGTCTCGCCGCGCCGGGCAATGTCCTCGTCTGCTAGGAGCCGTCCGGCGAATTCATCCAGCTCGCCGAGGAAACGTCGCAAGCCGCTGCGCGGCGGCACGTCCTCGTCGCAGCAGAGGGCCAGGACACAGTCGTCGAGGAAGGCAATCGGCAGCCGGACGGCCGCATACTCCAGCCTGATCAGGGTGCGCGGCACGGTAGTGAGATCCATGATGGTCTGCTTTCTGTGACCGCTTTCTCGGGCCGCAAAAGGGCGGCACTGCCCGCTGTAGCAGACGGTGCCCGGGCCCCGGAGAGGCAAACGTCCCGCCGGGCGGACGCGCAGCGAAACCTGACCCAACCTCCAGGGAAGCCCGCTAATTTCAGGCTATGGACGAATTCCGGGCCCGGCGGGTCGTCGACGCCCTCCGCGACCGCGGCATCGACGCCCACCTGGCCAGGGGCGGCGTGGGCCAGTTCGGCGTGCGCGTGCCCCTATCCGGCGGCCGGGAAGCCGAGTGGGACACCGACGGCGCGGCCGCCCTGGAGGCGCAGGTCATGCGGGACGGGGTGCTGGTCGGGTACGTGCCCCAGATCGAGGGCTCCGAGGACTTTGACGAGGCCCAGACCATCGACGCCATCGCGCGCACCGACTACGACCAGCCCATCGCGCGGCAGCGCGCGACCGCCCCGCCAGCCGCCCCGCCGCTGCCCCGCGAGGGCGGGGTCTTCCGCCGCTTCCTGGACGGCTTCCGCTACCAGTAACGCGGATCGTCACCCCCAGCGGACGCGCCCGCACGGAGGAGGGGCCCCGCCCACGTCCGTTAAGCGAAATTAACGGGCTAACAGGCTGCCTCCAGCAGGTGGTACAGCAGCAGAAGCTGGGTGATGGCCAGCGGCTCGCTGCGCCGGCCGTCGTCCAGGATGCCCAGGCGCTCGGGCAGGTCGGCGTCCTCGCTGAGGCTGGCCCAGATCGCCTTCTCCAGCACGCGGCTTTCCTCCCGCGGCGCGTACCCGTGGATGTGCAGCGCGTCCACGGGGCGCCCGTCCTCGTCCCGGGTCAGTTTCAGGTGCATCGGCCCGCCCGATTCGGCCAGCAGCCCGGTCAGGTTGGGGTGCCGGATCGTGGGCCGGAGCAGCAGTTCGGCGGACAGCGGGGTCCCCGGCGGATCCTGGCGCCGTGTGACCGGGGCGAACCGGACCACGATGTCGGCCTGCGCGCGCTGCGGGCGGATGAACGCCTCCGATTCGGGTTCCCGCCGCTCCAGTTCGGCCAGCACCTGCTCACGGGTGTAGCCGCGCTGGCCGGTATCCCGCTTGATCTTCCACTCCTGGCGGATTTCCTCCGGCGGGTTGAGGTAGACGGTCACGTCGAAGCACGCGCATTCCAGCTTGGTGTGCAGCGGGAGCAGCCCCTCGACCACGACGAATTCCTTCGGCGTGATCAGCTCGGGCCGGGCGAGCTTCCCGGTGTGGTGGTCGTAGACGGGCTTGAGGATCGGGTGCCCCGTGGCCAGCAACTGCAGGTGCTGCTCGGTGATGTCCACGTAGTTGCAGTCCGGATGCAGCGCCGTGAAGGGCAGGCCCTTGCGCTCCGCCCGGTCGTAGCGGTGGTAGTCGTCCACGCACACGGCGGTCATCCGCTCGGGACCCAGCGCGTTCACCAGCCCACGGGTCAGCGTCGTCTTACCGGCCGCGCTGTCACCGGCGATCGCGATCATCACGGGCCTCTGCCCGGCCGCTTGCCGGACCCCGGTGCGGTGCATCCGCAGGAGTTTGTGGGGCATGTTCTTCCTTTCACAAGGTGCCGCATGCCGCACGCCGCGTTGCATGTCGTATATCGCACGGTAAATCCCTTTTCCGCCTCGCGCCTCCCCCGTACGGGGGAGGGAGTGGGGATTTAGGCACGAGTCCTCCCCGGGAAGGCCATGCTGACCTGCGCAAACGCGTTCTGAAGCCGGCGCGGCGCGCGCGGGCTTCCGCCGCCGCCCCGGGCCGGTTTATGGTTCGCTCATGAATACCCGGCCGCTACGGGTCGTGCTCATCGACGATCACGAAATGGTTCTCCAGGGACTGAAGGCCATGCTGGCCAGGTTCCTGGGGCGCGTCCGTGTGGTCGGCGACGCCGCGGACGCGGAGACGGCGGAGCGCGTCGTGGCCACGCTCGACCCGGACGTGGTCCTGTGCGACGTGCGGCTGCGCGGTTCCAGCGGGCTGGATCTGTGCAAGCGGCTGATCGAGAAGGAACCGCTGCGCCGGGTGGTCCTGCTCAGCGTCTACGACGACGAGCAGTACCTGTACCAGGCGCTGCGTGCCGGGGCGGCCGGCTACCTGCTCAAGCGGGTGACCGGTGAGGAACTGGTGCGGCAGCTGGAACTGGTGCAGGCGGGGGAGACGGTCGTGGATTCGGCGCTCGCGGGCCGCGCGGCGGCTTCGGCCGCGCGGCTGCAGAGCGGCGAGTTCTGGCCGGGCGCTCACCTCGGGCTCAGCCACCGGGAGAGCGAGGTGCTTTCCCTGCTGGTCGCCGGCTTGTCCAACCGGGCCGTCGCCGCCAGGCTGGCGGTCGGCGACGAGACGGTGAAGAGCCATGTCCGGGCCATCTACCGCAAGCTGAACGTCGGTGACCGCTCCGGCGCCGTCGCGGCGGCGCTGCGGGAAGGGATCTTCCGGTGACGCCGGCGGCACCCCACGGACTGGGGCTGGCCGACTCCGAACGAGAGAACGCGCTGCTGGTCGGCATCATCGAGGCCATCTCGGCCGGCCCGCAGCTCGGCCCGCTCGCGTCCCGGGTCGCCCGGCTCATCGTGGACGCCACGGCCACCGACGTGTGCTTCGTGTACATGCTGGATGACAGCGGGGGGTCGCTCACGCTGACCGGCGCCACCCCGCCGTTCGACCGCCAGGTCGGCCGCATCCGGCTGCCGCTGGGGGAGGGAATTACCGGCTGGGTGGCCAGCCACCGCACTCCGGCCGTCACCGAGGACAAGGAGTCCGATCCCCGGTACCGCCATTTTTCCGAACTGGGCGGCCCCGGCTACAGCTCCATGGCCTCGGTGCCGATGGCGACCCGGCCCGGCGGCCTGGTCGGCGTGCTCAACGTGCACAGCCGCGACCGGCGTGAGTTCAGCGACCGTGATGTCCGCCTGCTCACCTCGATCGGCAGCCTCGTGGCCGGGGCCATGCACCAGGGCCGGATGCACCGTCAGCTGGCGGCGCGGGAACAGGCCGCGGAACGGTTCGCCGAGCAGGTGATCGCCGCCCAGGAAGCCGAACGGGGCCGGCTGGCCCGCGACATCCACGACGGGATTATGCAGCGGCTGGTGGGCCTGACCTACCATCTCGACGCCGCGGCCGGCGCGGTGTCCGAGGCGTCGGCGTTCGGCGCGGAGCAGCTCGCGATCGCGCGGGGCCTGGCCGATCTGACCCTGGACGAGGGCCGCGCCACGATCGCGGGCCTCCGGCCGCCGGTCCTGGACGACCTGGGCCTGGCGGACGGACTGGCCAGCCTGGCCCGTTCCGTGGCCCAGCTCGACGTGCAGGTCGATGTCGCGGACTGCGACCTGCCCGAGCACATCCAGATCGCCCTCTACCGGATCGCCCAGGAGTCCCTGCAGAACGTCGTCAAGCACGCCAGCGCGACCAAGGCGCACATCCGGCTGCAGTGTGACGCCGAGCATGCCGTGCTGTGGGTCATCGACAACGGCCGCGGCTTCGCCCGTGCCGCCTCGGGCGTCCTTGCCGCCTCGGGCAGCCCGGGCGGCTCGGGCGCGGGCGGGGCGCCGGACAGCGCAGCCGGCGCGGGCGGCTCGGGCCCTGCGGGCGGAATCGGCGACCGGCCCGGTGCTGAGTCGTCCTACGGGCTGCGCACCATGGCCGAACGCGCCGAGCTGATGGGCGGCCGGCTCGAGGTGACCTCCCGGCCCGGCCTCGGCACCACGGTCACGGCCGTGATCCCGCTCAGCCCAAAGCCTTCCCCCGACGCGGTGTGACCTGGCGGGACCGCCCGGTTGCTCGGGACCGCGGGAGATGCCAGCGGTTTTCCGGCGGGCCCTGCTGGGCCAGCAGGTGCGCGACGAGCACTTCGGTCGCTGCTGTGGGCCGCGCGTAGGTGACCGCGTGCCAGGGCCGGCGCATGGGTGTCTGCGGCACCGCGACCTCCATCACGTCCCCGGCCGCCAGCAGTCCGCGGACCGCGTCCCGCGACACCAGGGTCACGCCCAGCCCGGCCGCCGCCCCGGCGACGACCGCCCCGTTGGAACCCAGCGTCAGGGTCGGCGGCTCCACGTCGAGGGAGGCCAGCAGCGTCTCGCACGTCTCCCGGGTGCCGGAACCGGCCTCGCGCATCAGCCACGTGGTCCGCTCCCGGTCGAAGTCGGCCGTCACCGCGGGAGAGCCCACCACGATCAGGGTATTGCGCCGGACGGCGCGGACGACGGCCCTCAGCGCGGCCGGCGCCCGCCCGGCGATCACCAGGTCGGCCTCGTGCGCGGCCAGCAGCCCCCACACGTGCTCCCGGGTCCCCACCTCCAGGCCGAGCGCGACGTCGGGATGCTCCGCACGGAACGACGCCAGCAGCACGGGCAGCACGTGCTCGCCCGCGGTCGTGACCGCCGCGAGCCGTACCTGCCCGCGGCTCGGGTCGGCCTCGCCGCGTGCGGCCGCGAGCGCCTCGGCCTGCAGGCCGAGGATCGTGCGCGCGTACCCCGCGTAGGTCTGCCCGGAGGAGGTCAGCCGCAGCCCGCGTCCCTGGCGCTCCAGCAGTGGCGCGCCGACGTCCCGCGTCAGCGCCGCGACGGCCGCCGACACCGCGGACTCGGTCACCACCAGGCGCTGCGCCGCGGCCCGGACCGATCCGGTCTCCGCCACCGCCACGAACGCCCGGAGCCGCGCATCCGTCGTCATCGCCGGCCCCTTACTCAAGTCAGCATTCAAGTATTGCTAAGAACACTTGACACATTGCGTAATCTTACCGTCTCCGCGCCGCCCGCGGCCGTACCCACGTCCCTACCCAGGGCCCCGAATCGTCGGGCGCGGCGATCTATGACGGATCCCATGGCGGCCTGGAGATCACGCGGGATTCGGACCCGGACACTTAAGCAATCACTCAGCTATCCCCGGTAATACTTGGTAGACATCGCAACCATCAGCCCGCACGCTGAGTGTGACGCGGAAACCGGCTGCGCCCGTAGCGAGCGGACCGGACCGCCGAAGGGCTGGAGGAAGCGTGAGCGATCGCTGGAACGCCGGGGTCATCCCCTACGCGGAGATGGGCTACTGGCAGCCGGACTACGAGCCGAAGGACACCGACGTGCTGGCCGCGTTCCGGCTCGTCGCGCAGCCGGGGGTGCCGCCGGAGGAGGCGGGCGCCGCGGTGGCCGGGGAATCCTCCACCGCCACCTGGACGGTCGTGTGGACGGACCGGCTGACCGACTACGAGACCTACCAGGCCAAGTGCTACGCGGTGGAGCCGGTGCCCGGCCAGCCGGACCAGTTCATCGCCAAGATCGCCTACGACCTCGACCTGTTCGAGGAGGGATCGATCGCCAACCTCACCTCCTCGATCATCGGCAACGTCTTCGGCTTCAAGGCGCTGAAGTCGCTGCGGCTGGAGGACATGCGGATCCCGACGCATTACGTCAAGACGTTCCAGGGTCCGGCGCACGGCATCGTGATGGAGCGCGAGTACCTGAACAAGTACGGCAGGCCGCTGCTCGGCGCCACCACCAAGCCGAAGCTGGGCCTGTCCGCCCGCAACTACGGCCGGGTCGTCTACGAGGCGCTGCGCGGCGGCCTCGACTTCACCAAGGACGACGAGAACATCAACTCCCAGCCGTTCATGCGCTGGCGAGACCGTTTCCTGTTCACCATGGAGGCGGTCAACCGCGCCCAGGCCGAGACCGGCGAGATCAAGGGCCACTACCTGAACGTCACCGGCGCGACGATGGAGGACATGTACGAGCGCGCCGACTTCGCCAAAGAACTCGGCAGCATCGTCGTCATGATCGACCTGACCGTCGGCTACACCGCGATCCAGTCGATGGCCAAGTGGGCCCGCAAGAACGGGGTCCTGCTGCACCTGCACCGGGCCGGCCACGGCACCTACACCCGGCAGAAGAACCACGGGGTCAACTTCCGGGTGATCGCCAAGTGGATGCGGCTCGCGGGCGTCGACCACATCCACGCCGGCACCGTGGTCGGCAAGCTGGAGGGCGACCCGAACGCGGTGGCCGGCTACTACGACACGCTGCGGCTCGACCACGTGCCCGCGGACCCGGTCAAGGGCCTGTACTTCGACCAGGACTGGGCCTCGATGGCCGCCACCATGCCGGTGGCCTCGGGCGGCATCCACGCCGGCCAGATGCACCAGCTCCTGGACCATCTCGGTGAGGACGTCATTCTCCAGTTCGGCGGCGGCACGATCGGGCACCCGATGGGCATCGCCGCGGGCGCCACCGCGAACCGGGTCGCGCTGGAGGCGATGATCAAGGCGCGCAACGAGGGCCGCGATTTCCTGCACGAGGGCCCGGACATCCTCCAGGCTGCGGCCAAGCACTGCCGCGAGCTCGACGTGGCCCTGTCCACCTGGGGCGACATCACGTTCAACTACGAATCCACCGATACCCCGGACGTGCTGGCCACGCCCACGGGCCTGTGAGGGACACCATGCGCATCACCCAGGGCACCTTCTCCTACCTGCCCGACCTGACCGACGATGAGATCACGGCCCAGCTGCAGTACGCCCTGGACCAGGGCTGGCCGATGTCGGTCGAGTTCACCGACGACCCGCACCCGCGCAACACCTACTGGGAGATGTGGGGGCTGCCTATGTTCGACATCCGCGACGCGGCCGGGGTCATGCACGAGATCTCCGAGTGCCGGAAGGCGTACCCGGGCCGCTACATCCGGGTCAGCGCCTACGACGCATCCAAGGGCCGCCAGACGACCGCGCTGTCGTTCATCGTCAACCGCCCGGCCGACGAGCCCGGCTTCCGGCTGGACCGGCAGGAGGTCTCCGACCGGCGGATCCGCTACACGACGCACGCCTACGCGACCGACCGGCCGGCGGGCGACCGCTACTCCTCGTCGTGACCACTCCGAACGGCGGGGATCAGAGCACCAGGCCGTCGTTCGGCATGCCGGGGCGCCCCGCGGGCGGCGAACCGGTGGCCGGCCGCGGGCGGCCAGCCGGACCGCCACCGGGAAACATGCCGATTAACGGACCCGATGCGGACCTGCCCGCCGATGGCACGGTCGACCTGCTGGAGGCCCGGAAGAGTTCCGGCGTGGACGCCGTGCTGGATGCGCTGGACCGCGAACTGGTCGGGCTGGTCCCGGTCAAGACCAGGATCCGGGAGATCGCCGCGCTGTTGCTGGTAGACGCGCAGCGGGCCCGGTTCGGCCTGGTGGCGGCGCGGCCGAACCTGCACATGTGCTTCACCGGCGGCCCGGGCACCGGCAAGACCACGGTGGCGCTCCGGATGGCGGAACTGCTCAAGCGGCTCGGCTACTCCCGGCGCGGGCATCTGGTCGCCGTCACCCGCGAGGAACTCGTCGGCCAGTACGTCGGGCACACCGCGCCCAAGACGAGGGAGGTCCTCAAGCGGGCCATGGGCGGGGTGCTGTTCATCGACGAGGCGTACTACCTGTACCGCGCGGAGAACGAGCGCGACTACGGTCAGGAGGCCATCGAGATCCTGCTCCAGGTCATGGAGAACCAGCGCGAGGACCTGGTGGTCATCCTGGCCGGCTACAAGGACCGGATGGACACGTTCTTCCAGTCCAATCCCGGCATGAGCTCCCGGATCGCGCACCACATCGATTTCCCCGAATACTCACTCGATGAGCTGGTGTCGATCGGGGACCTGATGGTGGCCGAGGCGGGCTACCGGCTGTCCCCGGCGGCGGAAGCGACCTTCCGTGACTACCTGGCCCGCCGCCGCGCCCAGCCCCGGTTCTCGAACGCGCGCAGTGTCCGCAACGCGCTGGAACGCGCCCGCCTCCGGCACGCCGGCCGCGTCCTGGCCGGCGAGGCGACCGCCGTCACCAGGGACGACCTGATGCGCCTCGAACCCGAAGACTTCCTCGCCAGCCGGGTCTTCGGCCAGCCCCCCGAGCCCGCCCCCAGCTAACGCCGCCCAGTCCACGGTGGTCTCGTGCGACCTGGTATTCCGCCATTGTGACCGGCGCCCGCCCGCCGTAAACCGGCCCTGCCCGCCGTAAACCGGCCCTGCCCGCCGTAAACCGGCCCTGCCCGCCGTAAACCGGCGGCTGCCCGCCGGGCAGACTGGCGTGATGCCAAGGCGACTGCGGGTCCGGGGGTGGCGGCCGTCCGATGGCGGCCCGCGCCCGCTGGCGGGGCGGCGGCCGGCTGACCGGGACCCCCGTCCGCTGACCACCCCGGCGGTCGCCGGATGCTGCGGCGGGTTCGTGGTGCTGGGCACGCTGCAGGCGCTGTACGGCCCGGCCATCCCGGCCTTCCGCGCCCGGTTCGGCGTGACCCCCGCGGTGGCGGGGCTGGGCCTGAGCGCGGACTTCGCCGGGGCGCTCGTGGGCGTGGTGCTCTACCATCTGCTGCTGGCCCGGGCCGGTGACCGCCGGCTGCTGCCCGCGAGCTACACCCTGATGGCGGCGGGGATGATCCTGTTCGCGATCGCCCCGTCGTGGCCGCTGGCGCTGGGCGCCGCCCTGGTCACGGGGCTCGGTTCGGGCGGGATCGACTACGGCCTGAATCACCTGTTCGCGATCGGGTTCGGCCGCCACAGCGCGGCCATGCTGAACCTGCTGAACGCGTTCTTCGGCGCGGGGGCGGTCATTGGGCCGGCCCTGATCGGGGCGGTGGGGGCAGCCCGGTACCCATGGCTGTTCGGCGCGGCCGCGGCCGTGTCCATGCTGCTGATCCCCAGCCTGCGCGGCGTCCGCGCCAAAGTAACCCCGGGCGACCGAGCCCCGCGGGGAGAGCCCCTGCGGGGAGAGCCCGCAGCGGGCCAGCCCGTGCCGGCCCAGCCCGCGGAGCGGGAGTCCGCAGTGAGTGGCCCGGCGGCGGCGGAGTCCCGGGCGGGGGAGTCCGTGGCGGGCCAGCCCGCGGAGCGGGAGCCCGCGGCGAGGGAGCCGGCGGCGGGGGAGCCCCGGGCGGGAACCAGGACCGGGGTGATCGTCGCGGGATTCGTCGCGGTCTACGTTTTCTACGTCGCGATCGAGTCCGGCGTGGGCGGCTGGGAGCCGACCCACCTGGAGGCGGTCGGCTACGGCGCGTCCGTGGCCGCCACCGCGACGTCGGGTTTCTGGCTCGCGCTGACCGTGGGCCGGTTCGCCGCCGTTCCGGTCAGCCTCCGCTGGCCGGCGCCCGCGATCGTCACCGTCTGCTGTCTCGGCATGGCCGCGTTCCTGCTGCTGGCCGTGATCCCGGCCGCCGCGCCGTGGGCCTACGCCGGGCTGGGGCTCTGGTGCGCGCCGATCTGGGCCACCGGGCTGCCGTGGCTGACGCGCTCCGCGCCGAGGGTGTCGGCGGCCAGCGCCTACGTGATGGCCTTCTCGATGGTGGGCGGCGTCGCCTTCCCGCCGCTGCTCGGCCGGGCCATCGAAATCTCCGGTGTCCGGGCCGTTCCGCTCATCCTGTGCGCGCTGGCCGCCGCCTGTGCGGTCCTGTCCTGGTGGCTGCGCCGCGCGACCCGCGAGCCGGTGACGGCCCCGCGGGCCGCACTGGTTCAGGACTCGCCGAGCGCGTACGAGCCGTAGTGGACGGGGTCGCCGGGGCCGCCGGGCCCGTAGCGCGCGATGATGACGCCGGTCCTGGTCGCGTCCGCGACGGATCAGGGGACGATCGTCACCGGGCAGGGCTTCCGGCGCAGCAGCCGGTGTCCCAGCGAGCCGAACAGCCGGTGGCGCAGGCCCGCCGATGCCCCCACGATGATCGTGTCGGCGCCGGACTGTCCGGCCACCTTCCTGAGCTCGTGCAGCGGGTTGCCGCTCCGGACCACGACGCGGGCGCCGGTGCCCCAGGTGGTCGCGTCGTCGGTGATCTGGGCCCAGAGCTCCGCCTCCGCGTCCTGCTGCGCCTGCGCCTCGGCGGCCACGATGCCCGCGTCGACCCAGCCGGACAGCGCCACGGGCGTGCGCAGCGGTGACCGCACGTAGACGGCGATCAGCTCGGCGTGCTGCCGCCGGGCCAGGCCGGCCGCGTACGCGAGGGCACGCAGCGACGTGGGGGTGCCGTCGACGCCCACCACGATCGCCCCGGGACCGTCGGTGCCGAGTTCCGCCTCGCCTTTGGGCGTGCGGCGCCGCTCCGGGGCCAGCTCCTGGTCCGGCCGGGCTCTCCACGTGGGACGGCGCTCATCGTCCGGCCGCTGTGGCTGCATGCTGGTCACCACGCCACCGCCTTGTCCGCGTTCTTGTCCGCGTTCTTGTCCGCGTTCTTGTCCGCGTT
>Ga0182014_10000718_pt1 | contig 44923 bp, 31 predicted proteins | sample 612S2DmetaG_FD_120489 | JGI IMG/M metagenome (GOLD analysis project Ga0182014, IMG submission 120489) | Permafrost microbial communities from Stordalen Mire, Sweden - 612S2D metaG | ecosystem: Environmental > Terrestrial > Soil > Wetlands > Permafrost | place: Sweden: Stordalen | collected... | reverse complement strand
GAAGTTCATCACGTCCTGCTTCGGGACCATCTTCTTGGTGATCTCGAACTTCAACAGGCTCTGCTTGGCCGTGACCTCGAGGGGCTGGAGCCCTCGCTCGATCAGGGCGAGGTGCGCGGCACCGGTGGAGGCGGCGGATTGGGTGCCCGTGACCTTCTTGCCGGACTCATCCAGCGCGCTGTACTTGAAGGCAACTGCTGACTTATCTCGACTCATAGTGCGTACACGCTCCTGATCACTTCAGCCACCGTGGTGATGTCTTGGTTGACGAGGCTGATTGCCTCCTGACGGAGGGTCCTCATGCCTTGCTTCATTGCTAAATTGTGCAACTCCTCCTGGGTCGCCCAGCCCACGATCAGTCGCTTGATCTCGGGCGACATAACCAGGAGCTCGTAGACCCCGATCCGCTCCTTGTAGCCGGTGCCGTTGCAGAAGTTGCAACCCGAGCCGTGGTAGAAGACGTCCTTCTGAGGTCCATTGCTCTCCTCGTAGAACTCGCGCTCGTCGTCGGTGAGGGTGTACGTGGTCTTGCACGACGGGCAGATCCGGCGCAGGAGTCGTTGGGCCACGATCGCGAGCACCGACGACGCGACGAGGAAGGACTCGATGCCCATGTCGAGGAACCGGTGAAGCGCCGACACCGAGTCGGTGGCGTGCATCGAGGAGACGACGAAGTGACCGGTCAGCGCGGACTGCACCGCGACCCGGGTCGTCTCGACGTCGCGAATCTCACCAACGAGGATCACGTCGGGGTCCTGGCGCAGGATCGACTTCAATCCGGTGGCGAAGGTGAGGCCGGCCTGCTCGTTGGTCTGGATCTGGTTGATCGAGGGGAAGACGTACTCGACCGGGTCCTCGATCGTCATAATGTTGAGCGTCGGGTTGCTGACCTCGCTCAGCGTCGCGTAGAGAGTCGTCGTCTTGCCGCTTCCGGTCGGTCCCGCGCAGAGCATCATCCCGAACGGCGAACGGGCGAGCTTCGAATACGTCGCGTGCGTGTCGTTCGGCATGCCGAGGTCGTTCAAATGGAAGACCGACTTCGTCTTGTCGAGGATTCGCATCACGCAGTTCTCGCCCATGATGGTCGAAACCGTCGCGACACGTACGTCGACCTCCTTGCCGTCGATGTTGATCGTCAACTGGCCGTCCTGGGGACGACGACGTTCGACGATGTTCATGTTGGCCATGATCTTGATGCGACTCACGAGTCCCGGTCCGATCGCCGAAGGCAACTGAAGGATCTCCTTCAGCGCTCCGTCGATGCGGAATCGAACCCGAACATATTCGTCGGACGGTTCGATGTGCACGTCAGACGCGCGGTCGCGCATCGCCTGGGTGAGGATGCGGTCGACCACCTGGACGACGGGAGCGTCGTCGATCGGCATTTCAGCTTCTGCTTGCTCGGCGGCACGCTTCCTCGAACCTTCGACCGCCTCGAAAGCCTGAACGAGTTTGCCGACGTTGCCGATGGCCCGGTAGTTGCTGTCGATCGCCCAGGTGATGTCGCTGAGCGGCGCGATCATCAAATTCACCTTTTTGCTGGTCGTCTTCGCGAGCAGTTCGCGAAGCTCGTCACTCGGCTCGGCGACCGCGACGTACAGACCGTCGTCTTGGAGTCGCACCGGGATAGCCAGGTTCTCTCGGGCCATCTCCTCGGGGACGAGGTTGATCACGTCGGGGTCGACGTTGTCGCGGCGAAGGTTCACCACCACCAGTCCGTAGTACGTCGCCAATGCGTCTGCCAGGGTCTGGGCGTCGAGCGCGCCGAGCGCGACGAGAAGCTCACCGAGCTTGCCACCCGATTCGCTCTGCTGGGCGAGCGCCCGGTCGAGCTGGTCCTGGGTGACGAGGTTCTTCTCCAAGAGCAGATCGCCGAGCCGGCCCTTGTAGGCGGTGATTGACATCGTCGAACTCGTCACCTTGCTGCTGGGAACGTGCCCGCCCGATCCACCGATCGAACCCTTGGAGCTCGGCTTCTTCGATCGCTTCGAAATTACAGCTGTGCCCTTGCCGGTGATTTCATCGGCACCCTCAGGCATTCCGCCCAGGGGAGGAACTTTTTCACTCTTCCTCTTGAACGCCACATTTACCTCTCAGATTTCCGACCAAACTGATTTGTACTAAACGAATATAGTGCCATCGATTTAGAAAACCCGTCACATAAATTTCTAATTCATTTTCATTTTTTGATTCACAAATTTTCAAAAACGAATTCGCAAAATTTGAACACAGGAAAATCTTCTCCGATTCCCACTTCATTCGATCCACATCGATGTCCGCGCCAGAGCAGACCGGCATCGAGCCTCGGCTTCGTGCGAACGCGCAGGAGCTGATTCCGGCGTGAGGGGGATTTCCAGTTCGCACGAAAGTCCCCCATTTGATTGGGTGCGCACGACTCGAGAAAGGCTCTCGGACAATAACGGTCTACACAGGTGCGACGGCCTACTCCGTCATAACCTTTCTGATGGTCCGATGTCTGCTCACGTGATGCTGAGCCGGCAGTGAGCGCACCAATTACCGTTTATCGATTCGATCAGAACCGCGTATCGCCCAACGAGCAGCAACGTCAAGAAGTTGTTCCTTGCGGCAACACCAACCGCGAATTCGAACGATGTCCGCGAAACGTCCGCCAGAGGACCGTCGACCTGCTTGGCGGAGCCCCAATCGGGAGTTAGTCCCCCAGGACGCGTGAAAGCATCGTCGCGATCTCCACATCAGGCACCGCTGGAGAGAAGAGGAACCCTTGGCCTAGTTCGCAGCCCAGTAGGAGGAGACGCTCCAGTTGAGCCTTCGTTTCGATTCCCTCGGCGAGCATCGTCATGTTCAGCTTGTTGCCGAGCGAGATGATCGTCTCCAGCAGAGTGTCGTTGTGGACACTCTCGTTCTTAGGGCGAACAAACGACTGGTCGATCTTGATGAACTTCGGATGCAGGAGGACCAGATACGAGAGCGAGGAGAACCCTGTGCCGAAATCGTCGAGCGCAATGTTGACGCCCAGTCGGTGCAGTTCATTCATCACGCTCACGGTTTCGGTGACATCTTGCAGGGCCGAGCTCTCGGTGATCTCGATCACCAGCCTCTCGGGGGCTAGTCCGCTTTCCTTGAGGACCTGTTCGATCATGGGCACCAGTCCCGGATCATGGAACTGGCTGGAAGAGAAATTGACGGTGACGAACGGTGGATCTTGATTGTTCCCCACCGGCCGCCATGCGGTCGCCGCCGCCACCGCATGGTTGAGCGCGAATGAACTGAGTTCCAGGATCAAATCGCTCATCTCGGCGAGGGGGATGAACACGCTCGGCGGCACCCACCCCCGTTCGCGGTGATGCCAGCGCATCAGGGCCTCGAAACCCACTACCTCGGAAGCCCTCAGATCCACGATCGGCTGGTAGTGCATGATGAGGTCCCCGGACTGGAACGAATGGCGGAGCTCCTGGATCGTCGCGAATCGGTTCTCCGCCTTGGCGCGCATGCTCGGCGTGAAGACCGCGTGGTGGCCCTTGCCCTTGCGCTTTGCCTCGTAGAGGGCCACGTCGGCGTCTTGGATCAGCTGGCTCGTGTCGGCGCTCGACGCGTCCCACACCATCAGTCCGATGCTCGCGTGCTGCTCGATGTAGGCGCCGGCGATGAGGAACGGCTCGCTGAGCGCGGCGAGCAGGCGTTTGGCGACCAGGACCGCCTCTTCGGGCGTCTGCAGACCAACCGCCAGGTAGAGGAATTCGTCGCCACCGAAGCGGCAAAGGGAATCCGACGCCCTCGTCACGCGCTCGAAGCGCCGGGCAATCCCGATCAGCAACTGGTCGCCCACTATGTGGCCGAAGGTGTCGTTCACTCCCTTGAAGTCGTCGAGGTCCAGCATCAGCACGGCTCCCAGCCCGCCTTGGCGCACGACCGCGGCGTGCGCCTGGGTTAGGCGGTCCTGGAAGAGCGCGCGATTCGCGAGTCCGGTCAACGAGTCGTGCAGCGCCTGATGGGACAACTGGGCGCTGAGCGCGCGCTCCTCGGTGATGTCGCGCTCGGAGAACACGAAATAGAGCGTCCTTCCGGAGGCGTCGCGAGCGGGAGAGCGCAAGACCTCGACCACGAGCACCCGGCCGTCCTTGTGGAGATAACGCTTGACGTAGCGAACCTGGTCCGCCTCGCCGGAGCTCACCCGCCGCAGCGTCTCCTCGGTGATGCCGATGTCCTCGGGAAAGGTGAATATCTTCGAGTCCTGTCCGATCAGCTCTTCCCTGGAATATCCCACCATCTGGCAGAAGGCGTCGTTGACCGCGATCGAACGGTCAGCGAGGTCGGTGAACATCATTGGCGCCATGTTGTCCTCGAAGGCGACGCGAAAGCGCAGTTCCGCCTCGATGTGGGCGGTCTCCGCCTCGCGCTGGACCCGATTGTCGCGAATCGAGGCGACCACCCAGGCCCGGCCCTCCACCGAGATCGGCGAAAGGGCGAAATCCACCGAGATCTCGCTTCCATCGCGACAGAGCACCGAAAGATCCATGTCGCTCCAGATGATCCGGGTGTTGGGATCCCGGGCGTACTCGCGGCGCGCAACGTATTCGGTGTCCCGGTGCCTCGGTGGCACCAGCATCTGCACGTTCTGGCCCACCAGCTCTTCATGCGTGTAGCCGGTGAGTTCGGCGAGGACGCCGTTGACCCGCACGAAGGTACCTTGCTCGTCCAAGAGAGCTGTTCCATCCGGCAACGCCTGGAGCAACCTGTCCCACGAAAGAGCAAAATCCTGGGAATAGCTCACGCGGCGCTCGCTTTCGTCCTCATCGCTCGGCTAGGAAACCCTAATGTCTGGTAGACAAATTGTCAAAGTTCCGACTTATTGGATCAACCGTGTTGACCTTCATTTAACCCCACCGAACCAACAATTGCCTCACGCTCCAACTTGGAGCTCCGCTGGCTTTCGAGACGACACGCGGCTCCATGGCAATTGCTCGCCCGAGGCATCGTGACGGAACGGACCGCCAGATCCTGCCTACCCCGGGACGAATGAAAGGACGCAGCTCACGCTTCCCTGGCTCGGCAGCGCCACTTCGACCAGTCATTGGTGCCGGACCAGTCGATGGTTCTTCTACTACCCCTCCCCCGCGTCGGTATCCGATCCATCTGTGGCGTTCACCGCCTCGGTCGACGTGGGCCGGGTTGGTCGTCGACGTGGACGCGAAGCCGCTGTGCGGGCCGCGGCCGCGCGCTGGAGCTTCGGAACGATCAACATGACGTACGCCGTGGAGATGGCGCCCAGCACTGCGATGACGGTGAACGGCGCCACCGAGAAGTGTCGGGAGTTCTTCGGGTCGGCGAACGCCGTCGCGAGGAAGAGCACGCTAAAGAGCACGACGCCGAACGCCGCCAGCGGTCGGCCGGCGATCAACCGGAATGGCCGCTTGCGGTCGACGCGCGAGCGCAGGATCAACAAGCAGTAGGAGCCCACCGCATAGATGGCGCACTCGATGGCGGCGCCGACCGACACCAAGAGCAGCCACTGCCCGGTAGCGAAGACGACCGCGGCGACGGCGGCCGACGTGACGGCAAGCACCGTCACCGCCAGCCACGGCACCGCGTTCAGGTTGAGCCGTGCGAACTGACGGGGGAGATTTCCTTCGCGTGCGGCGGCGTAGATGAACCTCGAAGCGACGAGGAACCCGCCGTTGAAGGTGTTGAGCGCCGTCAGCACCGTCAGGGCCAGCATCCACAGTTCTCCCACGGTGCCGAGGGCGGCGTGGCCGAGGAGCAGTTGCGGATAGGCGCTGTTGTGCAGGGTCGAATAGCCCACCAGGTGCGAAAGGGCGAGCGCGAAGATCGAGGCGACGATCCAAATCAGTGCTGGCGCGACGAAAAGCGCCCTGGTGATGACCTTCGGCGTTCGCGCCTCCTCCGCGGTGGTGGTGACCCATTCGAAGGCGGCGTAGAGGAAGAGCGCGAAGGCGACCGCCTGGATGCCCGAGAAAGTGCCGCCTCCGAAGAGGTCGAACGGGCGCCTGAAGGCGCCGCCGACGTGAAAGAGAGCCACCACCGACAGGATCGACGTCCCGCTCAGCACCGTGTAGGTGACGACGGTCTGCACCCAGCCGGCTATGCGCACGCCGCGCAAGTTCGCCGCGAGCGCGACACCGAGCAGGACCGCGATCCATACGTAGGCGAGCACCGCCGGCTCATTCAGCACGTGGCGCACGGCCGCGCCGATGAGAAAGGCGTCGGCGGCGATAACGAGCACGACCGTCGTCATGTACGTGAAGGTCACCGACAGCGCGGTGCGGTTCCCGATGGCCCGGCTCAGGTACAGCCGGATCCCCGCCGCGGTCGGATAGAGGCCGTTGAGCTCCGAGAAGATCGCCGACACCAGGATGACGACCAGGCCGCCGATCAAGATGGCGAAGGCCGCGGTCGCTCCGGGGGCGTAGGCGAGGATCGACACCACGCCGAGGTAGTCGATCGCGGCGAACGCGAGACCAGCCGAGGTCGCCGTCGCCGTCGCGGTGCCGACCGACCGGCGAAGGGTGATGGTCGGCTGACCCTCGCGGTCGCCCATCAAGATTCGGGCCAGATGACGTAACTGATCGCGTCGAGGCGCATGACGTCCTCCTGCGAACCCTTCACGACGATCTCGCCCCGCAGGTACTTCTGGACCGGGTTCAGGTCTCCCCAGAACATGTCGCAGAACGTCTCGGAGCTCGTCGTCACCACGATGTCGGGCACGCCGACGTGGCCTTCTCGGACTCCGATGATCTCTCCATGGTCGACGTCCATGGTGAAGGTCTGGTCCGTATCCGAACACACGAAGTGCAGGATCCGCGACCAGTCGCGCTGCATCCTTCGCAGGCGCTCGTTACCGTTGCAGCTGACCGTGTAGTCCGCCAGCGCCTCGCTCAGTTCTTGCCAGTCCGCCACTGTCTGATCCCTTCACTGCGCCGCGGCATCGCGCACGGGCCGGCGGCGCGTTCTCGTCGACGTCTCACTCGGACCGGCGCCCTTGGCGAGGTCGTCGAGCGCTGCGCGCATGGCGCCGAGCAGGAAGTCGACGTCGCGCTCCTCGATCACGAGGGCGGGCATGAGGCGCATCACCGACGGCTGGTTCCCGCTGTAGATCGCGAGGACCCCGTGCTGGGACAGGTGGTAGGACATCCTCGGTCCGAGCGAGTCCTCCACGTACTGCACCCCGACCATGAGCCCGAGTCCCCGGACCTCGGCGATGAACTGCGGGTAGTCGCTCGCGATCGAGCGCAGCCCGTCGAGGACGAGCTCGCCCATGGCGGCCGCGTGCTCGACGAGTCCCGTCTCTTCGATGACGTTCAGCACCTCGAGGGCGACCGCGCACGCGATGTCCGAGCCGCCGAACGTCGACTGGTGGATGAACGGATTCGGGATGAGGAACTCGCGCAGTTCCTCGCTGAAGAGCGTCGCCGAGATGGGCACGAGCGATCCGCCGAGTGACTTGGCCGTGGTCATGATGTCGGGCACCACCCCGAAGTGCTCGCTCGCCCACCACTTGCCGGTGCGCCCGAGGCCGGTCTGGATCTCGTCGAGTATCAGCAGGGCCCCCGTCCGGTCGCACGCCGCGCGAACGTCGGCGAGGCACCCGGGCGGCGCGACGACGATGCCGCCTTCACCCTGCACCGGCTCGAGCAGCACGCCCGCGGTGTGCTCGTCGATCGCCGCGACCATCGCCGCGGAGTCGCCGTAGGGAACCTGCACGAAGTCGGGCATCAGCGGCTCGAAAGGTCCTCGAAAGGCCTCGCGCCCTCCGGCCGAGAGGGCGAAGCCGGTGTGGCCGTGATAGCCGTTCACCGTCGAGACGATCTTGGGCCGCCGGGTCGCTCCGCGGGCCAGCTTGATCGCGAAGTCGATCGCCTCGCCTCCGCCGGTGCCGTACATCGTGCACGAAAGGTTCCCGGGCGCCAGCTGGGCCAGGCGCGCGGCGAGTTCGGACTTCTCGCGTGAGCAGAGTATGAAGTTGCCGTGATCCAGGTGGTCGATCGCCCGGTGCGCCGCGGCGACGATCCGGGGGTTTCGCCGCCCGACGTTGAACGAGCCTGCCGAGGTGAAGCAGTCGAGAAAGCGCCGGCCGTCGAGGTCCCACACCCAGGGCCCGCTGCGCTGGGCCTCGATGATGTCGAGGCCGGCCGCGCGCATCACGCGCACCTTCTGCGGGTTCAGGTAGGTCGCGTAGTCATCGAGCGCGCGCTGCTTCGCGGCCGGATCAGGAATGAAGTCGATCTCCTCGGCCCAGGGTCCGTTCACGCTCAAGTTGCCCATACGCGGACGCTACTCCCGAGTAACGGAACGCCGCAAAACGCTCCCATCGAACCGCGAACCCTCGCCGCCATGGTCCGAGCCCTTTCATTCGAGCTGTCCTTCGATGGAGTTGAGAGCACGCGAGTAGGAGAAACTGACGGACGGCACCCGCACGTTCGACGCGTCACGCGCTGCGCACTTCTCGCCCTCGTCGTAAGGTGAGATCGCCCATGATCCCCCTCTCCATACTCGATCTCGCGACCGTCGCCACCGGATCCACTCCGGCGCAGGCTCTCGCGCAGACCACCGCCATGGCGGTCGCCGCCGAGCGTCTCGGCTATCACCGGCTCTGGGTCGCCGAACACCACGCGATGCCGGCGGTCGCCAGTTCAGCTCCCGCGGTCCTCCTTGCGCACCTGGCCGACATGACCACGACCCTGCGCGTTGGCTCGGGCGGCGTGATGTTGCCCAACCACTCCCCTCTCGTGGTCGCCGAGCAGTTCGCCACCCTCGTCGCCCTGCATCCCGGGCGGATCGACATGGGCTTGGGGCGGGCTCCGGGAACCGATCATCGCACCGCGAGGGCACTTCGTCGTTCCCCCGACCTTCGAGCCGAGAGTTTCCCTGACGACGTCGTCGAGCTCATCGGTTACCTGCTGCCGCGAGAGGGATCCGCACCCCACCCCTTCGCGAATCCCGGCAGCGGCTACCTCCCCGAGGTCTGGCTGCTCGGCTCTTCCACGTTCAGCGCTCACTTGGCGGGCCAGCTCGGCCTGCCGTTCTCCTTCGCCTACCATTTCGCCCCGAAACTCGTGGACGAGGCGCTCGAGATCTACCGGACCATGTTCCGCCCGTCGATCCTGCTCGACGAGCCACGCGTGATGGTCGCCGCGAGCGTCTTGTGCGCGCCGACCCCCGAGGAGGCGACATGGCTTTCGGGCTCGACCGCACTCAGCGTCCTGCAGCGTCGTCAGGGCCGAATGGGCCTGTTGCCGTCCCCCGAGGAGGCGGCGACGCACGACTTCACCATCGAGGAGACCCAGTTCGTCAACGAGACGATCTCCTCGCACGTCATCGGCGACCCCTTGACGGTGCGCGACGGCCTCGCCGCCCTGCAGCTGCGCACCGGCGCGGACGAGCTGATGCTCTCGACGCGCACCCACTCGTTCGAGGCACGCCTGCAGTCGTTCACGCTCCTCGCCGAGACGTGGGGACTCGAGCAGCAGTAGCCTCGCAGTGCAAAGGGAGGCCCCATGATTGAAGAGGTCATCGAACGTTGGCACCGGCACCTGCGGGGTGAACTCGAAGGGGGTCTGGATGCCCTGCTCGACGAGGACGTGGTCTTCTACTCGCCGATCGTCTACACGCCCCAGCGGGGCAAGGCCATCACGAGCCTCTACCTCTCCGCCGCCAGCGTGGCGCTGCCTGGCGAAGAGCCAGCATCCCCATCGAGTGGCGACACGAAATTCCGCTACACCAAGCAGGTGCTGAACGACCCGCACGCTGTATTGGAGTTCGAGACCTCGATCGAAGGCAAATACGTGAACGGGGTCGACATCATCACCTGCAACGAAAGCGGTCTCATCAGTGAGTTCCGGGTAATGATCCGCCCGCTCCAGGCCGTCAACCTCGTCCATCGCCAAATGGGCGAACTGCTGGAGAAGATGCAACCCTGAACGAAGAATCGACGGCGTAGTGGTCCCGCGACGGCACCGAGACGGTCATCAGATGACCGGGGACATGCCTCCGTCGATGCTCACGCCAATGCCGGTCAGGTAGCTGGCGCGCGGCGAGAGCAGGAACGTCGCGAGGTCGGCGAACTCCTCGGCGCGCCCGATGCGCCCGAGCGGGATGTTCGAGCCCTGCGCCATCTTCTCGTAGAACTCGTCGAGTTCGATCTTGGCCTCCTGGGCGACCCGCACCCACTGTCCCGACTCGATCAGTCCGATCAGGATGGCGTTCACGCGGATTCCCCTGGGGCCGACCTCGTTGGAGAGCGCCTTGGTGAGGGCGAGTCCCGCCGCTCGCGATGCGGTGGTGGGAGTCGAGTTCGCACGGGGGGTCCTCGCCATGATCGCGAGCACGTTCACGATCGAGCCCTTGGTCGCTTCGAGCGCCGGGAGCACCCGGCGCGAGACGTGCAGCGAGGAGATGACCTTCAACTGGTAGTCCTCGCGCCAGAACTCGTCGTTCGACGTCGCGACCGGGGTGCCGGCGGAGCGGCCAGCATTGTTGACCGCGCCGTCGAGGCGACCGAAGCGCGCGAACGTCGCGTCGATGAACTCGTCGAGCTGCACTTCCTCCGTCACGTCCGCCTCGAAGCACAGCGCGTCGCCGCCGAGCACCTCCTGGGCGCGCGCGAGCCGCTCGGGGTCTCTGCCGCATACCGCCACCCGCGCCCCTTCACCGACGAGCCGCTCGGCGAGCGCGAGGCCGAGTCCGTCGGTACCACCGGTGATGAGGAAACAACGATCGCTTAGTTCCAAGTCCATACGGTCATCCTAGGAACGAACAGGTCTGGTCCCCTCGGCTTCGCGGCAGCGAGGACGACAGGAGAGTTGTCAAGCGTTCAACCTCGATGCGACGGAAGGTTCGTTGGGGTATCCCCCATGAGCGCCATCGACGTCAGGGATCCCACCCGTCGATACGGCGACTTCGTGGCCGTCGAGCGGTTCGACCTGCGCGACTAGAGGTTCCTCTCGAATTCGTAGAGGACGGCGTGGCGGTCCTCTTTCGTGGCGGGCGTGAAGTAGGGGTTGCCCTTGGCCCAGTAGTAGGCGATGGGGATGAGGCCGAGCGCCATGGCACCGAGTCCGACGAACAGCGTGGTGTTGTTGAGTCCCGGAATCACCTTGCAGAAGATGTAGCCCATGAAGATTGCGCCGAGCAGCGGCCACAACCCCATGAAGATGAAGTTCCCCACCGAATTGAAAAGCTGGCGTCGGTAGAGGATCACCACCGCGAGGCCCGCGAGGCCGTAGTAGATGCAGATCTGCAGGCCAATGGCGTTGTAGCCGTCGGTCACGATGTTCGAGACCGACCCGATGTACTGGCTCCCGACGAAGAGCAGCAGCGAGATGACGGTCACGAGACCGGTGGCGACGAGGGGGGTCTTGCGTACCGCGTGGACCTTGCCGAGCACCTTGGGGAGCGTGTTGTCACGACCCATGGTGAAGAGCGTTCGGGTGACCTGTATGAGCGTGGTCTCCAGCGTGGCGATCGTCGAGAGCAGCACCGCGAGCACGATCAGCTTGCCACCGGTGCCGTGCCAGACGGCTTGGCCGAGGATGGCGAGGATGTCCACCGCGTTCTTCGGGTTGGTCAGCTCCTTCTGGGTCAGGACGAGATTCGTGGCGACCGTGAAGACTTCGAACAGCAGGAAGACGCAGATGGTGCCCAGCAGACCGCCTTGACCCGAGGTCTTGCCGGCGTCCTTGGTCTCCTCGTTGAGGTTCGCCGTGACGTCCCAGCCCCAGTAGTAGAAGGCGGCGAGCAGGGCCCCGGCGACGAAGCCGGACGAGCCGTGCGCGTGGAAGACCGAAGGCGAGAACCAGTGCCACGAGAAGCTCTTGACGTGATGGGCGTGAAAGATCGCGAGCGCGGCGAAGAGCACCAGCAGGAAGACCTCGACGCAGGACATGACGATCTGCACCGTCACCGTCACCGTCACGCCCGCCGCGACCGCGCCCACCATCAAGAGGAAGAAGACCGAGCCGAAGATGGTGATGAGCGTCTTGTTGGAAGCGGCCGAGGTCGAGAAGAGGCTCAGCAGGCTCGAACCGGCGGGGAACGTGGCGATCACCATGAAGATCAGCGCCGAAACTACGAGGGCCCATCCCGAGAGGTACCCGAGCACCGGGTGCAGCGCCCGACGCACCCACGAGTAGGCGGCGCCGGCGTGCGAGTCGTCCTTGCTCAGGTACTTGAACGCGAAGACGATACCGAACATGAAGAAGCCGCAGTAGAGCAACGCCGCCGGGCCGCCGAAGAGGACCGCACCGAAGAGGGCCGTAGTCGTCGCCGCGATCGAGTACGCCGGAGCGGAGCCGGCGATGCCCATGATCACAGAGTCGAACAGACCCAGCACCCCCGAACGAAGCGTGTTCTCGCTTGGACCTGACTCTGGAGACTTCAGGGCGTCAGTCACGACTACCTCTTTCTTGTGGTTATCACCTTCAATAATGAATAATTGGTACCGAAATGTAACATGAGCCGTTGCGGTGCGGATTCCAGAGTGGGGACGTCACCGCCCGCGATGCCAAAAACGGCTGGTTACGGGGTGAGCCCGCTGTTGCCCGGGACGACGCCGGAGATCGACGTGCTCGAAAGCATCGTGCAGGTCGAGCCGGCGAGAGGGACCCGCCAGCTGCCGACGCCGTTGAGGCTGACGTTCAGGCTCGCGAAGTTCGCCGCAGAGCACTGCGAGGCCGTGTAATTCCCGGTCTCGGTTACCCCGAAGGCCGCACTGGCCTGGGACCTGGGAGCGAGGCGGATCGCGTCACCGTAACCCGAGGAACTCAAGTCACGGATTGAAGCAGCCGGTCCGACGATGATGTGCGCGACGCCGGCGAGGGCGCCCGTCGTGGGCTGGACCGTCGGGACTCCCGAAAGCTCGCAGGCCTTGGCGCCGACGTTGGTGAGGATCAACGGGTAGTAGATGGTCCCCGCGGCGCCGTTGGCTTGACCCAGGGAGAGTTTCAGCGCCGTCGTCGTGCACGCGGTCGGCTTGGGGAATTCGACCGACTGAAGGCTCGACCACTTGGTGGACCCGCTCACGCAGACGCCCACCGCCGACGCCAGGCGCACCATGAGCCTTGTCCCGTTCGCCCCGGTGACGCCGACGTACGAAGCCGACTTCTGCGTGCACTGGACCCCCTCTTCGGTGGTGACACTCTGCACGACCTGGAACGTGTCATTCACGGGCCACGGCGAAACCGGCACCGCGACCGTGGGAGACGTCTTGAAAGTGAGTGCGGGGCCAATGGGCGTCTTGGCGCTCGTGAAGAACTGATACTTGGTGTTAGAGGACCAGTCGCACGTCGGGAAGTACTTGCTCGTGAGCACCAGTCGCACGGTGGTGCCGCCTGGTCGGGTACTCACGGAACTCGAGGCGAGGAAGTGCTGCACGCCGCACGTGGGCACGGTCGCCGCCGACGCGACCGTCGGCGCCAAGGCGACCCCTCCGGCGAAGAGGGAACCGAGAAGCGAAGCGACCGTGAAGAGACGTCTCGCGCCGCTGCTAACCATCTTCCAATAGTGTCATCGGAAAATCCGAATATTCCCGCCGTCGCTCAATCATCATCGAATTGTAAGATTGACGTCACCTGCACCCTCCAAATCCCCACCAATCCTTGGAAAATCCTTAGAAGTTGGAGCCTTGAGAGGGCGTCCGTCACCGGTCAGCGCCACTCAACTAAATTTGCGGGGACTCTGGTTGCGACTGTCATCCAGTCGGACGAACGAAAGATATACGACGTGTCAGGATTTCAGCGCTTCGATTCTGACGAAGCCGTCCAACTCAGCAGCCGCGACATCAAACGCCGCTGGTCCAGGTTCCACGCCAGCATCCACGCCGCCTCGGGCAATATCTTCCAGCGCGTGATCGGACGCATGCTCGGCGAGGACACGCTTCGCTACAAGGTCGCGCGCTTGCTCGGTCGACCGCTCCTCCAGTTGGTGCGTCGACTGAGGAACACCAAGGTCGAGCCGACTCCGGTCGTGACGACGACGGCAAATACCATCTACTTCCCCCACAACTACCGCCCGAAGTCGATGCAGTTCCTGCAGGTTCCCAAGCCCGCGGACGTCGAGAGCTTCAACGTCGCAACCGTCGTCATCGACGAGTCGAGCGACGACGTCGCCCAGACCGTCGACAAGCTCAACGACGTGATCGCGACCACCGCCGCCGAATGGCTCTTCATCGCGGACGTGTCGCTGAGCGAAGCGGACCGGGCGAGGTCCCTCGCCGTGCTCGTGGACGTCGCGGGAGCCGACAACGACGTGGTGTTCGCCGACGAATCCGGTGCGAACCCCGCCACCCCGATCCTGAAGCCCGCGGCGGTCGGACCGCACACCCTGCTCAGTTACAACTGCGTCGGACGCCCGGCCCTGCTTCGCGTCGCCGCCCTGGAATCGCTCGGCGGCTTCGAGGCAGACGCCGGCTGGGCCTTCGAGCACGACGCGTACCTGCGCCTGAGCGAATCAGGTGCGAGATTCCGCCACGTCATCAAGGTGCTCCCAGCCGGACGTCCCGGAATCGCGTTCGAAGCCGAGCACATCAGCGAATCGACGTGCGCCGTAGTGAAGACCGCCCTGGAACGCCGTGGCATCGCGGCTGACGTGACGCCCGGTGCGTTCGGTCCGTCTGCCGACTGGCGGCCTCGGCCGCCGACCCCGGCGCCCTCGATCGACATCATCATCCCCACGCGCGACCGGATCGACCTGGTTCGACAGTGCATCGACGCGATCGAGACCAAGTCGACGTACACGAACTACGACATCATCATCCTCGACAACGACTCGATCGAGCCGGCGTCGCTCAGTTTCTTCGCCGAGACCAAGTACCGGGTCGTGCCCTGCCCGGGTCCGTTCAACTACGCCCACATCGTCAACCGCGGCGTCAAGCACTCGACCGCCGATTTCGTCGTAACTCTCAACAACGACACGATCCTCGTCACGCCCGACTGGCTCGAGATCATGGTGGGCCTGGCGTCACTCGATGACGTGAGCATCGTCGGGGCGTGCCTGCTCGACCAGTACGGTCGCCGCGAACACGAGAGCATCGTGATCGCGCCGTATCCGCAGCACCTGCGAACCGACTCGAACTACCCCCACGCCGACCAGTTCAGCGCCGCCACCCGCGACGTGGCGGCGGTCACCGGCGCGATCCAGATGGTGCGCCGAGAGCTCTGGGAATCGCTCGGAGGGATGGACGAGCAGTTGAAGGTCACGATGAACGACGTGGACATCTGCCTACGCAGCCAGGTCGGCGGCCGCCACGTCGTCTACACCCCCGACGTGCAGCTGATCCACCACGTCAGCTCGTCGCGCGGCAGTCTCGACCCGCTCGACGACCGCAACCGGTTCATCCGACGCTGGGACATCTTCGGCACGTTCCAGGATCCGTACTTCCCCGAGTCGCTCCTGCTGCTCGGCGAGACGATGTACTACCGCCACAAATGGGACCAGTGAAGACTCGGGCGTCGCTGGCGCTTCTTGTAGCCTGAAGCCGTGAATAGCGCCTGGGCGAACCTCGTCGCCAGATACCGACGGCTCCCCCAGCCCACCACTCCGATCGTCGTCATCGTCCTGTGCGTCATGTTCGGGAACATCCTGTTCCTGATCGGATTCGTCAACATCGACCCGATCTCGTGGACAGCGGGAATATCGCGGATCCTCTGCAACGTGTCGTGCGGTCGCCCGATGATCGACCCCAACGTTGGCTACCTCACCCAGTCACTCGGGCACCTCTCCGCGATGGACATCCTGCACGGGCACCTGCCATTCTGGAACTACTACGAAGGAGTCGGCTCACCGCTCGCGGGCGAGATGCAGTCCGCGGCACTGTTCCCGCTGACGGTGCTCTTCGCACTCCCGAGCGGCCTGCTGTGGTTCCACATGTCGCTCGAGATCATCGCCGGGGTTTCGACGTACTTCCTCGCCCGGAGGCTCTCGCTGCCCATCGTCATCGCGACCGGCGTCGGCGTGCTCTTCGCCCTAAACGGCACATTCGCCTGGCTGGGCAACGCCGTCCTCAACCCGGTGGCCTTCATGCCCATGCTGGTCCTCGGCATCGAGATGATCTACGACAGCGCGAAGAGCACGTCAAGAAAGGGCTGGTACGTCGCGGCGATCGCACTGGCGCTGTCGCTCTACGCCGGCTTCCCGGAAGTCGCGTACTTCGATGGTCTGTTCTGCGCTGGGTGGGCCATCCTGCGATTCTTCTCGATCCCCAAAGAGGACCGTCTCGTCGCCGCGCGCCGCCTCGGGCTCGCGGCGGGCATCGGACTCCTCCTCTCCCTGCCAATACTGGTGCCCTTCTACGACTTCTACAAAGTGGCCAACATCGGCACGCACGCCAACTCCGGGTACGCCAACGTCCACCTGGTGGCCCACGGCGCGTCGATGTTCATCGACCCCTACGTCTACGGCCTCATCTTCGCGAATCCGAACGCGACCCAGGCGTGGGGCACCATCGGCGGCTACTTCACGTTCAGCGTCGTCGCGCTCGGCCTGCTCGGTCTCTTCGGCAAGAAGCTCCGACCCGTGCGGATCTTCCTCGGGCTGTGGGCGTTCATCGGGACGCTCAGCATCTTCGATATCCTCGATCTGCGAAAGGCCTGGAACATCCTGCCGCTCGCGTCGAGCGCCTCTTTGCCGCGCTACCTGATGCCGAGCTGCGAGCTCGCCCTCATCATCCTCGCGGGGCTCGGCATAATGGACTTCGCCAACGACCGGCGCGCCAAGAGACTCTTCACCACGACGACCGCCTTCACGGTCCTGCTGCTGCTCTGGGCGGCGCTCACGGCGAGCACGTGGAATGACGGGCTGGTGCACACCCACAAGACGCGCCTCGTCTACATGGCGCTCGACTCGCTACCGTTCATAGCGGCCATCGTGCTGCTGGTGCTCGGGCGACTTTCGTTCCTCAAGATCGCGCCGCTGCTCGTGACGATCCTGGTGGTGGGCGAATCCATCGTGATGTTCCAGGTGCCGACCGCGGGAGCGGCCAAGCAGATCAACATCGACATGGCACCCATCCACTACCTCCAGAAACACGAGGGCCGGGAGCGCTTCCTGGACCTCGGGATACTTACGGCCAACTGGGGGTCTGAGTACAACCTGAACTCGCTCAGTGCCATCGACCTGCCGTTCCCCGACACGTTCGCCAAGCTCATCGATAAGCAGTTGTACCCCAACTTCCCGTGGCCCATAAACCAGTTCGTGATTCACGCGGGCATGAGCGGCATCGAGGCGCAAGAGCAGGAAGTGGTGGACCACTTCACGGCCTACGAGGACGCCTCCGTCAAGTACCTCGTCGTCCCGGTCTCCGTCGACCTCTCGGCCTCGCTCGCGAAGCTGGGCGTGACGCAGGTCTTCGGGGACTCGATCGTCGCGATCTACAAGATGCCCGACCCCCGGCCGCTCTTCTCGACGATGTCAACGTCCTGCACCGTGAAGAGCACGTCGGACAACGACGCGAACGTCTCGTGCCCCTCGGGCTCCTCGACGCTGGTGCGCGCCGAGCTCTATATGGCGGGTTGGCACGCCTCGGTGAACGGCAAACCCGTCACGATCACCAAGTCCGACGTCGCGTACCAGAGCATTCCAGTCCCGCAAGGCACGTCCACCGTCTCATTCAGTTTCATGCCTCCGCACGAGAAGTACGCGATTCCAGTGTCGCTGCTCGCCGGGCTGTTCCTCCTCTATTCGTGGGTCCGAGAACGGCTGCCCGCCAAACGCCCGCGCCACAAGCGCTGAGCGAGAGACCTGAACGCACAATGAGCGTCACACTCTTCGGGGTCATCGCGCTCACTTTCATGATGCTGATGTACGCGCTCGAGAGGAGGGGGCGGCATTTCGTTGCCCTCTTCGCCCTCGGCTGCGCGCTCTCGAGCGTCTACGGATTCCTCAGCGGCGCGTGGCCCTTCGGTGCCGTCGAGGCACTCTGGTCGCTCATCGCGCTGCGCCGCTGGCAGACGAACGGCTAGGACACTGTTGAGTGATTCAGAACGGTCCTTGCGGTGACTGACTTCACTAGACCGTTTTGACCCAGACAACCTTCCTGGGCCCTCACAAGGCCGCACGGCGCGCGGTCTTCTTGATGCCTTGCAAGCGACTCCCCAAAAGTCGCTCCATTCAACGATCTCCTCGGCACACGGCGCAGTTCCACACGGTCGACTTCCAGGGCGTCACCGCGAGGTTGGACTACGGTGACATCGATGTCCAACCGACTGAACGACCTCGACCTCAGCCAATCCCTGACCCACGAAGCGTCCGAGCAGCGGATCCTCGCCGCGCAGCACCGGCTCACCCAGCTGCGCCTCTTCACCGGGGGACTCTTGGACCCCTCGGCGGAGGGCCCCGGTCTCATCGTGCTCTTCGAGGGCCTCGACGCCGCCGGCAAGGGCGGCGCGATCCGACGCCTCACGGGCGGCATCGACCCGCGCCACGTGAGGGTCGTGCCGATCACCACGCCGACCGACGAGGAGTTGCGCCACCATTTCCTGTGGCGCTTCCAGGAGTCGATACCGGGAAGGGGCCAGATGACGGTCTACGACCGATCCTGGTACGGACGGATGCTGGTCGAGCGCGTGGAGGGCCTGGTCACCATGGAGGACGTGAGGCTCGGCGCCAGCGAGATAGTCGACTTTGAGGACATGCTCGTCAACGACGGCGTCACGATCGTGAAGTTCTGGATGCACGTCTCGGACGACGAGCAGCTGCGCCGGTTCAACGACCGCGCGAGCGACCCGCTGAAGCAGTGGAAGCTGACCCCCGACGACTGGCGCAACCGCGAGAAGCGTCCCGCCTACCTCGAGGCCGTCAGCGACATGCTGGATGCCACTGACCACAGCCACGCCCACTGGGACCTCATCGCCGCCGAGGACAAGCACTTCGCGCGCGTCGCGGTGCTCGAAACGCTCATCAGTCGGTGGGTGCACGACCTCGAGCGCCGGGGCTTCAAGGTCCCCGAGGCCGCGAGCGGCGACTACCTGCGCTAGGTAGCGCCGAGGGCCGCCGGTTTCTGAAACACTGACAGGATGGACTCTCGCTACGGCATCACCATTCCCTTCGACGGCGTCTCGCTGGGTGAGCACAAGGACTGGTTCCACCGGCTCGCCGACCTCGGCTACACCGACGTCTGGTCCGCCGAGGTCGACGGCGCGGACGGCTTCACCCCGTTGACCCTCGCCGCGGCGTGGGAGGCGAGGCTGCACCTCGGTGTCGCGGTGACGCCGGTGTACACCAGAGGACCGGGACTCATGGCCATGAGCATCGCCGCCCTCGCCGAGGTCGCGGGCGGACGATTCACCATGGGGCTCGGCGCGTCGAGCCTGCCGGTCGTCGAGCGCTGGAACGGCATTCCCTACGACAAGCCCTACGCGCACACCCGCGACATGCTGCGCTTCGTGAAGAAGGCGCTCGACGGCGAGAAGATCGACGAGGTCTTCGAGACGTTCGAGGTCCACGGCTTCAAGATCTCGCGCCCGGTGATGGAGCGCCCGCCGATCCTGCTCGGGGCGCTGCGCCCGCGCATGCTGCGCCTCGCCGGCGAGGAGGCCGACGGCGCGATCCTCAACTGGCTCGCCGCCACCGACGTCGCCCAGTGCCGCGCCGAGGTCGGCGAGGGCAAGACCATCGCCGCCCGGCTCTTCGTCATCCCGACCGAGGACGCCGACGCCGCGAGGTTCATCGCGCGTCGGATGATCTCGTCGTACCTGACGGTGACGACCTACGCCGAGTTCCACCGCTGGCTCGGGCGCGCCGAGGTGCTCCAGCCCATGTGGGACGCGTGGGCCGAAGGCGACCGCAAGCGCGCCAACGAGGTCATCCCCGACTCGCTCGTCGACGAGCTCATCGTCCACGGCTCCTACGCGAAGTGCCGCGAGCACGTCGCCCAGTACATCGAGAACGGCGTGCAGATCCCGACCCTCGCGGTCATCCCCTTCGGCGTCGACCTGAAGGATGCCGTCGAGGGACTCGCGCCGCGCTAGGCCGGCTCGCCCTCGACGAACCCACTGATCGCAGGGGACCGCCGCGGGCCCGCGCCGTCGGCTTCTCTACACTGGTTCCGTTACCGATCGGAGCAGCATGGCGAAGAAGAGCAAGTCCCCCAAGAAGGTGAGGATCGGCGTCGTCGACACGATGTTCGCCCGCTACGACATGGGGGCGGCCGCGCGCGATGAGCTCGCCCAGTGCCCCGGGTACGGCGAGACGTTCACCGTCGTGGCGAAGACGGTCCCCGGTTTCAAGGACCTCGCGGTCGCGGCGAAGAACCTCATCGAGAAGGACGGGTGCTCCATCGTCATCACGCTCGGCATGCCCGGTTCGGCGCCGATCGACAAGCAGTGCGCGCACGAGGCCGCCCAGGGCATCATGCAGGCCCAGCTGCTCACCTCGACGCCCATCCTCGAGGTCTTCGTCCACGAGGACGAGTCCGACGACCCCAAGGTCCTCGCCTCGGTCTTCGAGAACCGCTCGCGCAAGCACGCCCGAAACGCCTACTGGATGCTCTTCGAGCCCGAGCAGCTGAGCCGTCGCGCAGGAATGGGCGTGCGCCAGGGCTTCGATGACGCGGGCCCGCTCGCACTGGACTGAGTGTGCGGCGGGCCCTTTGCACATTCACTATGCTCGCCAGAGTTACCTTGCAGTAACCACTAGGAGGAACCAATGCCCGAAGCCGTAATCGTCGCCACTGGACGCACCCCGATCGGGCGCGCCTTCAAGGGATCACTCGTCGACATGCGACCCGATGACCTCGCCGCGCACGTCGTGCGCGAAGTGCTCGCGAAGGTCCCCGAGCTCGACCCCCACACCGTGGAGGACCTCATCATGGGCTGCGGCTCACCTTCGGGCGAATCGGGCTTCAACATCGGTCGCGTGACAGCGATCCTCGCCGGGCTCGACAACGTCCCCGGCGTCACGGTCAACCGCTACTGCTCCTCGTCGCTGCAGACCATCCGCATGGCCGCGCACGCGATTCGTTCGGGCGAGGGCGACGTCTTCATCGCCGCGGGCGTCGAGACCGTCTCTCGTTACGGGTCGGGTGCCTCCGACAGCGGCAAGGCCGTCAACCCGCTCTTCAGCGACGCCCTCGCGCGCACGCAGAGCCGGTCGGAGAAGGTCACCGAGCCCTGGACCCAGCAGCCCGGACTTCCCGACATCTACATCGCCATGGGCCAGACCGCGGAAAACGTCGCCGAGTACGAGAACGTCTCTCGCCTCGAGATGGACGAGTTCGCCCTCCGCAGCCAGGAGCTGGCGGTCGCGCACCAGGACAACGGATTCTTCGAGCGCGAGATCATCCCCGTCACGCTGCCCGACGGCACGGTCGTGAAGAAGGACGACGGTCCGCGCGCGGGCACGACCTTGGAGAAGCTCTCGTCGCTGCTGCCGGTCTTCCGCGAAGGCGGCACCGTCACCGCCGGCAACGCGTGTCCACTCAACGACGGCGCCGCCGCGGTGATCGTGATGAGCGACACCCGCGCGAAGGAACTCGGACTGAAGCCCCTCGCGCGAATCGTCGCGAGCGGCGTAAGCGGACTCAACCCCGAGATCATGGGCCTCGGACCGATCGAGGCGTGCCGCCAGGCGATGAAGCGTGCCGGCCTGACGATCGACGACATCGACCTCGTCGAGATCAACGAGGCGTTCGCCGCCCAGGTGCTGCCGTCGGCGAAGCACCTCGGCATCAGCCTCGACAAGCTGAACATCCGCGGCGGCGGCATCGCCCTCGGCCACCCCTTCGGGATGACCGGCGCTCGCATCATGACCACGCTGCTCAACTCGCTGGAGGACTCGGGCAAGCGCTACGGTATGGAGACCATGTGCGTGGGCGGCGGCCAGGGCATGGCGATGATCGTGGAGCGCTTGAACTAGACCGTCGAGCGGCCCACCAGCCCGGGGCCAGGTTGCACTCAGACGGTGAAGGGCGCCGTGGTGGCCGCGATACCAGGGCCCGTCGCCGTCACGGTGTCAGACTGCGCGGTGTTATCACCGAAGTAACCCTTGGCGACGCCCGAGGCGTTCGTGGTGATGACCAAGGTCGGGCTCCCCGAGGTGCCCGACGTGGTGTTGAAGAAACCGGCGCCCGAGTTGGTCAACGTGAACGAGACGCCGCTCGTGTGTACCGAGTTGCCATATTGGTCTTGCAATTGCACGGTCACGGTCGTGTTCGTCGAACCGCTCGGGGGGGGACTGGTCGAACTCAACGTGATCTGCGCTTGGGTCGCCGCGCCCGCCACCATTGTCATCGTCGACGTTGCCCACGTGCTCGCGCCGTTCTTCACCGCCACGATGTCCGGTCCCGCGACTTGGCTCCCGAAGTACACCGTCACGGTGCCGACGCCGGCCGCGAACGTGACGTTCAGCGTTGAAGTGCCCGCGGCACCGATGGAGCTCGAGAAGAAGCCGCCGCCGCCGGAATTGCTCAGCGCGAGCGTCGTGGTCCCGCTGCTCTTGGTGGTGTTGCCCCACTGGTCCGCCAGCTGCAATGTCAATGCCGTATTGGTGACCGAGTCGACTGTCGGTGACGAGGTGTTCGGCGTCACCGCCACCTGGGTCGCCGCCCCACCTTGAATCGTCAAGGTCGCGGCGCTCCAAATGGTGGTCCCGCTGATCACCGAGATCGCGTCGGGACCCGCGCTCTCGTCGCCGAAGTACGCGGTCGCGGTACTGGTGCCGTTCTTGAAGCTCACGTCCAGCGAAGGCGTGCCGGCCGCCGCATTGGACGTGGAGAAGAACCCGCCGCCGATATCGCTCAAGACCACCGTCGTCGTCCCGCTGCTGTTCACCGCTGCCCCCACCGCGTTCTCCAGCGTCATCGTTATCGTCACGTTGGTCGTCGCGCTGGCCGCCGGGGTCGTCGTGCCGAGCGCCAGGCCGACCTGCGTGGCCGTCAACCCACCCACGGGAAAGCTCTGCGTCACCTGCAGCGCCGCAGAGTAATTTGCGTTTCCGGTGGCGGGGTCATCGAAGTCGAGCGTGCACGTTCCCACCCCGACGAAACTGACCGTGCCCGACGAGAGGGTGCACACCCCCGTCGTCGCCGACTTGATCGCGACGGTGTCGCCAGTCGTTGCGGTCGCCGAGACGCTGTACGCCGGACCGCCCTGGGTGGCGTTCGAGGGCGCCGTGGAGGTGACGGTAATCACGCTTCTCCCTGTCGAGACCACGAAGTTTGTCGACGTCGCCGTCACCGATCCGTCGATGGCGGTCAAGGTGTAATTGCCGGCAAGTTGGGGCACGATGCTCGTGAACTCGGCGATACCCGAGGAATCCGTGACCGCGGTCAGAGTGCTGGTGGGTGAGGACACGCCCGGCGTCGAGGGCGTACCAGAACTCGGACCGCTTTGCTGGACCAGTGTGACGGTGTCGCCAGCAACGGGGTTGCCACTCGCGTCGTCGACGGTCACCGCGGCTTCGGTGTTGGCTCCCGCAGTGGTGTCGGAGGGTTCGTTGGAGAAGACCATTGACCTCGCGACACCCGTGACCGACCCCGACGTCGAAGCACCCCACTGCCAACTCACGACCGTCATGCCTGATCCGCACCAGATCGAACACAGAACCTGGATGGGCGCGCTGCGAGCTGGTGCCGAGGGGTAGTCATCGAACTGGACCACAGCCGTCAACAGTGGGTTGCTTGCCTGGCACGAAGCGGCCGACACGCTGATGGGGCACGCGTAGAAGGTCACCGTCCTTGTCTGGAAACTGAGCGGTTCCCAGGACGTGCTGCACCAGACGGCCACCTGGTCTCCGTCAATCGCCGGAATCGCCGTGAGTGAGTCCCCTCCCCAACAGGCCACCACGGGACTCGGGACGCCCACCGGTTGGCTCGTCGAGATGAGCGGATTGTAGCGAACGTACTGGATCGCCACTTCAGTCATTCCGCTCGCCGCGACGGTCAGCGAGTTCGCCGAGGTGAACGCGGCAGAGTTGTTGAGATCGTTAGTAGCCCAGGTCGACAGCATCGCCACCACCAGGCTCACCGCGACGAGATAGGCGAACGCCAGTATGAGAATTGCTCCGTCGTCGTTGGACCGGCGTACGCGGGGTGCGTCGATTCGGGCGCGAACAGCGCCTTCGCCACGTTCGCGCGAGCGAGCTCTTGGATTCTCGGATCTTGCCATGACTAACCTGCGCTCGTCGAGTTGGTCGAGACAGCCGAGTTGTTGTTCACGTAGCCGATTGGCGCGACCGCGGTGATCTGGACGTAGTAACTGGTGCCCGAGACGAGGCCCGTCAGTTGTGCCCCGGAGGCGTAGTTGGTCACGGTCACACAGCCGTTGGTCATTCCCCTGTTGGTGCAGGCCGTAGCGGCGTAACTGATCGGGGCGGTGCCCGGCGAGGCGCTGAAGGTGACCACGATGGCTCCGGAGCGCCTCGCTCCACTGGTCGCGGTCGGAGCGCCAGGTGCGCCGACCTGGCTGGTGTCCGCGTGGCTCACCTGGGTCGAGATCGGCGAGACGAGGTAGCCCGTCGAGGCGTTGGCGGTGACCTGCACGTAGTAGGTGGCACCGGCGCTGCCGGCGACGTAGGCGAGACCAGTGAGGTCGGCGCCCGAACTGTAGTTCGCGTTGGCGACGCAACCCGCGCTCATCGCGGTGTTGGTGCAGGCCTTGACGGTGTAGGACTGGCCGGCCGCGACGGTGCCCGGCGGCGCGAAGGTGACCGCCACCGAGCCAGCGGCCGTACCGAAACCGACGTTGACGCTGGTGGGCGCGCCGAGTTGGACGGTGGCGAGGGTCGCCGACGAGACCGTGGTCGATGTCGAAACGTAGCCGGCGCTCGAGGCGACCGCGGTCACGGTGACGAAGTAGTTCGTGCCCGGCGTCAGGCCGTTCAGTTGGGCACCCGAGGTGTAGTTGGTCACGACCACGCAACCAGCGGTCATCCCTGCATCAGTGCAAGCCGTACCCGTGAACGAAGAGGGGGCCGTTCCCCCGCCGGGCTCGGTGAACGCGGCGGTGACCGCACCCTGCTGTGACGCGGACGAGGCTGCGGAGAAGCCGGTCGGTGTCTTGACCTGGCTGGTGTCCGCGTGGCTGGCCTGAGTCGAGGCCGGCGAGGCCAGGTATCCAGCCACGGCGTTGGCGGTGACCTGTACGTAGTAGGTGGCACCGGCGCTACCGGCGACGTAGGAAAGCCCGGTGAGGTTGCCACCCGAGCTGAAATTCGCGTTGGTCACGCAACCGGTACTCATCGCGGTGTTCGTGCAGGCCTCGGCGGTGTAGGTCTGGTTGGGCGCGGCGTTGGTCGAGGCGGCGAAGGAAACCGTGAGCGAGCCGGCGACGGGTCCGTACCCCAGTGATGGGGTGCCCGGCGCGTTCAACTGGGCGGTCGCCATCCCTGGGCCGCCCACCCGTGAAGTTGAGGCGAGATAAGGCGTCGACGAGGCAGCCGTGATTTGGACGTAGTAGCTCGTGCCGGGGACGAGACCCGTGAGATCGTTCCCGGACGTGAAACTCGTCTGGGTCACGCAGTTGGCGCTCATCGCGATGTCCGTGCAGGCCTTGATGTTGTAGGTCTGGCCGGAGGGCGCGTTCGCGGACCCCGCGAACGTGACGTTGATGGCGCCGACCGCAACGGTTGAGGGGACCACACTGCTAATCGTCGGAGTATTGAGCTGCGCCGAATAGACGCTGAAGGGAGTGCTGGTCGAGGCCAGAAGACCGGTCCCGTTCGGATCTGGTTCGCTGGCGGTCAACCTGTAACCGGTGCCGACCTCATTGATGCTGCAACCGGAGTACACCACGACACCCGAAGTCTCCACACCAGAGCACGTGTTGGACAACGACGCTCCGTTGGTGCCACTGCCGTACAGGATGGTCAACGTGATCGGCGAGAGGTCGGTCCTCACAACGTTGCCGCTACCATCCAGGACTTCGAGTACCGGCTGAGTAGAGAACGGGGTGCCGACCGAGGCGCCCTCCGGTTGCGTGACGAACTTCAGCTGCGTCGCCGTCGTGCCCTTGACGCCGCTCGCCGGAACCGCGGTGGGGTCGACGACGACGACCGAATTGTCCTGCGAATAGCCAGACGCCGAGTTGGTCACCACGACATTGATGAGTTGGGGATTCCCGACATACTTCGGGTCACACGTTCCGGAGAAGGAATTCCCATTCAGGTACTCAACCGCTGGCTGCGATCCAGCGGGAGCGATCGCTGCCGTGTAGCCCGGGGCGTCGAGGGCCGCCGTCAGCACCGTCGAACTCGGGTACGCGGACAACGAACCGACTGAGCTCGGACAGACACTGAACACCGCTGCGTACTGCTGCTGAACGACCGAGGTCGTCATCGAGATCGAACTCGCCAGCACGGTATCGAAGCTCGACAATCGTCGGTGCTCCGCCGACGCCGAAATATCGGTGCCAAACGCCGTCAGCAAGGCCACCGACGCCAGGGCCAGAATGATCAGAGCGAGCAGGACCTCGACGAGGGTCTCACCCGCTTCCGAGCGAGCTCCTGGAGTCGTCGCCGTTGACCTGTCGGTCGCCCCGGAAGCAGATGGCCTCAACATCTTGGTGCACCGTTCACTGTGAAGACCCCGCGCACAGGAACCCAAGTGCTGACTCTCGTCCCGAGGAACAACGGCTGCTGCCTGCGGTCGGGACCGGCTACGGCGCCGCAGCCAGAGGCTCGACCGAGAGCCGAGAACCGGTGCGAAACAATGGGCTTCGTTCGCAGGGTCATGGGAGCAAGAGCCCGAAGGCTACGGCGTTGTAGCCCTCGCCCTGTAGTTGCGCTTTGATCGTCAGCGGCTCCGCGCCGCCGTTCACCGTGGGAGGCGTTATCCCGAGCATCGCCGTGCCGGTTCGTAGATACGGCGCCGACGTCTGCCAGTTGGACTGACACTCAACAAAGTCGGTTCCGAGGCCACTCAGGTAGCCGGCGTAGTCGGTCCCACCGATCTGCACCGCCGTATCGCCGTTGTCGATACTCCACCCGGTTGAGTTACCCGCAGGCGAAGTGTCTGCGGGCGGCACCTTGTTGCACGCGTTCCCAAGATCCGAGCCTGTGAAGTTGGGAACCAGATTGAAGGGGAGAGGCCGTGACGCCGGCAGGCTGGACGTCCACTTGATGTACGCCGTTGGCGGGGTTCCAAGCTGCGAACCTGGATCGACCGTTTCCGCGTCTGCGGTGATCACCTCGTAGCCCGTGGCCACGTCGCCATCGGGATCAACCACCTGAATATTCGAGAGCGTAACGGTGTCATTGCCCGCGTTGGTCGTCTGGAATATTGCGGGATTGATGCAGGAGGACGTCACCACGTTGTTCTGAAGGTCCGGTGTTGACACCGGGCAGCCGATACCCGCGTAGAACGGGGTCGCGACGCCATTCACCTGGTTGTCGTTCCCGAGAAAACCTTGTCCGTTGCTGAGATGACCCCAGTCGCACGCTGGGCTTTGCTGGTCGCAGGTGCCGCCACCGATCGGGGTCGACACCGCCACCACCGGAGGTGGGTTCGTCGCGCTCTGGTCTTCGCCCGCGCCCGGCACCACGGTGAGGCAGAACGACATCACGTAGCCGCCCGGCACGTCGACCGACATATCGAGGCCCTGCTGTCCAGGGTCGGTCGTCGTACAGGTGTTCCCCGCATTCGGGTACGCCGCCTGGAGCTCGGGCGTCGTGAACCCCACGAAACACATCGTCGAGGAGAACGTCCCAGTGCCCGGCAGCGCGAAACCGCACGATGAACCTGTGGTCGGGTTACCTAGGTTGGTCTGCGAGGTCGATGCCCCCGCGGCGGGGGTGGCCGACAACTGGTAGGTGTAGGAACTCTTCGGCTCCGCGATGGAGAACTGCACGTCCGTGATTCCAATGCTGGAGACCAGCCCACTCGACGTGGTCACCACTGTCGACCCGTCGTAGGCGATCGGGGCGGACTGCAGGGAGAGCGAGCTGCACGTGGCGACCGAGTCGCCGGTTGGACAGGGTGGCAGGAAGTCGTAGGAGAGGGTGACCGAACTTGTAAGCGTCGGAGGGCCGCCTGCGCAGTCATTGCGTACGAGGGAGTATTGGCCGCTCAGCAGCTGCTCGACATACGAGACGGCTTCGCCGCTTCCCCACTCCAAACCCAGCAATTGTGTCCCGGAACCGCAAAGTGGGGCCGCGTTCGTTTCGATCGTTGACGCGCTCTGCACGTCCTTCAGGAACCTCGACGCGACCACCTGGGCGTCGGCGGAGTCGCCAAGCCTGTTGGCCACCCCCGATTGGAGCGAAAAGACCGAGACCAGTCCGGCGGCGAGAGCACCGACGATGAGAGGGATGATGGTGACGACGATGAGCAACTCCACGAGCGTGAAACCTCGGTCATCCCGGCCCTGAGTACCGAAGGATTGCCCGTGTTTCTCCCCGGGTGCGCCTCGTCGCGGCGACGACTGGATGTCAGATCGGAAGGTTGCACTGTTCATGAGACTTTTGCCTGACTGTATTTTCCGTACGTTACGGAGTGTCAAACGACTGCCAAATACCAAACAACGGTGCCCTTACCCGTTATAATAACGCGACTCAACCATAAAGTCCAACCGTCAAGTTTCGACCCTCACTTGAGGCTGCAGTGGTCCTCAATTGCAGCGAGCCAATGCGTGCAGTTCATCGAACCGGTGCGTGGCATGAGCCCTCCGGTCCTCTCAGAGTCGAGGATGCTGCCCTTCGCGGGTGATCTCCACGGGCTGGTGACCGTAAAAGCGGAGCGCCGCTTCTCGACGGTCGATCCTTCCGGCGGAGGTCCAACTAGCCCTCGCCGGTGGCGCGACCGGTGGGGTCGCTCGTGAAAGCCTCGTGCTCCTCACCGCTCACGGGTCGCGACTCGTCGGGCAGCAGCACCGGAATCGAGTCGCGGACCTCGTAGGCGACGCGTCGGCGCGGGTTGTAGAGGATGTTCTTCGCCTCGAGGTAGATCAACGTTCCGTGGTCCACGGGATCTTCCAGGAGGTCGAGGAGGAAACTGTCGAGAGCCATCGTCACACCTCCTTGATCATGGTCAGCACTTCGTTCACGCGCGCAGCGCAGGCTTCGTCGTCCTGCGCCTCGACGTTGAGGCGAAGCAGCGGCTCGGTGTTCGAGGGGCGCAGGTTGAACCACCACGTCCCGTAGTCGGCCGTGAGCCCGTCGAGCCCGTCGACGCTGACGCCGGCTTCCTTCAGGGTCGCCGCGATGCGCGCGACGGTCCCCTGGGGATCGGCGACCTCGGTGTTGATCTCGCCCGACGCGGCGAAGCGCTTGAAGGGCGCCGCGAGCTCCGAGAGCGTGCTGGCGGACTGGCTCATCATCTCGAGCACGATGAGCGCGGTGATGATGCCCGAGTCCGCCCGGTAGTTGTCGCGGTAGTAGTAGTGGCCCGAGTGCTCGCCGCCGAAGACGGCGTTGGTGTCGGCCATCACCTTCTTTATGTAGCTGTGCCCCACGCGCGTGCGCACGGCGACGCCCCCGGCCTCCTCGATCGACGCCGGCACCGACTTCGAGCAGATCAGGTTGTAGAGGATGGTGGCGCCGGGGTTGCGCTTCAGCATCGCGGTCGCCACCATCGCGGTGGTCGTCGAGCCGCTGATGGGCTGGGCCTTCTCGTCGATCAGAAAGACGCGGTCGGCGTCGCCGTCAAAGGCCAGTCCGACGTCGGCGCCCTTCTCCAGGACCCGGCGCTGGAGGTCGCGGATGTTCTCGGGGTTGATCGGGTCGGCGGGGTGGTTCGGGAACGTGCCGTCGAGCGTCTCGTACATGATCTCGACGTCAAACGGCAGGTCGGCGAAGACCTTCGGCACGATGTAGCCGCCCATGCCGTTGGCGGTGTCGGCGACGACGCTGAGGTGGCGCAGGCTCGAGAGGTCGACGAAGGAGTGCACGTGGGCCACCCACTCGGCCATCAGGTCGATCGCCGAGTAGGGTGCCTGGTCGCCGGCGGCGGGCTCGCCGTAGTAGGAGTTCGCCATCACCTCGATCTCGGCGAGGCCCGTGTCGACGCCGATCGGCTTCGCGCCGGCGAGACAGAGCTTGATGCCGTTGTACTGGGCCGGGTTGTGCGAGGCGGTGAACATCGCCCCGGGCGCGTCAAGGTGCCCCGAGGCGAAGTAGAGGAAGTCGGTCGAGGCGAGGCCGAGGTCGAGGACCTCGACGCCCACCCGGCGCGCGCCGTCGGCGAAGGCCTCGCACAGGCTCACGCCCGAGGGCCGCATGTCGCGCGCGATCACGACCCGAGGCGCCCCGACGAAGGTGGCGAACGCCGATCCGACGGCTCGCGCGATCCGCTCGTCGATCTGGACGGGATAGGTGCCCCGGATGTCATAAGCCTTGAAGATAGCGGTCGTGTCCACGAACCTTTACTCTACTTCGCGGTCTTTCGGCGCCTCTTGACGGCGAACCAGAGCGTCACCAGCGCGGCGACGACCGCCGCGTCGCTGATGATGTTGCCGACCTCGAGTGCCGGAGTGCTCCCGTAGACGAGCGAGACGTCCTTCTGGGTCGGCACGACGACCATCAGGTTGGGACTCACCCGGTAGGGGCCGGTGGCGCCGGTCGCGTGCCATCGCGGGAAGTACGAGATCTTCACGAGCACCGGGATCCCGACCCGGCTCACGTGGAACGAGATCGACTGCGTGCCCGACTTGACGTCGGTGACCGCCACGCTCGCAAGGCGCGGCGAGCGGGTCAGAAGGCTCATCGCCTCGACGTGCGGCCAGCCGGCGGGGCCGCTCTCGGCGGCGAGGATGGACCAGTCGCCCTGCTTGAGCCACCAGGCCTCGTTGGCCTTGAGCCACGCGACGCGGCTCGAGATTCCCGAGACCACGTTAGGAAGGAACGTCAGCGGCTGGACGATCGCGCTGTCCTTGATGAGGTAGATGCACCACGTGTCGCCCGGAGCGGGCCAGTGCTTGGTGGTGGCGACGAGCTGGAGCTCGGGATCGCTGTTGGCTTCAGCAACCGCGTTGGCCGAGTACGCGATGTAGTACTTGACGCCCAGCATCTGCAGGTGCTCGACGCCCTCGAAGACGTCGAGCGTGCCGTAGTCGAGCCCCACCTGGGGGTCGCTCGGCGAGAGGCTGAGTTCGGCCTGGTCCAACCAGTGGTACGGCGTGGTCGCCGAGGACTCGAAGAAGAGCCCCTCCATGGAATCCACGCAGTTGTTCGTCCAGTACGGCAGGAGCATGAGCGCCTCGGGGGTCCCGAAACGCTGCTGGTCCGCGTTGTACTCCCACATCGCCCGCCCGCATCCGTAGCGCTTCGCAACGCCCTCCATGGTGGTCATGATGTCGTGGTACTCGGGCCAGCCCGACTGCGCCTGGTAGCCCGAGTAGTTCGTCTGCGCCCAGTTCGTCACCTGGTTGCCGGTCGTGTCGAGGTGCAGGTCCTTCGCGACCGGCGCAATGAGCCCCGGCACCGTGGAGAACAGGCCCAGCAGCGCGACGAACGCGGTCGCCTGGATCGTGCGCCGGGCGCTGCGCACCTTCTCGCGCTCGGCGCTTTGCTCGGGCGTCTCCTGGAAGGGGAGCTGGTTGTAGAGCTCGAACTGCCCGAACTGCACGTCGAGCTCGTGCGCCTGTTCGGGCTCCTCGAGCGGCTCGTAGTCGATGCGGTCGCCCTCGAGATACTGGACCTCGAACTCGGCCTTCTTCTTTCGCCGCACCCACCGCATCGCGAGGTAGCCAATGAGCCACCCGGCGATGAGGTGGATGGTGATGAACCAGAACGGCACGAACCGCTCGTTCCAGAGCGCGCTCTGGGGGACGAGGACGTACGCGAAGAACGAGAGGATCGCGAGCGTCGCGAGCACCATGCCGAGGCGGTCGCGAACGGCGAAGGCGAGCACGATCGCGATGGCGGCCAGGACGATGACCCACCGGTCGCCGCCCCCGCTGATCACGCCGGTCGTCGGGTTGCGGAAGTACCACCCCAACTGGGCGAATATCTCCTTGAGGTCGTTGACGGGCTGGTTGGTGTAGCCCATGGAGTTCGTGAGGCCCTGGGACGTGGCGAACGGGAGCAGCCACCACGCGCTCAGCGCGAACGAGAGCAGGCCCGCCCCGACGGCGAAACGCACGGGACGCGCGTAGTCGCCCCGGACCATGGCGAGGTCGCGCGGATCGCCGACGCCGCGGCGCTGGAGCAGCTCGAAGACCACGAGCACGCCCGCGGCCGCCAGCGTGAACATCCACGGCAGGAGGTGCGACGCGAGGGTCGCGCTCAGCGCGATCGCCGCCCACCAGTAGCCCCGTCCCGTTCGCACGCCCCGCGCGAACAGGCCGATCGTCAGGAGGCTCAGCGCCAGCGACAAGGAGAAGGCGTACTCCCCCGCCATCGTGGAGAACAGGTTTCCCCCGTCGATCGTGAACGAGGCGTCGAACAAGAAGGGCAGGGTCGCGATGGCCAGGGCGGCGGGGATGGGTCGCGGGGCGCGAAAGAGCCGGCCCATGCAGTAGGCGGTGACCGGCAGGAGCACGGAACCGAGGATCGTCGTGAGCTTGAAGGCGACCGCGAAGCCGATCAGGTAGCTCAACAGGACTGCGATGAAGTCGGGCAGGACGAAGTAATACGTGTACGCCGGCATCCCCGCGAACCAGCCGGGATACCAGGGCGTCAGGTCGAAGAGGTTCCCCTGGGATCTCAGGTACGCGGGCAGGGCGAGGTGCGCCCCGGTGTCCCCACCGGTGATCAGCGTGGAGGAGAAGACGAGCGAGGGGTGCAGCGACCACACGGTGACGTAGATGACGACGAAGACCACCGCCGCGTCCATCAGCCCCACGGACGTGCACAGCCCCTTCAGCCGGCGCAGCATCAGTGGCCGGACCTCTGGGCGATGAGCGAGACCATCGCGACGGCGTTGAAGGACACGTGCGTGATGATGCTCGGGGCGAGGCGCTGGGTGCGCTTGACCACTACCGCGAGCACGACGCCCAGCAGGGCGAGCCCGGCGAACTGGAGCGGCTCGCCGTGCGCCAGGGCGAAAAGGCACGCGCTCAACACCACCGCCGCGGCCGTGCCGCCACGGGCCATGGTCCTCGTGAGCCCGGCGTCGAGGGCGCGAAAGAGGACGCCGCGAAAGAACCACTCCTCGAAGAACGGTGCGCCCACCGTGGTCATGAGGGCGAGCAGCGCAAAGGTCGCGCCGTGGGACGACGCGAAGAGGTGGTTGACCGGCTTCTCGAGGTGCTGGAAGTGGAACGGCGCGTAGAGGATGTCGACCACGAACTGGCACCCAACGCCGAGCACGGCGAAGAGGACGTCGGTCGGGCGAAGCGTCCACTGATGCTCGAGGTCGTCCAGGCCCCCCTGGGTCCGCGAGAAGTAGATCGCCGCCGCGAACCCGATCCAGAGCCCCACGAGACCCAGGACGTTCGACCACCACGGCGGCTCGGTGAGCTTCGAAAGGGCACTCAGGCCACCCGGAAAGTGCGCCAACTGGGCGCCGAGCTCGATCAGTACCGTCGCCACGATTTCGCCCAGCAGGAACCCGACCAGACAGCCCACGATGATGGCCCCGACGCGTGGCCGATTCTTAGAATCCAGCGGCGATATTGAACTCACAAGCCTTTACGCTAACAAGTCGAGGGTTATCCACAGGTCCCAGACGGCCTGTTGCAGTTCGCCCCTAGATTGGAGAGCGTGAGTACACCACCAAATGAGAAACCGAGCCTGAAGAAGCTTCTTCCGGGCGGCGACAAGCCTATGGCGCCCGAGTCGAGGCGGCGCCTGATCACGATCGCCATCGTGGCCTTCGTGCTCGGAATCCTGATCATTCCCTCCCTGTTTTCCAACAAGACCGTCAAGACGATCTCCTACTCGGCGCTGATACACGACGCCCAGCACTCGAAAGTGATCTCGTCGAGCATCAACAACTCCACCGGCGTCATCACCGGCCAGTTGAGCGACGGCACCAATTACACCTCCAACGGGCCCGCTCCGGCGCTCTCCGACGAACTGAACACCCTTCGCTCCAACAACGTCGACGTCACGTTCGCCAATCCGTCGAGCCTGCTCTCGCTGATCCTTCCGTACCTGATCTGGATCCTCATCTTCGTCGGGTTCTTCGTGTTCGTGAACCGACAGGCGAAGGGCCAGATGAACGGCATGATGTCCGTCGGCCGCTCCAAGGCCAAGCAGTTCGATCAGGACCGCCCGAAGACGACGTTCGCGGACGTGGCCGGCTACTTCGGCGTCAAACAGGAGATCAGCGAGGTCGTCGAGTTCCTGAAGAACCCGGGTCGCTACAAGGAGATCGGCGCCGTGATCCCGAAGGGGATCCTGCTGGTCGGACCTCCGGGCACCGGCAAGACCATGCTCGCGCGCGCGGTCGCCGGCGAAGCGGGCGTGCCGTTCTTCTCGGTGTCGGGATCGGACTTCATGGAGATGTTCGTCGGCGTCGGCGCGAGCCGGGTGCGCGACCTGTTCGCCACCGCCCGCAAGCAGTCCCCCGCCATCGTCTTCGTCGACGAGATCGACTCCATTGGCCGCAAGCGCGGCGCCGGACTCGGCGGAGGCCACGACGAACGCGAGCAGACGCTCAACCAGATGCTGAGCGAGATGGACGGTTTCGACCCCTCCGAGGGAGTCGTCGTCATCGCCGCCACCAACCGCCCCGACGTGCTCGACCCCGCCCTGCTGCGTCCGGGCCGCTTCGACCGCCAGATCGTCGTCCCGCTGCCCGACCTCGAAGAGCGCCTGCCGATCCTCGAGGTGCACTCGAAGGGCAAGCCGCTCGACCCGTCGGTGAGCCTCGAGATGGTCGCGCGCGGAACGCCCGGCATGAGCGGCGCGGACCTCGCGAACCTCGTCAACGAGGCCGCGCTGCACGCCGTTCGCCGCCATTCGGCGACGATCGGGATGGAGGACTTCGAGTCCGCGCGGGACCGCGTGATGATGGGCCAGCTGCGCGACACGATGGTGCTGCAGGAAGACGAGCGCCAGCGCATCGCGTACCACGAGAGCGGCCACGCCCTGCTCGCCTACGTGCTCGACAAGACCGACCCGCTGCACAAGATCACCATCATCCCCCGGGGCATGGCCCTGGGTGTCACGATGACCCTGCCCGAAGAAGACCGGCACATCATGTCGCGCCAGCACCTCGAGGACTCGCTGTGCATGCGCATGGGCGGACGCGTCGCCGAACTGCTCATCTACGGTGACCTTTCCACGGGCGCCTCGGACGACCTGCAGCGAAACACCGAACTGGCCCGGCGCATGGTGCGCGAGTGGGGCATGTCAAAGGAGCTCGGACCAATGGCGTGGGGCTCGAACAACCAGGTGTTCCTGGGCGAGGACCTCATGCACACCCGTGACTACTCCGACCACACGTCCCAGGTCATCGACGACGAGATCGAACGGATCCTTCGAGAGCAGGAGGCCAGGGCCATCGAGGTGCTGACGCTGCACCGTCGCGGCCTCGAGTCGCTGACCCAGGCGCTGCTCGAGCACGAGACCATCGACGGCGAAACCGCCGCGCACCTCATCGACGAGGCGCACGGCGAGCCCGTGCACGCCAACGGTTCCAAGACCGTGAGCTCGCTCACCGGTGTCAACCGCCCTTCGTCGAAGAACCCCGAACCGGCGCCGGCGCTCGCGCCAGTCGCGTCGACCCCGAACTGGCAGCCGCCGACCCTACCGGCCGTCTAGGGGCACGACGATCGTCGTGCCGACCGGAGTGGTCGCCAGGGTGGTGGTGACGACCAGCGAAGGCTTCGAGCTAGTCACGAGCAGCGTCGCGCCCTTCAAGGTGCGCACGCCGCTGAACAGCGCGAGGATCTCCTGCGTGGAGCCCCCGCCCAGCTGGGCGGAGCCTGACGCGCTCTGCTGACCCTCGGCGACGATTGTCGTGAAGTGCACGGTGAGGGTCTTGGACGACGTGTTGGTGACCGTGGCGGCGTCAAAGCCCCTGCCCGAGAAGTCGGCGATCAGGAAGTCGGTCGAGGGAGTGACCGGCGACGAAAGGGCGAAGCCCGCGCTCGTGCCCGTCGCGAGCGACGTGAACACCGCGACGTTCGACGTCAGACGCACCGTGGCGTAGCCGGCAACCGGGATCGCGGAGTTTGGCGTGATCACCACGGCACCGCTGCTGTAGGGGGCGATCGTCTGGGTCTGGGGAGCCACGTGATAGTCCTTCAAGCCCACGTCCACGGTCACGTTCGCCGGCAACGAGCCCGTGTTGGTGATCCGTATCTGGGCAGTGGCTGTGGCGGCGGTGGTGACGCGCGGGTACCACGCCTTCGTCGACGTCGACGTGACCCCGTCATTGAACGAGGTCACCGAGCCTGATCGCTGCACACCGACGATGGCGATCGAGCCGCGAAGGACCTTCACGTGCACGCCGATGTTGGACGTGTTGACGACCTGGGAGCCCAGGTTGATCTCGACGAGCGAATGCGCCCCGACGGCCATGCCTCTAAAGGGGGCGGGCGCGTTGAAGCCGTGGGGCGTGTAGGTGGAGACATTGAACACCGCGGCGGTCGCCGTGGGGTTGTAGATGCTCAACTGCGCGAGCGATCCGACCGTCGAATCGAATCCGGCAGCGAACCAGTTCGTCACGCCCGCGTACGTGCAGGGCGACTCGGCGGTCGCGTCCTGGGCGACTTCCTCTCCCACCACGCCGCTGCCGTTCACCTGCGCCGCGACCGCGAAGTCGCTGCCCGCAACGAGCGATTGGGGATCCACCGAGCCCGACGCGTGCGGGGCCAGCTTGAGCGAGGTCGTCGAGCGCTTGGCGGTGTCCGAGACGATCTCGACGTTGATCGTGCGCGTTGAACCAGTGGTGTTCAAGAAGGTCACGTGACCGAGCGCGTCACCCTTGGTGCCCGAGAGTCCCGTGCAGTAGAGGGCCGTCGACTCGGCGCCCTTCGAGAGCGAGAGCGAGCTCGCCGACAACACGGCGTTGCTCGGCTTCTCGAGCGTGCTGAGCGTCCCGACGGCGGCGAGCGCGAGCGCGAGCACCGCCAGCAGCGGAACGCGAACCGACCTAGCCACGACGTTCCTTTCGCGCGTGGCGAGCAACGACGGTCTGGCGTCGGCCGGTGAACAGCCACTCGAGACGCGCGATGACCCCGAAGCCCAGCCACACCAGCGTCCAGAGGAGCAACGTGACGAGCGCGAGCAGCCCGTTGAGGGGGAACCGGCGAAGCACCAGATGGGCGGTCGCACCGCTCGCGAGCGTGCCGACCTTGTACGTCGGGGCCCAGCCGAAGGACGTGGTGCGCGGCGCGGCGCGCCCGTTCACCTCGAGTTCGAACGCGCTCGCCGGCGCGAGTCCGGCGACGACCCTCGCGTTCGAGGAGATCGCTCCGGAGTTCGACGCGCTCGCGAAGACCGGCGTGGGCGTCGTCGAGCCCGGCGTGGTCTCAGAGACCAGCCCGTGGAACATGGAGTTCGAGTAGACCTCGACCGAGTTCGTCTGCAACTCGAGCGAGAGGTCGGTCTGCAGGCTCAGCGCGGTCGTGAGGTCGGTCGGCACCTCGCGGATCGGCACCGACTGCACGCCCGACAACTCCGGGGCCGACGCATCCATCACCACGATCGTCGAGATCCCCGCCGTCGAGAGCAACTGTCCGAGCCGGACGGTGCGACCCTCGAGCGCCATCTGCAACGACGAGAGCAGCTCGTCGGTCGTGCCGGCGTCCGGCGGCGAGAAGAGCGTGCTTCCCGACGGCAGGCCGTCCGTCGAGGTCGCGGCTTCGAGCCCCGGCGCCACCGACCAACCCTCGACCGGCAGAACCGAAGGGTCCCCGAGCCAGAGGACCCGGTACCCGCCGACTTGGGACGGGGCGAGCGCGCTGAGCGACTCGGCGACGCTCGACGTGGGCAGGTCGAAGCGGCCGCTCGCAAAGCTCGCGAGGAATGGCAGCGTGGCGACGACGAGCGCGATGACGCTGAGCCCCGCAAAGACCTGGCGCCAACCGAAGCCGGACTGGCGCAGGTCGAACTCGAGCGCGCTGATGCCGAGCCCGATGAGCAGGGCCACCATCACGACGTAGAGGGCGAGGAGCACGTCGATGTCGGGGGCGAACGACCCCATCCAGTGGTGCGCGTCGAGGGTCGCGACGATCAAGGTCAAGGTCGCGATCGAAGCGGCCTTGGTGGCGATGGCGCGGCGTTCGTGGCGACAGAGCACCAACCCGAGCAACGCCGCCCCCGGCAAGAGCCAGCCCAGCCAATTCGCGCCGAACGACCCGTCGACACCGCGCAGGAGGTCGCTGAACGACGGCGCCGACCACGGTCCTCTCGCGAGTCCGAACACCTCGGGAGCGTCTCTTCCGGCGAGGGCGACGTCGACGGTCATCGGCAGCAGGAAGATGGCGACGTTGAAGATGAGCGACCCGAGCAGGCGCCACGGATGAGCCTGCTCCTGGTGCACGTCGCGCTCGAACGCGCGGGCCAGCACCACACCGAGGACGATCAGCGCGACGAGCACCAGCGCCGCGGGCGCCATGGCGCACAAGAGGGCGATGATCATGATCGTGCCCATGCGCTGTCCGGCCTCGGTGGCGCGCCAACCACGGAGTCCGAACGCGACCGGCTCGGGGAATGGCGTTGAGCGGTAGCCCGGCACGCGCAGCAGCTCGAAGAGCCTGCGCACGACCGACGGCAGGCCCGCCACGACGAAGAGCACGTCGAGTCGACCCTCGCCGATCATGTTGAGACCGAGCGGCAGCGCCAGGTACGCGACCGAGGCGATCAGTCGGGCGCGGTTGGAGGCGCGTCCCTTCAAGAGCCGCGCGATGCCGACGGCTCCGACGGGCGCGGAAACAATCAGCGCCAGGCGAGGCAGTATTCCCATGCGCCCGAGCACGAATGTCCCGGCGAAGCCGAGGACCCCGTAGCCGGGCAGGCCCGGGCTCCCCGTGCCGACGCCGTTGGGCGACCAGGACGCGAAGAAGTGCCGCCAGGTCGTCCACCACGAGTCGAGCGGCGCCAGGCGCCCGATCAGGGGCAGGTGCATCGCGACCAGGTTGCGCGAGCCAATCAGCCAGAGAATCAGCACCACCAGCACGACGGCCGCCTGGGAGCGGAACGACGTCAGGACTCGAGAGGGCCTGGTCCGCAGCTCGTGGGCCGGGCTCACGGGAAGCTCGTCGAACTCCTCGGCCTCGGAGAACGCCGCGGCGAAACCGACGCCCTCGGCTTCATCGTCCTCGGGCTCCTCCTCGGGCTCGTGCTCGGGCAGGATCCCCCGGGCCCGGTCGAGACCGTCGCGCAGCAACGTCAGGAAGAATCGCTTCAGGCGGCTCGCCCCGCCCACCTGGAGCCTTCGCAGCTCGTCATCCGACAGCACGCGCGTGGCGTGGAGTTGGCGGCGACGATCGCGGATCCGCTTTCGATTGTGGAAGAGCCACCGCCACGAGCCCACGATCGCCCCCATACGGTCGGTGTCGCGACCGAGCAGCGCCAGCGCGAACTCCATGACATCCATCGTGAGGAGCAGGAAAAGCGTCGTCACCGTGTTGTGCAGGTTCCAGCCCGTGGCGATGACCAGGAGTTGATGGCGTCGCTGCAGGTCCTGGCGGCTGGCCCGGCGCGTGCCAATCGCCAACAACGCCCTCTCGCCGGTCGCGATGGTCTCGCGGTGGGCCACCTTCGCCGAGGGCGCCACCACGATGCGCGCGCCGGCCACCTGGGCCCTCCAACAGAGGTCGAGGTCCTCGCCGAGCACGGGGATCAAGGGATCGAACCCGCGAAGGGTGGCGAAGAGGTCGGACCGGACGAGAGTGACGCCTCCGGGTGCCACGAAGACGTCACGCTCGAGGTCCTGCTGGCCGTGATCGATTTCGCCCGGTTCGACCCGCTCGTGCGCGACCCCGAAACGGTCGCAGGTCTGTCCGACGTGCAGCAGGATCAGGGGGTCCTCATAGGCGACGATCTTGGGCGACACGATGCCGGCATTGGTCCGAAAGGCCGCTTCGACCATCAAGTGGACCGCATCGCTCTCGAGCAGCACATCGTCGTGGCAGAACAGGAAGAACGCCGAACCTTCGACCATCAACGAAGCCTCGTTGCAGGCCGCCGCGAAGCCCTTGTTCTCGTCGAGGACGCGGACGAATGCGCTGGGCGCCACCGCGCTGACGCGCGCCGGCACGTGCTCGGTCTCCCCGTTCGCCATGACGAGCAGGCTTAGTTCCTCGTAGTCCTGAGCCACCAGCGAAGCCAACGTCGCTTCGAGGCCGGGGCCCGGACCGGTGGTAACGACGACGGCAACAACGGCCGGAGCACGAGATTCCATCAGTATCTAGAGGCTAGTTCGCGGGCGCCGGAGTGTCGGACCGCGAGAGGGCGCTAAACGTCGAGTTCTGGCAAAGTTTTTTCAGCGCCCGGCGGGCATCGACCGGTATTCGCTGACCACGTCGCGCAGCGACTCCTGCAGCGTGATCACGGGCTCCCAACCGGTGGCGTCGTGCAGTTTCTGGAAGCTGCCGCGAATCACCGGCACCTCCACCGGACGCAGCAACGTCGGATCCACCACCAACTCGACGTCGGGTGCGATCTCAGCTCGTAGCGTGTTCGCTATGTCGCGCAGCGACGTGTCGACTCCCGATGCCACGTTGTAGACCTCGCCCGACCTGGCGTGCAGCGCCAACAAGCGGTAGGCCCTCACGACGTCGCGGACGTCGCTGAAGTCGCGGCGCGTCGAGAGGTCCCCCACGCGGATCTCGCGGTGTCCCTCGTCGCGAGCTTCGAAGAGCCGGCTCACGAGTGCGGGAATGACGAACTTCGTCGACTGGCCCGGACCCACGTGGTTGAACGGCCGCACGATGATCACTCGTTGACCGGTCTCCCTCGCCGCGTCGCGTGCGAAGTGCTCGGCTTCGAGCTTGCTCGAGGAGTAGGGATTCGTCGGTGCCGTGCGCAGCGTCTCGCAAACGGGCAGGTCCAGCTCGCTCACAATCCCGTAGACCTCCGCGGAGCTCACGGACACCACGGTGGCCTCGGGCACGACGTGGCGCGCGGCGTCGAGCAGGATCTTCGTGCCGAGAACGTTCACTCTGGTGAACTCGGTGGGGTTCTCCCACGAGTCGCCCACGTGCGAGAGCGCCGCCAGGTGGTAGATGGCCTCGGGCTTGCTCTCGCCGAGGAACCGCGAGACGCTCTCGAGATCGGTGACGTCGCACTCGCGGTCCGCCGCCGTGACCACGTCACCCGACGCCTCGAGATGGCTCTTCAGATGACGTCCGACAAATCCGCCGGCTCCGGTGATGAATGCTCGCATCTCTTAAACTCCGCTCCGCGCTCGATTGTAAGCCACCAGATGCTGGGCGAGGGACTCTTGCCAGGTGAATCGCTCGGCGCGCTCGCGAGCGAGGCGCCCGTGCTCTCGACGTTGTGCCTGGTCCATCGCGCGACACGCCAGGAGTTCACCCGCCAATTGTTCGGCATCGCCGACCTTGACGAGACGCGCGGCACCGTCGGCGACTTCCGCCATCACCGTGTCACTCGACGTGACCACGACCGCGCCGCACGCCAGCGCCTCGAGCACCGGCAGGCCGAACCCCTCCCCTCTCGAGGGATACGCGACAACCTGCGCCTGGCGCAAGAGCGCGGGCAGCACCGCTTCGTCGACGTAGCCGAGGCGCCGTATGCGCGACGACGCCGGATGGCTCGCCAGTTGCTCGTCGAACTCCTTCAGCCCCCAGCCCGGCTGGCCCGCGAGCCACAACTCGAGCGAGCTGTCGTGGCGCGAGAGGTCGCCGAACGCCTCGAGCAGCACGTCGAGTCCCTTACGGGGTTCGACCGTGCCGAGAAAGAAGACGTACGGAACGCCGAACGCCAGGGCGTGCTCGCGAAAGAGCGCTTCGTCGTTCGAGCCGTCGGGCGTGAACCGCGCGAGATCGACGCCGTGCGGCGCCACCACGACGGGAGCGTGACCGGGAACGTACTCGTCGAGTTGGCGCGCCGTGAAGTCACTCACGCTGATGAGCACCTTCGCGTGCTGGGCCGAGTAGCTGATGGCCCGGCGAAAGAAGGCGACCTTCGATCGTTCGTGCCACTCCGGGTTGGTGAAGAACGTGAGGTCGTGGATCGTGACGACCGTCGGCGTCGAGCCCCGGTGCGGCATCGTGTAGTGCGGCGCGTGCCACACGTCGGCCCGTTTCGCCGGCGCGGACGTGCCGAGGCGCCACGCCTCGTAGGCCAGGCGCTGGGCCCGGCGCTGGGGAACGATGGAGGAGATGCTCGCCGCCGGAGACCAGGCGGCCCAGCGTTCGCGGTCATCTCTCCTCGTCACCAGCGTGGTGTCGATCCCCTCGCCCGGCAGGCGTCTCGCCAACTCCGCGGTGTAGCGTCCGGCTCCCGCGAGGCGTGCCGGCACCGCCGAGACGTCGAGGGCGACCCTCATCGCCAGGCCGCCACGTGATCGAGCGCGGCGTTCCTCCACGTGAGTTCGCCGACCGATGACTTGCGCGCGTCGACGCCGGCCTCGTCGGTGGGCAGGTCCAGGGCGCGCACCAGGCCGTCGGCGATCGATCCGACGTCGAGGGCCTCGACGCGCACGACCGTCGCGTTCTCGCGCACGCTCGGCGTCGTCGTGCTCGCCACCACCCTCGTTCCCGCGTGCAGGGCCTCGACCGGCGGCAGACCCCACCCCTCGGCGCGCGGCACGTACGCGAAGACCGTCGCGTCGCGGTACAGCCCGAGCAGCGTCGAGCGCTCCACCATCCCGAGGACCACCGAATCCTTCGTCTCCACGCCGCCCCACCCCGCGGGGCCGGCGACCACCAGCGGGCCGAGGGCGTCGTTGCGGGCCCTCGCGTCGCGGTGCGCCTCGACGAGACGTTCGAGGTTCTTGCGGGGCTCGCGGGTGCCCGCGTAGAGAGTGAAGGGGCCCGTCACGCCGTGGGCCGCCAGCAGCTCGCGCACCGCCTGCGGGCTCGAGGCGCTCTGGGTGGCGTCGTCGACCCCGAGGCGCACCGTGCGAAGTCGCGAAGCGGCGACGCCGAGCGCGCTCAGGCGCTCGGCGAGCCCCGGCGACGTGGTGAGGACCCTCAGATCGTCGCGGCGGACTATCAGCTGCAGTCGCTCCTCGTGGAACCTGATGCCCGCCCGCGTGCTCGCCGCGGGCTCGTCACGCCACATGAGGTCGTGCATCGCGACCGAGTGGACGGCGTGGGACGCCCCGCCGGCGAAGGGGCCCGCCATGGAGGTGGCGTGCACCACCGACGAAGCGCGCGGAACGCCGAGGGCGAGCAGCGGCCAGATTCGCGTGAGCACGTTGAGTGGCACCGGCGCCTGCCTCAGGCGAAGCGCGAGGCTCGCCGCCTCGGCGGGCACCTCCCCTCGAGGCGCGAGGCCCACCAGGTCCAGGTCCTCGCCGAGCGACGCGAGACCCTGGACGAGACCGCGCACGTAGGTCGCGATGCCGCCCGGCTGGTGGCGGTACAGCTGGTCGATGCTGATGGTCACCGTGCGCCTCATTGCTTCCAGCCTCGCATGACGTCGCGGTAGAGGTTCACGTAGGCCCTGGCCGCGGTGGTGGGGGCGAAGTCGAATGATCGCGAACGCCCCGCCGCCACCATGATCGCCCGGCGGGCCTCGTCCGACCAGACGGCGGGCAGCATCGCCATCACGTCGTCGTCGCTCACCACGAGCGCGGCGGCCCCGCCCAGCAATTCGCGGTTGATGTCGGTCGCGAGGGCGATGGTGGGCACGCCGGCGCCGAAGGCCGCGATGGCGAACGAGGGGAACCTCGCCCCGTCCGACATGTGCAGCACGACGCGCGCGCGCGCGAGCGCCGCGCGGGCGTCCTTTCTCGCGAGCACGGTGACGTCGAGGCCGCTCGATCTGATTCGCTGTCCAACGGCGGTGCTCGTGACCGCGACGAGTCGCACGCCGTGGCGGTGGGTGAACGCCAGCAGACCCGGCGCCAGGTCGAGAAACCGCCGATCGAGGCCGGTCACGTTCACCACGAGGTCGACGCCGTCAGTGCTCGCAGCGACCAACGGGACGGCGGGCGGCACGACGACCACCTCGCTGCGCTGTAGCTGAAGGACGCGCTGCACCTCGTGGCTCGCGGCGCGGCTCGACGCGACGAGCACCGCGCCGTGGGAGACCGCACGCTGCAGCTGCCTGATGCGCTGGTGCTCGCGTGACTCCCCACGAAGCGGTCGCAGGTCGTCCACCGAGATGATCAGCGGAATCGACCTGGTGGGCGGCGTGACGAGGCCGGCGACGTGCACGACGTCGACCCTCGGGAGCATCGAGTCGATCGACGGACCGAGACTGCGCCGCCACAGGGGCGTCCAGAGGAACCGAAGGGGCAGCTTCTCCTCGTTCGCGGACCTCGGGCTGCTCTGGGTACGAAATCGCACGAGTTCGCATTCCCCCGTGAGGCCGAGTGCGTCGGCGAGGTCGGTCATCGTGTTGTCGAGTGACTCGAGCGACCCGTCGAGGTCGAGTCCAACCCGCAGCTTCTCAGGCGGTGTCACGTAGCGAGTGCCAACCCACGCAGCGCGCTCGTCCACTGCGGCCACAGCTTCACGGCCCAAGGTCCGAAGTCGACGGTGCTGGTGGCGACGAGGCCGATCCCCTCCTGGGCGTTCAGCAGCATCAATGCGCCGCTCTGGCCGAAGTGACCGAAGCTCTCGGACGGCCAGTCGCCCATCCAGTGCTCCTTCTGCCCGCGGACCTCGGGTCCGAGCCCCCACGGGCACGGCGAGAACCGCCCGAAGCCGGGCACGATGCCGTCGAGATCGGCCAGATACGGGGTGATGAAGCGGTTGCGCGTGTCCTTCGAGATCGCGTCGGGCCGCAGCCACGCCTCGGCCAACGTGCGCATGTCGCCCGTCGAACCCTCGACCCCCGACGAGGGACGGCCCACGAGCGACGTGTAGCCCATGCCGAGGGCGTGAAAGACCCGGTCGGCCAGCCACGCCGACGGCTGGTTCCCGGCCATGATCCGCTCGACCGCGTAGTCAATGGCGTAGTTGGAGTAGACGCGCTTGGTGGCGATCGCGACCACCGGGTCGCCGTCCTCGAGGCCCAGTCCGCTGCTGTG
>Ga0182014_10000717_pt1 | contig 44932 bp, 36 predicted proteins | sample 612S2DmetaG_FD_120489 | JGI IMG/M metagenome (GOLD analysis project Ga0182014, IMG submission 120489) | Permafrost microbial communities from Stordalen Mire, Sweden - 612S2D metaG | ecosystem: Environmental > Terrestrial > Soil > Wetlands > Permafrost | place: Sweden: Stordalen | collected... | reverse complement strand
GGCATAAGTCCGCACGTTTGTTCGACGCGATGCGTAATGCGTCGGTGCTGCGAGCAAAGTACATAGATCCTTCGCTTTGCTCAGGATGACAGCGCGGACTTATGACGCGAAATTGCGGGACACCACACTATCAAAACTCTGACGAACTGGAATGCAGGCGGCCCGCACGGGCGGAGACGCTGGCGCCTACATTGGCTAGGCCGCGGCTGCCGCGCAGCGCTCGCTCCCCAACAAATCCTGCAGGATGTCGAGATAGAGCCTGGCAGTTTGCTGGCGAGAAAAATATTGAAGAACATGCCGCCGGCCATTGCGGCCAAAAGATTCGCATAATGCTGGATTGGCAGCAAGGCGTGCTACCGCCTCCGCCAGTCTGGCGGGATCTTCCGGCGGGACGAAAATTCCTGCGTTGGCTTGCTCCATGACGCTTCTCGCGTGGCCATCGACGCCCAGAATCACGGGGCGGGCGCAGGCCATGAACTCCAGCATTTTAGTGGGGAGAACGGTCTTGAAAAGCTCCGCCCTCTTGAGCAGAACGAGGCAAGCGTCCGATGCGGTAATGTAAGCCGGGATCTTTTCACGGGGTTGCTGACCGACAAAATGCATGTTGGTAAGTCCGCGGGAGCGTGCTAGAGAGAGGATGCGCGCTTTCTCGGCGCCTTCTCCGACGAGCAGAAAAAGAACGTTTGGTGCTCTCTCGCGCAGGACAGTTGCGGCCTCCACCAGCGTCTCCAAACCGTGTGCATTGCCCATGGTGCCGATATAGGAGACGACGAATTTTTCTTTCGCGCCTAGTCTGCGTTTGAGATCAACGCTGAGGGGGTGCCTGCTAAACAAATTTGCGTCGACTCCGTTCTCGACCACAAAGATTTTTTCCTCGGGAACCCGCCAGTGTTCGATCAGATATTTCTTGAAGGCTGGAGTGACGACCACGAGACGGTCGCAACTACGATAGAGAAATCCTGCAATCTTCGCCAAGGAGCGATGGAGCATGGAACTGCTGGTGGCCACGCCTACCGCGGCCAGAGACTCGGGCCAGAGATCGCGAACCTCGAATACGAATGGGGCACCATTGCAGCGGGCCAGCCACCAACCCGAAAGCCCGACGAGCAACTGAGGTGAAGAGGCGATGACGACGTCGGGCTGGTCCAGGAAAAGTCCGGTGGTGGCAGCGGAAAGGCAGAACGAACTGTAGTTCAACATGCGCTCGCGGGCTTTGCGGTTAGGGAAGGGAAGCAGCCAGGTGCGGACGACATTTACTCCTTCGACGTTCTCGCGGTTTACCAGGCGGCGAAACTTGCTGCGATATTCTGGCGGCACGATTCCGGTGGGATGATTAGGAAATCCGGTTAGAACCGTGACCTCATGGCCGTCCTCTACCCAGAAGCGGGATAGCTCCGAGGCACGGCCTGCGGGGGCGCCCATCTCCGGCGGAAAATATTGCGAAATGTAGAGAATCTTCATGAGGTTTCTAGTAATAGCAAAGCTTGAATGCGCTTTTGTAGCAAAGAGCACGAGTGCGCTTGGCCGGGCTACGGGTGTAGGCTTCCCATCGATCGGCGAATCGGGCGAAGATTTCTTCCCCAGTGAGATCATGCATCACGCGCAACTGTACGACGTGCAATCGGTGGTAGAAGGGGCTGGCAACCATGGGGAATGAGGTGCCGGATCGCGCATGCCCGGTTTGTTCATAGAGTGACCAGAAGCCGAGGTCGTAACGGTGAAGATTTGCGCGAAGGGTACGGACCGCGTGCTCGAACAAATCCCGCGCCGTATTGCTTTGTGTCGCCAGCCAATAATCGTAGACGCCCCATGCGGCCCAGATAAATCCATTGAGAATGTGAGTCGGGGGTGAGACGACGTATTCCTCGAACCACAGGTTGCCGTGCGCGTCGGTGAAGGTGACACCGCCTTGGTCGGTTGGTTTGAGAAAACTCGTAAAGGCGCGTTCCGCAGCTTCGAGATATGCAACGGTACCCGTCTCGCGATAGGCGCGAACCAGCAGAGAAATCCCCTGGCCTTGCGCCAGCGCGGAGTACCAGGGGGCTTTCAAGGGCAAACGATATTCCCAGTCGAAGTGGTGGTGCCACACCCAGGATCCAAAGGCGTTTCGCTCGATGTGGGCGCAGAGCCAGTTGCTGGCGGCGAGGAATTTCTGTTTTCGTTCTTCGTTTTGGTTTTGGCGGAAGAGGTTGTAGTTGCCCAATCCCCACTGCGCAATGGCGATGGGATTGTACTGCAGGCCGATCTGTCCGTGATAGTTGAGCATTGGAATGCCAGCGGAATCGTAGGGGGCCGGATAGTCGGCTTTCCCGGCGAACAACATGTAGTACTCGCCAAGTTGGCGGACGGCCGCGGCAGGATTCGCTTGAGGTGTCTCGTGCCAAAACGTGAGGTGGCTGTTCCCGGGAATGAGGTATGCGCTGAAGATGCGCCGATAGTATTGCAGACGACTCACAACTGGACATTAGCATGAGAAAAGCCGGGTGCTGGTGGCGTGGGGGATTCCCCCGCCGGAGTGTTCACATGCGCCAGATGCTGGTTTCGAGGCCGGTTGGTTCGACGGCGATGGTGGTTACCGCGAGCAGGCTGGTCGTGTTCTTTCCATCGGGAAGGAATGCATTGCCGTACTGAAAGAGAGCTGACGGCCAATGATCTTTCTTGCGCCGCAAAAAACATTGCCACTGAAAACCGTCGGAGCTGCCATACAGACACACATCGCGGGTGGAGTTGGCCGCACTTGGTTCCACCATAGTGGAAAAGAAAATCGCATTGCCCACGCTGCAGCCGTAAATGGAAGAACTGCTCAGCGCGGCCACTTGGGAGAGATTTCCCCGGCGGTCGAGGCGGTACACATGGTTGGTTTCCAGCGGAGTATCGGAAGAAAAGTAGAGTGCATCGCAGGTGGGAATCAGTGCGGCGGATCGGGATTGCTGGTTGCCAGAGAGAACCAGGACCACGGTTTTGAAATCGCACGAGGCGCGCAGAATACGGCACTCCGAGCCATGGTCGCCGGTGAGCACCCAGAAGCAGTTTTCCCAGTGATCGTAGACGATGTTGTGCACGTGGCGGATCGCGCCTTTGGGGAATGTGTGGGCCACCTCCCAGTGAGCGCCTCGATCGGTGGATGCATAGATATGAACTTCGTCACGTTGCGGGTTGTCGAAATATTCTCCCCAGAAGATGTGGTCGCTTGGAGTGACGGCAAGGTGCAAGGGGCGGGTGCCGCGAAGCAACTTGTGGGATACGTGAAAATACGTGTCTCCGGGCGCTAGAGTCACGATGGCACGTGGCACGGCAGCGACTGAGTGTCCGGACGACAAAGCGACGAGTGCGTGGAAACCATCGCGGAAAAGACGCGATGCCATGCGAGACGACGAAGTCATGGTTCGCCATGCGGCAGGCCGGTAAGTGCCAACGTGCTCCCATATCATGCTCGTCTGCATTCTGGCTTGGAGCAGCGTGTAGCCGCAGGAGGCGTAGAGCACGTCATCGCGCCACGCGAGGGCGCGCATGCGCGGGAAGGCGGCGATCTGAACTGGGTGCAGGCTTGTATTTCGGGCGGCGATCGCGGAGGCTGACATGGCTTTGGTTAACTACCAGTTCTCGGTTATTAGTTCTCAGTTTTCATGCTTATGTAGGGCCCGATGGCGAGAGCATCCATGCGTGTCCGCTTGAAGCAATCGATAGCTTCCTCGGGTTGGCATACGATCGGTTCATTTTCGTTGAAGCTGGTATTCAAGACCACGGGAATTTTGGTTTGGCGTTCGAAGGCCTGAATCAACTCATAGTAGAGCGGATTCTGCTCGCGGCTGACGGTCTGCAGACGGCCGGTATCGTCGACGTGATTGACGGCAGAAAGCTGGGCGCGTTTTTCTGCACGAATCTTGTAGACGTGCAGCATGAATGGCGAGGGGTGATCGTGCTCGAAATATTCGCACTGGCGTTCCTCGAGAATCGAGGGCGCGAAGGGACGGAACCACTCGCGCTGTTTGATGCGCGCGTTTAGAACATCTTTCATTCCGGGCAAACCTGGATGAGCCAGTATGGAGCGATTGCCCAGCGCACGTGGACCCCATTCCATGCGGCCTTGAAACCAGCCGACAACCTTGCCCATTGCGATTTCTTGGGCCACAATTTCGAGCATTGGTCCGGGTTCCAGCTTGCGATAGCGAAGTTTCGCTTTCTTGAGATCGGATTCGATGCGGGCATCGGAAAACTCGGGACCGAGATATGAGTGCTTCATGACAAAACGGCGCGGCTGATGGAGAACCGCGTGGTAGGTGTGCAGAGCTGCGCCGACGGCCAACCCTTCATCGCCGGCAGCAGGCTGGATCCAGGTTCGTCGAAATGGGGTGCGGGTGAAAAGTTTTCCATTGGCAACGCTGTTGAGGGCGCACCCGCCCGCCATGGCGAGTTCTTCGCAGGGCACGCGCTGGTGGAGTTGGTTCAGAAGATGGAACAGCACATCTTCAAAGCGACGCTGCATGGCCCAGGCGAGGTCCATCTCGCGCTGAGTAATTTCCGTGTGCGGTTCGCGGGGATCGCCGAAGGCTTTCACCATGCGAGGGGAAAAGTGGCGGGCCAGGTGAACGGTTCCGTCGGGCAAAACCTGCATTCCCTGATTACTTCCCAAGGGCTTGAAGAAAGTGAGATCAAGGTTAAAGCTGCCGTTTCGCAAGCCGATGACTTCGGCAAGCCGGTCGCAGAGCGTGTCTTTGCCATAGGGCGCGAGACCCATGACCTTGCCTTCATCGCCATACTGCGGGAATCCGATGAACTCGCAAATCATGGTGTAGAAGCTGCCCAGCGAGTCGGGCAGGAAGACACGATCGAGCACTTCGATCTGATTGCCTTCGCAGCGGGCCATCATGGTGGAAACGAAGTCTCCGGAGCCGTCGTAGCTGAAGCCTGCGGCCTTGTCCCAGGGCGAGCAGTAGTACGCGCTGGCAATGTGCGCGATGTGATGCTCGAGGTGATGCTCCTGGAAACGAAGGGCTTTGGGATCGACGTCAAGCGCCTTGGCCAGCAGCGAACGCACATCCCGCAGAGGCTGCTTACGCTGGCGCAAGCGGATGAAATTCAAAATCCTGGCGGGATTGGCGACGGCGTATTGAACTTTCTTGGCCAAGTTGGCATCGCTGTCCTGACCTAAGGCCACATGGTCAACGTCCGAAATCTTCGCGCCAACGAAATCCAGGCAAGCCTTAATCGCGAGCGCGGGAAAACCGGCATAGTGCTTGATGCGGTTCAGGCGCTCTTCGGCGATAGCGAACACAACCTCGCCGTCCTGCACGAGTGCAGCCGAGGCGTCGGCGTGAAACATGTTTAGTCCCAGGATCAGCATCGGCGGGAGTGGTTGCCTGCATTCTGTGCGAAGTGTTTCATGCGGTTTTCTGAGTGACGAACATCAGCAAAGGCGCCCAACGCCGAGTGCGCTGCGCCAAGCCAGGCAGCGGACCGCCGAAGGGGACGATCTTCTGGCCCGAAAAACCAGCGCGCGCCAGCAATCGTTCAAACTCAGCCCGGGAGTACTGATGGCGTGAATGATCCAGAAACTTGCACCAATTCTGACCCAAACGCGCACCCAGGTGATGACACATAAGCTGCATTCGACGCACGGCTGAATTGCGGTTTGGTACGGAAACCAGCAGCAGGCCTCCTGGCTTGAGAACTCTGGCGAATTCGGTTAGGCAAACGCTGGGGTCGGGGACGTACTCCAAGACGCTCGAGCACAAGACACCGTCGAGCGATCGATCGTCGAGCGCCAGACGAGCGATGGTGGTGATCCGGACAAAACTCAGTCGATCAGAATGGTTCTGGCGTTGGGCAGACTGATTGGCAGCAGCAACCATCTCGGGAGCGGCATCGACTCCGAGAACGCTGCAGCCCCGCTCTGCCAACCAGCGCGCGAGGGCGCCCGTTCCGCAGCCCGCATCAAGCCAGAGAGTACGGGCCAAGTCCCGACCCTGCAAAGATCTCATCAGTACCGTCTGGCGCGTCTGAAACGAACGTTTTTGATAACGGAGATCCCACCCATCCGCCAGTGAGGCATGGTAGGCAACCGCGTTCCCAGCGAACTCGGTTCGGGTTGCGCTCACGCCTCCCTCTTCATTCGCAATTCAAAGATCTTCGCTTTGATGTGAAAAAACTGAATGCCTTGGAATCCGCAATAAATCAGTCCGGGCACACCATCCAGGAATCCCAAGCGGAAGAAATACTTGTACAGAAAGAACAGAAAGGGTGAGCCTGGCAGGCCGAGAAAGTTTTTCTTGAGCCAGCGGCGGCGCTGTGCCTGGGTTCCGAACAAAGCAGGTGGCAAGTCGTGGTAACTGCTTTCGCCGGCCAGCCAAACCTGCGCTTCCCAGTTCGAGTACTCGTCGTGTTTAAGGATGTAGCGCGACAGTGAATTCACGTTGTGATGAACCAGAGGGTTTCGCAACCTCGCTGTGCTTCCTTCGACCACGAGACGCTCGTGCGCTTCCATGTCACCCATGGACGCGTCTTGATCTTTGAAGCGGCATTCGAAGCGGCCTTTGCCGCGGCGAAGCAGTCGAGGGCTGGTGTAGAAGCTGGCATCCCCGTGGCGAAGCACTCGTCCCAGAAAGTACATGCGCAGTGCGAAGTAGTAACCGTTGCAGTGCGGATCGCGGATGGCTTGCCGGATTTCTTCTGCCGATTCAGGGGTGAGCACTTCATCAGCATCGAGAAGAAGGATCCAGTCATAGGCCAGCGGAAGCGTGTCCATGGCCCATTGGCGCTTCTTGGGCCAGCCGCCGTGATAGTGGAACTGCACGACTTTGGCGTCGAAGGAGCGGGCAATATCCACGGTTTCGTCGGTGCTGCCAGAATCGACAACGTAAATTTCGCCGGCTCCACGCAGAGATTCCAGACACCGAGGCAAGTTGCGCGCCTCGTTGCGGACGGGAATGATCACACTGACCGGCAAGGTTACGGCACGCGTTGTGGTCCGCAGAAGCCTGGGCTCATCGAGTGTTTGCATAGTGGTTGTGAAGCACCGAGAACATACTAGCGTCGAAAGTGGCGGATCGGATATGACAGAAGAGATGACAGGGAGCGCTCAAACTCGGGTGATCCGTGCCGGCATCGCCTGTTGACGATTTAGAGACGCGGCCGACAGAAACCGTTTTCCCGAGACGATTCGCCGGGTGAGTTGACATAGACTGTGAAGCGTTGTGGAACCTACGAGGGAGATTCTCGCTTAAGGAGTTTCATGCGCATTCTGATCACGGGTGGGGCTGGCTTCATCGGCTCGCATCTTTCTGATTACCTTCTCGGCCGGGGGCACGAGGTCACCATCATCGACGATCTCTCGACTGGAAGTATGGATAATATTCGGGAGGCCAGAGCAAGCCGGCGGTTTCAATACTGCATCGGCACCATTTTTGACAAACCCCTGCTCGCCGAGTTGATCGACGACGCGGAGATCGTATTCCATCTGGCGGCCGCCGTCGGTGTGCTCAACATTGTGGAATCTCCAGTGCGCACGATTGAGACGAATGTGGGCGGCTCTGAACTGGTATTGGAATTGGCGGCCAAGAAAAAGAAACGAGTGCTGATCGCTTCGACCTCGGAAGTTTATGGCAAGTCCACGAAGTTCCCGTTTTCTGAAGAGGATGATCTCGTGCTCGGGCCAACCACAAAAGGGCGCTGGAGTTATGCCTGCTCGAAGGCGATTGATGAGTTCCTGGCGTTGGCTTACCATCGCGAGCGAAAGCTTCCGGTCACAATTGCACGGCTATTCAACACGGTGGGTCCGCGGCAAACCGGCCGCTACGGAATGGTATTGCCGACGTTCGTTCAGCAAGCACTTTCCGGCGAGCCCCTGACGGTGTTTGGAAATGGCGAACAGTCCCGCTGCTTCACCCATGTGAGCGACATCGTCAGGGGATTGGTACAGTGCATTTCTTGTGACGCGGGTGTGGGCCAGGTTTTCAATCTGGGCAACACTCAAGAAGTGACCATGAACGCGCTGGCGGAGAAAGTCATCCGCGCCACCGGGTCCACCAGCAGGATCAAGTATCTTGGCTACGACGAGGCGTACGGCGTGGGCTTCGAGGATATGCAGCGACGCGTTCCCGACATTTCAAAAGCTCGCCAGTGGTTCGGATATGCACCGACTCAGTCACTCGATGACATCATTGAAAGTGTGGTTGCGTATTGCAGTTTGCATTCTCGCGTTTCTGCGCCGTCGCGGGCCGCGGCCGGCGCGTGTGCGGATTAGCTGTGGCTAGGCTGCGAGAGAGTAATTTGTGCCGGAGAGTGTGAGGCCCTTCGCAAGCGAGATGATCTGATCGACGTGATCACGCCAAGAGAAGTCGCGCCACCGTTTTGATCCGCACCCCACAAGCTGTTCTCTCAGCGCTGAGGATTGTTCCACCTGTACGACACAGTCAGCCAGCAGTTGAGGAGAAAAGCGAGGGAAATACGCGGCCGCGTTCCCACAGATCTCGCGGTGCACGGGCAGATCTGAAGCCACAATGGGTAGCCCGCAAGCCATGGCTTCGACCAGGGGATGGGCGAACGTTTCGGCGTAGGCGGGAGTTACGTAAATGTCGCAGGCGCGTATGACGTGTTGCAGCAGATGGTATGGAACCGCGCCGAGCTCGACGATCTGGTCAGAAATCCCCAGATGCCGGACCAGGGCTGCCGCGGCCTCGGGGCGATGGGCGCCAGAATTTTCGTCGGCGGATAATTTGCAGGTCAGGAATAGCTGAACGTCCCTCCCACCTAAGCGTTCTCGAATATAGGGTACGGCTCGCAGCAGAGTTTCAAAATTCCGGTAATAGTTGTAGTGGCTCACGAAGATGAGGCGCAGGGCGTCCTTGCCGGAATCGATCTTGTTCTGAATCGAGGAGGGCATCGGGCCATGGTTTCTGAAGAATATCTCCGGATCAAAGCCGTGATAGATACTGACGACCTTGCCTCCAGCCCATACTCGCAGCGAATCGGCAAAAGCCTTGCTGGGGGCCACGGTACAGTCGGCCCAGCGAACGGAGCGGCGGGCGAAAAAGGCTCGAGCGCGAGTGTCCAGCCAGATGCGGTATGCCCCGCGCGCGCGAAGATCAGCGTAGAAGTCGGGAGAAGTATAGAGTGAATTCCCCGAAAGAAGGATCTGCGGCACGGGCGATTTCCAAAGCGCGAAATTACCAGTCGACAGCAATACATCCGCACCGCTGTTACGAATGATCCGGGGCAGGAAGGCTTGCTCCCAAAGGAAACGTCCGGCCGCGCCCGCAGGGATTTCTTTTTCAACAAATGAAATGTTGGATGGATTGCCCAGTTCTTTCCTTAACTGCGGACTGAGCGCAAGGGTGGTTCGCAGCTCGTGACGCCGGGAGAGTTGGGGAACGACATTACGGACATAAGTTAATCCACTCCCAGCGCTGGCGGCGAGGCAATTGAGAAAGAGATGCATTATGGACCGATTGTGGCTGTGCCAAAATTGTGCGCCCATGCGCGCGGAGCACTCTGTGCTGCAGGTGCGGCCGACGGCGCAGGAAGAACATCAACCATGATGAAAGCCAGCGTCCAGAAAAAGACGCAAAGATAATAGCCTGACGCGAAAAGCCAGTCTTCAAAAGCGGCATGGACCAACCCCGCCAGTAAGACTCCGGCCAAAGGGACTGCGGGAGAGAAGACATTCCCGGTTTGTCGCATTTGCTTCAGGGCGCGGCCCACATTCACAGCGATCAATATGACCAGAGCGAAAAACGGAACACCGCCCACAAGTCCGACCCATTCCGTGATTGCCAGGTAGCTGTTGCCATGCTCTCGGGTGGCCTCGCGGAGCGATTCGAAGCTTCTAGATTGCCGCACGATCTCGCTACCGGTGGGGCTGGTTCCGAACCCGCTGCCCCACCATGGGTGTTTTTGTATGGCTGAAACTGTTTCGTCCCAAATAGGCCTGCGGGACGCGAGGACTCCATCCTCCTGCCGCCCTTTGTATACAAAAGCGGAGGTGAGCGACTCCGACGGTTGCTGGTGTAGAGGAACCATAGTGGCGACGAATACGGCTAACAACAGAGCAACGCCCAACCCCCTGAGGAGCAGCCGATATCGGCGCAGAGCGACGCACATCATAATGCAGGAAACCACAGCCGCGGCGATGCCGGCGCGAGCGTAGCTGCTGAAGAGCAATACAAGCGCGAGGGAAAAAGCGAATGTGCGCCGCCAGCGGGTGGCTGGCTGTTCACTCACCAGGACTCCCCACAGCAGGATCGGCGCAGCGGCCACTCCCATCGTCGCGCCCAAGGAGTTCGGGTTTCCATAAGCCTCGAACTGGAACACGAAATAGGAAATTGCCGTGGCATAGACTAAGAGTTCGCAGCCCAGTAATAGATTCGAGAAAAAATTCGCCTCCCTGCCCATCACAGCCAGCCGCGCGCCGGTCGAGCCGTAGAGGAAGAGAAGCAGCAAACTCATCGCCTTGAGAAAGGCCAAGCTAGGATAGGCTGACACGGCAGCCGATACCAGGGCGGCCACCACGCAAAAGAACGCCACCAGATGGAAGGTCGCCAAGGAATGTCGATGGTCGCGAGTGTAGACTACCAGGCCGACAAGCGCACCCACGGCCAAAATAAGCCATCGCCCGGAGGTCCACGCGGTATTCAAGGGCAGTGCCATGCCGGCCCACAGGAAAACCACGAGCAGAAGTGGAAAGAATCGCGCCCGGTATTTCCAAATTGCTGCCAGCAGTATCTGCAGAAAGAGCAGGGTCGCAAGCTGATTGGAACTGCTGAAGTACGCTGGGCGGAAAACTGCGGCGTACACGGCAAACAGGCAACCGAGTGCGATCATGCACGGCAGAAAGAACCTGGACCAGAGGTTATTCATGCCGCGCGTCTCCGCTGCAGCAGCACGGCGCTGGCCATGCCGGCGGCCCACGCATCAGGCGAATATTGCCGGATGCGTTCCCGGCTGCGCTGGCCCATGAGTGATCGGAGCGCGGCGTCACGGGCAAGTTCGTCCATGGCGGAAGCGAGTTGGCCGACGTTCCCGGCAGAAACCACGCGGCCGTTCCATCCGCTTTCGACCAAGTCGGCAACGCAGCCAGCCGCAGCGGAGGAAATAACCGGCAAACCGCAGGCCATCGCTTCATTCACGACCAGGCCCCATGCATCAGTGTGGGTGGGGAAGACCAAAGCTTCCGCGAGCGCATAATACGCAGCCAGTTGTTCGCGCTGCGCGAAGCCTGCCAGATGAATGGATCCGGGACGAATGGCTGCAGCACGCTGAAGGAGTTCAGAGTGCGCGGCACCGTCTCCGACAAACACCATGCCTATTTCGTTTCTAACCTCTGGCGCCAGCGCTTCGTAGGCACGGAGAAGATCGAAGATGCCCTTTTCTGGCACCAGACGGCCCGCAAAAAGGAAGAAGCGAATAGGCAAGCCCAGTGCCCGGCGATGTCTGGCTGGGTCCCTGCGAATCGTTTCGGCTCCGCGCGCAAAGAGATGCGTGTCAACCGCATTCGGCGCGGTAAAAATGATTTCCTCGGGCACGCCATAATTTCTCAAATACTCAGCCGAAGATTTTCCCGGAACCACAAACGCAGCGCATCTGCGCAGAAATCTTGTTTTCAAAAATTCTATCAAGGCATGGCCGCCGCGGAAGTCTCGAGCCGTGCTCTCCGCCCAGAGACCAAATGGCACGCGGTTCCGTCGCGCCCAAAACATCGACTGCCACGAGGCGCCGTAGTTGTAGCCACCGCAGATGATGAAATCCGGCAAGGCTCGCCGCAGCGCCGCTTCTGCCCCCCAGTTCAGCAAAAGGCTGTGCCGGCCAGATCTTTGTCGCCAGAAGGGAAGCACCTGGTAAGAGAAACGAATCTCATCTTTATAAACCAACCATTGGCGCTGGGTGGAATCGGTTTCGGATAAGAAGATCACATGCAAATCGATCCCGTCGTGCCTCGCGAGCGCGTTGAAGACAGGGATGCGGTAGGGTGCGATGATCTCCGTGATGATCACAATCCGGCGGCTCATGCCACGCACTCTCGATAAAGCGCCGCAAGCCGGGTCGCTTGTTGCGCCGAGGTTAGGTTTTGGAGGACGGTGCGGCGAGCGGCTTCACCGATCTGCCGCCGAAGCTGCAGGTTTTGCAGAAGCGTGGAGAGGGCTGCTATTAATTCTTGCAGGTTGCCGGGATTGATAAGCCAGCCATTGCTTCCATGCCGGATAACTTCATCAATCCCCTGGCCGCGGCACGCGATCACGGGTTTCTCCGTGGACATTGCCTCGAGATAAACACAGCCCAGCGCCTCATACCGGCTGGGCAAAGCGAAAAGCACACAGCGGCGCATGGCCTCGACAACCTGTTTCCGGCTTTGACGGCCGAGGAACCGAACCTTGTCCGCAATGTTCCAATCGCTCGCCAATCTGGTCAAGCGACGGCGTTCGGGGCCGTCGCCAATAATCTCATAGGAGATATGCGGATAACTTGGAAGGACGAAGGCCAGAGCTTGCAGGAGCAACTCGTGACCTTTGATGGGAATCAGGTTAGCGACGCTGAGAATGCTGTTGGCAACGAAATCGGTTGATGGCGGAGAAAACAGCCGCTCATCGACGCCGTTGTAAATCACTCTCGTTTTTTCCGACACCGCAGCGTGATCGACCACTTTTTCGGCGACCTTGTCACTGATACAAATCACGCGCGACGCGGAACCATACACAAATTGCGCAACCCGCTTGCACCATGCGCCGGCAAATCCGCGAACTTGGTAGTCAAAGAATGCGTCCAGACCGTGGACGGTAACCACGCAAGGAATTTCCAGCTCTCGGCTCAACAGCACCGCCGCGTGCCCGCAGGGCAGAGCGGCATGAGCGTGGATCAGATCGATCGGCTGTGAGCGATGCAATTTGCGAATCTTCGAGATCAGACTTGCGTAAAGAAATGCCCCGGCGGAAGCCAGGCCGATTCCACTCGGGATGGAAGGATAGCGGACCCAGGTTGCAATGGGAGCAATCGTGTTGGCTCCCACGCTGCTGCGATGCAAGGGCTGCACAGCCACGACACAGGAGTTGACTCCGAAATCCGCTAGCTGCCGCAAGGGCTCCGCGACAAAACATCCGGCAGCATCGTCGGAGGCAGTGGGATAAAAAGGAGTGAGCGTCAGGACTCGCATGCGGGTTGGTGTTTCTCGCTCCTGAACTGGCGGTCTACCCTCCAGTCCAAGGAACCACATTGTCATCGGCTGCGCAATTGCGAGTTAGGTTCTCTCGATAGCGGGCATGCTGCTAAACTTCTGGGCAGTATGGAGCTATTCCTGAAAACTCTCGTCAGGCAGCTGCTCCCTCACGGAATCTGTGAATATTCTTTCCGTCGGCATGACTATATAGGGATGGGCCTTGGGCCGTCTCAGGCAAGTTGGCGGGCGCTGTCTCCGGGGCAATACCAGCGCGTCTGCGATGCACGCCTTAACCTCCTGCCCAGAGAGATCAGTTCGTCGTTGCGAACCTGCGTTGATGCCGGAGCAAACGTGGGGAACTGGACAGTGGCACTGCTGAGCGTGTTTAGGCCCGAACGTGTTGTCGCCGTGGAGTGCGAGCCCCGACTAATCGGCCTTCTGAAGACTCGATTGGGCTTTTTCCCCTGCGTCGAGGTGGTCGATGCTGCGCTCGCGGAAAGCGATGGGACGGCAGAATTTCATCAGCTGAGACAACCAGCAGGCTCTTCTCTTCTCAAGCCGCGAAGCGACATTAAAAGGGAGTTTGCGGCTAATTCCTGGGACGTTATTGGAGAAGTGAGCGTCAAGACGATCAGCTACGACCAACTGGTCGCGAAGGAAGCAGAAATATCGATCCTCAAGATCGACATTCAGGGTGCGGAAATGGGGGTGCTAAACAGTTCCAGAGAAGGCCTCAAGCGAACCAAGTCAGTGATTATGGAGGCTACGTTTACACCCCACTATGAAAACGATTCAGGATTCCCAGAGTTGCACCATCTCATGGAACAGAAAGGGTTTGGACTGTATCGGCTTTCACCTCCTTATGATCGCGGTGGGAGAGCTCTGTATGCAGACGCGGTTTATGTCCGCGAGGATATTTTGCGGCAATTGAAACCGTAAGCGCATAGCACATGAATTCTCCCGTTTCCTACGCCAGCCGAACCATCTGAGGTCGATAGCGGGCCACCTCTTCCAGAAGGACCGCCCAGCTATCGGCAATCAGTCGCCAGTCGAACATCTTCCCGCACCGATCATAGGCGGCGGCGCCCAGTTGCTTTCGCTCGGCGGGTTGCGCCAGCAAAGCGGAAAGCGTAGCCGCGAAATTCTCTATGTCTTCGGGATCGACCAACTGGCCTGCGCTGCCCAATACCTCGGGGATACCGCCGCGATTGGCGCCAACCACGGGCGTCGCACAAGCCATAGCCTCCGCGTTCACCAGTCCGAACGGTTCCTGGAACAAAGAAGGGCTGGCAAAGATGGTCGCTCTCTGGAACCAGGAGGGCAGATCGCGGTCGTGGTGAATGTAACCAGTAAAATGAATCCTCCCTTTGCAACCTTGGACGACAGAATTCGCTAACTCCCGCACTTGGCGGACGTACCGGGTTTCCTCATGGGTTCCAAAACCCGTAGTGCCTCCGAGGACAACGCGTGCGTCAGGGTGAGCCTGCAGAATTCGGGCATAGGCCTGTATGAGCTGAAGCACACCCTTCTCGGCATCGAGACGTCCGACGAAGAAAATGGTCTTGGGCTCGCGAAGCTCCTCGCGGGGAAAAAACAACTCGCGGTTGACTCCGTTGAAAACGACTTCGGTTTTTGCCACCAGGGCTGAAGACTTCGGCGCAAAGCACTCACGAAGAAAGTTGCTGCATACAACGACGCGATCAAGCCGTGGCGCGAGGTCATCCAACATCTGTCCAGTCCAATGGCCCAGGTGATCATTCTGCAGATGAAGCAGAATCGCTCCCTCATAGCCCATTCGGCGCAGAGCAGTTACCCACTGAGGCCGGTTATGAATGTGCAGGAGATCGAACTCGCGAAGCCGCCGCATCAGCGCCCACAACCACAGTTGCTCCTCGTAGCGCCGCGCTACCGGGATTCGACTCGCTACCTCGCAAGCACGCCATACCGGGCTGCTTTCGTGGGACAGTGGATAGAGGTCTTCGGAGCCGGTCGGAAAGCCGAAAACCGTGACATCGATTCTCTGGGTGAGCCGGCTGTAGACTTCGTAGGTCCATCGCGCCAAAGCGCCGCCGTAGTACGGGCTGAACTTCTCGCGACTGGAGAGCAAGACGGCCACCGATGGCCTTGGTCGTCCTCCGGAAGTCGCGGCATTCGCTGCGTCGCAAACGGACTGCTTCTCCCTTCGCAGGGATGCGTCAGCTTTCCATGAAGTGGACGAGGTAGTCACCAGCCACTCATTTCCATCTAAGATAGGCCAATCTCGGCGCCAGATGCGCTGATTCGATTCCACAAATTAAGACTCAACGCGTAAACGCCCAGGTATACCAAAGTGCCCAGAGTGATCAGCGCCAAGACATGAAGCGGAAGCAGGATCTGCATAGTTACAAGACTGGCCGCCATCAGGCAAGTGGCGGGAAACGACATTGCCACGGCAGCAAGCAAAGGCGGGCCGGTCAAATCCCTGGCGAACCAATAGTTCATAAGCGCGACGACGCCCTGGCTGAAAGCCGTTGTGAACGCCGCCGCAAGGGCTCCATACTTGGGAATCAAGAACAGATTCAGCACCACATTGGTTGCGGCTCCGGCGAGCACCGCGACCAGATACTTCTTTTCCCGGTCATTGGGTATGAGTTGCGCTCCGAAATAACTCGCTGCCGGCGCGGTGATAATGGTCAGCATCAGCCAGCGAAACAGAATCCCGGACCCAGCATATTGGCTTCCGAAAACAAACTGGGTGAGCGGAACCGCGAGAATAAAGCCGCCCACGGCGATGGGAAGGGCCAGGCCGACGGTGGCATTGCCAAACCATCGCAGATATTTTTTCTCTGCAGTGAGGTTCCGGCCCGCGGTTTGCGAGAGCAAGGGCAGAAACACTTGACCCAGGATCGGAGGAAAAGACATTGCCATGGTCATCAGCGCATAACTCGCGACGTAGGTGCCGAGTTCTGCGTCGGCGCGAAAGTACTTGAGCATTACCACGTCAATCTGGTCATAGATCATTGACAGGAGGCTGGCAAATCCCATGACCAGACAAATCGGCAGGAAAATACGCCAGGTCTGCGGTGAGATTTCTGGCAGAGGAATGTGATATTGACGGCGTGCCGGGAGCCAGATGAGCAGCATGCTCAGACCGAGGGACAGCAAGGTTGCTGATGGAATAATCCATGCGTCGCTGGAACCACGAACCAGCGTGAGGATCAGGCCGGCGTAGGCAAGTTGTGAGAGCGCGCCCTGCGCGGCGATCATGGACATGCGCGAGCGAGCCGCGAAAATCCATTGTGCGTCAAGACTGCCCACCAGGAACGCCAATCCGGAAAGCATGATCAGTAGGCGTGTCTGGCCGTCCCGCGGCGCCAGGAACAAAGTGAACATCGCGAGCAAAACGTAAGCCCCAGTTGCAAACACAATGCGGGCCCCGAGAACGTGCTTAACCAGGAATGGAACCCTTTCACTGTTCCTCGCGGATTCTCGCAGCGCATAGGTGGAGAATCCCGGAGAAGCCAGCAGGCCGAAAAAGCCCGCGACTGCGCCGGCGAACCCCAATCGTCCGTACATCGCAGGTCCGAGGGAGCGAACGACTCGCGGGAATACTATCAGCGGGATCGCTTTGTTCAGCAAGTCCAGCAAGACCAAGGCAACAGAGTTGTTGATGACGCGAGACAGACCCACGGTCTGCGGATACGACGGCTCCTGCGCAAATTGAGTGGTTGCATTCACTATGCGGTCTCGCCCAAGGCCTGGAAGTTTTGACGTTCAGCTGCCACTTCTCTAAAAATTCCGATCCATTGTTCAGAAATCTGATCCCAATCAAACTTCCGGGAATGCCGGGCGGCGGCCGACGCCATAGCTTGCCGTAATGAAGAATCGCGAAGAAGAACGTCCAAATATTGGGTCAGGTCGGCATCCGACTCTGCCAGGAAGCCAGTCTCGCCATGAAGTACATAATCGGGGCGGTATCCATTCATCGCGATGGCTGGCAAGCCGCAAGCGGCGGCCTGCCCGAGCACCTGGGGATGACCCTCGAGAATGCTTGGGAAAAAGAAAACATGCGCGCTCCGCATTTCTTCTCCAAGTTGCCTGGACGCCAGATGTCCCAAGAACGAAACGTTGCGGCAATCGTGCTGCCAGCACAAGGCGCGGCAGCGTTCTTCGGTTTCACCGCGACCCGCAATGCGAAACTGCACACTTGGCCAGCGGGCGGCTTCCTGGATCACCAATTCGACCCGCTTCCGAGGTTGCAGAGAACCGGCATAGAGAACTACCAGTGCATTGGAGCTACGGGCCTCTGCACTTTGCGGGGGCGCGAAGAAAAATCTTCGATCGACTCCGTCGTGAACAACGGTCGTCTCCACGTCGAACTTCTTGCGGACCGTCTCCGCTACATACTTCGAGTTGGAACAGACTCTGTCGGCCTCGATGATTGAGCGGCCAATCAAGCCTGCGCCCGTAAGATCATTCATCATCATGACCACGTAGCTCACCAGCGCAGTTCTTTTTCCCAGGTACTTTCTCGACTCGAAAAATGCGCGGTCAAGCGGGCCGTGTCGCGGGAAGAAATAGATGTCTGGCCGGGGAAAAAAGCAGCGCCGGAGCAGCCGGACGGTATTCCAGTGTTCGCTCCAACGCACCAAATCAGTGTTCCCGCGCGCGGCGATGCGCGGATCAGGATTGCCTTCGGAAACCATAATTACACGAAACTGCTCAGGGGGCAGGCGGGCAACAATTTCTTTTACCGTAAGATTTTGAGCGTTCGTATCGTCTTCGTCGGCACACGAAGGAGTGAAAATCGTGATGGGTTGAGTCGGCCCGTTCGTTTTCATCGCGGCGTCAATCACCGAATTAGAAGTCTCTGTGCGGCACTTCGTTCTGCCCGATTTCTTAGAAAAGCGATTAGGCGTTGCTTGCAAGCGGGAAGCCGCAAGCCCCCGAAAGCAGAAGCAACAACTCATCCGACCCGATGGCAACTCGATCCGCCGGTCGCCGAAGGCGTCTTCCGTTCTTAAGCAGCTCAGGAATTTCCGCAATCTGCTCCGAGGATTTCAGCTCGTGCCCCACACCAAACCGCGCGTATTGCTGAAGATACCCGGAAAAAGGATCACGCAGCCACGCACACAGGAAGACAGGAATGCCTAAGTCAGCGCACTCCAGCGCTGTTGAAGATTGCACGGTCAAGGCGAGTTGAGTGTTGTTCCATAACTGATCCGATGGTGGGCCCGCGATCACTTCGATCTGGCGCTCATGCTCCGGGATGAGTCGGCGCAGCATCCTACGGTGACCTTTGACGCTTTCAAAGGGATGCAGCTTAAAAACCAGCTTCAACCCGCAGGTTTGAGCGAGCGCCCACAAACGCGGCAAAAAGTCGCGGTAAACCTCATCGCTACGCCACCAGTAGCTCCGGTAGGGCTCAGTAAAAAACACCAGCCACCGAGCAGCGCGACGCGCCATGCCGTGCAAAGGCATCGGCTGCGACTGAGCGGGGACCACAATGGCGATCTTGTCCAGAGGAACGTGGCAGATGCGGCTCAGGTAATCGCGCTCCATTTCACTTTTGGCCAAGTAGGAATCCGCATGATTCACCTTGATCGCCATCGCGTAATTCAAGGCTCCGTGATGGCAGGCAAGAGCGGGGAGACCGTGTTTCTTGGCCAGGATAAGTGGAATGTTCGACGGAGGGTTGCTGTCGTCGGCGCTGAGGCAAGCGGTCACATTCTCGGATTCGAAGAGCCGGCTCCAGGCACCTCGAAGGGCGATGCCCCAGGACAGAAGCGCAGGAATCCGTCCAAGCACTCCAGCCTGATCCGCAGTGCTGAACTCCCCGGCGCCGATGACAAGCTGCTTTCTTAGACCGTTCCACGACTCGATCAGGCAAGCGATCTCACGCTGGTTACTCGAAACGAAGTACGGACTCAGCGATGTCAAGCGGACATTCGCTGGCAACGATGGAAGCTTGGCGTTGCTCCTGGTGAGGACCAGCAAGAATTGATGATCGGGAAGCAATTCAGCATAAGCCAGCGCAGTACGGGAAACATTCACGTAAGCCGACGGTAACAGTATGACTGGCCGCAGCGATGTACGGCGACGGCTGGTGAAGCGGCGGCGGATCGAATGCTTGCCATCCAATTTGTCTTCGAGCACCTGGGCAAGCTGGGCCGTGTTGAGATGCGAGAGCACGTCGCAATAGCGGCGTGCCCGGTGAATGACCGATTGGAAGCGGCTTTCCAAGATCGTCAGCCGGGCGCCGAGAAGTCTCTGCAGAGCCGTAGCGAGAGGATGGGGCCGAGTGGAGTACAGCTCACAACCCGCGCGCAGTTCTTTCGAGAGGCGGTGGACGAGCATCAACTGCTGAAGCTGGGGGACAATCTCCAGCGACAGTACGTCCCACCAATCGATTCCCCACTGATCCACCATGCGACCTGTACCGAGTTGCAGGAGTTGCCGGAACCGATGGAGATCCTCGATCTCTTCGGCGATCTGGTACAGGCTGAACACCGGACAGCCGGCTTGATGGCTCCAGCTTTCGTGGGTGGCCGCCGGGGCACGCGCAAAATCAACGATCAGATCCCAACGCTCTGTCAGTCCAGGCAACGGAAACGTGTCGTCGGAGTGGAGCAACAGGACTTTCAACCTTGCCCGCCTCCCGCTGGAACACGCCCCAGCATCCGCCTAACACTATGCTCCAGAAGTGGAGAAGACTTGATGGCAGCAGCGACGTGATAGCGGGCAGCTTCTTTGAGGTAACGCGCAGTCGAGGCGGTAGCCGTGAAATCCAGCGTCTGCCGGGTGCTCGTGGCAAATCGTTCTTTATAACCTTCCGCGCCCAGCCCCATGTCAACCCGCTCGATTTCAGGATCATTGCAGCCAGCTTCCACCATCTTTGAGAGAAGGCAGAATCCCGGGGAAAATTGCCGCCAGTCGCTGTCGAAAGTTGGCTGGTAGTAGAACCAGCTTCCGGCGAACCTGAACCCGTAGTTCCATGCCACCGGACGGTCTCCAACTCGGAGGCGGGTCAGCTCAATCCAGTTAGCGGCCGAGAGCAACGCGGCTAGTTCGGCGAGGAACGCTTGCCGCTGTGGATGTGACAAGTTGCTTTGCCGACCAGCGGCGGAGAATCGGGCGATATGCGCTTGCACGAACTCCGGCAGCCCGGTCCGAAGGCTGACACCTGATTTCAAATGGTCGACGCTTACCGGTCCGTGCTTTTCCATGCCTCTCAGGAAATAACGAAGCGCCTTGCGACTCACTACCAGATTCTTCAGATTCCGCCGTTCCACAGGCGATCCCATCAAGATTTGGGCACATCGGAATGCTGGCCGGGTAGATGCGATGTAGCCATGCGCATGCGCGCCGACCGTCAGGGCGCGGGAAGAGATGGAATCAGCCGGCAGATTTGCCGCCACTAAGGCTGGCATCTTCAATCTTCGAAGCTCGCTAAAGACCAGTTCCACAAACTCCGACCGGTGGGCGGGAGATGAAACAAAATCGCAATAGTCCGCTGTTGCATTTGCCAGGAAGAATGTTTCGCTCCGCGCTTTGTCCGTTGCCAGCGCCACGACACCGACCAATGAATCTTGCTCGTAGGCCAAAATCAGCAGAGGCGTGATGGAATCTCGATAGGCGCGGCTCACGGCAAGCGCCCACTCGAACGTGTAGAAGATCTCAGGACATTCCATCTGCTGCACCAGCGCGTTCCATTGGCTGGCCAGGACGTAGTCGTCCGGAATTTCTCGGTGGAGAACTAGAAGCAAGATTTCCTGCCTTTCGAATGATTAGCGGCGTTGGCGAACAGGCTGTGACAGCGATCTCTCGTCAAGCGTTCGACCTCACAGCGTTCAGGCTCGGTCTGAATAACTCCTGCAATGAGCGATGAAATCCCGAAATGTGCGCTTCAAATTCCGCGAGAGTCATTTCCGCGGTAACGTGGACGCGCGGAAGTGCAAATTTCGGAGTCCGAGTTCCGAAAGCTCCGCTCACGTTGAGGAACGCGCACTGGAAGCCAGCCCGCTCGGTCATTTCCATTTCACGCGACGTGACTGATAACGAATCGCCAAATGGATAGGCAAATGCCCAGATCTTTCGTGCTAATGCCTGTTCCAGATTTTTCTTGCTCTCCGAGATCTCGCTCCACGCCACTTCCGGAGACGACTGCGACAGCATCGGATGCGAGAGTGTATGCGCCCCGATGCACATCCCCGCCCCTGCAAGCTGTTGCAGTTCGGCCTGGCTCAATACTAAGAACCGCCGGCTGCATAGCGAATCTTCGCGGTATTCCGCATCCCATCGCTCAGAAAGACCGAGCTGCACTCTTATTTTCTCCAGAAGCAATCTTCGTCGATCCAAGCCATAACGAGAAAGTTTTCTTACCAGCGCCCACCACAGCGAACGTTTCTCCTTCCGGCTGGTGCACGCTCGCAGTCCGATTTCGGGCAGATCCAGAGTCAAGTTCTCAGGCCCTGCCAGGAACATCAGGTATAGTTCCTCGTACCACAACATTGTGGGGGTCTCGACGAGCGAAGCGCCAGTGACAAAGAATAAACACTTCAGCCCAGCCTCCTGAAGAATCGGCAGCATGTCGAACAACGAGTTCCGCAGGCCGTCATCGCAAGTCAGTAGCACGGAACGCGGAGGCAATTCATGCCCGGCCTCAAACCAGAGCAGGAATTCTTCTGGGGAGATCACGTTGTACTGATCCTTAAGGAATCGGAGATGGCGGCGAAGAGAATCCGCACTCAGCAGGCTGCCATCCAGGGCTCGATCAACGATTTTGTACCCTGCGGGTAAAACGCCGTGATAGGTCAGCACCACGGGTCCAGGCTCAGCCGCGCGACGCAGATATCCCGCCTTCGACAGGCCTGGATAGACCACGTGCTTCAACAATGGACTGACCAGTCTCACGCTTTCATCACCATGGCAGTGCTCACAAGACCCTCATACAAGCGCAGGAGGCTGGGGAAATTCTTATCCCAATCCGCACGCTCAGCCACAATCCTTTGATTCCGGGAGGAAATTGCTTCAAGCTCATTCGGCGGCAAACTCGCTACGCGAAGAAGTTTCTCCGCAAACTCCTCAGAGGCGCCGGTCGGTGCTAGCCAACCGTTTTCATTCTCAGTGATCCATTCACGGTTAGACGCGATATCAGTGACGACGGCGGGAAGCCCGGTCGCCATTGCCTCCAGCAACGAGATGGAAGTTCCGTCGGACCTGGCACAACTGACGTAAGCATTCGCAGCGCGAAACCACCCTGGCGTCTCTGCACCTGCAACCAATCCCGGAGTGACCACCACCTGCTGCAATTCATTTTCTGCGATGAAGTTCCGCACCTGCCTAGCCGCTGAACCCTCGCCCAGCAAGAGCAAGCGCAGCCGATTGTTCTTTTTGTACGCCAGGTGGAAAGCTTGGAGCAATACATCCGTGTCATAAAGTGGCTCCCACGATCGCGTACTGATGAACGCGAACGCGTCCGGACTCAGACCCAATCTTTCTCGGGACTCGGCTGGGCTCTGCGGCGAAAACGACCCGCGCTTGATTCCCCAGGGAAACTGCGCGATCCGTTCATTCGGAATCGCCGCGTAGCGCTGAGCAACTCCGCGAACGGTTTCGCAGTCACAAAAGAATCCATCTGCCGCACGCAGAGCGGCCTCTGTAGCGCGTCTCCACTCCGCATTCCGATCCGCATGGACCAGCATGTCCGAGCCCCAGGACATCACCACCAGCGGGTGGAAACCGGAAAGCGCCGCAACGTAGCCGCAAGTTTGAACTGGCCCGGCGTGCACAAGGTCGGGCCGCAGTTCTTTCAATACAGACTGAAACTCAGAGAGAAGACCGGCAAACCGGCTTGGATCCTCATCGCAGCGAACACTTTGCTTCATCTGCACGCGCCGGACTCCGCGGGGCAACGGGTTTGCTGCGAACCCTGCTTGCGTGGCGTCAAGGAAACAAACATCGTGGCCGAATGCGGTCAGCTTTTCGAGGAACCTGCGATTGTGGTCCGAGCCGTTGTCGGAGAAATAGAGGATCCTCATGATTAGTGAACCTCAGCGTCACTGAGCATTGTCCAGCTGAGGTACTCGCCAGCGGGCAAATCACGCGTCAGGGTTTTGCCAACCACTCGCGATAGATCGAAAGGCATCACGGCATCGCGCGGAGCAGGACGAAGCGCTTCCAACATCTCAGGCCGCAGCGCCGTTCCCGAACCAAGATCGACTGCTGCCCGCAGGCAGCGGCGCTGCAACACTGCGGTTTCGCGCTCATTCTCCTCCACTATCTTGAGCGAAGAGCCGAGCGCCGATTCGAGTTCGCGGGTGCGGTCCACCATATCGCGCCACGCTTGCGGCGTCATGGAGAAAGGGTGATCCGGTCCTTCTCTGCGATTATCGTCGGTGAAGTGTTTCTCAATCACGCGCGCGCCCAGCGTAACCGCGCCGAGGACGGTGGCGTGTCCCTGAGTATGGTCGGACAAACCAAGAATCACGTCGGGAAACATTGCCCGGTAGGTTTCCAGCACCCGCAGGTGGATGTGGCGGAAGGCTTCAGCACTCCCGGTGTAGTCTGTGTTGCATTGCATGAGCACTAGCTTCGGATTGATTTTCAGGATTTCCTGTACCGCACGTTGCACCTCGGCAAGTTCCGAAGCTCCCGTCGCCAGCAACACTGGCTTTTGCTTGCCAGCGACTTTGCGCAGCATCTCGGGCCAAGTGATGTCCCCAGAACCGATCTTGAAGAGTTCAACGTAAGGATCGAGCATATCGACCGCTTCAAGATCGTACGGGGCAGAAAAGTAATCGATGCTGCAGGCTTCGCATTCCTGCTTCAGAATGGGCGTCCACTCCCAGGGCAAAGCGGCATCCTGATAAACCTGAAATACACTTTTCTTCCATCTGGACTGATGGGAAAGCTGGCTCCCCAGCGCTTGAAAACCTTTGCTGCTGACGATTTTGGAAGCGCGGAAGTTCTGGAACTTCGCGGCATCAGCGCCGGTTTCCGCACAGACCCGAATAAGAAGTTTGGCTCGCTCCAGATCTCCATCGTGATTGGCCGAAATATCCGCCACGAAATATGTGGGACTTTCCAAGCCGACAATTTTTCTCCCCAGCTTCAACGAGGTCATTCAGCCAGCCCCGACAAGAAAGCTCTTGAGATGATTGTGGTATCCACTTTCGTGCAAGTCCCGAAAACGACGAAGCCCCGCGTCAACGTCCGGCATTAGCCTGCCCAAAGCTGCACCGATTTTCTTGGTGTTGAGCGAGGGATCGACCGGCCGCGGGGCTCGAAGCTTAGCGTCCAGAATGCTCATCGGCACAACACCATCCACTCTGAGGTTGAAGGCCATCGCTACTCGTTTGGCAAAATCGTACTTGCTGATGCGCTCCGAACTTACGACGTGGTAGATTCCGCTTAATCCGCGATCCAGCATGGTCAGCAGCACGTCTGCGACATCATTCACCAGCATCGGGCAAAAATAGACGTCGGAGAATCCACGCACTTGCTTTCCCGCCGCAATTTCATCAAGAACCCACTCCGCAAAACTCTGCTTGGGCTGCGCATTCCATCCATAAATAGTGACACGAACAATTAGAGCTGAGGAGTGCCGCCGAAGCACCTCCTGTTCGCCCCGCCATTTCGATTTTGCATAGACACTGAGAGGCGCGGGCTGATCGGTTTCCGAATAGTTGCCGCGTTGGCCATCAAACACGGAATCCGTCGAAATGTAGATAAAGTGGGCGTCCAGTTCCTGGGCAACTTCAGCGAGAAAAGACGATGCCTGAACATTCACTCGCTCTGCTTGCTCAGGATGGTCTTCGCACCAATCCACCCCGGTGGCAGCGGCACAATGAATGATGCTCTCCGGCTGCAGAGGCGCCAAAAAAGCGCGCACCGCCGGGCGATCAGTTAAATCAACCGCGCAGGTTCGTATTCCGGGAACACGCAGAAAGTTGCGATTGCAGATCCCCACCACTTCGCGGCCAAGGTCGCGCGCCTGGGTAACCACGCTCGCTCCCAGCAATCCACTGGCACCGGTGATGACAATCCGCTGGGAAATCAGCCCTCCTGCAGAGCCTTCTGCATAACGTCTCGATTCAAATCCACCAAGTCGGGCTCTTGCTCCAGCAGAGAAAGAACGTCACGCCAAGAGAAGCCGTCATTGTTACCGAGGCGGTCATAGACCGCGCGGACGAGGGCGAGATCCTCGGCTGTGTCGACAGTCCACCGATAATTGCTGTAATCTGCCTCGCCCTTGACCGGAAAAATGTCGAACCGATCCGGATGCTCGTAAATGTAAGGGGTCACGTGTGCCCGTTGATAAGACAATCGTGCCTCCCGCCACGCGCGTGCCAGAGCTTCCCAGGTCATCACCTCAGTATCAAGTCCGCGAGGATAAGTCCTCTGCAGCGCATTGCTTGCATAGTCAGGCCGGCACTCCAGGAAGGAGCGAATCGTGTTATCGGTGATCTCCGGATCAATCAGTGGGCAGTCGGATGTGATTCGAACAATTCCCTCGGCACTGATCCATTGGGCCGCTTGATAGTAGCGGTCCAGCACGTCATTCTCCTCACCGCGGAAGACTCTTACGGAGAGGCGCTGGCATTCGCGGACAATTGGGTGGTCGGCGGCTGAGTTAGTCGTGGCCACCACAATTTCGTCGATGAGCGTGGCCCGTCGTAAGCGTCGCGCTACTCGGGCCAGCACCGTCTCCCCACCAAGATCCATCAGGACCTTGCCGGGCAGGCGCGTGCTATTCATTCGGGCTTGGATGATGGCAACAATTTTCATGCTTGCGCGATCGCCGTGGCTCCTTGCAGGCTTGGGGTTTTTCTCATGTGAGTGCTTACGCCCGGACGTGCAGCGCTTGCTCCTGAGGCAGGGGAGGTAAGACTGGGGAGCTTTCAGCGAGCAGTTCGTACAACTCCTCCGCGCTCAGCCACTGGGGATTGTTGTCGCTGCTATAGCGAAATCCGTCGGGAAGCGGCCGGGCTTGGTTCCAGTTTCCCTTGTGCCACCAGGGATGCGCCGGTTGGATCACGAACATATCATCCATCTCCCGCGCGTTGCGAGCTTCATCTTCCGACAGCAGCACCTCATGCAGTTTCTCTCCCGGACGGATCCCGATCGCTTCCACATCGCAACCCGGGGCGATGGCCTCGGCCATTTCCACCAGCTTCATGCTCGGAATCTTGGGAACGAAAATTTCTCCCCCATGCATTTGCTCGATGCAGCGCACCACGAACTTGACTCCGCGCTCGAGCGTAATCCAGAAGCGAGTCATGCGGGAATCGGTGATGGTAATCTTGCCGCGCTTGCGCTGTTCCAGGAAAACCGGAATCACGCTGCCACGGCTCCCCAGAACATTTCCGTAGCGGGCGCAACTGAATCGCGTATCCTGTGCGCCGGAATAGGCATTCGCCTGCACGAACATTTTCTCCGCGCAGAGTTTGGTCGCGCCGTAAAGATTGATGGGGTTCACTGCTTTGTCGGTGCTGAGGGCAAGAATTCGGCGTACTCCACGGTTGATCGCGGCGTCGATAACATTGCGTCCGCCGATGATGTTGGTCTGGATCGCTTCGAACGGATTGTATTCGCAAGCCGGGACCTGCTTCAGCGCCGCCGCGTGAACCACGACTGTGACGCCGGTGAAGGCGCGTTCCAAACGCTGCGCATCGCGCACATCGCCGATGAAATAGCGCAAGCTTGGATGGTCGAATCCCGAAGCTCGCATGTCATGCTGCTTGAGTTCGTCGCGGCTGAAGATGATGAGCTTCTGCGGGTGGTATTCGCGCAGCATCAGCTCGACGAACTTCTTCCCAAAAGAACCCGTCCCGCCCGTGACCAGTACGACCTGCTCGGACCACTTCATCGGTGTAAGCCCTCGAAGTGAAAACGCAATCTCCAGAAGAACCCGGGTGGTTCAATCTGTGTTGCATAGTGATCAAAATGAATTTGCCAGCGCCAGTATAACGGAGATAAGCGCCGATCCAGCCTGCAGGAACCCCCGTTAACACTAAGGAACCCGCCTAATTTAGGAGCGAGGAGTCTTCCCCCGATGGTGCTAGACTGTGCCCAATCGCAGCCAGTCACGGATGTAGGGACTCAGTTGTGGTCTGGCTGGAAACAGAGACCATGATGGCGAAGGCTCTGCCCGCCATCGAAATTCTGCACGGGAGCATGCATGGATTCGGGACCGATCATACCGCTGAATGGCCAGATCATACGCGCCATCCAGCCCTCAATCCCGGTTGAATTCGACCGCAATGCTGCGCCCGGCGGCTATCCCGGCGTGCCCACCCAAGATTCGCCGCTCCGCGAATACCTGCGAGTCCTGATCAAGAGCAAGTGGGTGGTAGTTGCAAGTGTGGCGTTGGTGGTGGGTCTGGTAACGATTTCAACTCTGCGCTCCACGCCCATTTACGAAGCGGTTGGCAGCATCGCCATCAACAAGATGGACCCAGTCACTTTCAATCTGAAGGATGCGTCCAGCAGCTTCGATTACTACGACCCCACCGATTTGGACACAGAGGTGCGGATTCTGAAGAGCGATCTGTTGGCTCTTCAGGTGATCCGGCAATTGAACCTCGACCGGCAGCCGGAGTTCGGGACGAAAAGTAAGTCTGCATCGCCATCGTCATCCCTGGAGTTGACCACAGACGCGCTGCAGCCTGATTCGGCAAAGACCTCAGCCGCTCTCGCCAACTTCAAAGGCAATCTACAAGTCTCACTCGTGCCCAACACCAGAATCATCGAAATCCGTTACCGCAGCCCGGACAGGAATGTCGCGGCGCGGGTAGTGAACACGCTGGCCAACACCTACGTTGAGCAGAATTTCAAGACGCGATTCGAGTCCACCATGCAGGCGTCGGACTGGCTTTCCAAACAGTTGGTTGACCTTCAAATCAAAGTGGAGACTTCCCAGGAAAAGCTTGTCCAGTATCAGAAGCAGCACGAAATTCTCGGGATCGACGAAAAACAGAACATCACCACCGCCAAGCTGGATGAATTGAACCGGGAATTGACCACGGCCGAATCTACGCGGATGGAGAAGGAATCGATTTACCACCTGGTGCAATCGGGTGATTCCGACTCAATCCTCGCGGCCGCTAACGTGGATGGCGCGGCAAAGGGTTCCAGTGCCAGTTCCGCGCTGCTGGAAAAGCTGCGCGAGCAGCAAGCCGATCTGAAGATCCAAGTGGCACAACTGAGCACGCAATTTGGACCTTCCTATCCGAAACTGGCTCAACTCAGCAGTCAACTCAAGGAGGTCGACGAGCAGATTCAGACTGAAACGCGCAAGGTGGCAGCGCGTCTGCGCGGCGATTATCTGGCTGCCATGCAGCGTGAAAGTATGCTGCGGAGCGCGCTGGAGCAGCAAAAGCAGGAGGCGAACAAGCTGAATGAGAGTGCCATCGAATACAGCCTGCTCAAGCGCGACGTCGACGCCAACCGAACCCTCTCCGAGGGATTGCTGGAAAAGTTGAAGGAAGCGGGCGTGACGGCGGGTTTGCGTTCGAATAACTTTCGTATCGTGGATGCCGCTCGAATTCCCACAACGCCCTCGGGGCCGAACCTCCTGCGGAATGTAGCTTTAGCCCTGGCGCTAGGTCTTTCCACCGGCGTAGGGCTCGCGTTCCTGTTGGAGAGTATGGACAACACCATACGGACGCCGGAGCAGGCGCAAGTCATCTCGGCGCTGCCGTCATTGGGCATGATTCCTCTCGGGTCAAGAAGCAGCCGGGGCATCGGCAGTCGCCGGAAGCTGGCTCTGGCCTCTTCCAAAGAGGCGGTCGAGCTGGTAACGCAATCGCGTCCTCGGTCGCAGATGGCGGAGTCTTACCGCGCATTGCGCACTTCGCTGCTGCTCACATTTGCGGGAGGACCTCCGAAGGTCATCCTCATTACCAGCGCTCTTCCGGAAGAAGGAAAAACCACAACCAGCGTGAACTCCGCGATTGTTCTGGCTCAGAAAGGCACGCGAGTCTTGCTGGTTGATGCTGACCTCCGCCGGCCCAGCATTCACAAGACACTCGGCATGGGTCCGAAAATCGGGCTGAGCAACGTCCTAACCGGCAGCGCGACTCTGCAACAAGCGATCCTTCCATCGACGATTCTGCCTGACCTTTTCATTATGCCAGCCGGAACCCCGCCGCCGAACCCGGCGGAACTTCTAGCCTCCAACAAAATGAAAAATGTTCTGGAGGAGTTGCGCAAACAGTTCGACCATATCGTCATAGATTCGCCCCCGACGCTGTCGGTCACGGACGCCGTGATTATGTCGACCAGCGCTGACGCAGTGGTTCTCGTCATCCGGTCTGGGCACACTACCAAACCAGCTTTGCGGCGCGCGCGGGACATTCTCCTGCAGGTGAATGCGCGAGTGTGCGGCGTGTTGGTGAATGCCGTCGATCTTAACTCGCCGGATTATCACTACCACTACGAATATCAGGGGAAGTACGGCCACGCTTACTACCAGGAGAATCCATTGAGCGATGCGGAGGAAGCTGCGTCCGAGTTCACCTCTGCTGGAGCGTAGTGTGGCGCCGCCCGGTGCAACAAACTCGCACGAAAACCTCCACATCAAAATTGCCATTGACACTCCGGTCCGGAAATTTATTTTCCTGGGGGCATGCCTGCTCTTGGCAACGCTTTATGTCGGATTGGTAACCCGGGAATTCTTTGCCGACTATTTTTTCAGGAAGCTTGACCTTCCAAGCCTGCAAATGGCCGTCCGGCTAGAGCCGGGAAATGCGGATTATCGCTATCGGGTGGGGCACTATTTCCTGCACATGCAGAATGACCCAGCGACTGCGCTGCAATTCTTCAAATCGGCAGCGGCGCTAAACCCGCACAATGCCGCCTACTGGCTTGAGCTGTCCAGGACTTACCGCCGGCTCGCAAATAGCGATCAGCAAAAGGATGCTTTGCAGCACGCCATCGCCGCAGATCCATCCACTCCCGACGTTGCCTGGGAAGCGGCAAACTCGTACCTGACGCTCGGCGAGACGGATAGAGCGCTGCAAGAATTCCGTGTGGTTCTGCAGAATGATCCCTATTTGCCGGCTGCAGCTTTGGATCGCTGTTGGCGCATCAAACCCGATGTCGAGTTCCTTCTGCGGGATGTGGTCCCACCTAACGCCGAGGTCTACTCGGCATTCCTGGATCTCCTGATCTCCAAAAATGAACCGGCGGCCGCGGCCAGTGTTTGGACGCAAATGGTGCAACTCCAGCAGCCCGTCGAGACGAAACATGTTTTCGATTATGTCCGATACCTGATCGACCGGCGAGATGTTGCGCAGGCTCATCGAGCCTGGCAGCAAGCGGCAAATTTGTGCGATCTTTCTGGATATCAACCTTCGCCGGAGAACCTCGTCGTCAACGGCGATTTCAGTCTGCCCGTCCTCAACGGCGGATTCGATTGGCTGTATGAAAAATTGTCCGATGTTTCGCTCGCGCTCGACCCGACCGAGTTGCATTCCGGTCACCGTTCGCTTTCGATCATCTTTGACAGTCGCGGAATCGAAGACGCAGGGATTCGGCAACTCATCCCAGTCGAGCCGAATGCGAAATACGAGTTCTCTGCCGACTTTAAGTCGGAAGGCTTGGAGGGCGCGGGTGGACCGCGATTCTCGTTTGACGACAGATTTACCGGGGCGAACTACTTTGTCAGCGAGGAGCTTAAAGACGAGGGATTCTGGAAGCAGGTCGGCGGAACATTTGATACCGGTCCGGATAGCAAACTGGTGGTCTTGCGAATCCAGCGAGTGCCTGCCGGAAATGCCATTCGCGGCAAGCTGTGGATTGGCGGGGTTCGCCTGACCCGCGTCCGGCCCACTCAGGAACAGACCGCGGCAGGTGGCCAGTGACCTCCCCGCGGCCGCTGGCGCTGCCAATCGAATCTGCCGCCCAGCGGCGATCTTCCGTTTCGGCGCCGGATGCCATGCTCTTGTACGGCGTGTTTGGCTTATTGCTGTTTGGGCCACTGGCATTTGGCGCGGTTGAGCCATGGTCGATTGCGATCCTGGAGGCAGGGGCGGGTTTGCTTTTCGCGCTTTGGGCTGTGCGTCGCGTCGCAGCCGCAGAATTGGAAATCGTGGGCAACCTGCTGTTTTTGCCGATGTTGCTTTTTGCCGGCCTGGTTTTATGGCAGCTCGCGATGGGACGTACCGACTACCGCGCTGACACTGCCTCTGCTGTCCTTCTGTACTGCGCCTATGGCTTGTTGTGTTTCTTGGTGGTCCAGTGCGTGCGAAGAACATCGCAGGTTCAGGCTCTTGCGTGGGTGCTCTCCGCATACGGTTTCGCGGTTGCGCTGTTCGCGTTGATGCAAGGCATATCCTCCAACGGCAAACTGTACTGGCTCAGGACTGCGCAAACCGACGGATGGATTTATGGGCCGTATGTAAACCACAATCACTACGCCGGTTTAATGGAGATGCTGACGCCGATTCCTCTCGCCATTGCTTTTGCCGGCGGCGTTCGGGCTTCACGCAAGGCCCTGGCCGCCCTGGTGGCGGCGGTGATGGCGAGCACGATTTTCTTGTCGGGATCGCGAGGTGGCATGGTTGCTTTCGCCGCGCAGATGGCTCTGCTCGCTGCGTTCCTGATCAAGCGACGTAACCGTTGGAGTGTCACCCTTGCGCTAAGCGCATTCCTGATCATTGTATTGGGGCTATCGGCGTGGCTGGGTGGCGGCGAATTGACTGACCGCATGGCTAGCATTCACAGCGCCACGCAGAGAGATTTGCCCGGAGCCACACGGTTGAAAATGGATCGCGATGCTCTGAAAATGTTCGCGCAGAAACCGGCTCTGGGATGGGGTTTGGGCGTCTTCGGTGAGATTTATCCGCAGTTCAGCAGTTTCTCCAGTAATCTCCCGGTAGGCATGGCCCATAACGATTACTTGCAATTGCTGGCTGAAACGGGAGCACTCGGATTTGCGATTTTCCTTTGGTTTCTGCTGATGTTATTTGGTTCCGCGCTAACCGGATTGAAACGCTGGCCGCCCGATACCAACACCGCCGCGACTCTCGCCGCCACGCTAGGCATCAGCGGAATTCTGGTTCACAGCTTTGTGGATTTCAATTTGCAGATCCCCGCCAATGCGGCGCTGTTCTACGTGCTATGCGTGGTTGCTGCCAGAAAGCCAGGTTTTGAAACGCATCGCCGTCCACATCGCAACCAGCGGCATTCGGTCGAGGAGTTACCGCGTGCTGCGCTCATCTCCGTTACGGCTTCCACTGACTGACGAATGGTTTGGAGGACTGGCACAACAGGAGGCACACGATCACTCCTCCTCCGATCACGGAACCAGCCAGGAAATAGGGATTCGTCACTATGCTGCCGTTTCCTGGGATAGGCGGCGCTCCGCCTTTCCGTTTCTTCTTCTTGCAGTTTCCGGAATCGTCACGAGCAGCCTGCTCTCCCTCGGATAGAGTTGCAGAGCCCTTTCCACAATTAACGTTCACCTCGCCCTTGGTGGCCGCGACCTGAACCGAGCCGCTTTCGTCTACGACTTCAAAATCGGTCCACGCGTTGGAAACCGGAGTCACCGTGACTTCCCCGGCAAGCGCAACCATGCGATGGGAAGTGGCCACGTTGATGCCTCCATGCTCCAGAGACACGGTATTCCCTCCAAATTTGATCAGGGAATCCGGAAACACGATGACGCCGGAACCGAAAGCATCGAGGGTCGCGAGAGACTCTGCCTGGGTCTGTATGAGGTCGCCCGGGAAAACAGCGGAGGAACGGGGCAAGGGTGCGCCATTGAGCCAGACCGCGCCTCCCCTGCCGTAAAGCATGGCGGCACCGGAGTCAGCTGCGATCAGGGTTGCAGGTGTGGTGGCGATCATCATCCAGCAAATAATATTTCGGAGCATAGACACGCTTATCCCACTCGTTCTTCGCCGTGATCCTAGCCTGCGCACCATGCTTCGTCAATTGCCTTCTCTGGTGACCGCGGTCCGCGAACTCGCGGGTTGACCCGCTAGCGCCAGCGGTCGACCAGTTCCCACCATATAAACTTCGTCCACTCCCCCAGATTGGTTTTGGCCCACTCGCGATGCCGCCACCATTGCACGCCAAACTCGCGGTCATCGAAGGCAGCCGCGACGCTGTAGTCTGCCGGCAAAACCCGGCTAAAAATGCTGAGTGCCCGCCGGGTGTGGAAATCGGAAGTAACCAACAGGATTCTACGAACGCTGACGCCTTGAAGACAGCGGGATACATCTTCAGTTTCATCTCTGGTGGAATGTCCATAAATTGGGCAAACCGTAATTAAGCTGGCCTGCGGCAGCCCTTCGACGTACTTCCGAGCAAGTTCCGCCTGATCCCATTGATAAAGTTTGGTATCGGCTGGAACATCGAGAATCATCCGCGGTGCGTAGCCCTGAGCGAGCAGTTCCAAGCCCCGCGCCGGACGCCGGTCTGTCTCTCCGGCGAGAACGACGATCATGTCTGACTTGCGAGGTTGATTGATGACCAGGAATTTCCCACACGTCGCAGCCAGTGCAAATAGGAGCAATCCTCCCACGATGAAGACAAGCTTGAACCTTCCCATAGATTTCGTTTGCTGCAGTTGGGCGTACCGGCCGAAGCTGCGGTTCGTCAGTCCGTCTGAATCATAAAGCTGTAGTCCACGGGCAACCAACTCTGCGAACTCTTAAAGCAGTGGTTCATCAAAAACTGAAGAGCAACATGCTAAAATTCAAACTGATTCACACTTTTAACCATGACGATTGAATCCATGCCGACCGCTTTATTTGCCGAACTGAAGAATAAGATTGAGCAGAAACAGGCGCGTGTCGCCGTCATTGGTTTGGGCTATGTAGGCCTGCCTCTGGCACTGCTCTACACCGAGCAGAGATTTCCGGTTACCGGGTTTGATATCGATGCCCGCAAGGTCTCCACTTTGGATCAGGGTGGCTCCTACATTTTCCGCATTCCGGCGACTGAGATTCAGGCAGCGAAAAAAATTGGATTCAGTGCCACCGCCGAATATTCCCGGCTCACAGAGATGGACGCCATCATCATTTGCGTTCCTACGCCTCTGAACGAATACCGCGAGCCAGACTTAAGTTTCATCACCGATACGGCGAAGTCCATCGCTCCCTATTTGCGCGCTGGACATCTCGTGATCCTTGAGAGTACTACCTATCCCGGCACGACGGAAGAGGTGTTAATCCCCATTCTGGAGAAAGGTAACCGGCACGGGCTCAAGGCTTCGCGCGGCGATACCGCCAATGGGAACGAGTTTTACGTCGCGTTCTCTCCCGAGCGGGAAGATCCCGGAAACCAGACGGTGGCGCGCCGCGATATTCCGAAAGTGGTGGGTGGACTGGATGCGAAAGCGTCGGATCTGGCTGCTGCTTTGTACGGCGCGATCTTCAATCGCGTGGTGCGCGTCTCCTCCCCGGCAGCCGCGGAGATGACCAAGTTGCTGGAAAATATCTACCGCTGCGTGAACATCGCGCTGGTGAATGAGTTGAAGCTGCTGTCGCTGCGCATGGGGATCGACATATGGGAAGTGATTGAGGCGGCGGCAACCAAACCCTTTGGGTTTCAGGCTTTTTATCCGGGGCCCGGGCTGGGCGGCCATTGCATTCCGGTGGATCCGTTCTATCTGTCATGGAAAGCCAAAGAGTGGGATTTCCGTACCCGATTCATTGAATTGGCTGGCGAGATCAACACCAACATGCCGTATCACGTGCTGGAATCGGTCGGCAAAGCTCTCAACCAGCACAAGAAGGCGTTGAACGGTGCGAAGATCCTAGTGCTCGGACTCGCCTACAAGAAAGATATCGATGATTTGCGCGAGTCTCCCTCTTTGACCATCATCGAACTGCTGCAAAAAGACGGCGCTCAGGTCAGCTATAACGATCCTTACTTCCCGACGGTCGGCAAAGGGCGCAAATACGATCTGCAGATGAAATGCGCGCCGCTGGAGAATCTTGGCCAATACGACTGCGTGCTGATCGTCACCGACCACTCCGACTATGACTACGCGGCCATCGTGCGCGATTCGCAGCTCGTGGTCGATACGCGTAACGCTACGCGCGGCATCAAGAGCCCCAAAATCGTCCACTGCTGACGGAAGTCTGGACTTCTGCAACCCCGGTTTCTACCACAGTTTTCAGGAATGGTTCGGAATTTTGCCTCGATCGTATCGCCGCGCGACTCGACTTCGCTAGCTCGACTGATTTATGTGGGAAGGTCACCAAGATGAGCGGACTACGGAGTGCCGGGAGTGACCGGACGATGGATTCTCTAGGCTGGATCTACTGCCCGACGGAGCTGGCGACGGATGAAAATACGTTGTTGGCATTCCCGCCGATCAGGCGGATGGTGCCCACTACGATCACCAATACCACGGCCAACATGACCGCGTACTCGGCGACATCCTGTCCTCGTTCATCGGACCACATCTGATGCAAAAATCTGGCCACGGGCTCCTCCTTACTTCCAGTTATACTCCGCTCCACAAACGAGAGAAGCTGACTATCCTGATTGATATTCGGCATAGATATCCCCGATATCATTGCAATGCCTAATGCTAAATAGAGGGGTGATCGCTGGACAATAGCTCTTCGGTGTCAGGCTATGGCACGGAAGTGCCATAGCGCTCAGGCAATGGGTTTTAGCGGCAAAGACTGATTGACCGCGAAGAGCGCGAGTTCGAGGCGAGTGGACACCCCAAGTTTGTCGAAGATATTGCTGAGATGGTGTTTCACCGTGTCCTCGCTGATCTTAAAGTATTCCGCAGTCTCTTTATTGGAGTAGCCGGCCACTACCGCCGAAACAATCTCCAGTTCGCGGGGGGTGAGCCCGAATTTCTTCTGCCGAGCTTCTTCCCCGGAGGACTGCACCAGAGTTCTAAGGTAGAGCACGAGATTAGAGACGCTTTCACGTCCCACCCAGTATTCGCCGGCCATAACGGTATGAATGGCTTTCAGCAAAAGCTGGGTGGCGGAATCTTTTAGTACGACCCCGCGAGCCCCGAGCTGCAGCGCCTCGACAATCTGGGCCTTCTCGGCGGCCGCGGTCAGCAGGATGACTCGAACCGCGTTCTGGTTGGAGGCGGAACTCATCTCACGCAGCGCCTCCAATCCGGGATGCCGAGGCATGGCAAGGTCCAGGAGCAGGATGTCGGGCTTGAGCTGCCGGGCAAGTTTGACCGCCTCGGCGCCGTCGCATGCTTCCCCGATCACTTTCAGGTCAGGTTCAGTTTCCAAAAGCCGGCGCAAGCCATCCCGGAAAATCGGATGGTCATCGGCAATCACGATGCGAATCGGCTGCAATCGTCTGTTATCCATAAGTTGTTTCCCGGCGTTGCGGGACGGTAATTTCTAAACGCGACCCTGAACCCGGATTTGATTCTATCGTGAGTTCGCCTTCAATCAAACGGACGCGTTCTTTAATTACCAGCGGTCCTTTGCCCAGTGTGTCGAGTTCGGCCTGGGAGACGCGCCCGGCGAATGGAAAACCCCGACCGTCGTCTTCGATCAATACGTGCCATGCGCCATTGCGCGAACCCAGCCGCACCAGCACCTGCCGCGCCTGGCTGTGCTTGCGGACATTGACCAGCGCCTCCTGCACAATGCGCGCCAATTCCCGGCACACTGGCTGCGGCATATTCAGTTTATCCAGATCGGAAATGAAGCGGGCGGAGATTCCGGTCTCGCGCTGGAATCTCTCCACCGTGTCAGACAGCAATGCCAAAAGCCTTTTGGAATCCACGTCCAAGGTTTTCATTTGCTGCATAAGTTCCCGCAACTTGAGAACTTCTTCGCGCAGCAGTCCCTGGATCCTGCCCAGTTCGTCAGTCACCACGCCCGGTTTGGCGGTAGATTGCCGCCGCAGGACATCGACTTGCATCTCGACGGCGATGAGCGACTGCACTGCGCCGTCGTGTAATTCGCGGGCGAAACGGGCCCGCTCCAACGCGCCTGCCCGCAGTCGCAAACGCCGCAACAGGAGCACATTGTAGACGGCTGGTCCAACCTGGCGAACCAATTCCTCCAAGAAACGCAATTCCTCTTCGGTATCACCGGCTAGGGAAGGGTCCAACAGGAAGATTCGTCCCGACCATTCGCGTCCAAAAACAAAAGACACGGTCATCAAACTTTGAAAATCATACCTATTTGCCAGGGGCCCCAAGAATTCCGGGTTTAAATCCCGAACTCTACCGCTTGCGTGGTCCAATGCCAGGAGGGAAAATTTCGTTCCCTGGCTGCGGCTCCGCCGGGCATAGCAGGTCGCAGCCGGCGACTCATACAAGTATGTATCGCGGTCCCCCGCGGACGGGTCGAGCCAGCGAAAGGAATGATGGTCCTCGGCGCGGCGCAGTTCACCGACAAACACGCGATAGTTACTGGTCTCCTGGGACGCGATGACCAACTGCTTTGCCCCGTACATCGAGAGCAGTTCGCCTGAAATCTCCTGGATCGTGCCGGTAAGACCGGCCTCGACTCTCGCCTTGCCAATGGTTCTGGCAATCACAGCTTTCTCTGCCCGAAGTTGTTTCTGCTGTTCGGCGAGATATCCCAGAAGAAAGCCGAGCACCAGCAGATAAACAGAGCGCATGAAAAGGTGCTTGGGTTCGAATTCAGTGGTGTTGACTTGCAAAACCGGCAAATGCAGTCTAAGCCGCAAAAGCAAGGCATTCACTCCACCGACAAAATTCAGATGAATCAAAGTGAAGCTTTCGATCCATAGCAACAACACCGCGGCAACGGCGGTTCCCACGGTTTCCCATAAACCCCAGCGGTAGGCAGCCGCGGCGAGAACGAAAACAAAGAATAGGAAGAAGGGATTGTTCTGCCCGGTGGCAAAAACTGAAATGAGGCCTGGCCAAATCACGTCCGCAGTGTGAACCAGCAGGCGGAAGTTTGGCGTCGATTCCTGCCGTCTGCGCAAGAACATTATGATGATAACGCTTTGGGCAAGGTAGAAGGCCATCAATCCATAGGCCCACAAGGAGTAGCGAATCTCCGCTGGATCCATCCAGATCGCTACCAACGAAGCCAATGCGAGGGAAACCCGAGCGGAAGCCAGCCAGCGTTCAATCCGGCGTATTTCGCCGGGGCCCATGGGTGCCCGCAGTCTCCAGAGGAATCGACTTCCCAGCGCACGAAATGGCAATCGAGTAACCACTATTTAACGTAACAGATGTGTCACGGATATTATTGATAATGCCGAAGGAGAGCAAGCGAAACTTCCCTCCATCGTGACTAACACCAATATCTCAAATGGGTTAGGTTCAAAGAAAAGGTCTGGCCATCCACTGCTTCCGGTCTCTAGGTTACTAGAGTAACTTTCGCTCTGGTGAATTGTGGCTAAGAATCAGGGACGGATGAAGATTTCCGGGCGCTCAAAGCTATGGATCTCGATTGCAGCAGGCTTGGTATGTGTCCAAGTCGTGGCTTCGCTATGTCTGCATAGAGGCTTTGCCCTGATTGCGCTGAGCGACATTGTGGCACTCATCCTGCTCCTTGCCGGCACGGTTGCACTCCTGCCTAGCCTGCTCGCGGCCCACGGCCGCGTCCGGCTGTTCTGGGCCCTGATGATGCTTGGGATGGCGTTCTGGCTGTCGTACCAAGCCTTATGGACATATTTTGAAGTCTTGATGCGAAGGGAAGTCCCGAATCCGTTCGTCGGGGATGTCGTGCTGTTCCTTCATCTTGTTCCAATGACCGCCGCGCTGGCGCTGCAGCCGCATGTGCAACCCCACGATCGCACCACCCGCTTAGGAACCCTTGATTTTGCCTTATTGCTGGTCTGGTGGCTCTATCTTTATTTGTTTTCCGTGATTCCCTGGCAGTATGTTTATGCGTACGAGCCCAGTTACAATCACAACCTCAACGTCCTCTATCTCACGGAAAAAGTAGTCTTTTTGGCTGGTCTCGGCATGCTCTGGTCGAGGAGCCAAGGTTCGTGGAGAGCCATCTACCTCAACTGGTTTGGCGCGGGGTTCATATACTCGCTGAGTTCCTATATCGCGAACTGGGCGCTGGCGAAGAAAGTGTATTACTCCGGCAGCCTGTATGATGTGCCACTCGCCATCTCCATGGCCTGGATCATCGCGATTGGCGTCCTGGCGCTCCATTCTTGTCCCAAGCAGCAGCCCGCCCGCGCCTCTGGCAGCTACGGAGTTTGGGTGGCGCGGCTGGGCATGGCCGCTATTTTTTCGCTCCCTCTGTTTGCCCTATGGTCTTTGTTCGATGCTGGAATTCCGCAACGGGTACGCACGTTTCGGATTGTACTTACGTTGTCAGGAATGCTGATCATGGGTGCGCTGGTCTTCTTCAAACAACATCTGCTGGACCGGGAACTGCTGCGCTTGTTGGATGCTTCCAAGGAATCGTTCGACAACCTCAAACGGGTGCAGGCCCAGCTCTTCCAGTCGGAAAAACTGGCATCCCTTGGCCAACTCGTGGGAGGCACGGCGCATGAATTGAATAATCCGCTTGCCGCCATGATGGGCTACGCGGATTTGCTGGCGGCGACCGAACTCAGCCCCGAACAGCGCTCCCTGATGCAAAAAATTGAGCAGCAGGTACGCCGCACCCGAACCCTGGTTTCCAGCCTGCTCAGTTTTGCCAAGCAGGTCCCTGCCGAGAAGACCTTGGTGGACATCAATGCGCTGGTGCAGACTGCGGTGAAGCTCTGCCTGCCGCAAGTGCGTGGCCCCAATGTTCAGGTCCGCACCGATTTTCCCGGCGAACTGCCGCGAGTTCTGGGTGATTCCAATCAACTTCTGCAGGTGTGCTTGCACATTACTAACAATGCTTTGCACGCCCTGGCGGATACCGGGGGCGTTCTTACCGTGAGCGCCCGGTTGCAAGATGCTTTTGTGGTGCTCGAGTTCTGCGACAACGGCCCGGGCATGCAGGAACCGGACCGTGTTTTTGACCCGTTCTACACCACTCGGCCGATCGGTAAGGGACCGGGGTTAGGGCTTAGTGTTTGCTACGGCATCATCCAAGAACACAACGGGAAGATCACGGGTCAAAACCGGCCGGAGGGCGGGGCAATATTCCGCATCGAACTGCCCGCGGTGGTGGATCCGGAACGTGCTCTGCGTTCCGCTTCCCGGGATTACCAGTCACCCGCGTTCCTTTCCGAAGCGAAAGCGGCTGCGAGCCGGTAAGGATCTTCGGAGGGAAACTCCGATTGAGTTCTTTGTGTACCTTCGTGTCCTTTGTGGTTGATGCCTTTGAAGTGCCTTAACCACAACGGGCACGAAGCTACACAAAAGGATGTCACCAGAATTCAGCTACGAAGCAGCCAGTTCCACGGTCCGCTTCAACTGGCCGCAGGCGGCGTAAATGTCGCGTCCTCGGGGACGGCGGGTGAACGTGGGCACGCCGGCAGCCGTCAGAATTTTCTGGAACTGCGTCACCCTGTCCTGACTCGGAGTCTGAAATGCAATACCCGGACCGGGGTTCAGCGCGATCAGATTTACTTTCGCTCGCACTCCGCGGATCAACTCCCCAAGCTCACGGGCGCTTTGCGCGGAATCATTCACTTCGTCGAGAAGAACGTATTCGAAAGTCAGTCTCTCCCGGTTCCGCAGGGGAAAATCACGCGCCGCCGTCACCAACTTCTCCAGATTCCATTTGCGATTGACCGGCATCAGCCGGTTTCGCAATTCGTCGTTGGGCGCATTCAGCGATATGGCCAGTTTTGGCCGCACCGGCTCGGCGCCAAGATCATAGATACGCGGCACGATCCCAGCGGTGGAGACGGTCATGCGGGATTCCGGGATTCCAACTCCCTCTACCAGCAGGCGGACCGCTCGCATGAAATTCTCGTAGTTCAAGAAAGGCTCGCCCATGCCCATGAAGACAATGTTTACCCGGTCTTGTGGCGGAGAGACATTCTGGTCGTTGAGCACGGCACAAACCTGTCCCACGATTTCGCCCGCCGTCAGATTGCGCTTCACTCCGAGGATCGCGGTCAGGCAAAACTGGCAATCCACGGCACAACCGACCTGACTGGAAACACAGATGGTGGCGCGATCCCAGGTGCGACCCGCCGCCTTTTCGATTTCATTGCCAGCCTCGCTCCCGTCTCCTGCTTCACCGTCGTCGCCTTCGGGCATCCAGACGGTTTCTACACTTTGCCCATCGGCGAAACTGATGAGGTATCGAACCGTACCGTCGGTGGACGCAAATTTCTTTTCGATCGCCGGCGCCCCCAGCGACAACCCTGCCTGGCCAAGGCTCTCGCGGAACTCCTGCGGAAGCGTGGAAATCTGCTCGACAGATTCGCACCGTTGGCGGTAAAGAGCGGCAAAAAGTTGCTGTCCACGATATGAAGGCTGGCCGGACTCCTCCACAAAGTCTGTGAGTTCCTGGAGCGTCAGGCCCAAAAGTATTCTTGGTTTCTCTTCGGTCATGGATTCGTGACGTTTGAACAGCTCTCTACGATTGTAGAGGAGACGCAGAAGGCGGGCTTGCGAGACTTGCCCAATCGAGCGGAAACTCTCCTAACTCCATGATTCTACAAAGGCAACTATCCCTTTTCGCATAGGTCTGCCGGGTGTGTAACAATAGTAAAGGCTCGCCCCGGTCCCGAGTGGCTGAGCAGTTTAGGAAAAACCTAATGGTTGAAGAAGTACGAAACATCCAGCGCGAATTGCTGCCCAATGGCCTGACCGTGATTACGGAACAGATGCAGCATATTCGTTCAGCCTCCATCGGCATCTGGGTTAAGACCGGATCGCGCGATGAGGATCCGCAGTGGAATGGCATCTCGCATTTTGTCGAGCACATGGTTTTCAAAGGTACGAAGCATCGCACGGCGGAAGATATCGCCCGCCAGGTAGATTCCATCGGCGGCAACATGGATGCCTTCACCGCCAAGGAGTGCATCTGTTTCAATGTCAAGGTGCTGGATGAGCATCTACCTATTGCCATGGATGTGCTCAGCGACCTGGTGCTTAACCCCGTGTTCGACGTCAATGACATCAGCCGCGAGCGGGGCGTAATCCTGGAAGAGATAAAGATGGACGAAGACAGCCCCGACTACCTGGTCCACGAAATCTTTACCCAGAATTTCTGGAAAGATCATCCTCTGGGCAAGCCGATTCTGGGCACCAAGGATAGTGTCAAGCGATTCGAGCGGGAACCGGTGCTGGGTTTCTACGACCAACGATTTGCTCCCGGCAATCTGATCATTTGCGCTGCCGGCAACTTGAAGCACGAGCAGTTTGTGGAGCTTGTGAATAAGCACTTTCAGCACATGAAGCCGATCAAGGATGCTTTCCACAGCCCAGAGCCAAGGATTGTCCCGCGCATTATAATGCGCAACAAAAAGGCGCTGGAGCAGGTGCAGATCTGCGTCGGCGTGCCCGCCCATTCCATCGCCCACGAGAAACGCCACGCCTCTTACATTCTGAATACGCTGTTGGGCGGGGGAATGAGTTCGCGCCTGTTTCAGAACATCCGGGAACGTCAAGGACTCGCCTACGCAATTTACAGCGACCTGAATCCCTATCGCGATACTGGTTGCCTTTCGGTTTATGCCGGCACTTCGCGGGAATCGGCAGGCAAGGTGGTGCAGTGTATTGTTTCCGAGTTTCACAAACTCAAGTCGGAAAATGTTCCCGCGGAAGAACTTCGCCGCTCCAAAGATCAAATGAAGGGCAGTCTGATGTTGTCGCTGGAGTCTTCGACGGCGCGTATGTCCAGCCTGGCCCGGCAGGAAATGTATTTCGATCGTTTCTACAGCATGGATGAACTGATCGAAAAAATCGAGAGCGTGACGGCTGACGAACTGAGGGAACTTGCCAATGAGTTCTTCGTCACCGAATCGATCGCAGTCACCGTGCTGGGCAACTTGAACGGCCTGAAGCTAAGCCGTGAGCAACTGGCCTGCTGAGGCTGTCCCTCCGGTTGCCGCCGATAGCTTGGCGCTGGCTTTAGAGACCATTTCGAGCCATACTCGCCGCCGAGTCCGCCACGGGTGGGGGTTCTCACTATGCCGACGCCGGAACAGAAAAGCGGTTCTGACATTGGCGGCAGCTTGCCGGAGGCGGTTCTTGAGCAACAGCAACGTCGCCGGATGCTCATCGCCTTGGCCGTCCTGCTTCTGGCACTGGTCTCAGTGCTGATCAAGGACCGGCAGTTCTGGTTCCCGCCCGGTCCAAGCACTGAGTCTGAACCTCCAGAACCGAGTGTACCGCTGCCCACTCCCCAAGCTGCTTCCGCTAAAGTTGCCATACCTGTCGCCCCGCCCCAACCGGTGAGACCGGCAACGGCCCCGAAGCACTCAAAATCGTCATTGCCCGGCAAGCCCGCGGCAATTGCTACTCATCCCGACGGCGCTGCGATCTCGCCTGTGATAACGACGACCAACCGCGCCGTACTCCCTCCACTTGAAGTTGAGGTTGTAGCGGGCAATCAGCGCCGAACCGTTAGCCCTGGGGACAGTTCTGTAAACGTGGAAATGCAGTCCGGCGCTTCGTCAGCCTCGGACCAGGCAACTGCGTCAGCAGGCAGCCAGAATGCCAGTTCGGGCGCGCTGAATGCAACGACGCAAGTCGAGCTTTCGCCGGGGACCGCGCGAGTGGTTTCCCGCCGCGTGAGCCCGAGCTACCCGCTTCTTGCCAAGCAGATGAAAGTCCAGGGCGCGGTCGTGTTGGAAGCTTTGATCGGGAAAACCGGCAGCATTCAAGACATACAAATCCTCAGTGGGCCGGCGATTCTCTCTGCCGCAGCCCGCGAGGCGGTGAAGCAGTGGCACTTCAAGCCTTACTACCAGGGCAGGCGTCCGGTGGAAACCGAGGCTCGGATCACGGTCAATTTCACCATCTCGACTTACTAAGCGCCTCGGGCTTGCTCGTGTAGGCGCGGGCGTCCACCAGCCGGGAAGGTCGCGAGCAATCTGTAGAGATGTAGCTTGCTACGTCTCAGGCCGCAAGGCTGTCAGAAAGACACTGCGCAAAATAAAACGGGCGTCCCGACTCTTTCGAGTCACTGGACGCCCGGGCAGCCCTCCCCCAGAACTGCTCAATTAAGAATTTAAGTCTTCCGCTAATTCTTGTGAATGGCCCGTCTGGGCCAGGCGCACCCACCAACGTGCCAGGATTGTGCGAGCATCGAGGTTGAGCCGTCGTGAATCTCTCGCGGGACATTCTCAACCGTCCTCCTCAACTGTCCCCGATTCCCCGGCCTGCGATCAATCGGCGTGTCCCGCGGCTGCCGCCCGCAAGGCAGGAGCGCTTTCCACTCGATTCCGGCCTCGAGCCTTGGCGGCATAGAGAGCCTCGGTCGCGTGAAGAAAAGTCTCGCAATCGAGCGGCTGGTTCTTACCCTGCTCCACCGATGATAGCCCGAGGCTGAGGGTCACTGGAATCGGCCCCCCACCCAAACTAAGAAGGAGAACAAGAATAAGAAGAAGAAGACAACGGTGCCCGACCCTATAGGCACTCTCTCCTTCCAAAGTGTCGAACCCACCGCCGGCGTCATCCTGAGGCAGCGGAGCCTCCGGCAAAGCCGGAGACTCCCAACGAAGGATCCCTGCACTCCCACGCGCAATCAATAATGTCAACGGAAGCCGAGGCCAACCGACCACAAACAGCTTGGGAAGGGCCCGGCTTCAGCCGGGCCGCCACGACCCCCATGAACACCGGGCTTTAGCCCCTGAGGGACCTGCCACTCGACGGAAAAGACGAGCGCGCCGGAAATCGAATCGCACCGGACGGCGCGTCGCCGGGAGCAGGCTGGCGTTTTCCCCACAGTACGGATGCGTCCAGCCGAGGGAAAATCCCCGCTCAAGCGAAGCCCGGACCGAGCACTTCTCGCT
>Ga0182014_10000716_pt1 | contig 44996 bp, 39 predicted proteins | sample 612S2DmetaG_FD_120489 | JGI IMG/M metagenome (GOLD analysis project Ga0182014, IMG submission 120489) | Permafrost microbial communities from Stordalen Mire, Sweden - 612S2D metaG | ecosystem: Environmental > Terrestrial > Soil > Wetlands > Permafrost | place: Sweden: Stordalen | collected... | reverse complement strand
CTCTCGGCCAATTGCTTCGCCTGTGGCAGCAAGTCAAGGGCCTTGAGCACCTCGGGATCAGCTTCGGCTTTGACCTTCAAGCCTTCCTCCTGGCCGAACGCATTCACGAAGATTTCGCTCTTGATGCTGGAGCGTACCCAATCGTTGTTCTGCAGCAGTTCCGCCTCGGTGAAGGGAATCTTCTCCGCGTCGAGGAATTTACGGAAGTCTTGCAGAGTAATATCGTCGACTTCGAAACTCTTGGTCGGGTGATGATTCACCATGTAGTGTTTGGCAAAATTGAAGAAGGCATAATGCTGCAGGAGCGAATCCTGGAAATGGTTGGTCTTGATGGGATCGATGCCAACGTCGGGTTTGATGCCGCCTCCGCCGTAGACGGTGCGGCCGCTGTCGGTAAGTTTGACCTCGCGGTTGGAGGTGTTCTTGCTATCGTCGTCGGGGCGATCGAAATAATAGTCGTACAGCGAGACGTTGGCGTAATCGCGCTGAATCAGGCGTCCGCTGGGAGTGTAGTAGTGGGCGGTGGTGAGCGCGAGTCCAGTGTTTTCGGATAGCGGATACACCGTCTGCACCAGGCCCTTGCCGAAGGTGGTTTCGCCAACGATCAGGCCGCGGTCATGATCCTGAATGGCACCCGCGACGATTTCAGCCGCGGAAGCCGTGCCCCGGTTGACCAGGACGACTAGAGGATATTCTTTGCCCGCGTCGCCGTGAGTTGCGGTGTAACGCTTCTCCGGCGAGTTGCGGCCGTGGTGAGAAACAATCAGCTGGCCTTTGCGCAGAAACTTGTCGGCAACTCCCACGCCTTCGCTGAGCAGCCCTCCAGGATTCTGGCGCAGGTCGAGAATCAGACCTTTGAGGTCGCCCATCTGGTCGAGCGCATCGCCGACTTCTTTCTCCGTTGTCTCGTTAAACCCAGTGATGTGCAGATAGCCGATTCCGGGCTTGATCAGGAAGTGCAAGTCGACGCTGTAGCGCGGGATCTCGTCGCGAACTACGGCGAACTCGAGGGGCTTGTCGTTGCCCTCACGCAGGATCGTGATGTGGACGGTGGTTCCCTTGGGTCCTTTCAGCAGATCGGCGACGTCACTCGTGCTCATGTTGTCGGTGGGCTTGCCATCGACCGCGACAATGATGTCTCCCGGCCGAATGCCGGCCCGGTAGGCTGGCGTCCCCGCAAACGGCGCAATGACGATAACTTTGTTGTTGCGCGGGCCCACAGTCATGCCAACGCCGTAGTACTTGCCGCGCTGGTCCTCGCGGAGAAGAGCGTAAGACTTGGGATCAAAGAAGTTCGAGTGCGGATCGAGCACATGCAGCATCCCGGGAATGGCCCCGTTATAAATCGCTTTGTCGGGATTCACCGGCTCGGCGTAGTTCTGCTCCACCATGTTGTAAACGTCGGCGAACTGACGCAGGCTGTCACGAACATCGGAATCGCCGCCTGGAGCTGCAGCCGGATTGATCTTCTGGCCGAAGACCATGCCGAGCAATCCGCAGCTGACCAGGACAAGGACTACAAGAAAAAGTGTGCGACGAGAACTACGGGCCATCTTTATGGTTTCCTTCGGTTCGGGCGTAGAGACAACCCAGCCACCGCATCTGAGCGCAGTATAGCATGTCCCCAAGTGCTCGAAACCCCGGCAGGTAACCTTAAGTAACCGCCCAGGTAAACGCGAGAACTCTACGCACTCACTGTTGTAAGATGCGTGCTGCGGGCCCAAGGGTTCTGAGCTTCGTGAAGTATTCGAGGCTGGAACCGATCTTCGGCAAGCGTTGCTGCCATCGCGCTGCGGCAGTATGATTGAAATGTATGGGCTTTTCGGAGACGATTTTTCTCTTTTTCTTGGCCTTGCTCATCTTCGGGCCCAAGAAGTTGCCGGAAATCGCGCGCCAAGTGGGCAAGATACTCAACGAGGTCAGGCGCGCCTCCAATGAATTCAAGGCCCAGATCACGACGGAAATTTCACAGTTGGAAATGGAAAATCAACGGCAGATTCTGCCTCCATCCGAGCCGCCGAAGGGCGCCGTAGCGGCTTTGCCCCTGGCGCCGGGAACTGCCAGCGGTCCCGAGTCATCCTTGCCAAAGGCTCCCGATGCCTGAGATCGTCTCCGAAGGGTCCCTCCCCAAGCCGCCGGATACCATGCCTGCGATGAGTTTCCTCGAACACCTTGAGGAACTGCGGCGGCGACTCATTTATTGCATTATCGCGGTTGCAATTGGTTTCGTCGCCTGCTGGAGCTATGCCGACAATATTTTTGGGCTGATGCAACGGCCGATCATGGAAGCACTCCACCGGAATGGGATGTCCGAAAAGCTGGTCTATCTGAATCCCACTGAGCCGTTCAACCTTTACTTGAAGATTGGCATGTTGGCCGGTCTGTTCGTGGCGTCTCCCTTTGTGCTTTACCAGCTTTGGCTGTTCATTTCGCCGGGGTTGTACCGGAACGAGAAGCGCTATGTTTTCCCCTTTATGTTTTCGACGGTCGGCCTGTTCCTGGCGGGCGGGGCGTTTGGTTATAAGTTGGTTTATCCGGGGGCGCTGGAGTTCCTGATCGGGTATGGCAAGCGGTTTCAGCCAATGATCACGATCCACGAATACACCGACCTGTTTCTAGCCGTGATTCTCGGGTTGGGCGTGGTCTTCGAATTGCCGATTCTGGTCTTTTTTCTGGCGCTGATGGGAGTGGTGAGCGCGGGTTGGATGTGGCGCAACATACGTTATTCGATTCTGGTGATTTTCATCATCGCGGCCATTATCACGCCTACGGCGGACATCTTGAACATGTGCATCTTTGCCGCGCCCATGGTCGTGCTTTACGTCGGGAGCATCGGAATTGCGTGGCTGGTGCATCCAAAACAGCGGAAGGCCAGGGCGGAGCGAAAGGGGCGATGAGAGCCAGTGAAAGTCAAAAGCCGCGACGCGGGGACATCGGTCTTCCGTTTTTCGTTGCGCTCGCTGTGGGGGTGACTTTGTCGCTGAGCCTGTTTGCCTGTGCCGGGGAGAAAGAGTCAGCGGCTGCACCGGAGGAGGCCAGCCTTGCAACCTCCGTTCCAAGCGCCGCAGCTTCTACGGCCGCGGCTGAAACGGGTCCGCCGCCTGCTTTTGACTCCGCTCGCGCCATGCAGTACGTGAAGGAAATCGTGGCCTTCGGCCCTCGTCCTCTCGGAAGCGCGAATCACAAAAAAGTGGAAGACTACATTCACGCGCACTTAAAGGGCGATTTAGTCGAAGATGACGACTTCACGATTGACTCCACGGAAGGGAAGTTTCCCGTCCGGAACATTATTGCGAAGTTTCCGGGCACGCGCGATGGCATCATCGTGATCGCCAGTCATTACGACACTAACTACCCTCTGCGGAACACGGCTTACGTCGGGGCGAACGATGGCGGCTCTTCGAGCGCGCTCTTGCTGGAAATCGCGAACCAATTGCGCGGCAAGAAGCGGGACGGCTACAGCGTGTGGTTGCTGTGGGATGATGCGGAAGAATCCATGCGGCTGCCGTGGTATGACCCAGAGGCGCTTTATGGGGTGCGCCACCTGGCTCAGAAATGGCAGGACGACGGGACCCTCAAAAAGATCAAGGCGTTTCTTCTCGAAGACATGATTGGAGACGCGGATCTCAACATTGAGCGCGATCAGAATTCCACACCGTGGCTTGAGGATTTGATTTATCAGGCAGCCAAGAGCCTGGGCTATCAATCTCACTTCTTTGGCCGGGCCATCCCGATGGACGACGACCACATACCCTTTGTGCAGCGTGGCGTTCCCAGTGCCGACCTGATTGATTTCGATTACGGCTACGACAACGTTTTCTGGCACACCACGCAAGACACGGTCGATAAGCTCAGCCCCAAGAGCCTGGAAATCGTGGGTAAGGTCACTCTCGAAACGGTGCAGATGCTGGACAAGAAGTAGAATTGTGTTCTTTCGGGCATATATCTGAAAAACGCATTTTCTTGCCAGATCCATGAAAACAAAGGATCGGTTTTTGAGATACCCTCGTAAAATATCCCTTTTAAAGGACTTACGGAGGGGATATCCGGGCTTTTGTGCCCTCGTAAGTCCATGAAAAACAGTCGGCCGGTTGCGATACCCTCTAAAATATCCCTTCTAAAGGACTTAGCGGCTAGTCTTTCGCCGTGCTGGGGCTTGTCTGCTTTTCCACCCTCCCCACGGCTTGCGGCGTGGTCTGCATTCTTGCGCCGCTTCGCGGCTAGTTCTCGCGCAAGAACTGAATGGATGCCCTGACACGAATCGAGCACTTGTCCCGCAGCCTGCTAAATTGTCAAAGAGCCGCAAAAGCCACTGTTGTTATCAAAAAGCTAATGCAAGTGCCATTATCTTAGCCTGATGGCGAAGCCCCCGTCAAGGAAAAATGTCGGTCGTGTCTGAAATCTGCACTTTTCAGACGCAACCGGACGTTCTTTTGCGCTTTCGCTTTTTCGCGATTTGGTTTCTAATGCCATGCTTATGCGAATCGCGAAAGTGTTTCTGTCTCTACTTTTGTTTCTGGCTGCTTTGGCGTCGGCGCAGAATCCTGTGGACCAGGTGATCGCGGAAGCCTTGAAGCCCTCGCCTCTTGAAGCGAACCTGCAGCGTCTCACCGACGAAATCGGCGGCCGAGTACCGGGAACGGTGGCCATGCGAAAGGCTGTGGATTGGGGCGTGGCGGCCTTCAAAGCCGCGGGCGCGGACAGTGTCCACACGGAAAACTTTACCATTCAGGCTTCCTGGGCAGAGGGTTTCACTCGAATGAGCATTTCCTCGCCGGAGCAATTCGATGTGCGGGTGGTTTCGATGGCTTGGGCCCCGGCTCTGGCGGCTCATCAGGACGTGCCCGTCATCGACGTAGGCGACGGGAAGCCGGAAGATTTTGTCAAAGCGGGCAACGTTGCTGGCGCGTTGCTGCTGGTGCACTCCACTGAAATGACCAAGTGGGATGATTTGTTCGCCGAGTATCTGAGGGCTCCGGGGATTATTCTTCGAGCCTTGCAGGCAAAGGCTTTGGCGATCGCGATTCAATCCACGCGCCCCTACGACTTGCTCTATCGCCATACCGACTCTTCGCAAGGGGAAATTGCTGATATCCCCATGTTGCTGGTGGCGCGAGAGGACGCCGCACGCATGGCGCGGCTGCTGGCTTCGGGACAGAAACTTCGCGCCGACCTGGCGATTCCGAATCGCATTGGCGGGCCGATTACGGCGGCAAATGTGGTCGCGGAGTTGCGCGGCAGCGAGAAGCCGAACGAGTTTGTGATCCTGGGGGCGCATCTCGATTCGTGGGAACTGGGTACGGGGGCGCTTGACAATGGATGCAACGCGGCGTTGGTGATCGACGCGCTTCGTGCGATTAAAGCAGCGGGTCTGCGTCCGCGGCGTAGTATTCGTTTCATCCTGTTTTCTGGCGAAGAGGAGGGATTGATTGGATCGCACGACTACGCCATCGCGCATCGCGCGGAATTGGACAAGGCCGCAGGCGTAGTTATTTTCGATTCTGGAACAGGCAAGGTCACCGGATTTTCTCTCGGTGGACGCAAGGATGTAGCCGAGGCCGCAACTGATCTGGTCGCGCCTCTGAAGCAGTTTGGCGCGGCAACGCTGACTACCGACGCGGAATGGGGCACGGACCATTTCGATTTCATGCTGGAGGGCGTGCCGACATTCGTGGCCGACCAGGAGGAAGCGAACTACCTGATCAATTATCACGCCATGTCCGATACCTTCGACAAAGTTGACCTGGCGCAATTGAAGAAACATGTGGCGGAGGCGGCCGCTCTCACCTTTGGCCTCGCCTATGCTCCGGAAAGGCTCGGTCCTCGCCTGCATCACGCGCAAATCGAACAGACGATGCGCGAGACGCAGCTCGATGAACTGATGAAGACGCTCGGCATGTGGCAACCTTGGCAAGAGGGTAAATGGGGAAGGGCTGACTAGAGCGATTTCCGATTGGCGATCGTCAATTGAAGTTTGGGGGAGCAATTGGCGATTGGAGATTGGCAATTGGAAATTGCGGTTTGGAAATCCATTGAACCAGCTACTCTTCTGGATTCTCTTCAACCTTTTCGTGCTGGGCATGCTGGTACTCGATCTGGGGTTCCTGCAGCGCCCGGGCCATGCAGTGAAGTTTCGCGAGGCGCAGGCTTGGACATTGATTTGGATTGGGCTGGCTTGTGCATTCGCCGTCCTCATTTATTTTCGGTGGGGGCATGCGACCGCGGTGGAATTCGTCACTGGTTACGTGATCGAACTTTCGCTGAGCGTCGATAACCTTTTTATTTTCCTGCTGATTTTCCGTTGCTTTCGCGTTCCTACGGATTACCAGCACAAGGTGCTGTTCTGGGGAATCCTGGGCGCTCTGGTGATGCGTGCCATCTTCATTGTGCTTGGCATTGGCCTGATTCGCAGATTTCATTGGATCACGTACATTTTCGGCGCGTTTCTCGTATACAGCGGGATCAGGCTGTTTCGCCGGGATGAAGTTGGAATCGAACCGGAAAATAATCCGATACTGCGTTGGTTTCGGCGCTGGGTGCCAGTAACCGAGGGCTACGAAGGGGACAAGTTCGTGGTGCGGCGCGGGGGCTTGTACGCGACGCCCCTGCTGGCGGTGCTGGTCGTGGTGGAGACCACGGATCTGCTTTTTGCCACGGATTCGATCCCGGCAGTGTTGGCGATCACGCTGAAGCCTTTTATTGTGTATACCTCCAACGTGTTTGCAGTTCTGGGTCTGCGCTCGATGTACTTCGTGCTGGCCGGCATAATGGAACGCTTCGACTATCTGCACTACGGGTTGGCCGTGGTTTTGTTTTTCATCGGGGCGAAGATGCTGGCGTCCGATTACTATCAGATTCCAACCGGGGTGGCGCTGGGAGTGGTTGCTGGGGTGCTTTTTGTTTCGGTGCTGGCATCGTTGCTTCATCCGCAACGTCAAGAGCATTGACCACCCTTCGACTCCGCTCAGGGCAGGCTCCGGACACTAAGGTTCACAAAGAAAGGCCTTCTTTGGTTTCCTTTGTGGACCTCTGTGTTCTTCGTAACTAATGGGTTTAAGCGAACCAGAGGGAATTGCCCTTGATGATGGAATGCTTCAGGAACTTCGCATCATTGTGGGCTGGGAAATCAGTACGATAGTGAGCGCCGCGGCTTTCTTCACGGGCCAGCGCGGAACGGGCGACGAGCAGGGCAAGAGCGTGGAGATTTTGTGCCTCGTGCGCACGTCGAGTTTGGGGATGGGCCATCCGGGGAGCAATGCGATTCAGGTGCTCGATTGCCGATTTCAAACCGGTTCCGGAGCGCACAATACCCACATCCTTCCACATCAGATCCTGAATTGCGCAGATAATTTCTTCAGTCGCAGTATCAACCGGGCCGTTGGAGACAGCGCGGCCGGGTTTGGCGGAGTTGGCCGGCGCACGCCGCGATTCCTCTCGCATAGTCTTGCCCGCTCTTGCCCCAAACACCAGGCCTTCGAGCAGGGAATTACTGGCCAGACGATTCGCCCCATGCACGCCGGTCGCGGCCGCTTCCCCGGCAGCGTACAGCCCGGGGATCGTGCAGCGTCCCTGGAGGTCGGTGCGCACGCCGCCCATGGCATAGTGCGCAGCGGGGCGGATGGGGATCAGGTCGGTAGTGATATCGATGTTGAATTGAAGGCAGGTGGCGTAGATGCGGGGGAAGCGCTTTTTCACCTGGTCGGCGTCGAGGTGGGTGAGATCGAGATAGACGACTGGGTCTTTGACATGGCTGACTTCGAGTTCATGAAGAATGGCTCGGGCTACGACATCGCGCGGGGCCAGTTCGCCCATGGGGTGATATTTGGGCATGAAACGGTGCATCTCGGGGTTGCGCAGGTAAGCGCCTTCCCCGCGTAACGCCTCGGAGAGCAAAAAGCGTGGGGCATTCTTCAGGTAGAGCGCCGTGGGATGGAATTGAATGAATTCCATGTCGCTGATTTCGGCGCCGGCGCGAAATGCCATGGCGACTCCGTCCCCGGTGGCGACCGCGGGGTTGGTCGTGTTGCGATAAAGCTGCCCCATGCCGCCGGTGGCGAGCAACACCGCGGATGCGGTCATCTGTTGGGTTTCGCCCCTTTCATTAATCAGATGAATGCCGCAGACCCGGCCGTTTTCTACGATCAAGTCAGTGGAGAACTCGAACTCGCGAACGGAAATACTCTTCAGCGTTTTGGTTTTGGCGTAGAGAGCGCGTAGAATCTCGCGTCCCGTGGAATCGCCGTGGGCGTGCAGGATGCGGTTGCGGCTGTGCGCGCCTTCCCGCCCAAAAGTGAGCTTGGTGCCTTTACGATCGAATTCGGTGCCCCATTGAATCAGCTCGTCGATGCGCTCGGGAGCGTCTTCCACCAGTACCTGGGCGGCTTCGGGATTGCACAAGCCATCGCCGGCCTGCAGGGTGTCCTGCAGGTGGAGGCTGATCTCATCTTCATCGCTGAGTGCGGCGGCAATACCACCCTGAGCCCATTGCGTGTTCGATTCGGTGACCTCGCGCTTGGCCAGCACGAGAACCGTGCCTGCGCCCGCAAGTTCAACCGCGGCGCGCAGTCCGGCAACCCCGGCGCCAATCACCAGGAAGTCGGTTTGGGACGGCGCAGATTGCATAAGCCAAAAATGTTATCACGCGGGAGCCCCATGGCTGCGCTGACGACTGCGCTATGATGAGATTCCAGTGTTCGCTAGATACAAACGATGACCCGAGTGACTATTGCGGTGCCGTCGCGCCCCTACGACGCCATCATCGAAAACGGCTTGCTGGAGCGGGCGGGAGAGCAGTTGCGCAGGGTTGTGGGGAATCCTCAGCTCTTCGTTGTGACCGTGCCGCCGGTGCGACGGAAGTGGAGTAAGAAATTGATGACGTCACTCTCGGCCGCCGGGTTGACAGCGCGGGTCGTGGAGATGCGCGACGGCGAGCGCTACAAAAAGCTGGCTACGGTCGAACAGTTGGCCGAGAAGTTGACCCGGCTGGGTGCAGATCGAAATGCCGTGATCGTGGCATTCGGCGGCGGAGTGGTGGGCGATGTGGCTGGTCTGCTGGCGTCGGTTTATATGCGGGGCGTCGATCTGGTGCAGATTCCCACCACCGTGCAGGCGCAGTTGGACGCGGCCATCGGCGGAAAAACGGGGGTCAACCTGCGCGCCGGCAAGAATTTGCTTGGGACTTTTCATCAGCCGCGCCTGGTGTTGATCGATCCCGGGGTACTGTCCACTTTGCCGGAGCGGGAGTTTCGCGCCGGGCTGTATGAAGCGCTGAAGTGCGGCGTGATCGGAAAGCCGGCGCTGTTCGAGTGCCTTGAAAAAATCCAGGTGAAAGCGCTACACGGCGATGCTGCAGCGTTGGAATGGGTGATCGCGGAATCGGTACGGCTGAAGGCTGAGGTCGTTTCCTCGGATGAGCGCGAGGGCGGGCTGAGACGCATACTGAATTTCGGCCACACCATTGGGCATGCGCTGGAGACCGAATCGGGTTATCGGCGGTTTCTTCATGGCGAGGCAGTGGCTTGGGGAATGATTGCCGCTACGCACATCGCGGCTGCAACCGGCCGCATCGATCACCATGCTGCGCGACGAATCTCCGCCGCCGTGCTTGGTCTCGGACCGCTGCCAAGAATCGAGGCTCACAGCCGGGACGTGGTTCGCTTGCTCCGGAGTGACAAAAAGACGCGAAACGGCATCGTACACTTCGTGTTGCCTCGAGCAATTGGCAAAGTCGAAATTGTGAACGATGTGGCGGAGAAAGTGATCGTCGACGCGGTGAATGAATTGCGGCGGCTGGCCAAGGCATGAAACCAGCGGCATGAAAGGAGCGGTTCATCACGAGGACTTCCAATTGCCAATTTTCAATTGGCGATTGAGTTGAACGGTGCGACTCTGTGAGCAATCGAACTAAAGCCACGGTGATTGGCGCCGCTCCGGAAGGAGCGAGGGATGCAGCGTCGGCTGCACTCGCGGTGCGGGAGATGTTTACCGCGATCGCGCCGCGATACGATCTGCTGAATCATGTGCTTTCGTTCAGCGTGGATCGCTGGTGGTGGCGGAAGACAGCGCGAAGCTTTGCTTCCATTCTGCGAAAGCCAGATGCCTGCGTGCTTGATTTGTGCTGCGGCACGGGCGACATGACGGTTGCTTTGCGGCGGCAGGCCGGAGATTCGCCGGCGAAAATCCTCGGCGTGGATTTTTCGCATGCGATGCTGCAGCGGGCAAATGACAAGTCGGCGGGAAAGTCATTGAATTGGGTGGAGGCGGATGCGCTTTGCCTGCCTTTTCCAGATCAGCAGTTCGATCTGATTACGGCGGCGTTTGGTTTTCGCAATCTGGCGGACTACGACGCCGGACTGCGGGAAATGCTGCGCTTGCTGCGGCCCGGAGGGGAATGCGGAATCCTGGATTTTGGCGAGCCCCGGGGGCTGATGGGAAAGTTGTACCGGGTTTACTTTCGACGCGTGCTTCCTGCGATCGGGACCCTCATCTCGGGGGTTCGCGGTCCTTATGCTTACTTGCCTGCGTCGGTGGAGCGGTTTCCGTCCCCGGAAGAGATGATCGGGCGGATGCGGCGCGCTGGGTTTCGGCAAGCTTCGTGGACGGCGTATTCGTTCGGGATTGCGGGCTTGTATCGGGGCAGGAAGTAGTCACAGCCGCGAGCTTACGAATATCTCCGCTGCCTCCGCGATTTTCTGGTAAACCATTTCCTCCGCCACACTTAGCGCCCGATGCTGTGCCAACTACTCTCGCTGGGAATCGTGCATTCAGGTGTGCTTCCTGGCTAGGCTTTATGTGCAGCCGCAGACGCTTGCATAGAGGCGGAAGTGTTTAAGGAGAAGCAATCGGCAAAGGCATCGGCGACTGTGTACTGGATCACATTCTCATAATCCTCGCCCAGGAATTTGCGCAGGCGATCGGTGTTCATAATGTATTCGCCCGTCATGTAGGGCATGGCTTCCGGCGGGATGGAAGAGATGCCGAACTTCCACAGCAAGTGCAGAACCAGATGGAAGGCCCATTTTCCAGGGACGCGTATGAGTTCGGCGTGAGACATCTCGATACAGCGGGCAAAGGTCAGCGGCTCGCCGCGGCCGGCAACGTTCAGTACCGTGAGGCGTTGGGATTCGGGCTCGGTCCGGCCAACGATGTGGGCCAGCAATCGGGCCATGTCGTCCACATGGACAAACTGAAGGCGGTTCTTAAGGTACTTTTCTCCATAAGGCAGCATGCAAGGAAGCCGCTTGTGCTGTTCACGCATCTTAGCCGCTCGCTGTGCCCGGCCATTGGGTGTGCCGCGAAAAGCCCCGACCATGTAGTTCTCCACGCTGGCGCCGGCAAAAATATGCGGACGCAGCATGTAGACGCTGCAGCCTCGCAGCGCAGGCGCGCGTTGCTGCACGACCTTATCGGCCTCCATTTTGTGCATCGCGTAAGGCAGGGTGTGCGCGCCCAAAGGGAAGTCCTCGCTCACCGCTTCCGGCAGCTCTGGACCGTACACCGAAACACTGCTGGGGACAATAAACCTTCCGACGATGGCATCATCGCGATTGGCTTCGCTGATGGCTTCCATGACCCTGGCGGTACCGGCCACGTTGATCTGCCACATGCGGTCGAGGTCGAGCACCCCGGTGCGAACTGGATCCAGCACAAAAGCCAGGTGAATTACCGCGACCGGGCGGGCTTCCCGCAACAGTAGAAACACCTCGCGGCAGGATTCCTCCAGACCAAGGTCCATGCGGATGAACCGCAGGGGATGGCTGGTTTTCGGCGGATTCAAGTCGAGTCCGATGACTTGGTAATCCGCCAGCAGCGGCAACAGTCGCACTCCCAGGTTGCCCGCGATCCCCGTTACCACGACGCTTGGCTTTTCACCGCCCATTACTTGGGGCCAGGCGAAGAGGGCTTGGGGGACGGGTTAGCGGTTGGCGGCGGCAACGGCATCCCGTGTGGCGGAGGCATTTCCGGGCCGAAATAGCTTTCGTCCAGAGTAGGAGTCGCAGCCTGCTGGACGGCCTTCATCTGTTCCTGCACGCGCTGGTTGCGAAGCGTGCCCTTGATTTCGTCCTTCACTTTGTCCAGGGGTTCGACGTGTTTTGCTACGACCTTGTAAATGAAATACCCGCTCTGGTCGGAAAACACCTCCGAGATTTCCCCCGTCTTCAAATCCATGACCGCAGTTTGGGCTGCAGGCAAGCCAACCCGGCGGACATTGTCCATCTTCGTGCTGGGAGCCTTGCCCTTGAGTGCGGCCAGGGTATAGGCCTCATTTTGCAGTTTGGCGAAGTCTTCTCCGGCGACGGCACGGGCATGAAGCTTATCGGCCTCTTTTCGCATGGTCTCTTCGGAAACTTGTTGGCGTTTTTTTTCTGCCGCAGCGCTCAGTTTGACCTTGGAAACACTTTGCTGGGACCGCGGAACAAATATGCGCTGCAGGTCCGCTTCCTCATAGTCCGCGGACTTGCTGTTGTAATAATCTTCGATGTCCTTGTCGGAAATCTGCGAAGCTTTTTCCTGCACCGACTGATTGAACATCTTGGTCAAGACCTGGATCCGGGACAGCTTCATTTGATCGTCGAACTTCGGCCCTTGATCCAGACCCATTTCGTGCGCCTTTTGGGCCATCACCAGCGCAGACGAATAGCGCATAGCGAATTGCCGGCGTACGCGCGGGGGCATATTCGGCTGGACCGAATCCAGAATCCTCTCGAATTCGGCGCGGGTGATCACGGTTTTGCAATTCGGGTCCGCGGTTTTATCGGCGGGCGGGTTGTCGCACAATCCGTTTATTGTGACCACGGGGGCATCCGGCGCAACTTTCGCGGCTTCGGTTTCCTTGCTCTCGGGGGGATTCCCCGGGCTAGCCGGAGTAGCCGATTGCTGGGCCGCCGGAGCGGATGTTGAATTCGCAGCCTGGCCCCAGGACACGGCTGCAAGCAGCAGACATACTAACCCATATCGCATCATAATTTGGCACTTCCTCCAACGGAGATCGAAAGGTCAGTGAAAATCCTAGCACAGAGTTCCGCCGCTGTCGGTGACGGGTGTGGAAATGTCCCCGTGCGAAGATTGGCGGACGGAGTGAAGAGCGGCGATAATGCTGTCATGCCTACGCCGGCAGCGACGGATAGCCCGCAGTCCATGCGCGCAGAAAAACGCGCCGTGGCGGGAAATTCCGTGCTGGCGGCGATCGCCATTACTACCCTGAAGATTGTCGTCGGGCTGACGACCGGAAGTCTGGGTATATTGTCCGAGGCCGCGCACTCCGGGCTCGATCTCATCGCCGCGATCGTCACCTTCCTTTCTGTCCGCGTCTCCGACAAACCCGCCGACGCCGACCATCAGTACGGGCATGGCAAGGTGGAGAATTTCTCCGCCTTTATCCAGACTGGCCTGCTGCTGCTGACCTGCGTTTGGATCATTTTTGAGGCCGCCAACCGACTGTTTTTCCAGCACGTGGATATTGAACCCAGCGTCGCCGCTTTCGCCGTCATGTTCATTTCCATGGCGGTCGACTTTTGGCGCTCGCGCGCTCTGGGAAGGATTGCCGTGAAGTACGATAGTCAAGCTTTGGAAGCCGATGCTCTGCACTTTTCCACGGACATCTATTCCAGCGGCGTGGTAGTGGTCGGGTTGGCGCTGGTGCTGCTCGGCCGCATTTATGGCGTGGACAAACTGCGCAACGCCGATCCTGTAGCCGCACTTTTTGTCGCCGGAGTTGTGGTGTACGTGAGTTCGAGGTTGGCGCGCAGAACCGTCGACGCTTTGCTCGACGCCGCCCCTGCGGGGATTCGTGGCAAGATCGTGACCGCGGTCAACAAAGTAGATGGATTGCTCGAAGTGGATCGCGTGCGCATCCGCCGGGCGGGCAATCGCTACTTCGCCGATCTTTCCATCGGCTTGGCGCGCAACGTGACCTTCCAGCGTTCGGAGCAAGTCGCCGATGCCGTGACTTCCGCCGTCCAGGGCGTGCTGCCCAATGCCGACGTAGTGGTTCGTTCGGTGGCGCGTCCGGCGCGGCGAGAAAATATTTTCGACCGCGTGCGCGCCGTCGCCACACGCAACAACTTCAACGTGCATGACATCAGTGTCCAGGATCTGAGAGGGCGTTTGCACGTCGAACAGCATCTTGAACTGGATGAGCAGTTGAGTTTGAAGGAGGCTCACGATCAGGTGACCCGGCTCGAAGCGGATATCCGCCACGACGTGCCCGAGATTTCGACAATCCTCACTCACATCGAAAGCGAGCCAGCCACCATCGAAACCGGCGATGAAGTTGTGCGGGATGCTTTGCTGGAGAAGAAACTGAAGGCGGTGGCCGCTCGGTTTCCCGAGGTTCTGGATGTGCATGAGGTTGAGGTCAAACACGTACGTGGGCGCCTTTATGTCTCCTGCCACTGTACGTTTTCCGACGGGCTGCCGCTGGCGCGGGTGCACGATATCTCGACCGAGTTGGAGATTCACTTCAAGCAGGAGGCACCGGAGTTGTTTCGCGTGCTGATTCACCCGGAGCCGCAGACGGATAATCGGCGGTAGAGGAGAGACACTGCAATGGTTGAAGCGAAAGCAATCTGGACGGACAATCAGCGTTTTCTGGGCGTGGCAAGCAGCGGCCACGGCATTGTCGTCGATGGCGACAGGAAAACCGGCAACAGTCCCATGGAACTGGTGTTGATCGCTTTGTGCGGATGCACCGGCTACGATGTTGCCAGCATCTTGGGTAAGAAACGCGAACCCTTCACCAGTATCGAAGTGCGGGCCGAGGCGGAACGGGCTGCGACCCCGCCGACGGTCTATACGGAGATTCGTCTGGTTTATCGAGTCGGAGGAAACGTCTCGCACAAAGCGGTGGAAGATGCGGTGCGGCTTTCGGAAGAGAAGTACTGTTCGGTTGCCGCCATGCTGCACCAGACCGTCAAGATCAGCTACGTGATCGAGTACTCCGAAAAATAAGAAAGCTGATTCGTCAGTCTTGCCCAGTCGAACGCATCCTCTCCGCGGATATCTGTACATCGCCGGCGCCACGTTTTTGTGGGGCGTGGCGGCTACTCTCGGCCGGGCTGCGTTTACCGGACGGCTTCTGCCCGCGGGACAAACACTTCGACCCATCGATCCGCTCATCCTCTCTCAAACCCGCGCCACGTTTTCTTTCGCGGTTCTGCTATTCGCGCTGGTGCTGCTTCGTGGCTGGAAACGATTGCGTCTACCCGCAGCCGATCTTGCTCGGATGTTCGTGTTGGGTATTCTGGGCGTGGCCGCATCCAATTACTTTTATTACCTTGCGATTCAGCGAACCAATGTGGCCACCGCCATTATCCTGCAATACACCGCTCCAGTGTGGGTCTTGATCTACAGCGTCGCACGCGGGCTGCACAAGCCAACCCTGCAGCGAGTAGCGGCCGTGGGACTGGCTGTGGCCGGAATCGCCATGGTAATCGGAGTATTCGGCTCGGGAGGATTCCGTCTTGATGCGATTGGAGTCATGGCAGCTTTGGCGGCGGCATTCTCTTTCGCGTTCTACAACGTCGGCGGCCACAGCATCCTTGCCCGCTACGACCGCTGGACGGTGCTTCTGTTCGTCCTGCTCAGCGCGTCGTTATTCTGGTTCGTCGTAAACCCGCCCTGGAAGGTCTTCGCTGCGCGTTACTCCGGAGATCAGTGGTTATTCTTGCTCGTGTTTTCGTTGGTCTCCGTGCTCGCACCGTTTTCGCTCTATTTTGCCGGGTTGCAGCATCTGGAGCCGACACGCGCCATCGTGGTCAGCTGTTTGGAGCCAGTCTTCTCGATTGTGATTGCGGCCGTCGCCTTAGGCGAGTTAATGCGCCCGCTGCAGACGGTAGGAATCGTCCTCGTGCTGGTAGCGATTGTGGTGGTGCAATTGCCCGACCGGAGATTGCACGAGGAGGTCACGCTGGTCGAACCTATGGAGTGATGCCAGCGGGATCACCAACGTAGCCGACTCTTGTTATCCCTGGCTCCACTCGGGATGACAGATCTGTCTCGGGATGGACAATCACGACGTCGCTGCATCTCTCGACTTCAACAACCAAAAATAACGTTGAGCCTTCCTCACGTCCTTACCGATCTGTTCGCGCAGAGCTTCCACGGAGGGGAACTTGATTTCGTCGCGCAGCCTCTGCAGGAAATGAATTTCAACCTCTGTCTCCGGACGCAACTCGATGGGATGGAAATTGAGCAGGTGAGTTTCGACAGCAAACGATTCAGTCCCGAACGTGGGACGGTTCCCCACGTTGGTCACTGCATCAAAGCATTCCTCGCCCACGCGCGCACAGGTAATGTAAACGCCGTCCTTGGGGACAAGCTCTTCGTAGCGGCTCAGGTTGATGGTAGGGACAGTGTATTTGGAGCCGTATCCCCGCCCGCGGCCCGGGGTCGACGAGATACTGAAAGGGCGCGCCAGGAGATGGCGGGCGCGGCTTACGTGGCCCTCCGCGAGCAGCTTGCGGATTCGGGTGCTCGAAACCGGCTCGCCCCGCAGTCGCAATTCGGGATAAACCTTCACCTCGAAATCCATCTCGCGGCCGAATTCCGCGAGCAGGTTCACATCCCCTGCCGCCTTGTTGCCGAAATGAAAGTTGTATCCTTCATGCACCTCCCGGGAGTGCAGACCTTCTTTCAGGATGTCATGGGCGAAGACTTGCGGAGTCATCAGCGACAAGTCGCGCGTGAAGGGGAGCAGAAGGACGGCATCCAGGCCAGTCGCCTCCAGCAGGCGAAGCTTTTCGGGGGTTGGCGTGAGCAGTTTCAGTCCAGAGTCCGGCCTCAGGATCCGCATGGGATGCGGCTCGAAGCTGACCGCGACCGCCTTGAGTCCTTGCTCCCGGGCGCGGCCTACGATGAGGGCCAGCACTCGGGCATGGGCGCGATGGACTCCGTCAAAGTTGCCCACGCTCAGGAGCGTGGGGCCGAATCCGGCGGGAACGTCTTCGAGTTTGTGCCAGACTTGCATCGTTTATGTGGTGCGCGCGCCCTCGCCCGCAGCGGGTCTCTCTGGGCCTTTCCACTCTTTTCTTTAGGGTCACACCCCGCGGGCGATGGCGCCCGCGCCACACCTTCTAAATCTCAAAATCCAGTTTCATTCCATCGTAAGAAAGCCGCACATTGGGCGGCAGCGACGCATTGGTGGCTTCGTGCGGCAAGTCGTGACAAATATGCGTAAAAAACGCGCGCTTCGGCTGAAGCCGCTCCACGATGCGCAACGAGTTCTCGACGGTGGAATGCGTGGGATGCGGGACGTGCCGCAGCGCATCCAGAAACAGGATGTCGAGACCCTGCAGTTTCGCCAACGAAGCTTCGGGAACACTGCTGTGATCGGTCAGATAAGCGGCGCTGCCAAAGCGGAAACCATCAATCTGAGCCTCACCGTGGATCACCGGGACGGGATCAAAGCGCGCGCCGAACAACTCGACCGGACCCTGAAACGTTTTGAGTTCGACCTGAGCCAGTCCACCGAACTTATAATCCGCGTCGAAAATGTAGCGGAACGTGTTGCGAATAAACTCCGCCGCTTCCGGCCGTGCGTACAGTGGGAGCTTGTTAGGTTTGTGGCGGAAGCTGAGCGGACGCAAATCATCCAGGCCTAGGATATGATCCGCGTGGCTGTGAGTGTAGAGCACCGCGTCCAGCTGCCGAATCTGTTCGCGGATGGCCTGTTCGCGAAAGTCGGGGGTGGAATCGATGAGTACGGTTTTGCCGCCATACTCCACCAGAACGGAGGGCCGGGTACGACGATCGTGCGGGTCGGAAGAATGGCACACGGTGCAGTCGCACCCGATGGTAGGCACTCCCATCGACGTGCCGCTGCCCAGCACCGTGAGCTTGGCCTTCATCGCTTCGTCGTGGCGGCGCTTGATGCCGGAGATTGCGGCGGACGGGCCAGCGCGTTGGTCACTTCCACGTAAGCCATGCGGAGTTCGTAAAGGCAATTCTGCAGGAAACTTTCCTCGACACCCGTAAGGTTGCCTTTGGTCTTCTCAGACAACAAGCTGAGCGTGTCGATGGTCTGGCGCGCTCCAATCAGGTCAACCCGCGGTTGGCCGCCCTGCTCGTGCATCAGTCCGAGTTGCATCATTGCACTCATGTAGAGCGAAGCCATGAAGCGTTCAAACGTCATCTCCAGCTCTTTGGCGGAGTGTCCGCTGAGTTCCACGCGGGCGTCCAAATCCTTCGCCGACTTGCGGTACGCATCCGCCTGTTCTCGCTGCTCGGCAGCCGTGGGTGGGGGCGGCGTGTTCAGCTCTGGTTGAGGCGGAGCAACGTCTGCCTGGGCTGGCGGCGGAGGCTGCGCCGTCGTTGCTGCACTGGAGACCTCCTCTTGAGAAACCTCTTGACGAATTTCGCCCTCCGACGTAAACAATCGCCGGTCGGTTACGGTAAAACTTTCCTGCTTTTTTTCAGGCATAGACTGTCCCTTCAATGCTTACAGGTTTTCGCGCCGGAATGCCTCCGAAAACGGCAGGGCCGCGATCGAAAGCTGCGTGCTGCCCGCTTGAACTTGCTTGCCCGGAATCGCGATTTCACGCCGGAGATATCCCAGCGCCACCAAGCGGTCGCCTCCAGCAAGGGGCAGGGAAGCGGCACTGGTAATCTCACCAACATCTTTGCCGTCCGCCTCGATCTTCGTCCCCACGGAAGGCAATGCACCCTGAACCTCGAACCCGGTGAACTTCCTATGCACATTGCCACGGGAGCGAATGCGCTCCACGATCTCTTGCCCGATGTAACATCCCTTGCTGAAATGCAAAGCGCGCCGCTGCTCGGTTTCCTGCGGCAGATCGCGCTCACGGATGTCCTGCCCGTAACGCGGAATCCCCGCCGCGACGCGCAGCAGCTCCAGCGCAGTTGTCCCGGCCGCGGTTCCCCCGGCCTTGATGAGCGCATCCTGAAGAATCGTCACCCGCTCGGGCGATAACCACAACTCATAAGATTCAACGCTCGCGTTGTCCCCTCGCACCACGGTTACTGCCAGGTTTTTCCACGTTACATCTACAGATTGCAGCCCCTGCAGTTCCGCTACGTCAAATCCCACCACACGGAGTGCTTCTCGCGCCTTCGGCCCCACGATCCCGATTGCAGTCAGCTTGTCGCTAACGTTGGTGACCTCCACATCGTCCATGATGATGTAGTGGTCGAAGGTTGCCAGCAACTTTTCCGACTGAGATTGATCCGTGTCAATCAGCAAAGAGTCGCCACGGTTGTAGGCGTAAAGGTCCCCCAAAATGTGTCCTTGGGGATTCAGCAGAAAAGCATAGACGCCATGTCCAGGCGCGAGGTCGCGGATATTGTTCGTGACCATACCGTTGAGCCAGCGCACGCGATCGCCGCCCGTGAGCGCAATCTTGGCTCTTCCACTCAAGTCATAGACGCCGCAACCGGAGAGCAAGGCCGCAAACTCGCCGCGCACGTCCCCGAAGTCGGGAGCCGGGGAAACCGGGTTGTCATGAACGACCGTAGAAGCCATATGTTGAACTTCTGATTATACAAGGCGAAACCGAGGCGGATTCTCCGGCAACACTTGACTGCGTTTACATTCTTAATCTTAGCCAGACTTTCAGCGCTTGGTGTCCGCATTCTGAACGGATACTGGCACGTCCTAAAGTGTCTCCCCGGCCAGCCGATAGATAACACTGAAGGGGAGGTAACAATGAGCATCAATGCAGTTCACGCTTCGCCCGCAGCCCAGAACGACGTGGCCGTAGCCGCAGCGCCGCGCCAGAATGCGTCACCACAGCAAACTTCGCTCCCACAGGACAAAGTAACGCTTAGTCCTCAGGCACAGGCCCATGCCCAGCAGGCAGTTTCTGTCGACAAGGACCACGACGGCGACAGCAAATAGCTGGTTTCGAGTTTCCCAAATTCGCTTGTCAGATAGGTGAACGCCGCGCCCGAGAGGGCCAATCAGGCGCTTTTGGGCGCGGTGATCCCTAAATCGACCTTCTCCGCCGCCTGCGCCGCCTTTTCGGCAAACTATGGTAAAGAAAATCTCGTGACGGTTGTGTTACCTTTTGTCGCGTGAGTCCCAAAAAACGAATCGCCATCATTCCCGGAGACGGGATCGGAAAAGAAGTCATTCCGCAAGCCGTTAAGGTCATGACCGCTGCAGGAGCCGACGTCGAGACGGCTGACTTTGACTGGGGCGCAGACCGTTATCTGGCGGATGGCGTCACCGTTCCACCGGATGGTTTCGCCATGCTGGAGCGCGATTTCGACGCCATCCTCGTGGGAGCCTTTGGCGATCCGCGCGTCACATCGAACATTCACGCCAAAGAGATCCTCCTGGGCATGCGCTTCAAAATGGATCTCTATGCCAACGTGCGTCCAGTGCGCCTGCTGGATGCCGCGCTGTGCCCGCTCAAAGGCATCGAGCCTCAGCACATTGATTTCGTGGTGTTCCGCGAAAATACCGAGGGCGTGTACACCGATGCGGGCGGAGTCTTCAAACCAGGCACTCCCGACGAGATCGCGGTGCAGGAAGACATCAATACGCGCAAGGGCGTGGAACGCATAATCCGTTACGCCTTCGAGTACGCCGAGCGCCATCCGAAGCTGGATGGCAGCCCGCGCAAGCGCGTGCTCATGTGCGACAAGTCCAACGCCATGACCCACGCCGGCGGGCTGTGGCAACGCGTGTTCAAGGAAGTGAGCAGCGAGTATCCGCAGATCAAAACTGAACACATGTATGTGGACGCGCTTTGCATGCAGATGGTGCGCGATCCGCGGCAGTTCGACATCGTGGTCACGAATAATATGTTCGGCGACATCATTACCGACCTCGCCGCCGGCCTGCAGGGCGGGCTGGGCATGGCCGCCAGCGGCAACATCCATCCGGGAAAGACTTCGATGTTCGAGCCCGTGCATGGTTCCGCGCCGCCGATTGCGGGAAAGAATGTAGCCAACCCCTTTGGCGCAATTCTGACTGCGGCGATGATGCTAACGCACCTGGGTTTGACCGAAGAAGCAAACCGGATTGAATCGGCGGTGCTCGAAGCAGTGCGGCAAAAGCGCACCACGCGAGACATTGGGGGGGCGCTGGGCACGAGCGAAGCGGGGGAGTGGGTGGCGGATCGCGTGGCGGGCCAGGTCGGCTGACCTATTCGCAGGACATGAACGATGACCACGTCGGAAATCCTGATGGTCGTATGTGCCTCGGGAACCGCTGTCGGGGGACTGACCTCGAGTCTTGTGGGAGCGGAACTCCTGAATGACGTGGCGGGACTTTTGCCGGGCGACAAAGAGCTTTATATCTTGACGTTGAAACACTTTCTTCCCTGGGACCGACTCAGGCTTTGGCGAAACATCATGCGCGATCACCGACGGCTGCGGCCGAACAGCCACCTGGTTCCTGCTTTCAAAGCAGCAGTGGCTCTGACGCTTTGTTCGATTCTCGGACTGTTCGCTGCTTTGTTTGTTCTCAGGTGACGCGCAATCGTGGAAGGGCACGGCTTTCAGCCGTGCCGCCAGGCGCATTAAGCGACCGGCTTTAGCCTCTGTGGAACCTCGTCGAGAGAAAATCCAGGATAAGCGGATGAATACGGATAATCTTGCGGCCTCTCAACCAGCCTCGCACGGACGGGATTCAGATGGATGTAGCTCCGATGCTTCTCGAAATCGAATGCGTCGTGGATGCGATGGTTCGTAAAACTACGTTCCCATATCTCCATTCTCGAACCCGTTTCCTTCATGAATCGATGTGAATAGCCGCCCTTGATGAACTGCATTGCACGCTCGAGCGCGAGCGATGGCTTGGGAGCGAGTAGGAGATGGACGTGGCCGGGCATCAGGACAAATTCGTAGAGCTGAAAGATTCCGCGATCCCGACATCCGATAAGGGTCTCGGTGAAAAGGGACGCCGCCCGCTCCGACCGGAAGAGCGGCCTTCGTTCCCAAGTCACGGAGGTCACGAAGAACGTACGATCTGCAAGATTGTCCATTCGGCAGCGGCTGAAAGCCGCCTCCTCGTTCGACTGGTTTTCGCACGGCTTGAAGCCGTGCGCTTCCACGATACGCTTGCAGTTCATTGTCAATGCTTAGGCGGCGCGGGATTTGTGATCGAGATCACATAGCGGTTCTACAGTTCCCAGAACGGGCGAGTGCAGGTCTGTTGAAGCAGGAATTTCCGCCTCTGGATTACAATCACCATTTCGTTCTTACGGACACTTAAATGAAACTTGCACAGATTGCTTCTGCGCTGGGCGCCCGCCTGGAAAACGGCTCGGCCGATACCGACATCACGGGAGTCGCCGGAATTGAAGAGGCCGGTCCCGGCCAACTTACGTTCGTAGCCAACCCAAAATACGCATCGTTGGCCAGGAAAACAAAAGCTTCGGCTGTCATTGTGGCCGAAGACTTCCCGGCGATCGCGACCGGAATGTTGCGCAGCCAGAATCCGTATTTGACATTCGCCCGCGCCATCGCCCTATTCCATCCCGCCCCCCAATACGCTCCCGGCATTCATCCCACAGCCGTGATTCATCCTTCCGCCACGATCGGCGAAGGTGCCCACATCGGGCCGTACGTGGTGATCAACGAAAACGTCGAAATTGGAAAGAACGCCGTGTTGCTGGCGCACGTGGCGGTTTATCCGGGGGTAAAGATCGGGGACAATTTCATGGCTCATGCTCACGCCGTCATCCGCGAGTACTGCTGTCTGGGAAATGACGTGTTGCTGCAGAATGGCGTGATCATTGGCGCCGACGGCTTCGGATTCGCCAAAGACGATTTCGGCCGCTGGCACAAGATCCCGCAACCGATGCCCGTCGTCATCGAAGACGACGTGGAAATCCAGGCCAATTCCTGCATCGACCGCGCCAGCGTCGGTGAAACCCACATTGCCCGCGGCACGAAAATTGACAACTTGGTGCAGGTCGGTCATGGCTCCCACATTGGCGAGCATTCGCTGCTGGCTTCCCAGGTCGGGCTCGCCGGCTCAACCCACATCGGCAACCATGTGATTCTCACGGGACAAGTGGGCGTCGTCGGCCATTGCACGATCGGGGATGGCGCCATTGTCACCCCGCAAAGCGGCGTTGCCGGCGACATTGCGCCGGGAGCGATTGTCAGCGGGGCTCCCGCCATCGATCACAAGTTGTGGCTGAAGGTTTCAGCGCTGCTGAGCCGCTTGCCCGAAATCGCGAAGGCAGCAAGGGAAAAAATAAAGGAATGAACCACAGGTCAAGCCAATGCGCGTCCTTCGTGAACCTTCGCGTCCTTTGTGGTTATAGCCTTTTCCTCTTGAAACTCAGCTGGCAATCCGCTTTCGATCGCCTTCCGAACTTTTTCCATCAGGCACTCACGGCTGCCGAAATCTTTGGGCTCGATCGGAGGGTGAAAGATCACTGTGACGGTGCCCGGCTTGATCGCGAATCTCTTCTTGGGCATGACGTAGTGCGAGCCCACAATGGTTACCGGCACGACCGGCACTCCGCACTCCTCGGCCAGGTAAAACGGTCCCTTCTTGAACGGCAGTAGCTTACCATCGAAGGAACGGCGTCCTTCGACGTAGATGGTCATGTTGAGGCCTTGGCGAATCGCATCCGCGGCAGATCGGACCGCAGAGATTCCCGACTCCCGGTTTCTACGATCCACCGGGACCAGCGATCCGAATCGCATGAGCCTTGCCAATATCGGAACACGGAACAACTCTTTCTTGACCATGACCGACATGCGGCGCGGAATCAGCGGCATCAGGATCGGGGGATCAACATTGGAAACGTGATTGGACATGAAGATGTAAGTGCGGACGGGGTCGATCTTGTCCAGGCCAACGGTCTGCACCCGAATTCCAGCGAGGCGAACCCCGGTCCACGCGCCCCACATTGTCATGCGATACAGAAATCTGATGTCTCCGGTGAGCAGCGTCCAGGGAAAACCGATCACGGCTACCACGGGCAGCAGCGCGGCCCAGAAACCCAGCATCACCAGGGTGCGAATCATGGGCGCGCGTCTCCGAAGCGGAGTTCGCCCATGTGCCAAGCCACTACGGACCCGGCAACACAACAGGCTCGTTGGAGTGTGATATCGTCCACGTGGCTCAGCTCAAGATCAACTTGTTCTCAGCGCCCGAACTCTGCGGATGACCTGCGCCGAGCGATTTCAGCCGTTCCGGCAGCTTCTCGTAAATGCCGCCAAAGCCTCCGTTGGAGAGGATGGCTACCACATCGCCCGAACGCAATTCGGGAGCAACCAACTGCACGATTCCATCGACGGTTGGAACCATGCGCACCCGCCGGCCGTGTTTCTGGATCTGCGCGGCTAAGGCCTGCAAATCCAGGCGCTCGGATTCCGGAATCGCTTCCGACTTGAAAACGTTGGCTACGATCACTTCGTCGGCCAGCGCCAGACTTTTTCCCAGTTCATTCTGCAGCACGTTGCGCCGCATAGTGTTGGAGCGCGGTTCCAGGATCGCCCACAATCGCGCCTCCGGATAGTTTGAGCGCAAGGCCGTGAGCGTTCCCGCAATAGCCGTGGGGTGATGAGCAAAGTCATCAATGATGGTAATGCCATTCACCCGGGCGCGAACTTCAAGGCGACGCTTTACGCTTTTGAAGGTCTTCAACGCGGCTGAGATTTCTTCCTTGGGAATGCCGCATCCCGCAGCCATTGCGGCGGCCGCGGTCGCGTTCCACACGTTGTACTCGCCGGCCACGGCATACTCGAACTCTGCCCACGGCTTGCCATCGCGCATGACCGACCACGCGGTGCGTCCGGGCTCCAAATGCAGGTCGGTGATTCGCCAGGTTGCATTCGCGACAGAACCGTAACGCTCTACCGGGCAGAAGGCGCGAGCCAGACAACGCTCGACACTCTCCCCGGTATCGAAGGCGATGACGCGGCCGCGGCGAGGCACCAGATTCACCAGCCGTTTGAAAGCGGTCTCCACGGCATCGAGGTCTTTGTAGATGTCAGCGTGATCAAATTCCACCGAGGTCAGAATGACGGAGTCGGGAAAGTAATGCAGGAACTTGGGACCCTTATCGAAGAAAGCCGTATCGTACTCATCGCCTTCAATGATGAAATACTTGCCCTGTCCCAATTGAAAACTGCTGCCGAAGTTTTCCGCGATCCCGCCAATCAGGAACGAGGGTTGCACTCCTGCGGTATGAAAAATCCACGCCAGCATGGAAGTCGTCGTTGTCTTGCCATGTGTGCCCGCGACCACCAGCACCTCTTTGCCGCGCAGAAACTCATGGTGCAAAATCTGCGGCAGCGAACAGAACGCGATGCGCCGATCGAGCACGTGCTCCAGTTCCACGTTGCCGCGGGAAATAGCATTGCCTACTACCACGAGGTCTGGTTGCGGTTGCAGGTTCTGGACGGCAAACGGCTGGGACAATGGGATATTGAGCGCTGCCAGAAAATCCGACATTGGCGGATACGCCGCCGCGTCGGAGCCGGTTACGCGAAATTCGCGTCGCTGCAACATGCCGGCCAGAGACGCCATCGCCGTACCGCAGATCCCAATCAGGTGGATGTGTTTGTTCTCGGTCATGATTTCGTTAGGGCAAACGCTTCATTACGATTTTGACGCGCGCGAAGACAGCTCCGCTGGCGCAGTAGCGGCTTCCAAAATCCGAAGGCTTCCTTCGTTCTTGTCCACATTGAGCGTGGCACGCACGCCGAGAGGCAGCGTGATATTGCGTCGCGAAACGTGGCCAGATCGCAACCCATACGCCACCGGCACTCCCAAGTCGCCGATCACCCGTAACACAACTTCTTCCAAGGTGTAGTCCTGTTCCTTAGTCTGTGAACAATCCAGCATCTCACCGAACACAATTCCATGCACCCCCTTGAACTTCCCCGCCAATTTCAACTGCATCAACATACGATCGATCTGATAAGGCTTCTCGGCCATGTCTTCGATGAACAAAATAGTTCCCGCGGTGCGGATTTCATAAGGCGTGCCCAGCGAAGCCACCAGCATGGACAGACAGCCGCCATAGAGAATCCCTTCGGCCGAGCCGGCCAACAAAGCTTGTGCGCCGGATTCTGGCCGAAAGTCTAATTCCCAGGCAGAAGCCCCGGTCACCGTGGCTTCCCATGAGCTGAGATCGACGCCGTCCGAATGATCGAAATCCTTCGTCACCATGGGGCCATGGAAAGTCACCAGGCCGACTGAGTCCAGGATGTAGGTCAGCAGGGTAGTGACATCGCTGTAGCCGACGAAAATCTTCGGGTTCGCTTTGATGTTCTCCAGATTGAGAGTATCGAGAAGATAATTGGCGCCGTATCCGCCGCGAGCGCAGACAATCGCGCGGACGTCATCGCGGGAGAACATCTCTTGCAACTCGCGGGCTCTGCGTTCGACCGAGCCGGCAAAATAGAGATTCTTTTCGAGAATGGATTCGAGATAAACAGGCTTGTATCCAAGCCGCCGCAGCGCCTCGCAGCCAGCTTCCAGTTGCTCGCGCTTAATATTGCTGGCGGGGGCAATGATTCCGATTGTGTCGCCGGGCTGAAGCGCGGGCGGCTTGATGCGCGGAATCGGTAATGTCGGCGGCATTGGGATCGGAGAACGACTATCCAGCGACAGCTAATCTTAAACGAAAAACTCGCCGCGACAGACGAGTTGGGCCGTACCTCGAAGGAACACCTGCTCCTCCCAGCGCACCGCCTGCACTCCACCTGGCGCATGAACTCGCAGGGGCGACTCGGCTTTTCCAGCGACGATGGCAGCGACCGCGGCGGCGCACGAACCCGTTCCGGATGATTGGGTCTCGCCCACTCCGCGCTCGAAAAATCTGGCCTCGATATTTTTTCCATCCACTGGCTTCACCAGTTCAACGTTAATCCCATGCTTGAAGTGAGGATGGCGTCCGATCTCGGCTGCTTCCGTCTGCCACTCCGGCGCAAATTCGTTCACGAATAGCACGTAATGCGGATTGCCCATAGAGACCGGAATGCCCCGCACTTCACGGAAAGCGAGCTTGATGGAGAACTCATCGCCGACCAGGGGCTCACCCATGGCAATCTCGAACTCGTATTGCGTGTCGCTGCGCGAGGTGAAGTTGCAAATCTTCAGGCCGGCGCCGGTGCGTATCACAATTTTTTCTTTAGTCTGCTTGCAGCAAAGATATGCCGCCACGCAACGTGTGCCGTTGCCCGAAATTTCCGCTTCCGATCCATCGGCATTGAACAGGCGAGCCTGCACGTCAGCATCCGGCGCGGGAAACAGCCACTCCACTCCGTCGGCCCCCACACCCCGATGCCGTTCGCAGATCCGCCGGCTGAAGGCGGCCAAGTCGGCTGGGGCGTGTATGCCATCAATGATCAGGAAATCATTTCCGCAGGCGCTCGCCTTGATGAAAGGCACGGCGGTGGCAGGAGAATTCATTCAGTGTTTACCGGTCCAAGCCCAGTCGCACTCTCAAAAACGGAAGATTGCTTCAGCAGGCGCAGAACCTGGCTCTGCTGCTTGCGGGTCGCTCCCAGCTCAAACTGAACGCGCACGTGCTGCAAGGTGTTCGCAACCCGCAGGTTGTCCGTCATACCATGAATGCTCTCCAGAACGCGATTGATCTCAGGGGTGATTTCGTCGGCGCTGCGACCGACAACTTCGTAACCGTGGATTGCCACTTTCAAACCGAATTGCTCTTCTACATACCCCAGCAGGAAAAGGCAAAGCAAAATGAGTCCCGTCTCAAAAATTGATGTGAGGTAGAGTCCTCCACCCACCGCCATGCCGACCGAAGCTACCACGAAAAGAGTTGCCGCCGTGGTAAGTCCCGAAACCAGATTATTTCGAGCATGCAGGATGGAACCGGCTCCAATAAAGCCGATTCCTGGAATGATCTGGGCCGCAATGCGGGTGTGATCTCCGAGATACTTAAGGGCGAGTTGATCCGAGAGGATGGTGTACATCGCTGCGCCGAGGCAGATGAAAAGGTTGGTACGCAGCCCGGCAGGCCGATGCTTGAGTTGACGCTCCAGCCCGATCAGACCACCCAGGATTGTCGCCAGCACCAGACGCGCGATCGAGACTCCGACGACGGAGGCCATCTCCTCGTGGAGCAACTCGTAAAGGTGTTGCGCTGTGGGCATGAGAACGTAAGTTGGCTGGATTTTATCACTGCAAGACTCGGCTTTAACGCGTTCCTGATCTGCAGCGTTAACGGGCGTGATTACCGGACAGCGCGATGCGTCCAATAAATGGTGGCGGCCGGCTGCCCCGTAGTGCGTATCACCACCATGGACGACAGGTTCTGCTTTTGCACCTTGGAAGCAACTGGATCGCCATCGAATGCAATCACGAAGTCTACGTATTGCGAAGGGTTTGCCAGCGCCCGTTCCCAGAGACCGTCGAAATCGGCCGGTGCCTTCCAGGGACGATGATTGCCTTCGTTAATCGTGTTACGCAGAGGGATCCCTGCCTGCTGGAGAGCGCCCACGTGGTCGCCCAGATACATTAGCAGGGCGGAGTCATGGGGCAATTTTCTCAGGTTGGACGCCAGTTCAGTTTCCAGAACAATGCGGGTTCGAGAGTTCACCCAAGCCTCGCGAAAACAGACGGGCTGCGCTCTCCAGACGGACGCGTAGCTCGCCGTGAGCCCGATCACGACTGTGGAAACCACTGCCGTCCTCGCTAATTTGTTTCCGGCGAGACGGAGCAGGAAATAAGCAGGCAGCGCGGCGGCCACGGAAAACAGGGGAAGAAGTTGCAACCCGTACCGTACGTTGTAAAAAGAGAATGGCCACCAACCCGGCACAAAAATCGGGACGCCGCCATACGCAATCGAAAGCACGTAGAAAGGAAGCGGCATCCCCAGCAAAAGAAGGGGCCACAAGCGACGGTCGAGAATCAGAATCGCAAGGGTTCCGAGCAGAAGTAATCCCACCCACAGTTTCTGCCAGCGCCCCTCCGCCATATTCAGTTCGGCCGACTTCAGGAAGTAACTCAAAGCGACAGGTAAGTCATGGGACCCAGGATGAGCCGCCGACCCCGGAGTCGCGTTCTTCTGCTCGATGGCACGGGCAGAGTATGGACCGTTGGCAAACTCCAACGGGTTTCGGTAGATAATCGCGTTATAGGCGAGCCAAAACGCCGGAGCCGCGGTTGCGAGTAAAAGAAATTTTGCCAAGCTGCGACGAAGAGGCTGATCGTTCACTCCCGACGTCAGCACAACGGCAACCGTGGCGACACCCATCGCGGCCGTGAGAAACCATCCGTCGTAGCGGGTGAGGCAGGCGGCCGCAAGACACAGACCACATTTCATCAACGACGAAGATGCCGCGCCCTGCGCTGCTTCTCCCGCCCGAGATGATTCCTGGGCGAACTCGTTGAAGTACACCGCGGCCCAAATGAACAACGCGAGGTACAGCGACTCCGTCATGGCAGTAATTTGCAGGTAAATCAGATTGGGATTCGCGGCATAGATGACGGCGCTCAACCATGCGGCAAATCTTGCCGCCAGATCGGGCTGCGAATCGAAACTCAGAGCACTCCGCACCAGGCGGAAAATGCCCGCCGCTCCCAGAGCATAAGCGGCCATCGAAGGAATGGAACCGCCAATGCCCGATTGCCACGCCGTGTCGGAAAGCAGGAATGGAATCATTAGCAGATGCGGCAGCGGCAGCCACACGGTTCCGAGTTGCAACAAGCCCGGAGTGCGGGAGTCGAAGACCCGGCGGGCGATGTTGATGTGCGCCACAGCATCTCCGTAGAGGAGCAGGGAGCTGTGCTGGAAATAATAGGCAAACGATAGAAACGAGACGCAAGCGGCAATTTGGGCTACCAGCGCGGTTTCACGATCCCAGTGGCGCGCGGGCTGAGCTTTCATCGGCTGGGCTGTCATCGGATGGACCTGGTTCGCTGGAGGCTCATTCCAAATGGGTCAATTCGCGAAAGACCTGGAAGCGGGCGTCGATTTCTTCCCGGGTGAGGGATTGCAGGCGTTCGGTGCCAAAACACTCTACGGCAAACGATCCCATTACACCTCCATAGAAGAGTCCACGCTTCAGGACCTCACGGTTCAAGTGCGGTTGCGAAGCGATATATCCCATGAATCCGCCGGCGAATGAGTCGCCCGCCCCCGTCGGATCTTTCACTTCTTCGATGGGCAGGGCAGGTGCCCGAAAGGGATGACGGCCGATGCCAAATGCGCCTTCACGAAAGAAGATCGTCGCGCCGTACTCACCATGCTTGATCACCAGCGCTTGCGGTCCCAGAGCGAGGACTTTGTTGGCGGCCCGAAGCAGGTTGGTCTCACCGGCGAGCATTTTCGCTTCGCCGTCGTTGATCAGCAGCACGTTCACCAGTTTCAGGGTCTCAATCAATTCTGGACGCGCGCCCTGGATCCAGTAGTTCATGGTGTCGCCGCCGGTGAGGCGGACTCCATCCATTTTCTGCCGAACCGCCGTTTGCAAACTGGGATGAAGGTTGCCCAGGAACAAAAATTTGGAATCCGCATACTCTGGCGGAATACGCGGCTGGAAGCGCTCGACCACATTTAATTCCGTGAAATTAGTTTTGGCCTCATTGAGGTTGTCGAGATACTCACCGCCCCAGCGAAAGGTTTTGCCTTTGGCATGTTCGATGCCTCGGGTATCGATATTTCGTTTCCGCAGAATATTTTCATGCTCGGCGGTGAAGTCTTCGCCCACCACGGCAACAATACGAACATCGGTGAAGTAGCTGGCGGCGAGCGAGAAGAATGTACAGGAGCCGCCTAATATATTTTCCACACGCCCCGAAGGCGTCGCAATCGTATCAAAAGCAATCGTACCCACGGCAAGGATGCTCATTAGGAAGTCTTAGTCTCCAGGTATTTTTCCAGAATAAGTTTGAGTTTCTCACGAGTAGCGGGCGGAATCTTGTCGCGGTCGGTGAGGATCGCGTGCGCCAAGGCCAAGCCGCACTTGCAGTTTCGTTTTGCCGGCATTGAGGCCACAGTCTGGCGCACGACGCGGGAGGCGTTCTCGGCATTTTTCAGCAGCACGGCGAGAATCTGATTGACCGTGACCGCGTCGTGAAGCGGATGCCAGCAATCGTAATCGGTGACCATGGCCACGGTTACGTAGCAAATCTCGGCTTCGCGCGCCAGCTTGGCTTCTTGCAGGTTCGTCATGCCAATCACATCCATGCCCCAGCTGCGGTACAGGTTGGATTCCGCCTTGGTGGAAAACTGCGGTCCCTCCATGCATAAATAGGTTCCACCGCGCTTGCCGGCTACTCCAGACTTCCTGCACGCGGCTTCAACGGCATGGGCAAGCTCCGGGCAGACCGGATCGCCGAAGGCGATGTGGGCCACGACGCCTTCGCCGAAAAAAGTGTCCACCCGATGGCGAGTGCGATCGAAAAACTGATCGGGGATTAAAAAGTCGAGCGGCTTATGCTCTTCTTTCAACGACCCGACCGCGGAAACGGAGACGATCCGTTCGACACCGAGTTGTTTGAAACCGTAAATATTGGCGCGGAAATTCAGCTCTGAGGGAAGAATGCGATGTCCGCGTCCGTGACGCGCCAGGAATGCGACCTTGCGGCCTTCGAGCGTGCCCAGGACATAAGCATCCGACGGATCGCCGAATGGAGTCTGCTGCCGAAGTTCGCGCACGTCGGTAAGGCCAGGCATGGAATAGAGCCCGCTCCCGCCGATGATGCCAATTTCCGCTTCCGACAAGAATCCTCCTGAGCCGTTTGGCAACCTTAAGGTTGAACTGCAGATTATACAAGCGTTCGAGCGGATGAGTTCCGTTTGGCCATTGTTACGGGGACGGGCGAGGACGCCCGTCCTCCATCGGATTACAAGTCGGACGACCAGCCTCGTCCGGTTTGGAGGATGAGAACAGTTCCTGCTCCAATTGCTCCGTCGTCGGCCCATCCAAACTTTCCGTGATTACCAGGGTGTCGCCTTTCGCTTCGATGACGACGGGTCCTTCCTCCGTCAGCCAGGTGTGCGTGCGGGTGAGCGATTCGACTTTCTGCGGATCGGCAGATGGATCTTTGCCGTCCGCGATGACTTCGTGCACGTGCTGATATCGCTTGGCCAGCGACTGAGCGTAGATGGCGGCAAATGCGGACGCCTTCTCCGGGCTCGACCAGCGCGAGACGTAGAGCAATCCGAGAGGCGCTGACGAGTCTCCTTTAGGCTGAGTTGCGTAGTAGTAGCCGCCCCGCCAGTCCGGGTATAGATTGCGCGAAGCCTCGGTGCCGGCGTATTGGTCGACCAGGATGGCCACGTCGAATTCGCCCATTGCTCCCACGTCGAAGCGTTCGTAATTCTTGAAGTCGCGTTGGAAGTCGGGCAAGCGCATGGGTTCGAGAGACTCGCCCGAAAGATAAGTTTTCGGCTCCATGATCTGACGCGTGGTTCGCGGCGGATTGCGGAAGGTTGACGCGAAGGCTTTCTCTTTGCCTCCGCTGCGCAGCAGTTCAGTTTCAAAATCCAGCCCGTAGCGATAGGGAAAGGTCAATTCTTCCTGCAGGAAGATGGGAGCGTTCTTGAATTCCGGTGTATCCGCCGTGCCTACGAGCATGCCCTGTTTGAGAGCGTCGGCGATCTGCGGCGAAGCGAGAATTGATTGCCCGGTAGGCGCAAGCATGTAGTCAACCAGTACGACCATAGCCTGACCTTCGACCACGGCCTGCCGCGCTTCGCTGACTTCGTCGTTCTCAATGTCCGCGGGAGTTAACTGCTTCTTGTTGTCCAGATCGACGTCGCCCGCCTTCATCCATTTTTCCATGCCAAACGACTGGTCCTGCAGGGCGTGAGTGAGTTCGTGCGCCAGCACCGGACGCTGCTGATCAATATCGATCCAGTCCAGCAGGTTCACGGTTGCGGTCTTGGGATCGTAGTAACCAGCCACTTGCTCGCGCAGCAGAGCCACCAGAAAAGTTTGCAGATCGAAATCGCGCGGCAGAAGCCCAAACTTCTTTAGCACCAGTTCGGAGCGGCGCAGGCGCTGCGCGTCCTTGTCGTCAGCCATGCTCTTCTCCAGATAGGCCACAACTTCGTCGCGGCTGACCAGTCGCCGTTTGACTTCTTTCTTGATAGGCAAGCCGGTGTCCGTACTGGCAAACTGCAGGATCCGATCAACGTCGTGAAAAAGTTCCTCGACTTCCTTGGGAGAGATTTTGGTTTCCGCTTCCGCCGGTTTTGCAGCGGGCGGTTGTGCGTTCGGCTGAACCGGTGAAGGCGTTTGCTCAGATTGATTTGGTGGCGCGGAAGGCAGAGGCGAGGCAGGTCTCTGGTGCGCACATGCCAAGCTTGTCGCCAGCAGCCAGAGCAGCAAGCCGGTTAAAAATTGGCAGAATGATTTTCGATGCGATTTCTTCAATTCAGTCATCAGGCTTATTTATATCCGACTCGATCCTAGCAAACGCGGCAACAGATACATATCCAGATCAAGCTTAAAAGAACAAGGCGGAAAGCGCTCGAAAGAATTCGGCCGGGGTTGCGATGCGTACAGATGTCCGCTGTGCCACTGCCTTCGTGAAATGTTTCGCGTTGTGAGTCAGCAGCCAGTCGGGTTTGCCGGCCATGGCAGACAGGAGCACGGGAACGTCGGCTTCGTGGCGGATTAGATTTCGACTCGCACGTACCAGATGTTTATCCGGGCAGGGAACGATTTCAGGGTTGGTCAACTTGATCAGGCGCCGATAGTCCTGGATCAATCGGTCGGCATCGAGCGACGGTAAGCGCTCGCCGTGGAGAAGAAGATTTTCCTCCACTTCATCACGGACCACTTCGGCCAGTACCAGTTTGCAGACCTTGGCTGCGCAGAGCGAAAGCGTGGCCTTGTCGAGGCCCCATGGAGAGACAATTCCCCCGGTCAAGACATTCGAATCGAGAAACAGGCGAATTCTGCGCTGGCTGGTCACTTCTCGCGCTGGCTGCGACGAGCGCGAAGTGTGCGGCTTCCGTAATGCCGGGCATAGACGCGGCTGCGTGACTCAGGGAGCGTGGCGAGAAGATCTTTGGGCGTCAAGCCAACTGCGGTAAGGATCGAGCTTACCTTCTGGCACAGATGTTCGAAGCGCCGTTGCTCGGGCAGAAGGATGAGGCCATCTCCCAGACGCAACACGGCAAACGGAGCGCCTGTCCCCAGTCCAAGGTCCTGGCGAAACTGTTTGGGAACGGTCAACTGGCCCTTTTCCCCGATCTTGGTGGTGGTCAGGTATTCGAGAGCGGTATCGGTGGTTGCCATGGCCGGTAGGAAAATCCTACCACACGGAGCTAACCTTCGCCAAGCGTGACAACATCGAGTTGTTCAGCACTGCGCTCGCAGTACTGTCTTCCTAATTGTCTGGTGGGCTGATGGCGTAGCGGTGTTCCTGGTCGTAGAACTGATGGGGGAGATGGTCGGAGTGAGCGTCGGGAACGGGTTGGTCAGCGGCGGAAGTGAAGGTCGCGACCTGTTGGGCATTGGAGAATCCAGTGGTCGTGCTGTACACCGGCTCATCGAATACAGTCCCTGCATTGGCTTGCGCCGCGGCAAAGATGGCGAAGGCTTTGCCTCCGGAGAATGCGGTGGAAACGTAGTCGCCCACCATCAAGCCGGAGAACGTGTTGGGCAGCCATGCCGGAGACATGGGCCCGGCCAGGGTGATAGGAGCGGTCCAGGTGTTGCCGCCATCGGGTGATGAAATAAATCCGGCGTACAGGGCGCAGGTGGCCGCGTCGCAGCTCGCCGACGCATAGAAATAGTACGTGAGGCCGAGATGCGCGCTGCTGCCTGAAGTTGCGGGCTCAACGGCTAGGCCGGGAATAAAGTGATCCACGGTGCTGGTGAGTGCGTCGATGGGAATGCGCGCGGGAGTGATCCAGGTGACGCCATCGGTTGAAGTGCTCATCACTAGGTCATTCTGCGAGCATCCAGTGCGGAAGCGGCAGTCTTGCCAGATTGCGTAGACCGTGCCGCCCGCATCAACTGCGGCGGAGGGCAGCGCGGATGTACGCAGATTCGCTGCGACAGAATGGTCCGTGATGGAAGAAATGGTTGTAGCCGCGTTCCAACTCTCGCCGCCGTTGGTCGAGGTGAAGGCCAGCATCTCGTCTCCGATGGCGTTCTCGATGGGAACGATGACCGTGCCATTGGGTTGAACGACGGGCTGGCCTCCGATACCGGTGGCGAGGTTGGCAGTGTTAAGGGCTGCGGTCCAGGTGAGACCGCCATCGCTGGATGTGCTCATCCAGATCAGGTTGCGGTTGCTGGGATCGTCCCACTCCAGATAGCAGTGGCCGAAGAACGGGCTGGCGGGAGTGTTGTCGCAAGTAATCCAGTTCTTGTCGGAATCGGGCGTGTTGCTGACCAGGATGGGATCGCCCCACACGAGGCCGTCAGCGGACCGGCTCACCGCAACTTGATCCACGCTGGCGATGGGCAGGGAAGAGATCATCCAAGTGGCGTGGGCGGCGTCGAAGGCTACGACGGGATCGCTGGCCGCACTGAACGCGCCTTGTTCGTAGATGGTGATGCCTGGCAGGAAACCACTCGTCCAAGCGACGCCCCCATTGGTAGACGTAGCAAAGCCGATGTCGGATGCGCCCCCGCTGAAAATGCGGCCGACCTGGAACGCGCTGACGATGGTGGAGCCCGCGGCAAAAGAACTGGCCTCGACTTCGGTGGCGTGCTGGCTGCTGGAGTTGGTGAAGGTATCGGTGCTGAGTTGGGTGAGCGGGACATTCGGTGGCGGAGCTATGGTCTGTACTGGCTGAGAGTTGGACCCACCACCGCAGGCGGCGATGAACATCAGAATTCCGCAGACCGCGGCAGCTTGCAGCAGATTCATGGGAAGCTTTGCGGGATGCGCGGCTCGAGCCGAGGGGAAACGGGCATTCACTGTCGCAAGTATTATCAGCAAAAGGCTCACTCCCCGAACATGGGCACTTGCCCGGTATCGACTGTGACGCCGCGGCGCTGGCGCCGTGTTGCTCCGATGACGGCCAGCACGGTTAAAGAATCGAGCGCACCGCGCGGAACAAAAATGCGTTGCGTGTTCGAGCGCAGGTCCGGTGGGTTGACCAGGAAACCTTCGGCGGTGGTGAGTGAGAGGTCATTGGGCATCATGCCTTCGAGGACTTCATTATCTTTGAAGCGAAGCCGCACCCATAGTCCTTCGGTACGAGGGCGGGTGGTGAAGGTCTTGCGGCTAGGGGAGTCGGCATCGCCGAATTCGCGGACGAAATAGACTACCTTGATATCCTTCAGGTCGATCGCGACCACATTGCCGGCCGTGTTGAGCAATTCGAGCTTGCCTTCGCGCACAAAATCCGCGGACGCGACGTAGCCGTTGATGGAATCGCGATCCATTTTCCGGACAACCACCTTCTTGTGAGTGGAAGGCATAAGGGATTGGCGAAAGTAGCCCGGACGGCGGTTTTCCTCGCCGGGCTTGATCCAGATTCTCACATTTTGCCCCGAACATAGTGAGTCATCTCATTCACAGTAGCCAAATTGTTAACATTGTGTTATTTTGTGTAGTTTGCTGCCATCCGTCTCATATCGTCTAAGTCTAGTCTTCAGAGCAGTTTACGTAAGAGGAGCCGGAGAACCCTGGCAGGCTGGATTCAGCCCCTGTGGAAATCTTGCATCCGGTCTTGGCCCAGGGGAATTGCAGACCAGTAACTCTGAGTTCTGAAAAGGCATGGCTGATTACATTTACACGATGGAAATTCGTCTGACCCCCGATCAGCAACGGGGCGTCATCCTGGTACAAGACATCGCTCGCGACGCCGGCATGAACATTTACCTGACTGGCGGCGCCGTCCGCGACATTATCAGCGGGTTCCCCATTCGCGACCTGGATTTCACGGTTCAGGGCAATCCCCTCAAGCTGCAAAAACAACTCGAACTTGCTGGTGCGGCGGTGGCCTCGACGGACGACGACCTGAAAACCTCGTACCTGGTGCTGCCCGGTAATGTCCGGGCCGAGATCGGCAGCGCCCGCACCGAGCGCTACGAGAAGACCGGGAAACCTCCGGTCATTACTCCAGGAACGATTATCGAAGATCTTCGCCGGCGGGATTTCACCGTTAACGCCATGGCGCTGTCGCTGAATCCGGGATCGCGCGGTTTGTTGATGGACCCGTTCAACGGGGCAGCTGATATTGAAGCGAAACTGATCCGCATCCTGCACAACTATTCGTTCATGGAGGATCCGTCGCGGCTGATTCGAGCGGCCCGCTTTGCGGCGCGCTTTCATTGGCCGATCGAGGAACGCACTCTGGCCCGGATCCAGTCAGCGAGAGAAAACAACTATATCGAGTACATCACCGACCGCGCCATCGGACAGGAGATCGAACAACTGGCCTACGAGGACGACCCGCTGCACATCGTCCGCGTGCTGGAAAAAGAAGATTATCTCAAAGTCCTCAATCCTCACTGGTCTACGGCCAAGGTGGACACCGCAGGACTAGGCGAGTTGATGAAAACACGCCAGCAGATGAATCAACTGGGATATACGCCGGACCCGTCGCCCGCGGTGTTGTATTTTCTGACTGGGCGGCTAGGGGACAAGGATATTGCGGACATGCGCAAGCTGATTCCACGCAAGGATCTGGTGGCGGCGTGGAAGGATCTCGAGGACAACGCCAAGAGCCTGGCCAAGCGCCTGACCGGCAAAGAGGCCGCGACGCCTTCGCGGACGTGGAAGTTGCTGTCGGAAGCGCGGCCAGAGATGGTGCTTTTCCTTGAAGTCACAGCCAAGCAGCAAGCGGTGGCACAGAAGATCAAGAATTTTTTGGGCAAATGGCGGCAGGTGCAGCAGAAGATTCCGTTGCTCGAGATGACGGAGCTGCGCATCACGCCGCAAATGCCCGAGTACCCCAAGATTGCTCACGATGTCTTCATGTTGTTGCTGGACGGAAAATTACGCTCGCGGACCGAGATTTTGAAATTCCTGAAGCCGCTGGCGCCGCCTCCACCGCCTCCACCACCGCCGCCGAAACGCGGGCGGGCGCCCAAGCCGCCTGCTGCTGCTGCGCCCCAGCCCGCCGCTGTTGCCGCTCCACTCACGACCAAGAAAAAAAAGGGGAAGGACGCGGCTGCATTGGCGCCGTTGCCAACAGTGCCGCAGCCCGCGGCCAAGACCGAGGTGGCCAAGGCTCCCCCTTCGCCGAAGGTTGAGAAGATTGAGAAGGTTGAGAAGCGCGGCTCTCTCAAGAAGGTCGCGAAACCCTCAAAAAAGAAAGCAAGCGGGAAGAAGAAAGCAAAAGCGAAAAAGAGGCGATAGCGGCGTCGCTCGGGCACCCGTTCTGAGGTACCGAGATTAGCTTTCCTTACCCAGGCTTGCGCCTCGCGCTATAATATGTTTATGCGTTACTGGCTGGCAGTTGCGGCCTTGGGCGCGGCTTTCCTCACCTTGCCGGCGTGGGGACAACGTCGCGGAGGAGCCTCGGGAGGTTTTGGGGGGCATGCCGGATTTTCCGGAGGTCACTCCATGGTTGGCGGGCACGGGCCAGCGATGAGCGCACGAGGCTTCGCGGGTGCTCACCGGGGCGGCATCAATTTCGTGATGGGTGATTTTGGCCGGCGGGGCTACGGATACCGTCGGGGTCGTTTCTTCCGGTCGTGGCCCTACGCTGGGTATTCCGGCTATCCATATTCCGGCTATCCGTGGTATTACGGAGACGATTCCTACTCGGCGGATTCTTATCAAAACTATCCGCCCGCGGATTATTCGAGCGCTTACGACGATAACGGTCGAGAACAGGCGGAGATTGATCGCCTGGAGAATGAAGTCGATCGCCTGCGCGAGGAACGAGAGGCGCGGGAGTCCAGCGGGTCGCAAGCTCGATCGAAGACAGAAGTGCAGCCGACCCAGCTTGTTTTCCGTGACAAGCACACCGAGGACGTCCAGAACTACGCTATCGTCGGCCAAACTTTTTGGGTGTTCAGCCCGCAACGGGCGAGGAAGATTCCGCTCGGCGATCTAGATATTCCTGCCACCAAGAAAGCGAATAACGATCGTGGGGTAGAGTTTCAGTTGCCCGAGTGATCGTTCATTCCGCGAGTGTTCCCCCGCTGTGGATAACTCGGCCTTCGCCAGCGAGAGTTTCCCGTTAGAATGACGCCCAGTACAATCGACTCCGAGCCCCCATGTCCCAATTCGTCCATCTTCATCTGCACACTGACTATTCGATGCTTGACGGCGCCTGCGACGTAGACAAACTCTGCGAGCGCGCGAAACAACTTGGCATGCCCGCGGTTGCCATGACGGACCACGGCAATATCTTTGGGGCGGTGCATTTTGTGAATGCGGCCAAGCAAGCCGGGATCAAGCCCATCATCGGCTGCGAACTCTATATCTGCAAGAAGGACGATCACAATATCGAACGCACTCCGCCCGAGGGCGACACCTACAACCATCTTTTGGTGCTGGCCGAAAACGAAGAAGGCTACCGCAATCTGGTGAAGATAACTTCTGAAGCGTCGCTTCATGGTTTTTATTACAAGCCACGGGTGAGTAAGAAGTTTTTGGCGGAACACTCGAAGGGGTTGATCGCGCTTTCCGGCTGCCTCAAGGGCGAGGTTGCGGAAAGATTAATGGAAGAAAAGTACGAAGCGGCTCGGGATGCGGCGGTGTTTTATCGCGACATCTTCGGCAAGGACAATTTCTTTCTTGAGATTCAGGATCAGGGTTTGGAGATGGAACACCGCATCCATCCTCATCTGTTCCGGCTGGAAAAGGAATTAGGCTTGCCGCTCGTAGCTACTAACGACAGCCACTACCTTTGCGAAGACGATGCCCACGCCCAGGATGTGATGCTCTGCATTCAGACCGGCAAGTCCATCCAGGATACCAACCGCATGAAGTTTCAGGGCAGTGATTTCTACGTGAAGAGCCACGACGAAATGTTTCGCGTGTTCAAGGACGCGCCCGACGTGCTTTCGCGCACCCTGGCCATCGCCGAGCGCTGCAACACGCGATTGGAGAAAGTCAGCAATCCCTTTCCTCATTTCGACGTGCCCGCAGGTTACACGCTGGATAGTTATTTCGAACAGGTCACGCGGGAAGGCTTTGCGCGGCGGCTTGACTTGCTGCGAAGCTTGCATGCGCAGGGCCGGGTGAAGCACAGCATTGCAGAATACGAACAACGGCTTACGCGGGAACTTGCGATTATCCAGCAGATGCAGTTTTCCGGATATTTCCTGATCGTCTGGGACTTCATCCGCTACGCCAAAGAAAACAACATTCCCGTGGGGCCGGGCCGTGGTTCGGCTGCAGGGTCGCTGGTGTCCTACTCCATGAACATCACCGATCTGGATCCGTTGCAGCACGAGTTGTTCTTCGAGCGCTTCTTGAATCCCGAACGCATTTCAATGCCCGACATCGACATCGATTTCTGCATGAACCGCCGTGGCGAGGTGATCGATTACGTTACCCGGAAATACGGCCGCGAAAACGTAGCCCAGATCATTACTTTCGGCACCATGGCGGCCAAAGCTGCGATCAAGGACGTCGGCCGCGCCATGGACATTCCATACGCCGACGTGGACCGCATTGCCAAAATGGTCCCCACCACGCTCAACATCAAGTTGGAGCAGGCAATTAAAGATTCTCCCGCGCTGCAGCAGGCTTACGAGAGTGAGCCGCAAGTGCGGCAGTTGCTCGATACGGCGCGCAAACTGGAAGGCCTGGTGCGCAACGCGGGCGTCCACGCAGCCGGGGTGGTGATCTCGCCTCGTCCGCTTACCGAACTGGTCCCGCTGTTCAAGACGAAGAACGACGAAATCGTCACCGCCTTCGACATGGTGGCCATCGAGAAGATGGGCTTGTTGAAGATGGACTTTCTCGGCCTGACCACGCTCACCATTCTCGATGACACGCTGAAGCTGATTGAGCAGACGCGCAACCAGAAAATCACCCTGCACGAAATTCCGCTCGAGGACAGTAAAACCTACGAAAACGTTTTTCACAAGGGGCTGACATCTGGCGTCTTCCAGTTTGAGTCTCACGGCATGCGCGACGTGCTTCGCCGCTATCAACCAAATTCGATCGACGACCTCACCGCCTTGAATGCGCTTTACCGCCCGGGGCCGATTCAGGGCGGCATGATTGACCACTTCATTGATCGCAAACACGGCCGCAAGAGCATCGAGTACGAACTGCCCGAGTTGAAGGAGATCCTGGAAGGTACTTGGGGCGTGATTGTCTACCAGGAGCAGGTGATGCAAATCGCCAACCGGCTGGCAGGTTACTCCTTGGGTGAGGCGGATCTGCTGCGCCGCGCGATGGGCAAGAAGAAGCCCGAAGAAATGGCCAAGCAGCGCGAGCGCTTTGTCGAGGGCGCAGTGCAGCGCGGTTACCCGCCCAAGAAGATCGAGAAGATTTTTGATCTGCTGGCCAAGTTTGCCGAATACGGTTTTCCTAAGGCGCACTCGGCGGCATACGCGCTGCTGGCTTATCACACCGCCTATCTCAAGACTCACTACTCGGTGGAGTTCATGGCCGCGCTGCTGACCTCGGTCACCGGCAACACCGATGATGTAGTGAAGTACATCAACGAATGCCGCGAAATGGGGATTGCCGTCGAACCGCCCGATATCAACGTGAGCGACGCGAACTTCACGCCGCATGGCAGTGCGATCCGCTTCGGTTTGGCGGCGGTGAAAAACGTGGGCCACAACGCCATCCAGTCGATCGTGACTGGTCGAAAAGAAATGGGGCGGTATCGTTCGATCTATGAATTCTGCGAGAAGGTGGATCTGCGGCTGCTGAACAAACGGGTTTTGGAATCTCTGATAAAAAGCGGTGCCATGGATTCTCTGGGACATCGCGCGCAGTTGATGTTCGTGCTCGATAAGGCCGTCGAGCGCGCGGAGAAAGCCCAGCGGGACGCTGAATTTGGCCAGCACGGCTTGTTCGGCGTGTTCCCGCAGGATGAAGCTCCGGCCAACAACGACAAGTTACCCGAAATTCCGGACTGGGATGAGCACACCCGCCTGGCCGCCGAAAAAGAAATTCTCGGCTTCTTTATCACCGGCCATCCCCTGGAAAAGTATAAGGACAAGTTGGAAGACCTTCGCGCATTAAGCACAGCGGACATCGCTGGCATAAAAGCTTCGACGGGAAAAGATGAAAACATCTGCACCGCCGGCATCATCACCAACCTCCGTGTGCTGAAGTCCAAGAAGGGAGATTTCTACGCACAAGGCGCGCTGGAAGATATGTCGGGCTCGGTGGAAATGATCGTTTTTCCCGAAGCCTACCGGAAGCTGCAGGATAAGGTGAAGCTCGAAGTCCCGGTTCTGGTGCGCGGCGGGTTGCGGATCGAGGAAGGCGTGAATCCCAAGCTGATGGCCAATGACATCCTACCGCTCGAAGATGCCAAGGTCCCACTGCCGCGCTCGCTGCGAATCCGCATCCCGCTGGAGACCGCGAACGAAGCCGTGGTCGATGAACTGCACGCGCTTTGCGCCCAACGAAAAGGCGAAGCGAAAGTGTTGTTCGACGTGGAACGCCAGGGCGATTTCATGGTGGTGATGGAGGCGGAGGGCTATAATGTTCATCCAGACCGCAACTTTGTGGCCCGGGTCGAGGAATTGTGTGGCCGCGGCGCAGTGAGGGTCATTGACTGAGATGTTCCTGTGGACGCGTAGCTGCAGAGACGCAGCTAGCTGCGTCTCTACGGACGGAGACTGAGATGTGCGGCGGATGAGAGCTTCCTCTAGGAGTACGGCTTTGCGATCGGCGACGGCTCCGGCGGCCACAAATGCGATGCTGGTGGTGACCGGCACGGAGTTTCTCCTTTCGATGGTAGAGGCCCGCTGGGCCGCCAGGAACGGTGATGGCAGCAAGATGGAGTCTCAACTGAAGGCGCAGCAAGAACTGGGAAGAATCGAGCAGCAGCTTGAGCGGTTGCAATCCCTACCAGGCCAGGACCAGGACATCCGCGGCCAGATCCAGCAGCTTCACGATCGCATTCACGACTTGCGGGCTCAAGTCGCGGCCCATTTCAGCGCCTGGCAGAAAGCAGAGTTGGCGCGGAACCCGCAGCGTCCGCTCATGCTCGAGTACGTGGAGCGGATCTTCACGAACTGGACCGAAATTCACGGCGACCGAGGTTTCGCCGATGACCATGCCATGGTTTGTGGCATGGCCCGCTTTCATGGCCAGGAGGTCGCGGTGCTCGGCCATCAGAAGGGCCGCGATACCAAGCAGAATGTTTACCGCAATTGGGGCATGACGAATCCGGAGGGATACCGCAAGGCCCTGCGGGTAATGAAAATCGCGGAGAAATTTAAACGCCCAATCTTTACCTTTGTGGACACAGTCGGCGCTTATCCGGGCCTGAGCGCGGAGGAGCGTGGCCAAGCGGAAGCGATCGCCAGAAATTTGCGGGAGATGGCGCGGCTGCAGGTTCCGATTATTACGACGATCACCGGGGAGGGCGGCAGCGGCGGCGCGCTGGCGATTGCCGTAGCTGATCGCGTGCTGATGATGGAGAACGCGATTTATTCCGTAATCTCTCCCGAATCCTGTGCCGCCATCATGTGGCGCGATGCCAGCAAGAAAGAACTTGCCGCGCAGGCATTGCGCATTACCGCCGCGGACCTGGCTGAATTCGGTTGCATCGACGGCATCGTTCCCGAACCCAAGGGAGGCGCCCACACTGATCATGAAGCAGCGGCGGCTCTGCTGGACGCCGCCTTGCAGAAACATTTCGCCGAACTGGTAAGAATGCCTACTCAGGAATTAGTCGCATCACGATATAATAAATTCCGCAACATGGCGCAGTTCCTGCGCGTGGAATAAGGGAAACCGCGGGACTAGTATCTCCCTGGTACCTTGGTTTTCGAAATTCCGCTGCCCGCGCCTGTTCGCAGCCTCTCCCGTGCCGTATAATCAAAGTTTCGTCTTGTTACTCCAAAAGCACGTCGAGCGGGCCCAAGCTCGCTCCAGTCAAAGGAAGGATTAAGGAATGGCCACCACGGATGTATCGCTCCACGAAGCCTCGGGGCAGCGGGAGCCGAAGCGTGTCGTCAACAACATGAGCCTCCAGGTTGCGACCGTGAACGGGTCGGGCTCGCAGAGCTCCAACATGGTGCTTCTGCGCAGCATCTTTCAGATGGGTGTCCCGGTTTCCGGCAAAAACCTGTTTCCATCGAACATCGCGGGCCTGCCGACCTGGTACACCATCCGCGCCAACAAGAATGGCTACATTGCGCGCAAAAAAGAGATCGACTTTGTGATCGCGATGAACGCGGAGACGGCGCAGGAAGACGTGATGTCGCTGGCGCCAGGCGCGGCTGTGATTTACGACGAGCCGCTGAACCTGAACAAGCTGCGCAGTGATTTGGTGTTCTATCCCGTTCCATTCGACAAACTGGTCGCGCCGGTCTGTCCCGAAGCCAAGCTGCGCAAGTTGGTCAAGAACATGATTTACGTCGGCGTGGCGGCGCAGTTGCTCGACGTTGATATGGCCGAGGTGGAAAAGGCGCTGCGCAAGCAGTTTGCCAAGAAAGTGAAAGCGGCCAACTTGAATCTGGCCGCAGTGCGCGCCGGGTTCGAGTTTGCTGCCGCCAATCTGACGAAGCAAGATCCCTACTTCATCCAGCGCATGGACAAGAACCAGGGAATGATCATTATCGACGGCAACTCGGCGGCCGCGCTGGGCTGCATGTTTGCCGGAGTCACGGTGGTCACTTGGTATCCCATTACGCCGTCGTCGTCGCTGGTCGAAACCCTGATTGACTACATGAAAGAATATCGGATCGGCGCTGACGGCAAAGCGACATTTGCCATCGTGCAAGCCGAAGACGAACTCGCCGCGATTGGCATGGTTCTGGGCGCTGGTTGGGCGGGTGCGCGTTCCATGACCGCGACCGCCGGACCGGGCATCTCGCTGATGGCCGAGTTTGCTGGCCTTTCCTACTACGCGGAAGTTCCCGGAGTAGTGTGGGACATCCAGCGCGTCGGCCCTTCTACAGGCTTGCCCACGCGCACTTCGCAAGGCGACATCCTCTCGACCGCCTTTCTTTCGCACGGCGATACCAAGAATATTTTGCTGCTTCCCAATTCCGTTTCTGAATGTTTCAGCATG
>Ga0182014_10000715_pt1 | contig 45019 bp, 29 predicted proteins | sample 612S2DmetaG_FD_120489 | JGI IMG/M metagenome (GOLD analysis project Ga0182014, IMG submission 120489) | Permafrost microbial communities from Stordalen Mire, Sweden - 612S2D metaG | ecosystem: Environmental > Terrestrial > Soil > Wetlands > Permafrost | place: Sweden: Stordalen | collected... | reverse complement strand
CTCTGCTAAGCGCCACGAGCCGCATTTATCCCACAATTTACCGCTGCTTGAAGAAAACTCCGGAAAGAAACACCCTCATATCATTGCTGCTGAAATTGACAGGGCTTGTTCAGAGGTTCCTTATGTGCAGGAGATACACTAAATCAATCATGAGTAAGCCATCGAAGCTGAGTTGGTTGCTGGCCTTCTGTTGCATCGTTCCGCTGATTGCCCTGGCACAAGCAAGCAAAGAAGATCAGTCAGAGCGATATGCTGCTGAGGGACAGCAGGCATTGGCGGCCGGCCAGTTTGACACTGCCCGCACCGACTTTGAGCAATTGGCCAAGCTGCAACCTGGCGTCGCTGAAGTGCACGCCACCCTGGCCGCGATCTATTTTCAACAGCACGAGTATGAGTTGGCGGTGCGCGAGGTGCGCGCGGCGCAAAGGCTCAAGCCAAGCCTGCCGAGACTGGATACTCTGTTGGGCCTTTCGTTGTCGGAACTGGGCCAGTTTCAAGAGGCGCTGCCGCACCTGGAGAAGGGTTTCAAGCAGTCTGCGGACCCCGATGTGAGGCACATGTGCGGTCTGCAGCTTCTGCGCGCCTACACTGGACTCAGCCGCGATTCCGATGCTGTGGAGGCGGCGCTGGCACTCAACAAGCTCTATCCCGACGACCCCGAGGTCCTGTATCACACGGGTCGCATCTATGGAAACTTCGCCTACATCGTAATGGAGAGATTGCACGACAAGGCAGCGGGGTCGATCTGGATGTTACAGGCCCAAGGCGAGGCCAACGAGAGTCAAAAACTCTATGACGCGGCCATCATCGCCTTCAATCACGTGCTCCAGCTTGACCCTCAACGCCCCGGCATTCACTATCGGATGGGGCGGATCTATCTGTCCCAGTTCAGGGAAGGACACAAGCCCGAAGATCGAGAGGCCGCCGTACGGGAGTTTACGGCCGAACTGGGCGTCGATCCCAGCAATGGAAATGCGGGGTATGAGTTGGCGAACATCCAAGTAGAGCTTGGAAACCTGGATGAAGCTCGCAAGCAATTCGCGCAGGTCATTGAGAAGTACCCCGACTTTGAAGAAGCGCTTGTGGGCCTGGGCGGCGTCTACCTCGATAGCCAACAGGCGAAGGATGCGGTGGACCCGCTGCAACACGCGACACGGCTGCGACCAGAGGACAAAGTTGCATGGTACCGACTGGCACAAGCCGAGCGAGCAGCAGGAAACAGGGAAGAGCAGGCGAAGGCATTGGCAGAATTCAGGAAGCTCCATAATTCCACTCCGGTGACTCTGCGCAAGTCGAATGCCGGCGAGGAGATCACACCACAGCAGTTGGACTCGGACGCCAAACCCTGAGTTGGGTGTCGATCGCTGCTTCCCGGGTCGCCAGTGTGCCCGATGTGAAACGGTGCGCACGGATTGTGTTCCATGCCCGAGCGCGGACGACCATACTGCCCTGCATTCTTCATGTGCCGAGCAATACTACGAACCTAATTGCATTGCCAAAGGGCACCACTAAGCCCAACTCGTAGCCTGATGCAGTCTCACTTTCGCTTTCACCCTTCGTTCTTCGATCTACGTGAGAAGGGTTGTGAGCGTGGCGATAACTGTCTTTGTTTCACACCTCGTGATTGCGAATTAATCTCTGCCCAACGGTCAAGCGAAAACAGCTTGCGGTGCAACCCGCACCGCATTTGGAGGTACAGCACCTAAGCGCGACTTTTGTTGAGTGGTGTCCATTCGCTGCTGCAGTAGCAAAGACCCTGGAGTTCGGTGTAATCCGGGTTGCAACATTTACTACTAATAAACAGCGAAAAGATCAAGAATAAGTTCTTGACAATCTGTTTAATGTCGCAATAAAATTTACACGCAAACTAAGGTTACCGGTTACCCATCTTGATAAGTTTGCAAAGGACGTGACGGCTTGGCCACATAAAGTGCACTTGGATGATTGAGTGCTTCTATTCATCGGGACTGTGTTGCTATTGTCCTCACTTTCTTGTCCTAGCCGTTGAGGAGACATTTCCAGGAATGAAATCGGGTCCGGCATTGGCGGCGATTTCCCCGGCGATTCTGGTATCGGGTCATGCGACAAACCGTGCCGGAACGACGACGCGGAGTGCCGGGATACTCCTGCTTCTTGTGGGTTCCTTGGTGGCGTACTCCCCCAGGCTCAGGGCGACGTCTGTGGCCCCAGCGACGACGGCGACGCCCGACGCGTCGGCCCCCCAAGGAGCCTCGGCGCCGTATGGTGGCCTGCTCTCCCTCGGGTTTCTGAGCACATCAGGCAACCAGATTGTGGATTCAAAGGGAATTCCGCAGCGTCTTGCGTGCGCCGGTTATAACGAACCTAGCCATGATATTCCGGGCGACCTTGCAGGCATGAAGAAGGCGGGGTTTAACTGCGCGCGCTTCCCGTTTGACGAAGGTGCGCTTGGTACTACGTTTCCCATGATGGACGCCATCGTCGCCGCCGCTGCGCCACTTGGCATGAAGGTGATTTTTGATCATCATGTAGACGATGCCGAGGACCTGTGTGGCGGGCAACAGCAGAATGGCCTATGGTTCGACGTTGGTGACGGAACCGATAACACAGACGGATGCGGCAATAAGGGCAAAACAACCCCTGACAAATTCAAAGCTGACTGGGTAGCTGTGGCGGGGCATTATGCCGGAAACAGTACGGTGATCGCCTTCGATCTTGACAATGAGCCTCTTGTTCTCGGCCTCCACGCCACGCCGATCACGTGGGGAACTGGTGGCCCCACTGACATCCTGAAGATGTGGGAGGATGTTGGTTCCGCGATAGAGGCTGCGGACCCAGGCGTGCTGATTGTCGCAGAATGCCCTGTTAATTACAGCGGGAAGCTCTTGGACGGTAGTGCAGAAGGAACGAAAGGGATCATGGATTGCAGCATGGCCCAGTCCAAGCCCGCGATTCTGAATCCGCCTGCTCCAAAGTTCGTGTATTCGATACATGATTATCCGAACATCGGCCCAAATAATGAAGGTCCATCCATTGCGGATCGAAATGCCGCGTGGGGCTTTCTCGAGATGCGATACATCGCCCCGGTGTGGATTGGTGAGATGGGTTCCAGCCTCGACCAGCCACATTCAGATGGCGTGACAGTTGAACAGCAAACGGAATGGGCCACAGCACTTGTTACTTACTTAAACGGCAAAGCGCCGGGAGGTCCCACATTTACCGCTGCCGAACAACCCTTTGGCACAGATTGGTGGGCGTGGGGTGACCTGAGCGGACAAACTCCCGATGGGACCCTGCAAGGGAGTACGCTGAGGTTCGGCCAACTCGCAATCTACTCACAGCTGCGCTTTGCGAATGGCACCGCCAAGTCCGGGAGCAAGGCTCTAGTTATAACGTCTGGCATTTCTGATAGTACGACAACGCCCGGCAGACGTGGCTATCTCTTGCCCAAGGGTTGGTTCAGCACAAAAGGGGCGCAGATTGTTGACGCGCGGGGAAAGCCGGTGCGAATCGCATCTGTAGGCCTGCCGGGATGCGACGGAACCGATAACGCCCTGCGCTTTCTGAGATTCGTCAACTATAAGACGACCATGCGGGGGATTGTTTCCGACGGCTTCAACACCGTACGCATTGCGTGGTCCGATCTCACTCTGGCTGCATCTCCCAAACCTGGAGCGATTAATTACGACCTGAATCCTGACCTCAAAGGTCTGTCCAGTATGCAAGTCATGGACAAGATTGTTGACTATGCAGGCGTGGTCGGCTTGCGAGTTATCTTCGATCACCACACGAATGACGGCGGAGACCACGGCTGGGGTGGGCAGCAGACTAATGGTCTCTGGTTTGATAAGGGACCCGGTTCGGATGGAACAGACGGCAGCAACCCCGGCACAATCACTGCGGAGCAGTTCCAGGAGAATACGCTCACGCTGGTGAAACGATATCGGAACGACCCCACGGTAATTGGCTATGACCTGGACAATGAGCCGTTAAGTCGTGGCGTCGGCGGAGTATCGCTGAATTGGGGACAGGGCGGTCCCACGGACATCTGGAAGATGTACACCGAACTGGGCGATGCGATCCTAGCGCTGAACCCCAAATTACTGATCGTCTGCGAGGGCCCTCAAGGCACGGCCAACACCGGAAACGGCCTGGCCGGGATAGGCCCGGAGGGGGATCTGAGTGCTGTCGGCGGCGTGGGTGGCGTCCCTGCCAAGCCGGTGATTTTGAAGATCCCCAATCAAGTGGTTTACTCGGTGCACGAGTACGACACCAACGTCTACGACTTCGGAGCAAATGATCAGCCGTCGACCCTGATTCCTCATATGAACAACGATTGGGGCTATCTGTATACCCGGAATATCGCGCCAGTGTGGATTGGGGAAATGGGATCGAATCTTGATAAGCCGCAAGACCGAGTTTGGGCGCAAACCTTGTTGGACTACATGAACGGCAAAGATGGAGCGCAGGGGGGACCGGTTTTCAAAGGCGACGATCAACCTGTGGCCGGAAGCTGGTGGCTTTGGGGCTACTTTCCAGGCGAACAGACAGATGGAACTCTGGAGAGCGATTGGACAACCCCAAGACCGGACCAGAAGGGAATCACTGACCAATTACTTTATTCGCCGCGCGTTGGATCGCGCGAGCCGTAATAGCTCGCGCGATCCATACGGGCGATCAAAGAATCGGGAAACACGACAGAACGCGACAACTTTGTAGAGCCGGGAATCACAAGCTGATGCGAGACACGAAATGCAGGCAGAGCAGCAAGCAGTGAAATCCGGAATGCCAGGGACCATCTGGAGAACCATTCACGATGAACCCCAACCTGGTGGTTGGGTACAACCGTTAAATATTCAGGAGGCATGTATGCGAAACATGATTCGATTGGGAATCGTGCTTGCCGTCGCGCTGTGCGTGAGCCCAGTGTTTGCTCAGAACTCAAATTCCGGCGACATTCGAGGAACTGTGACCGATGTGACCGGCGCGGTAATCCAAGGTGCGACCGTTACCGTTCTGGATGTCGACAAGGGTGTCGTGACCACCTACAAGAGTGACGGCGCGGGCCTGTATGACACGGGCTCGATCGTGACGGACCATTACACCATCACATTTACCAAGGATGGTTTCGACACCTATGTGCGCGGGCCTGTCACTCTCCAGGTTGAGACGCTCACCATTAACGGAATCCTGAAGGTTGGCGCTGCAACGGAGACGGTGCAGGTCACCGACGATGTTCCCTTGATGCAGACCGAAACCGGGACGCAGGCGACGATTCTACCCGAGCAAGAGATGCAGGATCTGCCGAATTTCGCGAGTTGGGAGTACTTCGTAATCCTGATGCCCGGCACATCTGGCTCTCCGACGGGCGGCAACAGCAACGTGACCCCCGGCCAGACAGCGTCGGTTAATGGCAATGCGGTCTTTTATAACGTGCTAGGTGACGGCGTCACGATGTCGCTGCCGTCCAACGGAAACTCCTACGACTACAATTTCGACACTCTGCAAGAAGTCCAGATGATCACCAATGCCGGCTCGGCGCAGTATGAAAATGGCGGCGTGCTCTACAACCAGATCAGCAAGGGTGGCACCAGCCATTTTCACGGAGATCTTTTCGAATATTTCCAGAACAACGACCTGAATGCGGCACCCTACGGTTTCGGTGAGCCCACGTCAGTGCCAATCCAGCGCGCCAACTATTATGGCGGCTCCTTTGGCGGCCCCGTGCCATGGAAGCCCTTCACGAAGAAGTTGTTTTTCTACTTCAACTATAACCGCACCCAGAACTATGGTGGCAGTTCGTACGGATTTGAAACGGTTCCTACTACGAACATGATGAATGGCGATTTTACGGGGATGCAGGTTCAAAGAGCAGACGGAACGATAGGACCGCTGATCCTTTATGACCCGACGACGCAGATCATTGACGCCAGCGGCAATTTAGTGCGGGAGTCCTTCGCCTGTGAATATGCCGGCTGCAATTACGATACCGGCAACAAGATTCCCAGCAAGATGATCTCTGCCGTGGCCCAGAATATCCAGAAGTATTTTCCGGCACCCAATGTTAGTAACCCAACAGTAAACCTGGGTATTACTACGAATAACGTCTATTACAATATTCCGGTCAACAACCCAGGTTGGGCGCTTTTCTACCGGGCGGATTACGACATCACGCCCAAAAACCGGCTCACAGCAACGGAGTTCTATACCAGTGGCCAAGCCAATGAGTTAAGCAACGACTGCCCTATCAATTGCACCAATGCCGGCAATACCGCCATTACCGCACAGGTTTCAGACGTATGGACGTTCAGTGCGGACATGAACAACGAATTCCGCGCAGGGCTGTCTACCCAGAACAATCTCTACATACCTCAAACGATTGGCCAAGGCTATCCGGCCAAGCTTGGAATTCAGTGGGCTAAGGCAGACCTTTTCCCCGAAGTCAACATTAATGGAGTTTGGGGATTTGGGCCGGGAACGAACGCAATTCAACACCAGACCATGATCGAACCTTCCGACGTGGTTACAGTCGTTAAAGGCAAGCATATTCTCCACTTCGGCGGTGAATTTCTGGCGATGCAGGTGAACGCAACAAACTGGGGCAATGTCGATGCGGGCGCCACGAACTTTACCGGCGCGTATACGGAAAACTGGACGCCCGCCACCTGCAGCAATCCGAGCTTTCCCGGACAGGCATGCCCGGACACAAACACGGGACTAGCCTATGCGGATTTCTTGCTTGGACAGGTAAACAGCTGGAGCGCCACGAACACACCGGAATTCTATACCAGGTACAAATCCCTACAGGGCTTCGTGCAGGACGATATCAAAATTCGTCCCAACTTTACGTTTAACGCAGGTTTGCGCTGGGAGGGATGGACGCCAAACCATGAAAAATATGGTAATTCGCGTTTATTCGATCCGACCATTGTGAATCCTGGAGTCAATCCCTTTGGAGTTGTGAATACGCTGGGGGCCATGTGGTATGGAACCACTCATACCAACGGCCGCATGGATGACATCTCGTCCATATGGAATATCTTCCTGCCGCGCTTTGGCGCTTCCTGGCAGGCGAGACCTAATATGGTGGTCCGGGGCGCAATTGGCCTCTATGCGTATAACGACCAGATCGGCTCTCAGGGCACTGGATCGCTCTTTGGTTCCTCAGCCAACGTGGGCGATAACACCAATGGCATATTGCCGCTTCTGCTTCTCGACCAGGACGGCTCCGTGAACGATCAGGGAAGTTACGGCTCATCCATCAACTCCCTGTATAAGTCCGCTCCTACCGCTCCTGATGCTCTCAACGGAACATCGGTCCATTACAACCTTCTTCATACGCCGCCTCAAGAGATCTGGCAATACAATCTGGAAATTCAACGTGAACTTGGTCCCAACATGGCGCTCAAGGTCGCTTATGTCGGTAGCCACGGCTACCACCAGGAGCGCTGGCTGGATCTGAACCAGATACCGGTGGCTGCCCTTGGTCCTAACGACACGACTGGCCTCACCGACGCCCGGCAGTATCCGAATTTCCAATCGGTCTCGGGGGAGCAGTGGGATGCGATATCCAACTACAACGCGCTTCAAACAACAATTGAAAAACGTGTGAGCTCTGGGCTTCAATTCAACTTCAACTACACCTGGTCAAAGTACTTGGACGAGGCGGACAATTGCGCATGGAATTGCGCTTACAATACTGGCCAAAACGGATGGGACCTGCGCTCGAACTATGGGCCTGCAGCGTACGATATCCGCAGCATGTTCAAGGGACGTATCGTCTACAAACTGCCCTTCGGCAAGGGCGCACAGTTTCTGAACAGCAACTCCATTCTGGATGAAGTTATCGGCGGATGGCAGACTGCAGCAACGGTTCAGTGGCAGTCAGGTAACCCGTTCACTCCTGAGGAATGGGATTACTGGAATACCTACTCTCAGGGGGGAGGCTTGTTTGCCAACGTAGTTCCGGGAGTAAATCCATACGCAGGGGGCCGCAAAATCGGGCCCAACGCGAGTTGGTACAACGCGAATGCCTTCAGTAACCCGCCCGCGGGAACGTATGGAGATGCGGGCAGAAACAGCCTGCGTGGTCCGTCGCTCTCGAACATCAACTTCTCGCTGGGTAAGAACTTCACCATCTGGCGCGAGTCGAAGTTCCAGCTTCGCGCTGATGCCAGTAATGTGCTGAACCATCCGAGCTTCGGATTACCGGACGGTGTCATGGGCCCGGGTCACACACCTTCGGTTACTTCGTTGACGGTGGGTGGCCGCGCGGTGGAGCTAATCGGCAGGATAACCTTCTAATCCAGGTTCAGCCCGCAACAGGAAAGGACGGCGCATGTCGCCGCCCTTTCTTATAGTATGAACCTGCACCGTTGGGATAAGGCGCCTTCTATGCCACTCAGCGCGGCTTGGGGTCTGATTGCGCAGACGCAGAGCCCCTCTTTCTTCATTCTGTCTCCTACGGCGATTCCCATTGGTATGATGTGATTGCCATGTCCGCTAAATCTGTACTGTTTACCGCGTCATTGCTTGCCGCCATATCTGTTGTCTCTGTCTGCCAGACCACCCCGAGCAAGCAGGACGAGATCAATCTGCATTCGCGTACGGCGCAGCAATATCTACAAGAGAAGCGGCCGGACCTGGCGATTCCGGAGTTGCAGAAGCTGATTGCTCTCGACCCTGACAATGTGGATGCGCGCGGAAACCTGGGAGTCCTCCTATTCTTTCGCGGTGATTACAAGAATGCTGTTCCAGAGTTACGTGCAGCTATCAAGTTACAGCCGGAGTTATGGAAGCTTCAGGCGTTGCTGGGTCTCTCGGAGGGCAGGTTGGGAGACAACAACGCGAGCCGCGGGGATTTGGAAGCTACTTTCCCTCATCTAAAGGAAGAAAAGACTCAGAGCGAAGTCGGAAAGGCTTTGATCGGTAACTACACAGCTACCGGGGATCTGGAGAAGGCCGCAACCGTAGCATCCGCATTACTGGCAGCACAACCAACCGATACATCTCTGCTCTACTTGGCCTACCGGCTTTACTCAGACCTGGCTGGCAAGACAATGCTGACGATGGCCTTGACGGCACCGGGTAGCGCAGAGATGCGCCAGGCGATGGCGCGCGAGCTGGCCCGGCACGGAGACGAGGCGCCAGCCATCGCAAACTTCCGCGAAGCCATCCGATTGAATCCGCGGCTTCCCGGCCTCCACTCTGAGCTGGGAGACTTTCTCTATCACTCGGCCGACGCGAAACTCCAAGCGGAGGCTGAACCCGAGTTCAAGGCTGCTTTGGCAGTGAATCCGAGGGACGAAAAGGCTCATTTGATGTTGGGATTGGTTGCAGCAAAGCGTGGCGACATGGATGCCGCATATGCAGCTTTTTCCCAAGCGCTGGAGATCAACCCAAACGACAGCGACGCCTGCACAGAACTGGCCAAGCTGCTGGTGGCGAAGAACCAGCGCGAACAGGCACGGCAAATGCTTGAGAGGGCAATTCAAATCGATCCTACAGACTATGTTGCGCACTATCGGCTGGGCACCCTCTATCGCCAAGAAGGGAAGACGGACGAGGCAAAACAGCAGGTTGATGAGTATCTGAAATACAAGCAGATGAAGGCAAAGCTGGAAAAGGTGTTTCACGATATGCGAGTCCTCTCGGGTCAACACGAAGCCGATGATCGGGATGAGAAATAGGGTCGGAGCACATAGCATCGTGGGGAAGTCGTCGTCACTGCGGACGATGTTTCTGAAATCGTGCGTGGGTCTTTCAATACTGTGTCTGCACACCGCAGCAGTAGGTCAGATGGGGACGGCAACCCCGCTGCCTGCAGCCGAGCGCGAAAAAGGGGCGGCCGAGAGAAAGGCCACTGGTATCCTTGCCAACTATCCACAGTTGGTGGATATTACGGCGTCGACGGGCATCCATTTTGAGCACTTATCCAGCCCCGAGGCGAAATACATTGTGGAGTCGATGAGTGGGGGAGTCGCGCTGATTGATTACGACCAAGATGGCTGGCCGGACATCTATTTCACGAATGCGCAGAGCGTGGAGACAGCCCAACGCGGAGTACAGGCTCGGAGCGCTCTGTTTCATAACAATCACGATGGGACATTCAGCGATGTTACGGAAGAGGCAGCGGTAGGTTATCCCTGCTGGGCTATGGGCGCGGTGGTGGGTGACTACAACAACGACGGATGGCCCGACCTGTTGGTGACTTGCCTGGGCGGTGTGGTGCTTTATCGCAACAATGGCGACGGGACATTTACCGATGTAACCAAGGCAAGTGGACTTGGGGGCGACTCCGGATGGGCGACGGGAGCGGCCTTTGGAGACTACGACAGCGATGGCTGGGCCGATTTGTTTGTGTCACATTATGTCGACTTTCATCTCGACGATCTGCCTGCATTCGGTTCAGGCAAATCGTGTAAGTACATGGGCTTCGATGTGCAGTGTGGCCCTCGCGGACTGAAGGGATCCTCGGACAATCTTTACCATAACAACGGCGACGGAACGTTTACTGATGTAGCAAAGAAGTCTGGGGTGGACGATCCGGAGCGCCGTTACGGCCTGACTGCGATATGGTCAGATTTTGATAATGATGGGAAACTGGACCTCTTTGTTACAAACGACGGCCAAGCGAACTACCTCTACCAAGGCGACGGTAAAGGAAAGTTCGAGGATGTGGGCCTCTCTTCCGGAGTGGCGGCGAACGAGGATGGAGTTGAACAAGCCAATATGGGAGTGGCCCTGGGCGACTACCTACACACAGGGCGCATGTCGCTGCTGCTTTCGCATTTTGACATTGAATATGCTGCCCTCTATCGAAATGAGGGAGGAATGAACTTCACCGATGTGTCGATTGCATCGGGAATTGCCAGAGGCACCCAGGGCTATGTGGGTTGGGGAAGCGCATTTGTGGATTTTGCGAACAATGGCTGGGAGGATTACTTCCTGGTGAACGGACACGTATATCCGCAGGTGGATAGCTTCCATACAGCAAGCAAGTATCTTGAACCGAAGTTTCTGTTCTTGAACCAGCATGAAGGGAGGTTCAAAAACATCAGCAAACAGGTAGGCGCCGCGATTCAGTTGCCCCAGGTAAGCCGCGGGATGGCTGTGGGCGATCTCTTTAACGACGGGAGGATGGAGGCGGTGGTTGAAAACCTGGTGGATGCGCCGATGATCCTTCGGCCAGAAGGAGGTCCGCAAAACCATTGGGTCAGCTTTCAACTGGAAGGCGTAAAGAGCAATCGTCTGGCCTTGAATGCACGCGTACGAGCGACGGCGGGAGATCTGGTGCAATTGGGCGAAGTGTTGAGTGGCGGAAGCTATCTGTCGCAACACGATTTGCGCCTGCACTTTGGGCTGGGCAGCCACGACCATCTGGACAAGGTTGAGATTCTGTGGCCGTCAGGGGCGAAAGAGAACCTGACTCAACTTCCTGCAGATCGCTTTTATACTGTGCGCGAGGGCCAAGGAGTCGTCGGTTCAAAGCCGGCTGCTGTTCGGGCCTCCAAGCCGATTCACCGGACCCAATGAGCCATCGATGACGAGTATTCCCAAATGGACGAATTCAAGAGGTCAAGTAACATCGTCATGCAGAGACTTTACCGGGGTTCGGAACCGCATGTCGAGGATCACGTGATCCGGCCGCGAGATGGAGGAATGTGAATACTTCCTGCGCATAGCAGGCAGTTTGTCATTGAGACCTTCGTCGCTATGCATAAGCAAGTGTTCGTGCTCGTGTTTTTCTATTCGTGCGCCTGGATGGACCCTGGATCGTTCTGGTTGGGGCATCTCTATCGCTGGCCAATACATTCCCTGTCTATGAGAGCCTCCACATTGAGTTCCGGGCTGACGCTTTCAACGCCCTCAATCACACCCGGTGGAATAATGTGAATACGACCTATCCCAGCGGCAGCACGCAATTCCTCTTTGGAATGGTGAGTGGGGCGCGAGAAGCCCACATCAGCCAGGAGGGGGCGAAGCTGGTACTTTAGGGCGAGACAGAGGATACGCCCGCGTGGCCAGATATAAGCTCTGTCCGCCGAGGTGGATTGGGTTTATGAACCGTTCGCGTTCCGGGAGTTGAGACTCGGAAATAGAAAATACGAGAAGGGTTCGATGGCAATGCCGAAGATGATGCATTCCGTCTGCTAATCTTGGATGTTCTTTAACTGACTTGGAGCCTACGCATGTATCAACCTGAAACGTACTTCATTGCTCTCTCATTCATGATTCTGACCATGCTGTGCTGGGGATCGTGGGCCAACACCCTGAAGCTTTGTCCGGAGTACAGGTTTCAATTGTTTTATTGGGACTATGTTATTGGTTTGGTGGCAGGAGCTATCTTTTGGGGCTTGACGTTAGGGAGCTTCGGAAGCGCGGGCAGGCCTTTCTATGAAGACATTGTGCACGCCGGTCTACAACCCATCGTGTTGGCGTTCGTCGGCGGGGTGGTATTCAACATCGCCAATCTGCTGGTGGTGGCCGCCATCGACATCGCCGGCTTGGCGGTTGCATTTCCCATTGGCATTGGGCTGGCGCTCGTGGAAGGCGCGATCGCCAACTACGTGATTTCGCCTAAAGGAAATCCGCGTCTTTTGTTTGGCGGGATTGTGCTGGTGGTGACGGCGATTGTGCTCGACGCGATTGCGTATCGGCTGCGCGAGTCAAGCCGTCGCGCGACGAGCCGGAGGGGCATCGTAATCAGCCTGGTTGGCGGGCTCCTGATGGGCACATTCTATCCATTCGTCGCCAAAGCCATGACGGGAGAGGGCGCACCGGGCCCATATGCGGCGGTCCTCTTCTTCGCAATTGGTGTGGCGGCATGTTCCGTTCCCGTAAATTACCTTCTGATGCGAATACCGCTAGACGGTCGCGAGCCGGCTGCGATGAAAGGGTACTGGAGTGCGCCGGGAATCTGGCACCTCTGGGGCGTTGTGGGAGGGGCAATCTGGTGCACGGGCACAATCGCGAACTTTGTGGCCTCGCGGGCGCAGGTCGTCGGGCCTGCCGTGTCCTACTCAATCGGCCAGGGCGCAACCATGATCTCAGCGTGCTGGGGCGTATTTATCTGGCGCGAGTTCAGCACAGCGCCAGCGCGCTCAAAAGCAGCACTGGTTTGGATGTTTATCTTCTTCCTATGCGGACTGACGGCTGTTGCTGTCGCTCCACTGTTTTGATAGGCAACTCAACGGGTTGTCCAGAATTCCGGGGAGTATCGCAGTGTCCGCGCAGAAGCCAATCGTTGTTGTCAGGAGCATTCACACTGATCTAGTGGCGCTGACCGGGAAAAACCCCGCTGCAGGCGAGACCGTAATCGGAATCGGTTTTCAGATGCGCCAAATCGGACGCCTGGGAAGCGACGCCTTTGGTGCGCAACTAAGAGCACATCTTGAATCCGCCGGGTGACTCTGAAGCCGACTACCAAGGTCTGGGAATTCGAACATCTGTCTCTCAATGCCACCGAAACTGCGTTTTAGCTTGCGGTCATGCGGGAAGCCACTCTTCCTTGCGAGGCCGCATATGAGTGGTTTACGCTGTGTGTTTCAGATGAAAACCGGATCTCCGTTCGCCTAATCAGGTGACTTATTTTGCCAAACAATCGAGTTTCTGAGTTTGTATTTACACCGCGACAGAGCGACTTCTGCTTGGCCCACGGCTTCCACTTCTCTTGGCTGTTTGACCTTGCCCCCGCAAAACGTATCCCTTAGCCAGCTGCTTTAATGGCGAAAGGGACAGGAAGATGACGCAGGCGAAGCGGGGACGGTACACGCTTGAGTTCAAGCAGGAGGCGGTTGGATTTGTGGAGTCGGGCCAGACGATGGCAGCAGCAGCACGCAGCCTGGGAGTGGTTGAGCAGACCTTGGGCAACTGGATCAGGCTGCATCGGTCCGGGAGGTTGAAGGGAGCCAGCGGCAAGCCGCAGGTGAGTGCGGAACAGATGGAGATCAGCCGTCTGCGGGCGGAGTTGGCGCGGGTGAGGATGGAGCGCGACATCCTGGGAAAAGCGACGGCATTCTTCGCAAAGGGCCAGAAGTGAAATATGCCTTTATTCAACGTCACAAGCGGATCTGGCCGATCCGGGTGCAGTGCCGCGTGCTCGGTGTCAGCGTCTCTGGCTACCATCAACACTTGGCGCGGCGCCGGAAGATTGCGCAACGCCGCCATCTGAGCGACGAAGCGTTGCTGGTGCACATCAGCGCGGCCTATGCGGAGAATCGCGGAGCCTACGGTTGGCCGCGCATCTGGCGGCAACTGCGGACCCAGGGCATTCGCGTGGGCAAGCTGCGGGTGCAACGGCTGATGCATCAGCACGGCATTCAGGCCCGCGGCAAGCGGCGATTCCGCGTCACCACCACCGACAGTCGGCACGATCTGCCGATTGCGCCCAACCTTTTGAATCGCAACTTCACCGTGGCCGTGCCCAACCAGGCATGGGTGGGTGACTTCACGTATATCGCGACCGACGAGGGCTGGCTGTTCCTGGCCGTGGTCATTGATCTGTTCAGTCGTAAAGTGGTGGGCTGGTCGATGCGGCCAGACATGCAGCGTGATCTGGTCATCGACGCCTTGGAGATGGCCTGGTTCCGTCGCTGTCCGGACAAGAAGGTGGGACTGATCTTTCATAGCGACCGAGGCAGCCAGTACGCCAGCGACGACTTCAACAAGCTGCTCAAAAGGTGCGGCATTACGCCGTCGATGAGCCGCAAGGGCGACTGCTGGGACAACGCCTGCAGTGAGACGCTGTTCGGCTCGCTGAAGGTGGAGCGGCTGCACGGCCAGCGCTTTCGAACCATCCGCGAGGCTAAGGATGAAACCATCGCCTGGTTGCTCTGGTATAACCAAACACGCATGCACTCGACGCTGAACTACGTCAGCCCGGTCCAGTTCGAGCAAGACTGGGAGGGCGCCACGACGGAGATCGCGGCCTGAGTGCAGAGACGACCGAGAGAGGCCGTGGAAATGCCGGTCCGTGGAAAGCATGGGAAAACGATGAAGCTGTTTTCCCACCCTTCCCCCAGACCTTGGAAATCGCTGCGGCGATTCCCACATTACCACCGCCACAACGGCGACGGGGATGAACAAACATCCCCCTAAACCGGCCGGTTAAGAGATACGCATTCTGAGGGCAAGGTCATGCTGTACCTACGATGGTCGGGGAGAGAGGATTTGAACCTCCGACCCTTGGTCCCGAACTGGCAATGTCTTGTAGAATCAACAACTTGTGAATCGTAATCATGGCGCTTCAATCGCATAAACGCTTCTTATTCTTATAGATAAATTTCAGTTCCTTTCCATTGGGAACCCCACTGTGGGAACCCCTTTACTGACGCAGCGCTGGATTTCCTCTGGTTGAGATGGCCAACCAATTCTGAGCTGACCTTTGAGTTATGAGCCCAACGGACAACTGCTAAGTGCTATGCAATAATTGGCCTCATCATCGGCTGACATCTAGTTGCAGTGCTAATGCGGAAGCCCGAACAACGGGAGGTCGTCACGACTATGGATCGCAAAGATATCTGGGAACAGATCGGCAGAATCCTCCAAAGTGAGAGCTTCACGGGCAAAGACCAGCTCAAGAAACTGCTGGAAGTCCTGTTCAACAACATGGACTCTCAAACTAGCCTCAAGCCGGACCGGGTAATAAAGGAACTGTGGCCAGAAGAGACTAAGACAAAGCGATCTGCCGATGTAGCGACTGAAATAAACAGGCTACGAAAAGCGCTGAAGTCCTATTACGAGATGGAAGGCACGACCGACCCCATCGGGATTAGCCTTCCAAATCGCTCAATGCCAACTCTAGACGGTTCGAAGGAAAAGCGGTGGATCGTAGCCGAACCTCGGGATGTTGTCGAGGATTTGGAGCCTCCGCCGGCACCATCGGCGAACCCCCGCAGATGGCTGAAGACGGTTGCTGCCGCAGTTGCCATTTGCGTTGTGACGTACAACGTCATCCAAATCGAATCGGGAGATCGCCGACCTCAATTTGGGCGTCTGGACAGTACAACACTTACAATTTTCAATGCGAAGGGAAAGGAACTTTGGCACAAGAGCTTTTCTGACGAATTCTGGCCTGAATACTACGACCACGGTCTGGGGCAGCGTCTATGGATTGGGGATTTGGACGGTGATGGCCGCATAGAGGCTCTCTTCCTTTACCACCCCGCCGGCAACCCCTATTCTCACTCGACGACGCTGATCTGCTTTTCGGACCGGGGCCAAGAGATATGGCGTTGGACGCCTGGAAGAGCTCTGCCCGAGTTCGTTGGCACCCCGGTGATATATTTTACGTTTGGCTTTGTGGTTCTGAAGGCAGGGCAATCCGGTCATCGACGAATCGTCGTTTCAAGCCAATGTCACCCTTTTTACCCCGATCAGATAGCTATCGTCGATTCCAAAGGCAAGACGGTCTCAGAGTATTGGCACTCGGGAATTCTAAACCACCTTGCCTTGGCCGACCTTGATGGCGAGGGGCGGGAAGAGATCATCGCCTCTGGAATCAGCAATGGATACCGTCAGGCGACATTGATCGTTCTGGATTCGGACAAGGTCTTTGGTGCTTCGACGGAAGCTGTCCGGCCTGAGGTTCAACTTCACGGCGTGGGCGTTGCCCAAGAGCGAGCTCGCCTGCTGTTTCCTCGCAGCGATTTGAACAAGGATCTGGAGGTTTATAACCAAAGTGGAGATATGACCATTGATGAGGGCCGGATTCGATTGCTTGTCTCGGAATGCTCGCTCAACCCGAATTGCGTCATTTTGTATGAATTCGACAAGAGCTTTCATCTGCGCGCCGTCACGCCGGCTGACTTCTTTCGAAGCGCTCATAAAGAGTTCTATCTGAACCGCAAAGACGATCATCCGTTTAGCGCCCAGGAAGAGGCTGAATTCCAAAAAGTCCGATGCCTGGTCGGATGCAAGACAGCGTTCGTTTCCGTCGAGATCCCTTGACTCCGACGGATTGGTATTGGAGCAGTTATATCTGTGGAAATGGCCCTTGCGACCACATGCCGATCATCGACTTCCGGGACCCAGAAGACTGCCACATCGACAAGCGTTCCCAGAATACCCGTCTGTGGGTAATCACAATGAATGACTAAAGTTGCCTGTTGGTAATTCCTGAGTCGCCGTCCGTCAGATTCCATACCAATTTAATATGAACTGCGCTTGATTCAGAGTCCATACGTGCGACTCCATGCTAGTTTCACGGGGTACGTGACTGCAATTCAGAGATCCCATTACAACCGCCCGAGGGCGATGATAGATCGCCTCTGCTCAGTCAACCGTCAATTCTGCAATCGGATAGATTGTGCTGGGGTTCACACCTGAACAGGGCGCAAGGAGTCAAAATGTACGGGAACGGTAAGACTGTCAGTTTTCGTCGTGCTCTAGTCGTTGTTTCCCTCTTTTGGTTGCCTCTTGGCCTAACCACGCCTGCCGCGTCGCAGGGCAGTAGTACCCTCACCACCATCGACGTTCCAGGCGCAGGAACGGGGGCGCAGCAAGGAACCGCTGTCACCGCCGTCGACGCGGTGGGCGACATCGCGGGTGTCTATATCGACACGACCAGCGTGATGCATTGCTTTGTGCGCCCTGCCGGGGGCTCAATTTCAAACTGCGACGTTTCTGGTGCGGGCTCCAGTTCGGGGGAAGGAACCATTCCTACGACCATCAATACCTCCGGAGTGGTCGCGGGATCATATATTGACGGAAGCCAGATTTCTCACGGCTTTGTGCGCGCCGTCAATGGCACAATAATAAAATTCGACGCTCCGGCCGCAAGCCAATCTAAAAACCGCGGAACTACGGTTCTTAGCATCAATGACTCGGGTGTGATCATCGGAACCTATACCACAGGGAACTATTCAACGACCTCTGTCTACGGCGGATTTATGCGTTCCGCCGATGGAACGACGTTCACTCCCATTAACGACCCAAGTGCGGGAACCGGCGAGGGCACGAATAGCAAGAAACAGGGTACAACACCCGTTGCCATAAGTGCTTCCGGAGTGATTACCGGCTACTATATCGATTCCAGTACCGTGCAACATGGTTTCGTGCGCTCGGCCAGCGGCGCGTATACGCCGATTGACCCTACGGGCGTGGGCACATGCGTCAACCACAACAACGGCTCGAACTTCGGTGGCACTTTTGCTTCGGGCATCGACGCGGCGGGTGATGTGGCGGGAACTTATCTCGACACAAGCTGCGCACAGCATGGCTTCATCCGCAGCGTGAATGGAACCATTACTTCATTCGATGTGCCTGGAGCAGACATAAACCCGTGTACCACCGGTGGGGGGAGCGGCGAAAAAATCTGCGGCACGTTTTTCGTTGTGTCGGACGCGGTGGGCGACCTGACCGGAAGTTACGTAGACACCAACGGAACAATCCACGGCTTCCTGCGCACCGCCGAAACCGGGATCTTTACATCCTTTGACGATCCCAACGCATACGCCAGCGGCGCATTGAACGGAACCCTTGGCATAGCCATAAACTCGCAGACCGGCGGGATCGAAATCGCCGGAAGCTACCTCGACGCCAATTCCGTATTCCATGGCTTTATCTATATGCCGGCTCTGACCGCAACAACGACGATGCTCACGCCGGTTCCCGCGCCGAATCCGTCGATTTATCAAGAGCCCGTCACTTTGACTGCAACCGTCTCTTCGAGCGGCAGCGCGCCTCCGAACGGCGAGAACGTCACGTTCCTAAGCGGCACCACCATACTGGGAACAGCGAAGTTAACGAGCGGCACAGCCAGTCTGACCACCACGGCGCTACCGACTGGCACGGACTCGATCACGGCGGCCTACAGCGGCGACACGGACTTTTCCGGCAGCACGTCGAGTCCGGTCAGCGAGGCGGTTGAAAAGGCCAAGTCCTATGCAAAGTTGACTTCGTCGGTGAATCCCTCCACCTTTGGACAATCCGCGATTCTAACGGCTACCGTTACCGGACAGTTTGGCGGCACAGCCACCGGCACGGTGACGTTCAGCAACGGGAGCACGAGCCTGGGGACTGCATCTCTGAGCGGAAATTCCGCAGGCTTAACGACAACGGCGTTGCCGGTGGGTACGGATTCGATCACAGCGGTGTACAGCGGCGATCCGAACTTTGCCGGGAGCACGTCAAACGCGGTGACCCAGGTGGTGAACACTCCACCGTCCGCGGCGACGCCAACTTTCAGCGTTCCGGCAGGGACCTACACTGCAGCGCAATCGGTGACGGTCAGCGATGCGACGGTTGGCGCAACTCTCTACTACACCACCAATGGAACAACGCCGACAACTTCATCTACCAAGTACACGGGCGCAATCACCGTCTCGTCATCAGAAACGCTTGAGGCGATTGCGACAGCCAGCGGTTATTCCAACAGTGCCGCGGCGACAGCCGCCTACGTCATCAATATTCCAGCGAATCCCATGCCAGTCATGAGTAGCATGTCGCCGGCATTTACCAGCGCCGGTGGTACAGCCTTCACGCTTACAATCACCGGATCTGGATTTGCAGCAAGTTCGACGGCGTATTGGGGGACTTCCGCTCTCGCCTCGCAGTACGTGAGTGCGACGCAACTCACGGCACAGATCACAGCGGCCGAAATTGCAAATACAGGAATCACCACAATTACCGTGCGAAATCCAACTCCAGGCGGTGGCACTTCCAATTCACTGCAGTTTGAGGTGGATACGGCCGGGTCTGGAACGTCAACGACGCCAACATTTACCTCATTGACGGCGACGGTGGCTGCCGGTTCCACAGCTAGCTATCCGGTGACCGCGCCTACGGGTGTGACGATTGACTCCATAACATGCCTAAACCTTCCCGCTGGAGCAACCTGCAGCTATTCCTCTTCAAGCAATGCGGTGCCAATTGCGACATCGGCGACGACACCCACAGGAACTTATCAGGTGACAGTTGTCTTTACAGAAGCTGTACCGGGTGCGGCCACCGCTGGAATTCTGCTACCAATCCTTTTGCTGCCCCTCTTGGTTCTGAGGAGGAAATTAGCTGCACGGGGCATCTGGCTTTCTGCTTGCGTGGGGCTACTCCTGTTAGTTGCGACGACTTTCAGTACCAGTTGCGGTGGGGCAGGCTCTAAAGCAAATCAGACCCACCAGGCAACAAGTTCGGGCGTAGTCAGCCTAATCGTCAAATAGGGGGAAGGTGGCCCACTCCGTCAACGTAGCAGAGCTTGCGTCATGAGGGTGAAGCATTATCAGTTCTAGAGCTGTTCTCCAATTTGTATGTGGCGTTTTGAGTGCCGAACAGAGTGGATTTTCCTTGATGAAAGAGCCACTTAGCTGCTGCATCTTCGCTCTACAGCAATTGGAGAACAGCTATATATCCGACCAAGTGAGCGAATGAGCCGAAGCATCGACGCAAGGGGCACACCTTGAGTTTCAATCTGAAAGCCGCAGCAGTTTCCCTCCTCGCCCTCTCCGTCGCCTTACCGGCGCATGCACAAACCGCTTCGTGTGGAAGAAATTTCCTGCGATAAGGCGGAGAAAGAGAAGAGGACCAGTTCGTTGCTGCCCCTTTCGAGCACGTGAAGGCATCCGTAATCAATTATGTATCGAAGAAAGAGACTCCCGTGAACTTGCGTCGGAGCTGCAACTACTCTGTCGCTGGCCTGGCATTGCTCGTTATCTTGCCAGGTGGCCAATCACGTCTGGTCGTACGACTTCGTCAGCACATTCACACACAATGGAAGGGCCGTACGGATGCTGAACCTAATCGATGAGTTGACCCGGGAGTGCCTGGCGATTCGCCCTCGGCGCCGGCTCAACAGCCGAGATGTGATCGAAGTACTTCCCGAGGCCATGATCCAGCACGGGATACGAGAGTACATTCGCTCCAATGGCCCCGAGTTCGTGGCCAGGGTACTGCGCAAATGGCTGGATCACACCGAAGCCAAGACGTTGTATATCGAATTCGGCTCTCCCTGGGAGAAGGGCTATTGCGAGAGCTTCAACTCCAAGCTGCGGGACGAGTTCCTGAACGGGGAGATCATTTACTCGTTGAAGGAGGGGCAGCTGCTGGCTGAACGGTGGCGCGTCTACTACAACACCGCCAGGCCTCACTCGTCGTTGGGATACCGGCCACTTGCGCCTGCGGCCTGGGAAGTGGAAAGAAATATGGGGCATCGAAAAGTGGAAGGCGAAAACCGCTTCCCACTTTTCCATGCCCCCGACTGCGCTATCTGACTAACTCGATAACTGCGTTGCACTAACACTCACGCTGGCATATAGCATCGGGCAGACGACCAAGTCCACAACTCGAAGGGCGGCCTTTCGCTTCCGAAAAAGCGACCCTGCACGGATTGAAACAGCGCAATATATCAGGAAGTCATCGTCACAGAGCATTCTAAAAAAGCATTCAAAACAATTATGGTGCACAACTAAGTTGGACCTTATTCGTGCTGCTCCACGAACCCGTCCAGTTCGAGCCGCCGCCGCCCCGCGCACCACCAACAACGTAGTTCTTCCAGGGCACATCGCTGCTGTTCGCGCCTTCCGGCGTCCCTGCGTGGTCTCCGTCGCTCGGTCCACACGCCGTTTGGTGCCCGGCTTTGATGCCGAGAGCGTTGTAATTGGTTGTGAACTTGGAGCAGACAGCCGCGCCCCATTGCCACTGGATCTGCACGCCCGGGCTACTTGGCGAAACACCGAAGGATCCCGTCCAGTCCACCGGACTGATTCCACCCGGCAAGCCTCCGGGTACAGGAATGGAAAGGCCAGACACGCGAGGAATATCTCGTTGTCGCCCCTGATAGGAACGGTCGCTTCCCACGTGTTCGTTCCAGAGTCATAGGTCGTGGAAGTGCACGAAGCGATTGGCGAGAAGGTAATTTGACCATTGGGAGCCGCCAAGTTGTAGTCGTTATAGTAATCGATGGAGTCAGGCTGCCGCCGCAGGGGGCAAAATGAGAGGCCCAGTCTTTTTGAACCAATCGCAATGTTAGCCTTCGATTGGTTTAGGTTACAGCCGGTACGCAGTTAGCCTTGTACTGGCTGGCGATTCAATCCTTGGCACGGATCGCCGGAGATCTCTGAACTCTTCAGCGATTCGCTATGGTCTCGCGCCCGCATCGAGGACAAGTAGACTGATTGCTGGCAGGCTCCATCGGGGTGCCCTAGTTTGCCCTCTCATTCGCAACTTCCCGTTGACCGGCATGGAAAATATGACTTGACATTCGTTGCTGGGTTCGCGTAATTCGATAACATCGGAATCGAAGAAATCTGGCCGTTCACCTCTCCAGTTTGTGTTCGCTCGACAACTTACCAGCTGTCATTGGCCAGGTAATCATTCAGATGAACGAATTAGGCCCCCAAGGGGTGCGTTCAATCGCGATGCGGCTGGATGTACTTATCTTCTTTTGCGCAATGCTTCCTGGAGTTGTGGCGTCGCAGGAAATCTCCTGCTGGAGCTTCGCAAACCGTCGCACTCCTTTGATAAGGGCGATTTCGTCTCACCTATGTGCGGTCTTCGGAAGCTACTGTACCCGAGGCTGGCTTTGGGAACAATGGGAGGAGTTATGAAGCCTCGCAGTTTTGTGCTCTTCGTGTTGGCCGCCGCGTGCCTGCTCAATGCGCAATCCGCTCCCACTTTAAGCCAGAGTCCTTCTGATGGGACCTCGGACAAGCAGGAGGAGACGAAGGCTCTGTTGGCATGCGGCCAGATGGTCGCGGACCAATTCGCCGCCCTCAAGATCCCGGATGCGCGCGGGCTCCGTTTTCAAGGGAAGGTTTCCGAAGCTACTGCACTCTGCCGGGGCGGCGCGCAAGCGCTTCAGTTTCGAGGAACCCCGTGGGTCGATTGGGGCAATTATTGGGGCACGGGCGATATGACCTCCTTACCAACGGGCTTCATCTCAAAGAAGCTGCCCGCCCAACGCGGTGTTGCTGGGGCTCTGGTGGATCTGGAGCTGCAGAGAATCGAACTAATCAAATTCAATCTCTTTGATAACTCGGGAAGCTTCTCTGAGTTCGTGCAGGGCCACAATGGAGTGGCCGGTCCTGCAATCAAGGTGTGGCCGGAGATGCGGCTTCAGCCGAGCGACCCAAATTACAAAGCGGTCGGTGGCGATGGAGTTCAGGTTTGCAAAGGCAACCTGATCCGTTGGCGAACGGTCACAGGAATTTGCAATGACATCCTGAATCCAGCGATGGGTTCGTCGGGCATGTTGTTTGCGCGCAACGTGGAATTCGAGACTTCATTCCCTGATTTGGGACTGGATCAACTCACACGGAATCGCCACGGAAATCGTCTCTCGCTTCTGGAGCCCGATCCCCAGGTAATCAGCCGCCGTTTATTTACACGAATCCAATCCAATCCGGACAAATGCCAGACAGGCTATGGCCTTCCCAACGATTCGAAGGATGCAAACTGCGATTTCCAGAAGGCCCCCTTCTTCAATGTGCTCGCTGCGTATTGGATCCAGTTCATGACACACGACTGGTTTTCGCATCTTGAGAACGGGCACAATGCACCGCAGTATATGAAGGTTGGATGTGAAACCAAGCTTGTGAACAATGTCGAGGTGCCGCTCACGCCCGAGGACATTGCGAAACTTGGTTGCCGCCCCGATGACAGGATGGATAAGGGCTATGTTGCCCAGGATGCCCCTCCCGGCACATTTGATTCCGGTGAACATACCTATCTTGCGCGCGCGCCCAAGACCATGGCCAACACCAACACGGCATGGTGGGACGCCTCACAACTCTACGGTTTCGATGACACCTCTCGCCAGCGGGTGAAACGCGATCCGGCCGATACTGCAAAGGTGCTCCTGGTCCCCGCCGCTGGCCAGTCGGGACCCAGGTACCTGCCAGTTTTCGGGCCGAACGATCCCATCAATCCTGAGTGGACTGGCCAGGAAGCGGCAGCCTTTCCTGACAATTGGACGGTTGGCCTCAGTTTTCTGCACAACCTGTTCGCTCGCGAACACAACTCGTTCGTCTCGGAGTTCCAGCGTGTCGCGGCAGAGACGCCGGACGCGGATTGCGGGCTTCGCGATCCGGCAGAACCCAAGAAGGTCATTCGCTATCGGGATGTAACTCCCGATGAGCTGTTCGAAATTGCTCGTTTGGTCGTGGCGGCGGAGATTGCCAAAATACACACCACGGAATGGACTCCGCAGCTGCTCTATAACGAGCCTCTCTACCTCGGGATGAATGGCAACTGGAACGGACTTTTGGGTGAGAGCGGCGGATTACTGTCGAAGGCATTAGGCGATGTCGTGGTTCGCAATTTTGGCAAGTCAGAGGATGCTGTCAAAGCTACGGAGTGGTATTCAGTCTTCGCGTCCGGACCGGGGATTTTCGGTCTTGGCAGCAAGGTTCATGGATACGACATTACGAATCCGAAATTCACCAATGGAGGCGTGAATCATTTCGGCTCGCCCTTCAATTTTCCTGAGGAATTCGTATCCGTGTATCGCTTGCATCCGCTCGTGCCCGATCTGCTCGAGTATCGTGATTTGAAAGTCGACCCGAACAAGATTGCCAAACGCATTCCCGTGGTCGAAACCTTTCAGGGCAACGCAACCCCTTTTACGCAGACCATGGGGCTTGAAAACTGGGGACTGACATTGGGTCGCCAAAGGCTGGGACTGCTCACGCTGCACAATTCCCCCATGTTTCTGCAAAACCTGAAACTGGGCAGGCTGGACAGCACGACGCAACAGATCGATGTCGTGGCGCTCGACATCATTCGCGACCGCGAACATGGAGTTCCGCGCTTCAATGAATTCCGGCGGCAATATGGGCTGCACCAGATGACCAGCTTCGACGATTTCATGGATCCTGGAGTTGCGCCGGGTTCCCCCGCGCAGCTTGAACAGCAGGACGCAGTACGGGCTTTGCGAGAGCTCTATGGCCAACACGTATGTGATGCCTCGAAAGTCATTACCGATGCGCAAGTGAATGAAGACGGATCGCCAATCAACGACTGCCTCGGTCATTCCGACGGAACGCTCATTGACAACATCGAGGACGTGGATACTGCGGTGGGATACCTGGCGGAGTATCGGCGCCCACATGGGTTTGCTATTTCCGAAACTCAGTTTGTCGTCTTTATTCTGAATGCTTCGCGACGGCTCTTCAGCGATCGCTTCTTCACTTCCTGTTTCCGTCCAGAGTTCTACACCACGCTTGGTGTCGACTGGGTAAACCATAACGGTCCCGGTCCGGTGGTGATGGAAAAGGGAACTCCAAACGGGCATAAACAACCAGTATCTCCGATGAAGCGCATTCTGCTAAGAAACATTCCTGAATTGACCAACGAGTTGGACCCGGTAATCAATGCATTCGATCCGTGGGCGCGCGATCGAGGCCAATACTACAGCTTGGCATGGAAGCCGCGCCCCGGAGCCGAGTCCGATGATTCGTTTGCGAACCAGTAAGACAAGAGGGCAATTGAGGTATGGAATGCGCACCCAGCGCCGCGGTCCAGTTTCCCGCTTGGCTCAGCCTGACTTGTTGATTCAGCAGTTGCACCGCATCCCTCCAGGGATGCAGTGCATTGAAAGGGAGGTCGAAGCTTATGGGCAGACGAATCGCATTTTGCGCGGACGGTACGTGGGACACCGTCAACAACGACACCAACGTTTACAGGCTGTCAAAGGTGATTGTCGCCATTCCTGGCGAACAATATTCGTTCTACGATGACGGCGTCGGTTCAGACGGGACGCCGATCCAAAAACTGCTTGGCGGAGCGTTCCGAACGGGAATCTTCCAGAAGATCAAGGATGGGTATTCTACGATTTCCAGTGTTTACGAGGCCGGCGATGAAGTCTTCATCTTCGGTTTCAGCCGCGGCGCATACACGGCCCGCAGTTTGGCGGGAATGATCGCCACGTGTGGCCTTCCGACCAAGAATCCAGACACAAATCTCGTGGATATGGCATTTCAGGCGTATCGAAACAAGGGCCAGAGGGCAACGATTCTGGCGACGCTTGGCGCCTACGGCTTGGTCCCAGCAACAATGACCATGGTGGGTGTGTGGGACACGGTTGGGTCACTGGGAATTCCGGCTATTTTTGGCGCGGTCAGTCCGCTGCTCTATGGATTCCTCGACACAAGCCTGTCGCCGCTAATTCTGAATGCCTACCATGCAGTGGCCGTCGACGAGCGCCGGGCGGAGTTTCCCTCGACGCTATGGTCCTCAGCACCTGCTCAAGGACAGGTCATGGAACAGGTCTACTTCTGCGGCGTCCATTGCGATGTTGGCGGCGGATACGCCGACGATGCAGGCTCGGGAACCGCGCTCTCCGACATCACGTTCAGCTGGATGATGGCCAAAGCCCAGTCATTGGGCCTCGTATTCGACCCCGGCGTCTTGTCCACGTACCCCAGCCCCATTGACAGTAAGGACGCACTAGACACGAAGCATGAGTCGTGGAGTCCATTCTGGCTGTTCCCGAAATCGATAGACATTGCTCAAAACGCCACTCTCGCCAATAGCGTGATCGTCCGCTGTCAGTCGGACAACACTTACCGGCCGGACAATCTTTCGCTTGTCAATGGCTCGCCCGGGCCGGCTTACGGTACTGAGGTCGTCGTCTCATAGGATGCGAGCGGTATAGAACGATTTTGAATTGGAGACTTCAGAAATGACATCTTGAGGAGATTCATGATGGCCAGCCAGATTGTGAATTACGACGGCAGCATTACCGCCTCTCCCCAGCAACTCCCCCACCCGCAGTCGGTCGATGAGATTCAGGCCATATTACGCGACCCAGTTACCTATCCGAGTCCCGTTCGCGCCGTGGGGAACTACCACTCTCTGACTCCGTGCGCTTCATCCGACGGCACCATGGTCAACATGACAAAGATGGCCAGCGTGGTCGCGATCGACGCCACAAACCTGACATTTACCGCCCAGGCCGGCATGCAGATTATCGACGCGGCAAACGCTCTGCGCGCTCAAAAGCTGCAGATGATGCTCAACATCGAGATCGGAAATATGACGCTCGGTTCAGCGGCCTGTTGCCACAGCAAAGATGCTCTCGACGGCATTCATTTTGGCCAGGTCAGTTCCTACGTCACGCGAATGAAGTGGGTCACGCCAACGGGCGACCTCGCCGAAGCCTCTGAAGCGGATAACCCCGACTTGTTGTACCTGATGCGGTCAAGCTATGGCCTCTGCGGCATCGTGTACGAAGTCACTCTGCAAATAAAACCCATTGAGGCGCTTCATTTCACTTATCTGCCGCGTCCTGCAGACCAGCTTACCCAGGCAGAAGTCGACAATCTTCTCGATACCTCGGAGGGCCTGATTTGCTGGACGGTGGGCAGGACAGCGATTTTCCAGCAGCGCTTTCAGGTTGCGGAGCCTGGAATTCTTTCCTCGCTGCTAGCAGACGCTCGCCGCTCGCTCTGGAGCTACGCGGGAGCCCATGAGGGCCAGCTCATCGATCGATTCGCCGCCGATCCCACTCTGCGCAATGCCCTTCAGCAAGGAGACTTCGACGCCGCAAACCTGCTCTACTCCGCGCTCCATCTTACTGGGGGCATTACGCTGCTTGCCCCCGACAAGATCATCGATTACCACGCAACGCCGGGCGACGCCAAATACGCCTTCACATTCTGGGCATTTCCGCGTTCACAGTGGCTGACAACGTACCTCGCTTACCTCGACTTTGCCGATCAATACTTCAAGGACACAGGCTTCCGTTGCAACATGCCGCTGGGTGCCTACCATATCCGCCAGGACTCCAGTTCCTTACTGTCGTATACGCAGGATCAGGAGATCTTTTCCATCGATCCTATTCACGCCCCTACGGACCTTACCACCTGGCAAGCCTTTCTCCAAGCATTTAACAATTTCGCATCGCAGCAGAATGGCATTCCATTGCTGAACCAGAGCCCCTTCGTGACGCAAGCGCAGGTGCAAGCGGCCTACGGGCAACGCTGGCTTCAGTTCTCCACATTCATTCGGACCGCAGACCCGAACGGTCGGATGTTGAATCCATACTTCGCGGCGCTTTTGTCACCACAGAATGTCGATCAATGACATTTTGAACATTCAACTGTGTCTTGAGTCGACGCTCTTTGATTATCAAGGAAAATAGGCACGTTTTGACATAGCACCGCTGTGAATCACAGCTAAGCATGATTGATCGGAGGAATGCGCTGATGAGCTTGAATAACCTGACCTATAGTGCCAACGGCCTCGCTTTGACGGAGCAGTTTGAAGGTTGCAGTCTCACTGCTTATCAGGATCAAGTCGGCGTTTGGACAATCGGATATGGCCACACGGGGCCCGATGTTACACCTGGACTCAGAATTACCAATGATCAAGCGCAAGCCCTGCTGGCAAAGGATGTAAGCACTGCGGCAGCCTGCGTTAACAACGATGTGACCGTTCAACTCGCCCAGGACGAATTCGATGCGCTCGTCGATTTCGTCTTCAACCTCGGGGCCGAGTCCTTCAGGGGATCCACGATGCTCCGAGAGCTCAACACCGGAGACTTTGCAAGCGCTGCTGCCCAGTTTGACCTGTGGGATCACGCAGGCGGTGCAATCGTCGCCGGATTGCTGCGACGTCGACAGGCCGAGGCAAACCTGTTCGAAGCCGGCAACAGCGCAGCACAGTCTGCTTAGAGATCCAGCGTCAATAAAGATATCCAGTTCCAATCCCACCCGGGCCGAACTGCCAAAATGACCCGTTCCCTGAACCGTTCTGGCTTGGTCAGTGACCGGGGCCGGCGTCCCCGCCGGCCGGTGTTCCGGTTAAGCCGGGGGCGCGGGCAGAAGCGTCAGGGTTGGGAAAGAACTCCTTCGACTGACGCCGAACCCCGGGGATCCATAGCACAGTTCCCTCGAACTGCCAAAGCCATCAGGCGGGACGGCAGGGCCGACGCATACCAAATCCCGATTAGTTTGAGCAGGTAGGGATGGTTCCAGGCGGCTTTGAGGCGCTTTCCCTTGATCCCTCGTTTGGAAGATTTGTCCTGTTTGAGCAGGTTGAGGGCGATGCGATTGAGGACGGAGAAGTTCTGCGCGGCGTGTCCGGCGCGTTTGCGGTCGAGGTCTTCACCGAAGCCCACATCGAGCACCCAATGCAATTTGTTTTCGATGCCCCAGTGCTGGCGGATCACCGAGTTCAGCCGGGCGGCATCGGGCCTGAGACCGGTGATGTAGTAACGGATTTCGCGCTCGATCTTGCCTGATGTCTTGTGGTAGCGTTCTGACTCGATGCGCACCAACCCTTGTAATGAAGCCCATTCCACAGCTTTTTCGATCAGGCTCAGGTCGGCGATCACCGAGCACTTGCGTTGCTCGACCCGCCCGTGGCCATAGTCGATTTGCTCGGCCACGGCGTCGGACTCCAGTAGCAGAAACGAGTCTCTCACCTGCTCGGCCAGCAGCCCTTGGTTGTTCTTGACCGCCAGTACGTAGTCGGCCTTCTTGTCGATGATCCGGCTGGCAATCTCGCGCTGGCAGCCCATCGCATCGATGGTCACCACGGTTCCTGTCAACTCCAGCGCGTCCAGCAGCTTTGGAATGGCCGTAATCTCATTCGATTTTTCATCCACCTTACGCTGTGCTAGCACTAGGCCATTTGTCTCGGTCCAGGCCGAAACCATATGCACCAAGGTCTTCTTGCCGCTCTCGTGCGTGCCGCACAAGGCCTTGCCGTCGATGGCCACCACCTCGCCCGCGGTCAGCTTGGCAATCGACGAAACCCACGCCACAAAGCCCTTTTCCATCTCTTCCGGGTCCAGCGCCGCAAACACCCGGTTGAACGTATCGTGCGACGGAATACCGGATGGTAAAGTCAGAAACGTCTTCAACCACTCCTGCTTGTCTTCGCCATAATCGGCAATGTCGTTCCAACTCTCGGCCCCACTCAACACCGCGGCTATCGAAATCAACAGAATCTCTTCCAGCAGATGTTCCCGGTTTCGCTCCACACGCGGATCACGCAACTCTGCAAAATACTCCAGGGGATTTTTCATATCCCCTTCTCGCTCCTCCACATGCCCGCTGCATATAGCTATTTATATGCGTCGGCCCTGGGCGGGACGGTGCTGTACTTGTTTCGGAACAGAACCAGTCTGAAAGAAGTTCATCCTGGCTGATAGAGAAACATATAGAGGATGAACTGTCGGGCTGGGCTGGCCACGGACCGGGATGCCGGGCGGGACAGGCCGGGGACCCTGGCCGGAGGGGCGGGGCTCTGGCCCCATAAGCGCTAAGATAAAGTATCGAGCTGTGGTCTTCGTTTGCGGTTTGGCTCGCTCAGGGCTGCAGCCACTTGATTCCAACTTTGCAAGACAGCCTGCAGGAGTAGAGGCGGGTGGATGGCAGCGAGTATTTGGTGGAAGAGGAACTGAAACTCACGCCACGCACTTCGAGTTCGCGGTTTCGTCGAGCATGTAGCCCCAGGTGGAAATGGTTTTTCCTACGTGCGCCAGTTTCTGACTGAGCAAGGCTACGAAGAGTTTTCCATACAACCAGGCCCGGCTGCTCTGGTCATCATGTTTGGGCACATGGCCGATGTGTGCGATGGATTTCAACCGTTTGAAGGTCAGTTCCACTTGTCATCGCAGCCGATACGCTTCCAGGATTCGCCAGTAACCGGCGCGCACATTCGATGCGACGACGGCGCATGTACTTTCCTACCCAGCATCCATTGAACCGGCGAAACACCTCCGCGAAATAGATGGGATGCACGCCGGCGCTTTGAGCCAGGCGGCAACGCGAGAGAGACTTATCAAGGCAAGAGTCCAGATTGTTGCAAGCTCGTCTGAGCCAATCAGGTCTGCGGGAATCGACCGCAGTCGATTGTTTGCCGATGTAAGCGGCGAAAATCTCCAGCACGATGCGCTCGATCGACAGGCTGGAGTCAGTATCAGCGCTGATGAATTCCTGGAAGAGTTGCAGAACGAGCCTAGTGACCCTCCCGGCCCGGCATTCGACAGGCTGGTCCAATATGCCTCCCAATTCACGGAGGCGGTCCAGCCATTCTGCGCCGAGTTCAATATTGAAGGAGGCAACCGGCTCATGTCCAAACGATTGTGAGTGCGGCTCTCCGGGGGATGAAAGACCAGCATCCCAGGCCCGCAAACGCGGACCCTCCGCGAATTGTTTTCGACATAGGTTCCCCTGCGTATTAGACAGAAGTATGCGCGCTCGTGCGAGTGACGCAGTAGATTACTGTGGGCGCGGTATTCGACATCGGCAAGAGTAAGATCACCGCAAGAATGACGCAGGAGTGTCCGACCATAAAACTCTCCAGCGTAAAGTTGCTTCCCCAATTTCTTTATGCAGACACCGTCAACCAGCGAAGGACTCTCAGTAGAGCGCGTTGAAAACTATTTTATGACGGTCCTGACCTGGAGCTGGAGGAGCAGTACACCGTCGCGTACATCGCCCACGCGCCTCTTGAGCCGCGCGCCGTTGTGGCCGAGTGGACCGATGGCAAGTTGACTGTTTGGACCGGAACCCAGCGCCCTTTTGGCGTTCGCGACGAACTCGTGCAGGCGTTTCACTTGTCTCCTTCCCAGGTGCGCGTGATCCAACCCGACATGGGCAGCGGCTATGGCGGCAAGCATACCGGCGAGGCGGCCATTGAAGCGGCCCGCCTGGCCAAAGCCGCCGGCAAACCCGTCAAGGTTGTCTGGACACGGAGCGAAGAATTCACCTGGGCCTATTTCCGCCCTGCTGGTCTGATCCAGATCAAAGCCGGTGCGCGGCGCGACGGAACCCTGGTCGCCTGGGAGCATCACAATTTCAATTCGGGCCCCGCCGCTATCGGCACTCCGTACAACGTGGCCAATCAACTCATTCAATATCATGCGGCCAAGTCTCCTCTGCGCCAGGGTTCCTATCGCGGGCTTGCCTCAACAGCCAACCACTTCGCCCGCGAGTCGCACATGGACGGCTTGGCCCATGTTGCGGGCATGGACCCGCTGGAGTTCCGCTTGAAGAACCTGGCCGACTCCAGGCTGCGGGCTGTATTCCACGCGGCGGCCACCAAGTTCGGATGGGGCCGCTTGAAGTCCACGCCCGAGCGCGGCTTTGGCATCGCTGGCGGAGTGGACAAGGGAGGCTACGTCGCCACTTGCGCCGAAGTGGGAATCGATGTCGCCAGCAAGCAAGTGCGCGTCCGCCGTGTCGTTCAAGCCTGGGAATCCGGCGCCATCGTGAATCCCGATGGCTTGCGCAATCAGCTTACGGGCGCGATTGTTCAGGGCATCGGCGGCGCACTTTTCGAGAGAATCCTCTTTGCCGATGGCCGCATTCTGAACCCCCACTTCGCGCAGTACCGCGTTCCCCGGTTCAGTGACACGCCGCAGGTTGAGATCGTGCTCATCGACCGCAAGGACTTGCCTTCGGCCGGCGCAGGCGAAACCGGCCTTGTGGGCCTGGCGCCTGCAGTTGGCAACGCGATCTTTGCCGCCTCCGGGATACGCCTTCGCAACATGCCGATGGCACCGCATAGCGGAGTGCAGGAAGAACCAGATCCAGGTTTCCGAAGTTGACTGCTGCGGCACAACTGATCTGAGGCTCTCAGGAAGGAAACCAGTCAGAAAAATGCCTGCACACAAGCCGACACTACGCCCGCGATGCAGCGACAAAGTGAAGTGAAGAAGATATGGCCGTCGCAATCGGCGTTTGCGAGGACCTATCTCCTAGAACTCCTAAAAACGGTGGTGGATGAGTGCTTTGGCCGGTTAACAGGCCTTAGCACGTTTCCAACGCCGACGTGGCTCGAAACGAGCATCGTTGATTACGATCCCGAAGGGGGGAAGTGGCGCTTTGCATGAACATCCGGCGGCCTATAGCGCTTTCAGGACTGCGTCGACGGCGGATGAGACTTCCGAGACGATTTTGATGATGGAGTCGATCTTGGCTTGCTGGGCGATGGCAGATGTCAGACTGGTGGTTGCGGTTTTGACGTCACCGGCGGCTTGCTCGACAGCGGCGTCGTCAGATTGAATGGTTTGCTGGAGGAGGGTTCTTTGCTGATCGTCGAGATGCTTCCTCAGGGCAAAGAGCTGCTGCCATTGTGGGGAAGTGAAGGGCGGATTCCCACTTGCGAGAATGGTGTCCATTTGTGTAAGGCTGTTGGAGATGGAAGCCGACAGATCAGATGGATTCACGAGAGATCTCCTACTTTACGAGGTGGGATTCGTTGTGGTGCTGGAACTCTTTGATGGGGTTTTGACCTCAGCAGCGAAAGACTTGACCTGCGCGATGAGCTCGGCGAGAAATTTCTTCTTTTCTTCAGGCTTCACGGCAGTAACGAGGTCAACGAGTGCCGCGTGCGCGCTTTCAAAGCCCTTGATCGCTGCAGTGGGGTCGGAGGTCTCAAGTGCTGCCGAGTCTTTTTCGTATTGCTCGAGGTGATCGCTCAACTGGAGCAACTGCGCCTGATCGACGGGTTTGGCGGCGATCGCGACGTTGTACGTATGGAGAAGAGTGATCTCCACTAGGCGCATTTGGGAAGTCTGGCGTTCGAAATAGAAGGTGGATTCGTCCTCCAGCGCCTTATACAGCGGAGTAATCTTCGCATCATTCTCCTTGATGCTTGCGCGAATCTCCGAGGCGCTACGGTGGTTTTCAATGACCTTCAGCACATCGCCGATGGCCGTGGCGGCTGCAGCGGCCGGTGTGCCGAAGTCGGGGGCCTTGGCGCCCTTGGGCGGAGTGACGACCAGCGTTGTGATTCCCGTGGTGACAGACTTGGCGCTGGTGCTGGCAGTGGCCACGTCGGCTTGAATTTGATCGCCGGGCTTGCCGGCGGCGAGAGTGGCGAGAGCGGTTGTGTAATCGGTGAGAGCCTTGATGGCATCCCCGCGGGACTTGATCTCGTCGGCGCTTAGGACCGCGCTGCCTTTGATGCCTGGATCGTTGATCGGCTCGGCGGCGAAGGTCTGGTTGACGATGTAGTTGTTGGCTTCGACAGTGTTTGCGTTTGCCAGCAGGGACTGATAGTCGTGCGTGAGTGTTGTGGCGGCCTGTACGAACTGGTTAGTGGCCTTGTCGACTTCATCATCAGACACGCAGCCGGAGATGGAGAGAAGTGTAGCGACTGCGGAGACAAAGAGCAGACGGCGCTTGTTTCGAGGGAACGCTGCAGGCGTCGTTGGGATCGGATCGGGCATAGATGATTCTCGCTGTTGCTTTTGCAGGTTGAATGAACAGCCAATCGATTTCGGCCAGTATCTGGAGATATCCGAAATCTTTCGGCATTTGAAGCGCCTAGAGTGAGAAAAGGCTCTGCTTCGTTGTCAGTGCATTGGGAACAGAATAGGTGTGACTAATCTTGCACGGGCCTTTTAACTTGTCAAGGGTTTCGGTTCGAGAGGTCTGCCAAACGTTTCTCTTGCAAACAGTTAACAACAAGTGTAATGTTTTTGGCACTCATTGATTGCCTTCCCACCACGCTGATTTGTCATTCCGCTGGAGCGTCTATGAAACTGCGGTGTCTGTACTTGCTGGCGGCCTTTTTCGGTTTGATCGGCGTGGCTCGCGCGGCCACGATTTCTCCTCAGCCGAGTCTTCCTGTAACTACTCGCGGGCAGTCAGTCGTGGTGTATGGCGATGGCTTCCCGCAAGAGCAGATCAAGGTATTCTTGCGCACTGGGAAGGAGACAAAAGGGGATCTCGGCTACCAAATCCTTGGTACAGCCAGCGCGGATCAAAAGAGCGTCACCTTCAAGCTGCCCGACGACGCTCCAACCGGGGACTATCTCGTTTTTCTTGGATTCGACTCGATTGAACTACCTGTTCCTGGCGAGTTGCGGATTGTCCCCGACGCCTCGGCCAAAGTAACCATAGACGCGATTGCGCCTGCGACCGACTATTCCGATCCCGATAGTAAGAGTTTCAACTTTGTCATCGCTGGGCAAAACCTTGCCCATCAGGCTTCGGACAATACGCTTATCGCGGTCGGCTACGGACCGGTGGACGTTGGGTTGGACAGCGACTGTGCAATATGGAAAGAGGCGAAAGCATACCAAAAGGTGTGTCTGTCCTACGATCCTGGTATGGAAGGGCAGAAACTCAACGTCTCCGGTTATCATCCCGGGCATTATGAAGGCCCAGTTAGCTTCGAGATCAAGGTCGGAAACAACATCTCCAACGCTCAAAAGATTACTTTTTCGGGAATGCGGGCGGAGAGGTTGCGGATCGCGGCAGTTGCAGTGTTTTTCGTCCTGGCTGCCCTTGTTTTCCTGTTGGTACTCCGGGGTGTCAAAGAAAGCAAGCTGGCTGGCGAAAAGACGGGGCCACTCGCGGCGTTCTTTCTCGATAGGCAATCCAACTCGTTTAGCCTGTCCAAATTCCAACTCCTGGCGTGGACATCAGTCGCCGTCTTTGGATACGTATATCTGTTTTTCTGTCGCATGTTCATCCAATGGACGTTTTCTTTTCCATCGATTCCCGACAACCTTCCGACACTACTTGGCGTGAGCGCGGGGACGACGGTTGCCGCAGTGGGAATAACAGTCAATCGAGGCTCAAAAGGGTCTGGACCACTTCACCCTTCCATGGCAGACTTCATCAGCACAGGCGGTGTGGTTGCCGGCGAACGCTTCCAATTTTTCATTTGGACCCTCGTCGGGTGTCTGGGCTTTCTCGGAATCATCCTCTCAAGCGACCCCGCTGCTCTCACCCAATTGCCTGATGTTCCGAGCGCGTTCCTTGCCTTGATGGGCATCAGTTCCGCGGGGTATTTGGCGGGCAAGTTTGTCCGACAACCCGGCCCAATTATCGAATTGCTGACGATAATCGAAGTCATTCCACCGGCCGTTGGACATAAAGCCGTAATCAGGATGGAGGTGAAGGGCCAAAATCTGTCCGACTCCGCCGTCGTCAAGGTGGACGAAAACGAGTTGCGCATGGATCAGTTCACCGTGAAAGGGCTGATTAAACAGGATCAAAGCTCTGGAACAACTTTTTACACTAAGGTGGAGGTGGACCTTTTGGACGCAGGTGAGTACCTTGCTGGGTCGCATCTCGTATTCCTTGTGAATGATGATGGTCAATCGGCTTGTGAGTCCTTCCCACTAAACGCCCTTAGCCTTGATCCAGTAGACCCAATCAATTCTGGCAACGCTCCTGCTGAGATCGCACTTGTGGGTAGGAACTTCGCTCCTGGTTTCCTTGGAACCTGGGTCGACGCCTCGAAGAAGTCTCAGACAATTCCAGACGACAAAATCCAATTTATTGATATCAATCACTTAAAGGTGACGCTCCCTCCGGGGCCGCCGGGTATTGGGAAGCTGACCCTGGAAACCGCTACCCATCTTCTTGGAATTGCGGAAATAACAGTTCGCCAACCTTCCTCATGACCAAGTATGCGGGCTTCAAATTTAAGCGATAGAGAAGGACTGGAAAGGCAGAATTGGGTGAGCGGTATGTGAAGTACAGGTGCTACGAAGGCAGGCGTGCCACCTGAAGCCGTTTCCAGTGGTCGGGGAGCCAGTTGGGCAGTTCGCTTTTGCGCACCTGCGAGAGGTTCGTCAGCAACTGCGTGAGATACAGTTGCGGGTCTATATCGTGCCGGCGGCAAGTGCTGGTCAGGCTGGCCAGGATAGCCCCTGTTCTGCCGCCACGCGGATTTCCAACGAAGAGGCTGTTTTTTCGATTGAGAACGACGCGCTTCATCTCTCGTTCCGAGACGTTGTTGTCGATAGCCACCGCACCGTCCGAGCAGAACACGTTCAGTTCCGTCCATTGGCCCAGAGCGTAGTTCACCGCTTCGGCCATGGGATGCTTTGGCAGCAACTGTTCTTTCCACTCAAGAAGCTTCTCACGCAGTAGCGCCAGCACCGGCGCCGACTCTTCCTGGCGCAGTTCTAGCCGTGCCATTACAGATAGATCCCTGGCTTGCTTTTCTACAACGTAGAGTGCACGCACCAACTCGATCGCTTCCCGAGCGATCTCGGGAGCGGCCTTCTCGGCCTCGATCACCTTCCGTCTCAGGTGCGCCCAGCATCCGGCACGCGTAATCTCGTTGCCCGCGACGACGCCGTTGTAGCCGCCGTAAGCGTCTGCAAGAAGAACCTGCCGGTAATCCTTCAGAAAATACTTCGGTCCGTCGCGTCCTCGATTCAACGTGAAGTCGAAGACGTTATACGGATAGCCATCGTCGCCAACATAGACCCACATTCGTGCATTCGCTGTCTTACCTTTGCTCAGCATGGGCATGATGGTGTCATCGGTGGCCACAACATGCGAAGCTCGCACTCGCTCCGCCATCAGTTCGTACAACGGTTCCGCCAGATCGGCTATATCTCCGCACCACACCGATTGCGTCGCCCGCGAGATCTCGAACCCTTGCCGTTGAAAGATGTCCTCCAACCTATATAAAGGCAGGTAATCAGCGAACTTGCTCGTTACGATGTAAGCCAGCAGCCCCGGTCCGGCCATGCCCTTGTCGATCGTTGTCTCCGGCTTGGCTGCGGTTTCCATCTGCGGGTTGTTTCCATTGCTCTCGCAGCCCGGGCAGGCATATTTCTTGCGCAAATGATGGATGCGTTCGAAGTGGCCGGGAAGATATTCGACCTGCCAGCTCTGGTCCGTGCCGATTTCCTTGCGCTCGATGCCGCAGCATGGGCAAGCCCGCTCCTGCTCGCTCAGCTCGTGGACGCAGGTGGTTACAGGAAGATTTTCGAAGTTAGCGAGATTACGCCGTCCCTTGCGCCGCTTCACGCGCCGAAGTTCTTCTGCCGGTTCGCTGCGCGATGGAACGTCGTCCGGATTAACCGGCTTGCGATCCATCTCCTCGGCGAACGTCAGAAGCATCTGCGCCAGATCGCCAGGGGATTGCAGACGATCGGCGCGAGGACCGTAGTACCACTTCCGATACCGCTCCAACTCCAACTGGAGCCGCAGATTTTCAACGTGAAGATCGTTGGCACGCCTGTTCTGCTCTTCGGCAAGCTGCTCGTGTACATCGGCACGTCGCTTCTCTTGGTCGCGCTCATTGATCAGCGTGCGCAGCATTGCTTTCAGCGCCTGGCTGTCATCGGGCAGAGCAACAAGATTGGCTTCGCTGTCCACTTCCATATTGGAAGTAAGTCGAGCCTCGCAAGTTACCTCACGCACTAACTCTTTGCAGGTTGTTTTTGTTGGTTCCGGCTGCACGTTCATAGCGCGGCACGCGCTTCAGGTTCGACATATCGATCCCATCAAGGATCGTCGCCAACTCGCTCGCACGCAACTCAACCGAACGCGTTCCGGCATCTAATCGCGGCAGCTTGAAAACTCCCGCCTCAAGACGCTTGTACCACAGAACAAATCCGTCACGATCCCACGCCAAAATCTTCAACCTGTCTCCACGACGCGAGCGGAACACGAACAGACTGTTCCCGGAAGGGTCCTGGCCGATCACCGACTTCACTCGCTCCGCCAGCCGATCAAAACCACAGCGCATGTCCGTCGCCTCTATGGCCAGCCAAATGCGCGGACCCTGCGAATGATCCAACGCATGCATGCTCGGAAGACCGATCATGCTTCCGTCTCCAGCACTGCCAGCAAAGCACGCAGATGACTCGCATCGAATCCAGGCCCTACCAAAAGGCTGCGCCCCTTGCTCAGGCGAATCTCGATTGCTGGATAACGTTCCGGCGACGGCTTTCGTTGCTCACTCGGCTCCTTCAATTTCACTTCCACAAACTTCGCCGCTTCGCCCTCGCGAATCCGTTTCTTCCAATCGTAAAAAAGCGAATCACGAAAACCACGGTCACGACAGAATCCACTCACCGTCTGACCGCTTTGACTCTGCTCTGATACCAACCCTCGCCACTTCGTCCATAGTTCTGCCCTGAGCTGTTTCATTCCTCAAGATTGTGACCTGACATAGATCCAAAGATCCAAACAAGATGGGCTTTATATTGCGCTCACCATATAACGAGGAGCAAAAGCCGCCCGAGTCAGACGATGATTTCAAAAAGGTGGTCCAATCGGCCGCATGGCCGATCGACCCGGCTTCCAGCCGTAACCCGAAGCCACCGCCTGTTAGGCGGTGGCGAATTCACCATCTGTCTGTCAAGCGATGGTTTCGGTAAAAACTGATGCCTCTGGCCTGCACTCGGCAGGAGCAGGACTTGTTCCCAACCAAGCTTGTAGGCTCGAAGGCCGCCCAAGGGCGACCAACTCGCCCCTAGGCTGTGCGGCGAGGACTACTCCTCGTCCGCGCCGTCGGCGGCTTCGACTTTCGAGAGGCGCCTCATGCTGGAAGCGTGGATCTCGACGATGGTGTGCTTGAACGGCTTGCCCTCGACATCTTCCTCGAACGTCCGGTACTTGATCTTCCCCTCCAGGCTGACGAGCTGCCCCTTCTGGAGCGTCTTGGCGAAGTTGGCGAGATTGCCCCAGGCGTAGACGCGGTGCCATTCGGTGCGGGCTTCGTACTCGCCCTTGTCGTTCTTCCAGCTCTCGCTGGTGGCGGCGCTCGGGATGGCGTAGTCTTTCTTGTTCTGCGCGGCCTTGACTTCTGCATTCTTTCCGAGACGGCCGATGAGGATGACTTTGTTGAACATGGTTTGTAGCTCCTTTTTTGGAGTTTGTCCGCTGGATGCGGTACATGCTTGCCCGGTGGTGTGCCGTCGCGGCCCACTCCCGAGGCGAGTGGAAGAGATTTGTGGAAGGGGACGCGAGCTTGCCTCGGGGGAGGAGTCCACACCTGAAAGGCTCGAATCTCTGGAGGGAGAGCGTGCGTCCGCCGGGCGTGGGTGCTTTGAGCGCGGCACGCTGAACGCAAACAGAAAGGCAAACTGAATTGGAGCTGCGTGTTCAAACTCCTCACATTCAGTCGTAGGGGTTGCAGAGGTCTCGCTGCGGCGGGAAGGAGCCGGACCAGCGGAGTCACGGGCGGCGGACAGGGCTGGATGAGGGTGCGGAATTCACCACTCATCAGACGGGGCTGCGACTATCATCGCTCAGAAACTGACTCTGAGATACAGGAGAGGCACAACAGTTTCAATTAACTGCAACTTATTTGATTCTTGAGAACTGACCACTCTATTCCGAAATAAGTAATGTAAAGTCGCCCGGCGTCCTGCGATCTCATGACCGAGTAGGAGCTGGAAGATCATAGATACTGCGGCGTTCGATACTAATCCGGAGCATAGTCGCGGCACGGCCGAAGCTCGGGTATCTAGCTCAAGCACATGGGACAGTTCGCCCCGTCCAACTTCGTTCCAATTTCTGATTAGGCCCCGCCATTCCCTAGCTTCGCCTCGCTCAGCCGCCCAGAGATCTTATCCCCGAATGGCTTGACGAGTGTTCCGGCTGATCGTTCATGTGCGTTACGCATGAAGAGTTGCCGGATCGTGTCCGTTTGCTCGAAGACCTTCTTTCCGTCCTTGTCCGTCAGCCAATAGTGGATCTTGGCGTTCTCCCGTCCCGCCACCGAACCAGCGGCAATGAGCATCCGTTCTGCGGTATTGCCTTTGTGCCATTCAGTCACTTCGCCGTCGAGAACATACACGCGTGCCTGGCTGGAGGCGGCCTCATTGACAACGTTGAATTGCCCCCCATTCTTGCTCTTGAGTTCCACAATTGCCTGGGTCCGCAAGTCCTTCATATCGTAGGGGAAATTCGCGCCTGAAGCGACAGTGAAGGCATGAACCACAAGGACAGGTTTGTCTTGCGCACACGCCGGAACAAGCCCCAGAAAAACTGCGAAAGCTAGCGAAATCAAGATTGAAGATGCACGTCTCGTCATTGGATTTCTCCCAGTAAGCGGTTGTCTTAGAGCCCTGCGCCGCGGGGACAAGACCCTACACTTTCATTTAGACAGCGCAATTCAACAAGAAAGTGCCTCACTCTTCGACCAGATTCATCTCTTCAGCTGTGCCTGAGCTTCGAGGAGCTTGCGCAGGTTCGATTGTGCGTTAGCTCGCTGCGGAGCAGGCAGCAGGGCCAATCCTTCCTTACCAGCGGCGCGGCTCTTCTCGATCTGGCCAGCAGCCCGATACGCCTGCGCCAGCGTCAACAGCATGGAAGGCATTCTTCGATGGCTCAGAGTAACGGCGCGCTCGGCGCAGGCCTCGGCCAATACCGGGTCGCGCAGTGAAACTGGCACGACCACCGTCAGGGCTCTTGCAGCCTGGTCGAGAATCATGGGAGAAGCCTGGTCTTTGCTAGCCAGATCCTTGAAGGTGTCGATGCCTGCCCTGGCGAGCGCCGCGGAGTCTACGGCCGTGCACAGGCGTGACCTGACGACGGCGAGACGAACCTGCGCATCGGCCAGGACCGACCTCCAGTTCTCATTGAAGGGATCCTGCTTCAACATCTTCTGCGTGAGGTCGATGGTCTGCGTTAAAGCGTTTGCCGCGGCGGCAAAGTTGCGGACACCGTCTTGCGCAGACGCGCCAACGACGGGATCGGAAGCGGATTCGAAGGCGGCCGCTTCGTCATTCAGAACTACTTCCAGGTCTGCCAACGCGCGCAAATCCTGGGGGTCTGCTGCCGCAAGGTTCTTGTACGAAGGAGCAATCTCACCATACAGCGCAATTGCCTCGGCGTACTCTCCCAACTGAACCAGGGCATTGGCCTCTTTGCGCACTATCATCGAGTGCATTCGTATCGTGGACAGCGTGCTTTGTTCTGCGGCGGGCAAAGCGTCGGCGCTCTGCAAGGCAGTCCGGAAGTCCTTGAGCGCCTGCGCCGGGTCGGTTCCCAACTCCACGCTACCGATCTTCATCTGGTTTATCGCCAGACCACGCAGGGCACGAAGGAAACCCGGATCGATGCGCAGGGCGCGATCGTCCAGCGCAATCGAGCGGCGAAATGCTGAAAGTGCAGCCGCTGTGTCATGAAGACTGGCTGTGCCGGTCTGTCCAAACTCATCACCCAGAGTGCCGTAGGCGCTCGCCACGTCGCAGATCATGGCGGCCGTGGCATCGGGAGAAGCGATCAGCCGCTCGTACGTCTTGGTAGCTGCCTGCATGAAAACGATGGCCTCTTGCGTCCGCGCTGTCCCAAAGCGGATCTCACTGGCAGCCACCTGCGAGGTTGCGAGTGCGCGCAGGGCCTCTTTATCCCCGGAACCATTCGCCACCAGAGGAAGAGCCAGGGCAATCGCCTTGTCGAGACTGGCAAGCCCGCCCGCCGGGTCGCCCAGGTTCTGGTCGTAGGGGTTGCCCTGGATATTTCCCAGCCGCGTATACGCATCGACGAGATCCAACTGCGTAACGCGATCGCCGTGTGCATCCCTGGCCATGCGATCCAGATGTTCGAGCACCCGTGTGACGAGCAGTTTCTGCGCACCGGTTGACCCGGGAAGCTGTTTGATCGCCTCGTCCAACTCAGACAGGAGACTGTTGCTGAGTTGTCGCAGGTCCGCTGAGCGCGCCTCCGCTCGCCGCCGTTCTTCATTGGCCACGCGTGCCTGCCATACCACGCCCGCAGCGCCTGCCAGCAGCGTGCCGACCAACACTACAGTCGCTGCAAGGCCGAACCGGTGCCGTCGCATGAACTTCATGGATCGATAACGAATAGTTCCATGGCGCGCCCCCACCGGCTGGCCGTCAAGATAGGCACACACATCGGAGGCGAGCTTGTCCGCGGAGAAATAACGCTCCTGCGGTTCCTTGCGCAGGGCCTTCAGGAGAATGGCCTCCAGATCGCCGTCGAGCCGCTTTTGCGCGTTCGCTGGATGGTGCGGGCGGCGCGGCGGTTCTTCGCAGATAACGCGCAGCATCTCCGCTGTTGTGTGCTCCTTCAATTCATAGGGCGGGGCTCCCGTGAGCAGAACATACAATAGTACGCCGAGCGAATAGGTGTCTGATGCGGTGGTGATGGTCTTGCCCAATACCTGTTCCGGACTGGCATACTGCGGTGTAAACGATTGGAAGCCTTCGCGCGTAAGTTCACTGTCCGATTTGGTGAGAGCAGGAGACAGTAGCTTGGCAGTTCCAAAGTCTAACAACCTGGGAGTGCCGTCGCCGGAGACAAGAATGTTGTCCGGCTTCAAGTCACGATGCACCACAAAATGCTGATGGGCAAACTGGACGGCCTCGCAGACGCGCAGAAAGAGCGCGAGTCGCTGGGCTAAGGAGAGATACTTCTCGTCGCAGAATCGGTGGATGGGAACTCCATCCACATATTCCATGACCAGGTAGAGGTCGCCATTTTCGGTGACTCCTCCATCCAGCAAGCGGGCTATATATGGATGCTGCAGTCCGGCAAGAATCTGCCTCTCCTGGCGAAATCTCTCCCGAAACAGATCGGTTGCAAGCGGCAGATCGATCAATTTGATGGCGACCTGCTGTTCAAATTGCCCGTCAGCACGATGTGCCAGGAACACAGTGCCCATTCCGCCGCGCCCCAGCAACCGATCCAGCGAATAGGGACCGATGTGCGTGGAGATTCGATCCCGACTACCTGGCAATTCCAGACGGAAACTATCCGTCAACTGCTCTACGGCCTCACACGCGTCAAGAAGCAAATGCACTTCGGCAGCGACTTCCCAATCTCCCCGGCACCGCGCATCGATCAATTCCTCCCGCGCTGTTCCTGAAACTGCGAGCGCTTCATGGAAGATCGCTTCGATGCGCAGGAAAACGTCCGTTGACTGGTTCATCGTGGCCGCCCCGTCTGTGGCTTGTGGTCCTTGCTTCAGACTGCGGAATCGGAATAGAGACTGAATCACGAGATCAATATGTTCTTAGCCACTCCCGGGTGAATACGGCTATAGAGCCAGCTCTTGATGAATTTCAATTCGCGATCGACTGTGGCCTTCGATACTCCCATGACAGATGCAGTTTCCTCGGCTGTGCATCCCAGAAAATAACGCAGTTCGACCATCTGGGCCTTTCCGGCGTCCAGTGTGTTCAACTCATCGAGTGCCCGGTTCAGGTCAAGCAACTCGGGACCGCCAATGTTGATCCACGGCAGATCGTCGTTCAGCGGGACCTGCTGGCTTCCGCCCCCGCGTTTCTGCGCCAGGTTTTCACGCGCGTGATCGATGAGGATCATGCGCATCACCTTGGCTGAGAACGTAAAAAAGTGCCGGCGATCCTCCCCCACAGCTTTTTTCTGGTGCAGGAGCCGAAGATAAAACTCGTGGACCAGCGCAGTCGCCTGCAGAGTATCCGGGTTGCGCTCGCGGCGAACATAGGCCGCGGCCACCTCGCGAAGGTGGGGATACACGAGCGGCATCAACTCATCAAACGCTGACTTCTCCCCATCGCGCCACTTTGCCAGAAGCAAAGTAATTTCTCTCCCGGCCGGCTCCAAAGGCTCTCTCCCTCGCGAGAATCGTCCCCGTGCGGTTTTGCTAGATATGCTACTACTTCCGCCGCTCCGATTGCAGTGAAAAGTTGAATTGTTCATGGAAATCCGCGTTCCGGATCGAAGCCTTGAGGCATTTTCCACTTCCTTTGCGCACTCTTGGTGAATCGCCTGAAGTGAAAAACCCAAAGGCGAGGGAGGAGAAAGTGCTCAATCACCTGTTCGACCATGCCCTGAATCTGCTTCGTATGCATCCCAATACGAAACGATTGCCCAACCTTGAAGGATGGACACTTCTCGTTGCCTTGATTCCCTCGTCCTTTCTGGCCTGCGCAACTGCGGCTTATGCGGCTCCCCTCGCGGGCGCCTCTGCCGGCAGCAAGCAGTTGTCCGCCACGTTCGGAAAGATTCCTCTCAGTTTTCAACCCAATCAGGGCCAGGCGGATGCCAGTGTCCAATTCCTGTCGCGCGGTCCCGGCTACTCGCTCTTCCTTGTCCATGGTGAAGTCATTCTGAACCTGGAGCAGCAGCCGGTTTCATCCGCAATTCCGCCGCCGGGCAGCAAGCCCATGGCGGGGGCAGTCGATACGCTAAGCATGAAGCTGCTTGGCGCCAATCCCGACGCGGCCGTCGTGGGGGTCGACCCTCAAAGCGGCGTCGTGAGCTATCTGATCGGTAACGACCCGAAGAAATGGCGCTCGGGCATTCCAACATACGGCAAAGTAAACTACGCGCAGATCTATCCCGGCGTGGACCTGGTCTTCTATGGCAACCAGCGCCAACTGGAGTACGACTTCGTTGTCGCGCCCGGCGCCGACCCCAGCCGCATCGCATGG